>Ga0209803_1002173_pt1 | contig 12374 bp, 9 predicted proteins | sample GraSoiAngelo_138_FD_185895 | JGI IMG/M metagenome (GOLD analysis project Ga0209803, IMG submission 185895) | Grasslands soil microbial communities from the Angelo Coastal Reserve, California, USA - 14_0929_09_40cm (SPAdes) (version 2) | ecosystem: Environmental > Terrestrial > Soil > Grasslands ... | reverse complement strand
CATCGTCTCCAGGGAGCCGACCCTGATCATCCCGACCTACCTGTCGCGCTCGCTCTCGACCGAGGGGATGATCCTGCCGAGGAAGTACATCGAAGGCATCGGCGACGACGCGTTCGCGCAGAAGCCCGTGGGCAGTGGACCCTACCGGTTCGTGGAGCAGGTGACCGGGTCGCACATCAAGCTGGCCGCCGTCGACACTCACTGGCGTGTCGGCGTGCCGCGCTTCAAGACCATCACCTTCAAGCTCGTTCCCGAGGAGACGACACGGATCGCGCTCTTGCGCCGCGGCGAGGTCGAGATCACCGACGTGGGCCGCGAGCGGGTCAAGGAGCTCGAGCGCGAATCGTTCCCGATTCACTTCCGCCGGGAAGAAGCGATCCTGACGACCTGGTGGGTCCTGCCGCGCGACGGCCAGCCGACCAAGGACAAGCGCGTGCGCGAGGCGCTCAATCTCGCCGTCGATCGCAACGAGATCGCGCAGTCGATCTTCGCCGGCTACGCGGATCCGGCCTACGTGCCGCTAGGGCTTTCGTGGGCGTATCGCGACATCGGCTTCAAGCCGACCCAGGACATGCAGTATCCGTACGATCCGGCGCGCGCCAAGAAGCTCCTGGCCGAAGCCGGGTTCGCGAGCGGCTTCCCGCTCATGATGCACGCCTATCAGCTCCCGGGACTGCCGGAGGGCAAGGCGTTCGCCGAGGCGATGGCCGGCTACTGGCAGAAGGTCGGCGTCCAGCCGAAGCTCGTCCCGGTCGACTATCCCGCGTTCCGCAAGAACTGGTTCGATCGCGCCACGCCGGGCGCGTTCGGCTACTACAACGTCGCCAACCGAGACTGGATCGGCACCTATGCGTTCCTCGAGAAGCAGGCGTACTCCAAGTCGAAGGCGAGCGACACCGTGAACGACCCGGAGATCGACGGCATGATCGAGCAGGTCATGCGGCAGACTGACAAGGAGAAGATCGCCACACTGATGCGGAACGTCTACACGCGCCTGCGGAGCGAGCACTACGGGGTGCCGGTGGTCTACCTGCACTCGCCCTACGCGGCGTCGAAGACGCTCGGCAAGTGGAACCCGGGCACCGTGATGTACGACTTCTTCCTCGACGAGCTCGCCTCGTCGAAGCGCTGAGCGGGCGTGGCGCGGTTCGTCCTCACGCGCCTCCTCCAGTCGCTGGCGGCCCTGGCCATCCTCTCCGTCGTCGTGTTCGTGCTGGCCAGGGCCACCGGCGATCCGCTCCACCTGATCCTCCCGATGTCCGCCAGCGAGGAGGACTACGCCAACGCCCGCCGATATCTCGGGCTCGATCGGCCGTACGTCGAGCAGTACCTCTCGTTCGTCGGCCGCGCGCTCACCGGTGATTTCGGCACGTCGCTGCGGGCGCGGCGGCCCGTCGGCGAGCTGATCGCGCAGCGGCTGCCCAACTCGCTTCGCCTGGCGGCGTTCGCGATGACCGTGAGCCTCCTCCTGGCGTTTCCGCTGGGCGTGCTGGCGGCGGTGTGGAAGGGGACCGGCATCGACCGTGCCGCCCAGGTGATCGCGGTGCTCGGCCAGTCGCTGCCGACCTTCTGGGTGGCCATCGTGCTGATCGAGGTCGTGGCCGGACGGCTGCAGTGGCTGCCCGCCGGCGGTATCGCCGGGCCCGCGAGCTACGTCCTGCCTGGCTTCACGCTCGGCTGGTTCGTCGTGGCCGGCATGATGCGCCTCTTGCGCTCCGGCATGCTCGAGGTGCTCGACTCCGAGTACGTGAAGCTCGCGCGCGTGAAGGGCGTGGTCGAGGCGCGCGTGGTGTGGGTGCACGCGCTGAAGAATGCCCTCATTCCGGTCGTCACGTTCGCCGGGATCTATTTCTCGATCCTGGTCACGACCGCGATCGTGGTGGAGACGGTGTTCGCCTGGCCGGGTCTCGGTCGGCTCGCCTACGAGGCCATCTCGTCGCGCGACTTCCCGGTGATCCAGGCCGTGGTGCTCACGACCGCGGCGATCGTCGCCGTAGTCAACCTCTCGGTGGACTGCGTCTACGCGTTCATCGATCCGCGCATCCGCTATGTGCGATAAGCAATCGAAGGGGGCCTCGATGGCCCCCTCCGAGCCTCCCCCAGGACTCGATTGCGCCGGCGAAGCCGGCGCTCGAATAGAGGGCAGCGTTGGCGGTTGACTCGTCGGGCGGGGCCGTGGCGACTTCGGTTCAGGACGCGCCGGCGCGGCCGCGGGTGGCTCTGCGCGGGCGCCGGCTGCCGAGGGTGCCGCTGGCGATCATCGGCGTGTTCGTCGTGGCGGCGCTCTTCGCCAACGTCCTCAGTCCCGCCGATCCCGAGGAGCAGGCGCTGCGACAGCGCTTCACGCCGCCGGTGTGGGACGAGCGCGGCACGTGGACTCACGTGCTAGGCACGGACCGGCTCGGGCGCGATCTCCTGTCGCGGATCATCTGGGGCTCTCGGGTCTCGCTGACCGCCGGGGTGCTCACGGTGCTCCTGGCCAGCGCCGTCGGCGCCGGTGTGGGCCTGGTCGCCGGGTACCACGGCGGGCGCGTGGACACCGTGCTGATGCGAGCCACCGACGCCACGATGTCCTTTCCGGTGATCCTGCTCGCGCTGATCCTCGCCGTGACGATCGGGCCGAGCTTCGTCAACGTCGTGATCGCCATCGCCGTGATCCTCTGGGCACGCTTCGCTCGCGTGATCCGCGGCCAGGTGCTCACGTTGATCGAGCTCGACTTCATCACCCAGGCGCGCATCGCCGGCGCCTCGGCGTGGCGGATCATGCTTCGGCATCTGTTCCCGAACACGCTCAACACGCTGGTCGTGCTGACCACGCTCCAGGTCGGCTACGTCATCATCGTGGAAGCCTCGCTCTCGTTCCTGGGCGCCGGCATCCCGCCGCCCACACCCGCGTGGGGCTCGATGATCGCGGAGGGGCGCGACTTCGTCACGAGCGCCTGGTGGGTGTCGTTCTTCCCCGGGCTCGCCATCCTCCTCGTGGTGCTCGCCTTCAACCTGCTCGGCGACTGGCTGCGCGATACGCTCGACCCGAAGCTTCGCCAGCTCTGAGCGCGCATGGCGTCGGGCGCGCGCGCGATCGTCGTCGTCGGCGGAGGCCTGATGGGGCTCAGCGCGGCGTTCCACCTGCGCCGCGCCGATCCTCACGTGCAGGTGACCGTGCTCGAGCGCGCGCGGGTCGGCGACGCCGCATCCAGCGCGAGCGCCGCCGGTGTCCGGGTCATGGGGCGCGATCCCGCCGAGCGCGCGATGGCGCTCGAGAGCCTCGGGCGGTGGCCCGAGCTCGATCGTGAGCTCGACGCCAAGACCGGCTACCGGCGCGGCGGTGGCCTGAGGATCGCGCTCGACGACCCCGGCTGGGCCGAGGCGCGCGCGACGGTCGGCGAGCAGCGCGCCGACGGCGTTCCCGTCGAGCTGGTCGACGCCGCGGCCGCCCACCGTCTGGCGCCCGGTCTCTCGCCCGATTGCCGTGGTGGCGTCCACTGTCCGCTCGATGGCCAGGCCGAGGCCGTCGCCACCGTACGCGCGTGGGCGACGGCGGCTCGGCGTCTCGGCGCGCGGATCGAAGAAGGCGTCGGCGCCGACGCGTTGGTCGTGGAGCGCGCGCGCGTCGTCGCGGTTCTCCGGAGCGACGGCGCTCGACTGCCGTGCGACGTCGCGCTCGTTGCCGGAGGCGCGTGGAGCGCGCCGCTGCTCGCGAAGATCGGCGTGCGGCTTCCGTTTCGGAGTCGCGGGCTCCAGATGCTCCTGACAGACCTTGCGCCCGCGACCCTGACACCGGTCATCGGCTGCTTCGGTCGGCCGCTGAGCTTGAAGCAGCTCGCCGACGGCGCCTATCTCATCGGCGGCGGCTGGCCCGCGCGCGTCCCCGACGAGACCGTGAACCGCTGGGAGGTTCTGGACGAGAGCGTCCGCGGAAGCCTCGAGGTGGCTCGCGCGGTCTATCCCCCGCTCGCCACGCGCACGGTCGCCAGGAGCTGGGCCGGCATCGAGGCGTTCATGCCCGACGATCTGCCCGTGCTCGGTCCCGTGCCCGGCGTCGATGGCCTGCTGGTCGCGGCCGGCTTCTCCGGCCACGGATTCGCGCTGGTCCCCACGGTCGGCGACGTCCTCGCTCGGCTGGCGCTCGGGCTCGATACGCTCGGCCATCTCTGGCGCGGCCTCGGCGCCGCCCGGTTCGCATGAGCGCGCCGGCCATCGACGTCCGCGACCTCACGACGCACATCGTCACCCGCTGGGGCACGATCAAGGCGGTGGACGGCGTGTCGTTCTCCGTGTCCGAGGGCGAGACGCTCGGCCTGGTCGGCGAGTCGGGCTCGGGCAAGAGCATGACGTGCCTCTCGATCCTGCGGCTCGTCCCGCGGCCGGCGGCGCGCATCCTCGGTGGCCAGGTGCGGCTCGACGGCGACGATTTGTTGAAGAAGAGCGAGCGCGAGATGCAGCGGATCCGCGGCCGGCGAGTCGCGATGATCCTGCAGGACCCGATGAGCAGCCTGAACCCGGTCTTCTCCATCGGGATGCAGATCCGCGAGCCGCTCTCGAGCTACCACGGAATCTCCGGGAAGGCGCTCGCGACCCGCGCGATCGAGCTGCTCGCGTCCGTCGGGATCTCGTCGCCCGCGGCGCGGCTTCGCGCCTTCCCGCACCAGCTCTCGGGGGGCATGCGCCAGCGGGTCGTCGGCGCCATGGCCATCGCGGCGCCGCCGCGGCTTTTGATCGCGGACGAGCCCACGACGAGCCTCGATCTGACGATCCAGGCCCAGTATCTTCGTCTACTCAAAGATCTGCAGGAGCGCCACCGCCTCGCGATGATCTTCGTCACGCACAACCTCGGCATCGTCGCGAAGATTTGCGACCGCGTGGCCGTGATGTACGCCGGCCGCATCGTGGAGGCCGGGCCGGTCGGCACAATCTTCGGCGCGCCCCGACATCCGTACACGCGGGCGCTGCTCGAGTCGGTCCCGCGCCTCGGCGCTCGGGCCGAGTGGCTCACGGCCATCGAGGGTCAGCCACCGGACCTGGCCGCGCTGCCGCGGGGCTGCGCGTTCGCCCCGCGCTGCCCCCACGTGATGGCGCGCTGCCGCGCCGAGGAGCCGCCCGAGTTCGTGCTCGGGGCCGGGCACGCCAGCCGGTGCTGGCTCGACGCCCCGGCATGAGCGCGGCGCTCCTCGAGGCGGAGGCGCTGACCAAGCACTTTCCGGTGCGGCGGGGCCTCTTCGGGCGCCCCGCCGGGCTCGTGCGCGCCGTCGACTCGATCTCGTTCACGATCGAAGCGCGCAAGACGCTCGGCCTCGTCGGTGAATCGGGCTGCGGCAAGACGACGACCTCGCGGATGATCCTCAACGTGGAGCCGCCGACGAGCGGCGCGATCCGCTTCGACGGCGCGACGTTGTCCGCGCTGGACCGCGCCGGTGTCTCCCGGTATCGACGCGCCGTACAGGCCGTGTTCCAGGACCCGTACGGGTCGCTCGATCCGCGGATGCGCGTCGGCACGATCGTCGGTGAGCCGCTGGTCATCAACGAGCGGCCGGCCGCCCCGACGCTTCGCAAGCGCGTGCTCGAGCTTCTCGACCTGGTCGGGCTGCCCGAGCGCGCCGCCGAGCTCTTCCCCCACGAGTTCTCGGGCGGCCAGCGGCAGCGCATCGCGATCGCGCGGGCGCTCGCGCTCTCGCCCAGGCTGGTCGTACTCGACGAGCCGGTGTCGGCGCTCGACGTCTCGATCCGCGCCCAGATCCTCAATCTATTGAGGGACCTCCAGCGGCGGCTCGGCGTCGCCTATCTCTTCATCGCGCACGATCTCGCCGCGGTGGCGCACATGAGCCACACGATCGCCGTCATGTACCTGGGCAAGATCGTCGAGGTCGGCGCCGCCGAGGAGGTGGCGTTGCGCCCGAAGCATCCGTACACGCAGGCGCTGTTCTCGGCGGCGCTGCCGCTCGACCCGGGTGAGCGCCGGGAGGAGATCATCCTGAGCGGCGAGATCCCGAGCCCGCTCGATCCGCCGCCGGGCTGTCGCTTCCACACGCGCTGCGCTCACGTGATGGAGCGATGCCGTCGAGACGAGCCGCCGCTGGCGCCGGAGAGCGGCCGTCTCGTCGCCTGCCACCTCTACCCGAGTTGACAACGCTCGACATCCGCGGATAATCGGCGGCACTTCGGGTTCCGTTCGTCGGTCCTCGGCTTCGCTCCCAAACGTTTCGCGAATGCAGAGGAGGATTCCTCATGACCGAACGGGTGCCGCTCCGACCGTTTTCCCTCGCCGCGCTCATCCTGGCCGTGCTGCTGCTCCTGGGGCTCGCCCTTCCCACGAAGGCGCGCTCGGAGGCGCCGGCGGGGCAGCTCACGTGGGCGGTGCATATCTCGCTCGCGCCCGGCTGGTTCGACCCCGCCGAGACGACCGGCATCATCACGCCGTTCATGCTGCTCTACGCGCTCCACGACGCGCTGGTGAAGCCGATGCCGGGCAATCCGATGGCTCCGAGCCTGGCCGAGTCGTGGACGATGTCGCCGGACGGCCTCAGCTACGAGTTCGTGCTGCGGCGAGGCGTGAAATTCCACAACGGCGATCCGGTGACCGCCGAGGACGTGAAGTTCTCCATGGAGCGCTATCGAGGCGCGGCCTCGGGGCCGTACAAAGCGCGGATGGCCGCAATCGACGTGATCGATCCGTATCGCGTCCGATTCCGCTTCAAGCATCCGTGGCCCGACTTCATGACCTTCTACGGCACGATGGCCACCGGCGCGGGCTGGATCGTTCCCAAGAAGTACGTCGAGAAGGTCGGCGACGACGGCTTCAAGCGTGCGCCCGTCGGCGCGGGGCCGTACAAGTTCGTGTCGTTCACGCCCGGGATCGAGCTCGTGCTCGAGGCCAACGAGCAATACTGGCGAAAGACGCCGAGCGTGAAGCGGCTCGTGTTCAAGTCGATCCCCGACGAGTCGACGCGCCTGGCCATGCTCAAGCGCCGCGAGGCCGACATCGCGTACTCGATCCGCGGCGCGCTCGCCGAGGAGCTCAAACGCACGCCGGGGCTCACCTTGAAGCCGAACTATCCGCCCGGCACCTTCTGGCTCGTCTTTCCCGAGCAGTGGACGGACTCGAAGTCACCCTGGGCCGACAAGCGTGTGCGGCTCGCCGCGAGCTACGCGATCGACCGACCGGCGATCAACCGGGCCGAGACCCTCGGCTTCTCACGGATCACCGGCAGCATGATCCCGCACACGTTCGAGTTCTACTGGGCGGCGCCGACCCCGGCCTACGATCCCAAGAAGGCTCGCCAGCTCCTGACCGAGGCTGGATATCCCAACGGCTTCGACGCGGGCGAGTATTTCTGCGACGCGTCCTACGCGAACCTGGGCGAGGGCGTCGTCAACTACCTGCAGACGGTCGGTATCCGGACGCAGCTGCGTCCGCTCGAGCGCGCCGCGTTCATTCAGCAGAACAGTCAGAAGAAGCTGAAGAACATCATCCAGACCGCGAGCGGCGCGTTCGGCAACGCCGCCACCCGGCTCGACGCCTTCGTGGCGGCCGGGGGCACGTTCACCTACGGGACGTATCCCGACATCGAGGGGCTCATCGCCGAGCAGGCGAGCGAGATGGATCCCAAGAAACGTGAGGTCGTCCTCCACAGGATCCAGCAGCTCATCCACGAGAAATCGATGATCGCGCCGATCTGGGAGCTCGCGTTCATCAACGGCCACGGCCCCCGCGTGGCCGAATCAGGCCTGACCTTGATCACGAGCCACGCCTACTCGAGCCCCTACGAGGACCTGAAGCTCGTGGCCAAGTAACAGCGGCTCCGCTGGGGTTGAACAGGTCGCGGAGAAGGGTCCAGCCGCGAGGCGGCGGCCGAGGCCCGACTGAGGCGTATGCCGCATACGCCGCAGGGAGGGCCGAGGTCGCCAACGAAGCGGATGGGCCCTTCTCCGCGACCTGCTACCAGGATGGATACGTTTGGGGGGAGAGTGCGTCCGCATCCCGACCCGCCCAGTCGAACGGGCCCATCCGCGGCCACATGCGCTCACCCCCGGCCTGGAGCGCCGCGAAGATGGCGCGCTCGTCGGCCGCCCGCACTCGCCCGCCGTCGACCACGAGGCGGCCGTTGACCCACACGCGATCGACGTCCTCGGCGGTCGCGTTGTACACGATGTTCTTCACCGGATCGCGCAGCGGCGTCATGCCCCAGGAGGCGCCCTTCCATAGAACGAGATCGGCCTTGGCGCCGGGCGCGATGCGGCCGAGGTCGTCGCGCCCGAGCGCCCTGGCGCCGCCGAGGGTCGCGGCGTCGAAGACGTGGGCGGCGGTCGTCGCCTCGGTGTTGCGCTCGACGATCTTCGACACGACCGCCGCCCAGCGCATCGCCTCGATCACGCTCTGCGGATTCGTATCGGTGCCCAGCGACATGTTCACGCCGGCACGCCGGTAGCCGGCGAAGGACTCCATCACGACGCCACGCCGCGCGAAGACCCAGACCGCATGAGCGACGGAGCACCCCGCGTCGGCCATGATCGCGACGTCGCCGGCCGGGTAGTTGGTCCAGGACGAGCCGCCGACGACGATGGCATGGCCGAGGATCGCGCTGGGGCCGAGCACGCCGAGATCGCGCAGCCACGCGACCGGCGTCTTGCCGTGGCGGCCCAGCATCTCGTTGAACTCGACGACGGACTGCGAGGTGTGAAGCTGCCAGGGCCGCTGGCGCTCGTCGGCGGCGCGCTTGGACGCCTGCAGCAGGTCGGGCGTGCACGTGTCGACCTGAGCCGGCGAGAAAAAGCAGCGGACGAGGTCACCGTGGGCGCCGTCGTGCCGCTTGTGGAGCTCGATCGCCCGGGCGAGGCCCTGGCGGCCTTGCTCCTCGTCCCACTCCCACTCGACCCTCCGGCCGTCGCGCGTGAGCCAGCGGCCGGAGCGGAAGGCGAGGCCCACGTACACGCGCAGGCCGAAGTCCGCGGCGCGTGCGACGACGTACTCGCTGGCGCCGCCGATCTCCATCACCGTCGTCACGCCGCCGCGAAGCAGCTCGGCCATCGAGAAGTCGACGCACGCCCGCGTGGCTTCCTCGTCCTGCGCCGCGCCGCGGACCGGCAAGAGCTCGAAGAGGCCGGAGTAGAAGAATTGCGGGTTGCCGCGGTCCTCGAGGAACGAGCGGTCGAGCGGCGAGCCGCCGATGTGGGCGTGCGTCGAGATGAGCCCGGGCGTCAGGATCGAGTCGCGGGCGTCGATGGTCTCGAGGTCGGCCCCGACGGGCGCGGCACTTCGCGGGCCGACCGAGACGATACGGTCGCCGTCGACGATGACGATGCCGTCCCGCAGCAGGCGGTGTCCGCGGCCGTCGAAGGCGATCACGTGACCGGCGTGGATGGCGGTACGACGCGGCATGGGCGGCCCTCCTCAGGCGAGCGATCCTACCGCGGTTGGTCGCGCCTTGACAGGCCCGGCAGCGGCGTGGTCTGCTTCCGGCACCATGCGCATCCCGGCGCTGGGTCTCAAGCGCAAACAGTGGGAACCCCTGGCCTTCGCCTCGCCGTCGATGGCCCTGATCGCGTTTGTCATCGTTTTCCCGCTCGCCTACTCGTTCTACCTGTCGTTCCAGAACTTCGACCTCTCGGTCGGCCCCGAGTACGAATTCGTGGGCGCGAAGAACTACACGGAGGCGCTCTTCAGAGACGAGCGCTTCATGGGCTCGGTCTGGAACACCGCGCTGCTCATCGCTCCATCGCTGATCCTCGAGCTCCTGCTGGGGCTCGGGATCGCGCTCCTGCTGAGCCGCGTGCTCCGCGGGCGGCCCATCATCACCGCGCTCCTGGTCATCCCGTCGATGGTGTCGCCGGTGATGGCGGCGATGGCGTGGCGGATGATGTACGGGGTCAAGTACGGGGCCATCAACAATCTCGGGCGGCAGCTCGGAATCCTGGACGTCTACTTCGACTGGTTCTCGTCCCCTCTGGTGTCGCTCATCGCCGTCGTGCTGGTCGAGGTCTGGCACAACACTCCGTTCATGATGCTGGTCCTGCTGGCCGGGCTGCAGTCGATCCCGACCGAGCTCTACGAGGCGGCCAGGGCCGACGGCGCCAGCGCCTGGCAACGCTTCTGGTCGATCACGCTGCCGTTGCTGAAGTTCACCATGGCGGTCGGCGTGATGATCAGGCTGATCGATCTCACGAAGCTGTTCGGGCTGATCTTCGTGCTGACCTACGGCGGGCCCGGCGGGAGCACCGAGACGGTCGCGTTCACGACGTACCTGATGGGCTTCAAGGACTTCCGCATGAGCTACGCCGCGGCGCTCTCCTACGTGATCGTGGGCGGCGTGCTGCTCCTGACCCTCGTCTTCATGTGGATCCAGCGGGTCCGGGAAACCCGGGCGGCGGCCTGATGGCGATCGCGCTCGAGCGCACCGCTGTCGGCGCCCGGCGGGCCAAGCGCCACCGTGTGTGGCAGCGCGTGGGCCACGCCCTCACCTACCTCGGGCTCTTCGCGGCGCTCGTGTTCTTCCTGGGCCCCTTCTTCTGGATCGTGACCACGTCGCTCAAGGGCAACGAGGACTTCTTCGCGTTCCCGCCGGTGTGGATCCCGGCCGAGCCGTCGCTCAAGCACTACGTGGCGCTGTTCACGCGGTCGAGCGGGGCGCGGTACTTCATGAACAGCCTGGTGCTCTCGACGCTCAGCATGATCTCCGCGCTGGTGGTCAGCTTGCCGACGGCGTACTCGATCGCCCGCTGGCGCTTCGGCGGCGGGTTCCTGTCGATCTTCTTGCTCGTGCTCCGGATGCTCCCGGCCATCGCCCTCATCATCCCGATCTACATCGTGTACAAGCTGCTCGGGATCACCAACAACTACCTGGCGCTGATCGTCATCTACACCGTGCTCTACATCCCGTTCGCGGTGTGGCTCCTCGTGGGCTTTCTCCGCGATTTTCCCGTGGAGATCGAGGAAGCGGCGATGATCGACGGCTGCTCGCGCCTGCGAGCGCTCGTTCAGGTGGTCGTGCCGATCATCGCGCCGGGCATGGCCGTCGTCGCGCTGTTCGCGTTCATCGCCACCTGGAACGAGTTTCTGTTCGCGATCGTGCTCACCGGTATCGAGACCAAGACCATGATGGTCCTGGTGACCTCGTTCACGTCGGGCGGCACCGACATGTTCTATGGCGAGGCGTCGGCCTCGGTCGTGCTCGGCGTCCTGCCCGCGTTCGCGGTCGCCTTCATGCTCCAGCGCTATCTGGTCAAGGGCCTGGCGCTCGGCGGGACGAAGGGCTGAAGAAACGAAGACAAGGGAGATCCCCATGAGACGGTTCTGGTCCGCGACCTCGGTCGCCTTGCTGCTGGGTGGCTTCGTCACGATCGGCTGGCTGACGTGGCCCGACCGCGCGCCGGCCGCGCGGCCGTACGAAGGACAGACGATTCGCGCGGTGGTGAACGCGGAGTTCGTGAAGTACTCGCTCACCCTGATCGAGCAAGACTTGTACGACAAGCTCGGCGTCAAGCTCGAGACCGAGGTGATTCCCGCCGACGCCTTCGTCGCCAAGACGCTGCTCGAGTTCAACGGCGGCGGGAGCCCGTGGGACCTCGTGATGTTCGGGCCCTCCAACATGCCCGACTACGGCCGGCACTTCGAGCCGCTCGAGCCCTGGATCGAGAAGATGAAGCTCGATTTCGCGATGGACGACATCGTCCCGGTGTTCGCCAAGGTGATGCTGCGCTATCAGGGCAAGCTGGTGAGCATGCCGTACGACGGCGACATCCACATCATGTACTGGAACAAACCCGCCTTCGAGCGTCCGGAGAACAGGGCGAAATTCAAGGCCAAGTACAAGTACGATCTGCAGCCGCCGAAGACGTGGAAGCAGTGGGACGAGGCCGCCGAGTTCTTCCACGGCTGGGGCTGGGACGGCAGCCAGGCGAAGCTCTTCGGTGCCGGCGCCTCGTACAAGCCGTCCGGCAGCGGGTACTCGTATCACTGGTGGCGCTCCCGATTCTTCTCCTACGGCGGCAACTACTTCGACGCGAACATGAAGCCGCTGATCGCCACGGCGGCGGGTGTGCGCGCGCTCGAGGAGATGGTCAAGACGATGCCGTTCTATCCGCCGGGCGTGCTCCTCTTCGAGTCCGAGGAGCCCAAGACGATGCTGGTCAAGGGCGAGGTCCCGCTGCTCTATTCATGGACCTCGACCGGCAAGCGCGTGGGTAATCCCGCCGAGTCCGTCATCGTCGGCAAGGCCGGCTTCGGCCTGGTGCCCGGCGCCGACATCGACGGCAAGATCGTCAACCGCCCGGCCATCACGCCCGGCCGCGGCATGGCGGTCTCGAAGTACTCGAAGAAGAAAGAAGTCACGATGAAGGTCCTGGAGTTCATCTCCAATCCCGACCAGAGCCTCAAGATCGTG
>Ga0209803_1002160_pt1 | contig 12439 bp, 11 predicted proteins | sample GraSoiAngelo_138_FD_185895 | JGI IMG/M metagenome (GOLD analysis project Ga0209803, IMG submission 185895) | Grasslands soil microbial communities from the Angelo Coastal Reserve, California, USA - 14_0929_09_40cm (SPAdes) (version 2) | ecosystem: Environmental > Terrestrial > Soil > Grasslands ... | reverse complement strand
ATCCGCGCGGCTGAGGCTGAGCCACGGATGTGCCGCGGAGCCATCGTTGGTGTCACTGCCGGACGGCGAAACATAAAATTGCGGTCCCAGGCTGGGATTTGTAGACCAGTTAACTCCCGGCTGCGGGGTGGGGGCTGGCGGCGACACCGTTAGCTGGAGGGACTGACTGGCCGTTTGCGGAGTGCTTTCCGAATCCTTGACCGCGGCCGTGAAGCCATAGCTGCCCGAGGCCGAGGGCGTACCGGAAATCACCCCCGTACTCGCGTTCAAGCTCAGGCCCAGAGGCAGCTGACCTGTACCAATTGACCACACATAGGGCATTACTCCGCCGCTGGCCTGGAGCATGATGTTGTAGCTCGACCCGGCGGTGGCGCTGGGAAGAGACGTAGTAATGATCGATACAGGCGGAAGGGCAGTGCTGGCGATACTGAGAGTGAATGTCTTGGAGGCAGATGCCGGTGAGGCTTCCGAGTCGCGCACCGAGGCGGTCACAGCGTAAGCCCCTGCCGTTGAGGGAGTGCCCACAATTTGTCCCGTACCGCCGTTCAGGGATAGTCCTGCGGGCAAACCGGTCACTGTCCAACTGTACGGCGTTACACCACCGCTCGCCTGCAATGCCGTACTGTAGCTCGACCCTGCCGTTCCGGCAGCCAGAGAAGTCGTGGTGATCGACAACGGTAGAACTGCAGCGCTCGCGACGTTCAAACTGAGTGTCTTGGAGGCAGCGGCAGGCGAGCTTTCCGAATCACGCACCGAGGCGCTGACGGTATAACTGCCCGCCGTCGAGGGAGTACCCGAAATCTGCCCAGTGTTGGTGCTGAGTGCCAGGCCGGCAGGCAAGCCGGACGCGGACCAACCGTAGGGTGAGATCCCGCCGCTCGCCTCTAACACCGCGTTATAGCTAGATCCGGCGGTTCCACCTGGCAGAGAGTCCGTCGTGATCGACAGCGGAGGAGGTGCGACGCTAGCAACCCTCAAACTCAAGGTTCTGGTTGCAGTGCCAGGCCGGGTTTGCGAGTCACTTACCGACACGGTAACCATGTAGCTGCCTGCCGCCGAGGGAGTACCCGAAATCTGCCCATCACTTCTACTGAGCGCAAGACCGGCAGGCAAACCAGTCGCTGACCAACTGTAGGGTGTGATGCCGCCGCTCGCCTGCAACATTGTGCTGTAACCGGATCCTACCGTCGCGACGGGCAGAGCGCTGCTGGTGATGGACAGTGGCGATGGGGCTGGCGGGCCTGAAGCTGGCGGGTTTGGAAGTGCCGCGTTTGGAGTTGCCGGATTGGAAACAACTGAGCATCCGACAGCAATGATCGTAACCAACGCAAGCAATATAACCAGACAGGAATTGCGAAACACGGGTGAACTCCTGAAACTGGGTTAGGGTTTCCTCACCGTAACAGTCGCGTCTTCTGTCTACAATCCGGCAACTCTCCTAACTTGGTCTAGGTTATTTAACCTAGAGATATATTGATCCCCTTATTCGAAGCTAAGCGGTTTGCCTTAATACCGCCCTCAAATCTGTTTCATTCCGTTTTCAAACCAGAGTCGCAGATCAATCGACGCCCCGGCGAATGCCCAGCCCCTCTCCCTCCTGGCGCTACCAGTGCATGAGCTTCTGGGGATCCGTCCAAGCCTGAAACAGGGTCTCAGGGTCCGCGCCGATTGTTCGTGAAACGCGCAACTGGTATGTCACCGCGCTCATGCTTTCGTCTCTTCGATGTAGCGTGCCAACCGATCCAGACCGCCCTCCCAGAAGGCGCGGCAGCGCTCGACCCATTCGGCGGCGTTGCGCATGGCTGCCGCGTCCAGCCTGCACCGGCTGATGCGCCCTTGCCGTTTCCGCATGACTAGGCCGGCCCGCTCCAGCACCCGCAGGCGCTTGGAGATAGCTGGCCGCCGCGACACGCGGAAGGGCCGCGCTAGTTCGCCAAGGGTGGCATCGCCCTGCGCCAGCCGTCCGAGGATCTTGCGCCGGGTCGCACCGGCCAAAGCCCCAAAGGCACGGTCGAGCTTCCGTGAGTTGGTAACCATACGGTTACCAATTTAATGAGAAAAAAGATGCTGTCAACAGAGCACCTCGAGTTGGATACTGCCATGGCGTGGCTCTACTTGGTCACCAGCGCGAATCCCACATTCGGTTGGGTATCTGGCGACTTTGGCGAGGGAGGAAGTTAGAGCAGAATCCTTCCAGCTAGTCTGTCCTAAGGCGAGTTCGCGATGCATGTTTGAGAGTGTGCCCTCGAACCAGGTGAATGATCTCCTCCGCCAAATTCTTGGCATGGTCACCCGCGCGTTCGAAAGCCTGGGCGATGAATAACAGCCTGGTGCTGTCGCTGGTTGCCTTGTCACCCGACAGTTGCAAGTGCCGGCGAAACAGGTCATGACATGCATGGTCTATCTTGGCGTCGTTTCGTAAAACCAATGCGGCCGGCTCCTCGTCGGATCGAACGAACCCCTTATAAACATCCTCGAGCATCGTTTGCAGAGTCGCGGACATTTCCAGAAGATGACGAGCGTCCTCCTTGTGCAAAGGAGAAGTCAGGCGGTGAATACCATTGGCTACCGAGCAGAGCAGATCGCCGATTCGTTCCAGGTCGGTAATGAATTTCAGGCAGGCGAGGAGTTGGCGGGCCTGCAGTTCTCCTACCTCGGCGATCGCAGAGGGGAGCGCCTGATCGACATCGCGCTCGATCTGATCCAGCTCTTTTTCGCACTGCTGCACCGCGACAAAGGCAATCCGAGATGAGCTGGCGATGTAGTCTCCAACGTTGAACGCGGCATCCTTAGCGACCAGACACGCCCGGCAAATCATATCCACGAGTTCTTGGGTTGAATCGGTTTTAATCTTGCTACGCTTCATTGAGGCTCACGAGTCTCCGAATAGCCCTCAGTTCGAATTCGAGGGCTCGGCACCGGGTGGCAGCCGGCTGCGCCTCTAGCAGTGTAATAGCGCTTCACCGGACTACACGGCACTCCGAACATTCATTATGCATTAATGCTTTAACTCGTTCGTGTATCTCGTCGCGAATCGAGCGAATAAGCTAGCGCGGTTGTCTCTTTGGGTCAGGCAAGGCCCAATCCACGATTCTCAGTCCTGGCACGTAGGGGCAATTCTCCCCGCAGCCCACAGGGCGTGCGCCCCTTTTCGTGCATCGCGCAGAGCGCCGAGGCTACTGAATAACTGTTTACCGCAGCGCCGCATTTTTTCCACGCAGAATCCGGGTCCACAAATCTCATGCCATCAGCAAGGGACCGGCAGCGTCTTAGCGCTACCCGAAGATCACGCACCGGGTCAGGCGAGAAGTTCCGGCTTGCCCTCCGCCATGGAGTTTCGACCGAGACATTTGTAAAACCATGGCAGCCTTGCGTCTGTGATGTGCAAGAAGAAAATTCGTTTCGCGCGGCAATAGAGCAATAGACGGCGCCCAGCAGTTATCCGGAGCACCGTGACGAAATGAAGGAGCTAATTTTGTTTCGACCCATTTCGTCGGAACCGGATGCGGTCGAGAGCTCGATCAACGACACTTTGCAACTCTTGAGCGTATTTCACCTCGCGACCCTTAGCGAGCATCTTCTTGGCTTCTTCTGGGGAAAACCACGTGGGGTTGCGTTCGGGTTCGTTTCGGGTTCGTAAGGTGTTCGGATTTCTTCCACTTCAAGCAGAAACGCTTTGATGACAAACTCCTGTACCCCTCGCGGTTTGCCAAAATACGCCTTTGGAATGGATATACAAATGGAAGTGACGGGGCTCGATCCGTCCCGTCCCGCCAGCCTCTTCGAGGGCCTCACGTCTTGCGGCCTGGCTGTGAGATAGATGGCGATGGGGATCTCCTTTGGGGAAAGTCCACTTGCCGCCGCCATTGGTGTTGACAAGCAAGAATTCAGCCGACGATCCTCTCCAGCGGTAGCATACGGCAGCAACCTGGAGCGGTAATGCGAATCTCGCTAGCCGAAGTGATCCCATCCTTACTATAGGGTATTCCGCAATTGTGAACCCTAGGTTAATCATCTGGCCACCCTTCTGGAAGCAGTTGATTGCTGCTACCTGCAGCTGTCTGCAGTCCCCACCTCGTCTAAGCAAGCAATGCATTTTCTGCTTGACTTGTTGCTTAGAGAGTTACATAAGGAGATTGTACGGCAGAGTACACCCGAGTACGGTGAAAGGGATTTCGCGATGGAGTTAGCTGCTCTTATTGTTGTTCTTCTTGTGGCTGGTGCGTTGATCCCAGCCAGACATGACGTCACCTTCTATCGGTGACCCGCCTCAGAGTCGGGCACCACTCACGTGCCACGGAGTCACCAGCCAGCCCCTCAAAACAAGGCTACGACGACGTCCGAGAGTATTTGTGTGTTCCAATCCAAGCAGGTTCTCGCGAAACGGTTCACCGCGCGCGAGCGGGGAAACTACGCGGCACTAGGGGAGCGAGCGCCCGATTTCGGATCTTTTCTGATCATGTGCACAATCGACAGCGGAGTCCGCAATCTCCGCCCATCACCGGATTTTCGGGACTTTGCCTCGATTGAGACTCCATGTTCATTACTTCGATCTACGCTTGTCATAGACCCACCTCCAAGTGTTCCCTAGGTGAATGCTAGTTCAGAAGTAGCTGCAGGTATGTGCTGGATGCGGATTAACAAGCGAATTATACCGAGGAAGCAAAGCCACAGCAAAACTGAGGGTTGGTGATATTCCCCGGTATGGGTTGGTGTGGTTCGTCCTGTGTGTTGCTTTTGAACATTTCAGCAGCTGGATGTTCTTGGTTCGAAGATACGAGGAGCGCGAACTCGAGATCCGGTTTGGAGCTTCCCGTACGGCGTGTCGCGCGCTAGAACTCGCTACTCTGTCCATGGCATCCGCCAGCACCGCTCGGGAGGAGACGAGCGGCGCCGGTCTTGAGGAGGAAATGTGATGGCCGAGGTGAGAATTGTGTCGGCTGGGGGCGATCTTCACGGCATAAGTGGCTAGGCATCAGAAGGGTGACCCTTGGCCCGGGGTCGTTGTCATCCATGACGTAGGAAGAATGAAGCCCGATCTCAGGAATCAAGCCGATTGGCTGGCTAGCGAAGGATTCTTGGGCCGGGCACCCGACCTGTCCGATAACGGACACCCAATTCTGCGAGCGGACAATCGCGGGGTGGGAAAGTATCTTTCAGGAACTCTAACTGCGAAGCTTTTCAATCGCATAGCACCGTGCGGATTCTGGCCAAGTAGTTGCATAATCTTCCCCCGTGGATATCGCTCGGCCTGAATTCAAGCGACAAAAGCGGCAGAGGCAGATCATCTGGTCGGCGGTTGGTGTCGTGTGCCTGGGAGCGGTAACCATAGGCGTCTCCAGACTCAAACCTGCGGCACCTGAGGTTGAACGGAGCACCGTGTGGACCGATACGGTAAAGCGCGGCTCAATGCTACGCCAAGTGAGAGGCCTAGGTTCCTTGATTCCAAGCCAGGAGTTCACACGCCAAATACCCGCGGAGACGGAGGCGACGGTCGTGCGGATTCTGAAGTTGCCCGGCTCTCAGGTCAAGGCAGACACGATTCTGGTCGAGATGAGTAATCCGCAGGTGGAGCAGTCCGCGATTGACGCAAAACTCCAGCTGAAAGCTGCCGAGGCCGAATACCAGAGCCTGCGTGTGAAACTCCAGAGCGATCTGATGAACCAGAAAGCCGGGGCGGCGACGGTAACGTCCGACTATACCCAGGCTCAACGCCAGGCCGATACCGACAAGGCACTTTACGATCTCGGGGTGATTTCCGGACTCGCCTACAAGAACTCCAAGAGCAAGGCCGATGAGCTCACCACCAGAAACAATCTTGAGGGTGAGCGCCTCAACGTTAACCAGAAAGCGATTGAATCCCAGCTTGCCCAACAAGAAGCCAAGGTGGATCAGATGCGAGTGCTCTCTAGTTTGAAACAGAAGCAGCTAGACGCACTCAAGGTTCGCGCGCAAATTGAAGGCGTCCTGGTCGACCTGCCCTTACAGGTTGGACAGCATGTGTCGCCGGGCACGATGTTGGCGAAGGTCGTCCAGCCGGATCATTTGATGTCCGAATTGAAGGTAGCCGAAACCCAGGCGCGCGACGTCCAGATCGGCCAGCCCGCGTTGATTGACACTCACAACGGGACAGTCGCCGGCTCCGTAATGCGTGTCGATCCAGCGGTGCAAAACGGCACCGTTACAGTCGACGTGAAGCTTACAGGCGAGCTTCCCAAAGGAGCGCGCCCAGATCTGAGCGTCGACGGAACAATTGACTTGGAACGTCTGGACGACGTGCTCTACACGGGTCGCCCCGCCTTTGGGCAAGAGAACAGCACAATCAGCTTGTTCAGACTCGATCCCACTGGCAAGAGCGCCGTGCGGGTTCCGGTGAAAGTTGGGCGCGCGTCCGTGAACTCAATCCAGATTCTCGAAGGTTTGCACCAAGGGGATACCGTCATCCTTTCCGACATGTCTCGCTACGATAATACGGACCGCGTCCGGCTTGATTAGCACGAATCGAGGAATAACGTATGAGCGAACCAGGACAACCGCTGATCCAGATTGAAGACCTGACGAAAGTCTTTTATACGGACGAGGTCGAAACCCACGCTCTCTCCGGAGTCCATTTGGGAATTCGGAAGGGGGAGTATGTGGCGATATCCGGTCCGTCGGGATGTGGGAAGTCCACCCTCCTTTCTATTATGGGCTTACTCGACACGCCGACGGGAGGGAAGTACCGGCTGAATAGCGAGCCGGTCGAAAATCTGGATTTTGCGGCGCGCTCCCGTATCCGCAATCGCGAGATCGGTTTTATATTTCAGAGTTTCAATCTGATTGGCGATCTCACGGTCTACGAAAACGTGGAACTGCCGCTGACCTACCGGCAGAGAATGCCCGCGGCTGAACGCAAGAAACGCGTAATGGAATCGCTGGAACGCGTCGGTATGGCGCACCGAATCAGGCATTACCCTTCGCAACTTTCGGGAGGCCAGCAGCAGAGGGTTGCGGTCGCCAGAGCACTAGCCGGACGTCCTTCCATCCTGCTAGCGGATGAGCCCACCGGGAATTTGGATTCGCGCAACGGCGAAGCCGTCATGGAGCTGCTTCAAGATCTCCATCGCGAAGGCGCAACCATCTGCATGGTCACTCACGACCCACGGTTCGTTAAGCACGCGCAACGGGAAATCCACTTGTTCGACGGCAAAGTCGTGGCCGAAGAAGAGCTGCAGAAACTCATGCAGGGCCAGCCGGCCTGAGTCCGGCAATCGCCACCGCTGTTCCGGATTCCTGGTCATGCTTGGTATCAGCGAGGTGAGGGATGGGGGGACTGCTCCAGGATCTTCGCTACGCCCTGCGGCAACTGCGCAGGAGCCCGGGATTCACCACCGTGGCCCTGATCACGCTGGCGCTCGGGATCGGAGCGAATACCGCGATTTTCAGCGTTGTGAATGCCGTCCTGCTCAGGCCGCTCGCAATCCAGGAACCCTCTCGCGTCACTTATGTGCAGGAGCAATGGCGAGACATCTCCGCCGGGCTCTCGGTGGGAAACTTCGACGCGGTGCGGCAGCAAAGCACTTCGTTCGCGAACCTGTGCGCATCGAACAGCGCGAGTTTCAACCTAGCAACCCAGGAAACTCCCGAACGGGTGGAGGGCGAAATCGCCACCGCGAGTTACTTTGCCACGTTCGCCGTTCAGCCGATAGCCGGACGCGTTTTCACTGCCGACGAGGATAAACCTGGGTTCTCGCAAGTCGCCGTCATCAGCGAGCGTTTGTGGCGCACACGGTTCCATGCGGATCCCGCGATAATCGGGCAAGGCTCGCGCATTAACGGACTGTCCTACATCGTGCTGGGCGTAATGCCCAAGACCTTCGATCCATTGCTGCAAAAGAGTGATCTGTGGATTCCGGCAGCATACACAGCGCAGCAATTGGCCGATCATGATCTCCATTACCTGAGTGTGGTCGGCCGGCTCAAGCCCGGTGTCAAACTGGCCGTAGCCCAGTCGGAACTCAATGTGATCGCGCAGCGCCTACAGCAGCAATACCCGATGGATGACAAAGATCGGGGCCTCCGCCTGACGCCCCTGGCAACGGCATTGCTGGGTGACCAGCAATTGACCTTGCGCCTGTTGCTCGCTTCGGTCGGATTTTTGCTCCTGATTGCATGCGCCAACATCGCCAATCTGCAACTTGCACGCGCCCGTACGCGGCAACGCGAAATAGCGGTGCGCGCGGCGCTTGGAGCTTCAGCCAAACGGATCGCCCGTCAACTCCTGATTGAGAATGCCGTGTTGGGTGTAACCAGCGGCGCGGTTGGTGTTCTGCTGGCCTACGGGGGCGTGCTGTGGATCGTCGCGAACGGCCCACCGGATGTGCCGCGGCTGGACCTATCGAGCATCGACAGACTTGCGCTCGCATTTGCCTGCGGGATTGCTTTGCTCTCCAGCTTCCTTTTCGGCCTTGCACCGGCGCTGCGATCCGCTTCGATGCGGCTGAGCGTAGCCTTCAAAGAAGGAGCGAGCACCTCTAGCGGCAGCCGCGATCGGGTTCGGAGCGTCCTTGTGGTCGGCGAAATTGCCTTGGCGCTGATGTTGACGGCAGGCGCCGGACTGCTGATCCGCAGCGCGTTGCTTGTTTCGCATGTGCATCCAGGTTTCGATACGGCAAACCTCGTTGTCGGTCGTGTCGGACTTCCGGATGCCGCTTATCACGATCCAGCCGTTGCGCGGCAGACTCTCGAGCGCATGATCGAGGCATCGGCCATTTTACCTGGCATCCAGTCAGCCGCGGTCGTTTCCCGCGCTCCGCTCGCCGAGGGCTGGAGCGGCAACGGCCTGATCGCTGAAGGCAAGGCCATTGATCCATCGAACCTGGTCAACGCGCTGTTGCAGATTGTCTCCCCAAGCTATCTCTCTACCGCGCGGGTGCCGTTGAAGGCAGGACGTGCCTTCGCTGCGCAGGACACGCGCGATAAAACACTGGTCACCATCGTCAACGAAACGCTCGCTCGCACGATGTGGCCCGGCGAGAACCCGATCGGCAAACGATTCGCCTGCTGCGAATACGGGCCGAGAGGCAAGTTGGATCCCGTGTGGCATCAGATCGTCGGCGTTGTCGGAGACGTACACGCCCGCGGCCTCGATATACAGGTTCAACCTGAGTTTTACCTTCCGCTGGCGCAGATGCCGCCCGCCTCCTGGGATTGGCTCGGACGCACCATGGACCTGGTAGTGCGGACACGAAGCGGCACATTTCCGGCCAACGATTTGCGAACCACTGTGGCCTCGATTGCGCCGGGTGTGCCTATTTATCAACTCTCGACCATGCAGGAGAAGATTGCGGTCACGCTCGAACAATCCCACTTTGACACCTTTCTGCTGACGCTGTTTGCTGGGATAGCGCTGTTGTTATCCTCCGTGGGAATTTATGGAGTTCTGTCGTACGTGGTCGCGCAACGCACGCGCGATATCGCGGTTCGCATGGCGCTGGGTGCCACGCAAGGGCAAATCGCGCGTCACGTGCTGGGGTACGGATTGCGCCTTACCGTCATTGGCATGGCACTCGGACTTGCCTGTGCATTCGCCTGCACGCGTCTGCTGTCGAGTCTGCTCTACGGTGTGCATTCCACTGATGCCATCACGTTTGCGGTTGCGTCCGTGGTGCTCGCTTCTGTCGCGCTGCTTGCCAGTTACATTCCAGCACGGCGGGCGATGCAAGTAGATCCCATAGTGGCGCTGCGGTACGAGTGAGGACCAATGGAAGGCTTTCTCCACGATCTTCGTCATGCATTCCGCGTCCTGCGGAAGAACCCATCGTTCTCCACCATTGCAATGCTGACACTCGCAATCGGTATTGGGGCGACTACCTCAATTTTCAGTGTTGTATATGGCGTGCTGCTGCGGCCTCTGCCTTACGAGAATCCCGACCGAATCGTAGAACTGAGAGAGGTCAACGAGCAGGGCGGGAGAATGCAATTCGCGGACCCGAATTTCGAGGATATCCGCACACAGAGTCGTTGCCTGCGTGGACTGGCCGAATACCGCGCCATGACTGTCTCCATTGGGGGCGGATCGCAGCCGACTCGCACGATGGTTGCTGCCGTGTCCACGGATTTTTTTTCGATTATGAGAGTTGAGCCTGTGCTAGGTCGTAACTTTTCTCCCGACGATCAGCACTTTGGCGCGGCACCAACCGCTTTGGTCAGCTATGGCTATTGGCAGCAGTTCCTGGGTAGAGCCTCGGATTTTTCGACTGTCAAGCTGAACATCGACAATCAACCAGCGCGGGTCCTCGGCGTCCTTCCGCCTGGATTCCGCTTTCCCTTCGATAGCCAAATCTGGGTGCCACGAGAGTTGTATGAGCGGCTGCCGAGCCGCTCAGCTCACAATTGGCACGTAATCGGTCGGCTCCAAGACGAAGTATCGATAACCCAGGCAAGTTCAGAGCTCGCGATCATCGCCCATCGACTCCGGCAGCAGTACGGCCAAGACACGATGATGACAAACGTGTCGATCCTGCCCTTGCGCGAGGCCCTGACCGGCAATGTCCGCCTACCCTTAATGATGCTCCTGGGAGCCGTAACCTTCTTGCTTCTGATCGCCTGTGCGAATGTAGCGCATATGCTCCTCGCGCAGTCCGCTGCGCGCGAGAAGGAATTTGCTATCCGAACCGCTCTGGGAGCCGGGCGCGGCCGGATTATTCGCCAGTTTCTTGCAGAGTCCCTGTTGTTGGCGTTTTCCGGAGGCGCACTCGGCGTTCTTGCCGGCAGCTGGGGAGTTCACGCGCTGATCGCGGTTGCTCCGCATAGTCTGCCGCGTCTCGAAGACCTATCGGTCAACCTTCCGGTGTTGCTGGCAGCGATCGGACTGGTATTGCTTGTGGCCGTTGGCTTGGGCCTTTTTAGCGCGGTGCGCGCCACATCGCATGATGCGCAGCATGTCGAAGGATTAGGGACGCGCTCCACCGGGAGTGCGCACGCCCAGCGTATCGGAAGGATCATCATCGCTGGGCAACTCGCGATCGCCTTAGTCTTGCTGGTTGGTGCAGGCCTACTCGGGAGAAGCCTGCTGCGCGTGCTTTCCGTCGATCCAGGTTTCCGGACTGAGCACGTGTTAACCATGAATGTGGCCCTCCCCTTTGCCGGGCGGGACGAAGACAAACTCCACCGGGTCCAGTTCCTCGACCGATTGTTGGCGCGGCTGCGCCGCATTCCCGGCGTCGAGGAAGTGGGCGGCACGGGCCGCCTGCCGCTCACCGGCACGCTTTCCGATGGAACTTATATTCTGCTGAATCCCGGCGAGTCGGTTCCCGCCGACATGAAAGTGCTGGAGCAGATGTTCCATGATCCAAGCCGCACCGGTGATGCCGAATACGCTCCCGCCGATGCCGGCTATTTCCGCGCTCTTGAGATTCCGTTGCTGCGAGGCCGTTTATTTGACAAGCGTGACGCCATGAACTCGCCGCATGTAGCGCTGATTAGCCAATCTCTCTCGAGTGAGAAGTGGCCCCACCAGGACCCGCTGGGCCGCCTGATTGAGTTCGGCAACATGGATGGCGATCTTCGGCCACTCACCGTCATTGGAGTTGTCGGAGACGTGCACACTGAAAGCCTGGAGCGTCCGGCTCCTCCGACCATCTACGTAGATATTGCGCAGCGGCCCCAGTCTACGTATGACTTCGCGGTTGTCATTCGCGCCGCGGCAGATCCACCTGCAGTGGTGTCGATGGCGCGTCAGATCCTGCGCGAACTCGATCCCAATGTTCCTCCGCAGTTTGGGACCTTCGATCAGGTCGTAGCCAGCTCTTTGAGTCCACGGCGCTTCAACCTGCTCCTGGTAGCCGTATTCGCCGCGACCGCTTTGCTGCTCGCCAGTGCCGGCTTGTACGGTGTCATCGCGTACTCGGTAAGCCGCCGCACCAGTGAGATTGGTTTGCGAATGGCCCTAGGCGCCACCCCTGCCAGTGTTTTGCGACTCGTGCTGAGACAAGGAATGGTGGTGGCCGCGGTGGGCCTGGTCCTCGGCATCTTCGCCTCGATAGCCGTCACTCGCACTCTGCAATCCATGCTGTTCGCCTTAACCGCAACCGATCCGACAACGTTTGCCGCCGTTGTGGGATTGCTGCTTCTGGTGGCCCTGCTGGCCTGCTACCTTCCCGCGCGCCGTGCGGCCAAGGTCGATCCCGTGGTGGCACTGAGGTACGAGTGAGGAGCTTATGACGGCTGTATCTCAAGACGTTGTTTACGCTTTGCGGATTCTGCGTCGCGATCCGGGATTCACGAGCATCGTTGCGCTCACGCTGGCTTTGGGCATCGGGGCCAATACCGCCATCTTCAGCCTGGTGAGCGGGATTCTTTTTGTTCCGCTGCCGTACGCCAACCCAAGTGGACTGGTCAGCGTTACCGGCAGCTATCCGCGAGGTGCCGTGGTGGCAATGCGTGAGCAAGTGCGCAG
>Ga0209803_1002153_pt1 | contig 12450 bp, 4 predicted proteins | sample GraSoiAngelo_138_FD_185895 | JGI IMG/M metagenome (GOLD analysis project Ga0209803, IMG submission 185895) | Grasslands soil microbial communities from the Angelo Coastal Reserve, California, USA - 14_0929_09_40cm (SPAdes) (version 2) | ecosystem: Environmental > Terrestrial > Soil > Grasslands ... | reverse complement strand
GCTCGGTGTTTTCATCTGAAGAAGAAAAAGCGGACGCTCTAGACAAAATCATGAACGATGTTTACGCGGCTGTTCGATCCTTTCTGCCACCCGGCCGCTTTGCCAAAGTGAAGCAGGAGCAAATTGCGTGGCTGAAAACTCGAGATGCCACGCAGTCAGCCGAGGAGAAATCCAAGCTGACCGAAAATAAAATTCGTGCGTTACAAGATTTGCTTTGGTGAGTTAATCCAACTGGATCTTGCCTCGCTGCTTCTTTAGCTCGCCACGTTTGCGTTTCGTTTCCAGAATTTTCTTTTTCAGCGCAACTGGCCGCGGCGATTTTCTTCGGCGCGCTTTTTCGCGCTCCGCGATTTCAGTAGCGCGACGCTTTTGTTGCGCGCTCTCGATCGCAGCGAGCAAACGTTCGCGCGCGAGCTTGCGGTTCACTGCTTGCGACCGCGAATCCTGCACGGTGACACTAATACCGGTTGGGCAGTGGCGCAGCGTGACTGCTGTTGCAACCTTGTTGACATTTTGACCACCCGGCCCGCTGGAGCGCGCAAAGCTTTCTTCCAGATCGGTCTCTCGGATGCTGAGCCGCGCCATGCGCTGCTCAACAGAATCGTTCGCCATCTTTATCCTTGATCAGTTTTTTGTGAAATCCCCAATCCGCAATCGAATTGCCGATGGCCGGACTCGAACCGGCACGGGCCTGTTACAGCCCAACGGATTTTAAGTCCGTTGCGTCTACCATTTCGCCACATCGGCGCGGTGCTCCATATTCTAGCTTGTTGCGCGGCGCGCGAAAATAAATTTCCAGTCGCGCGACCTGCATCGGAGTGGCGGAACGGTGTGCGTTGCGCGTGTGGACGAGAAGCTAAGTGCGTGTTGAACTGGAAGCGGTGAACCATGTAGCGACCAAAACGCGAACTATGAGACCGTAGCTACTCTCTCTCGGTCGTGCGTCTGGCCGCCAGCGCTGCGCTCGCTCGAACATCGGTTATTTGTGAGTTTCCATGTGATCCGCGTGTTCTGATTCGCGGGTGTGCAGCGCGCCATTCCCGCTGTTTGCGCGCATAATATTCCCGCCAATATTCAGCGGTGCGGATTTGCGGTCGGCCGCGCTTTTTGTCCTGATGCATGACGTGGAGAGGGCTGGCAGCACGTTGGCCGCCCCAATCTCTTATACGGAAACCGCGCAACGAAGTTCCGAAAATCCCAAAAACACAGTTTAGAACTGGTTAAATCGCCGGCCGCGGCCGCTGTCATTCATATTAGTGACCGCCATTAATGTGCGCTTCTTTTTCGTAAACACCATTATGGGCGCGGTGCTGGTGTCGGACGCTGGCGCGGGGTCGGCTGGATCCGTGGCGTCGGCGTCACACTGGGCGTGGGAGTCGGAGTTGTCGTAGGTGTAACGCTAGGCATAACAGTTGGTGTTGGCGTTGAGGTCGCAGTGGGCGTTGGCGTGGGGCTCGGGCAGACCAGGGTGTAAGTGACTTTCAACCCATCGGTGAGGATGGGCTGGAGACACGAGTAGGTCGTGGCGGGGCCGGTGGCACTTGCCTGCACGCCGCTTCCTTCATTGCCGCCATTGTCACCGACGAAATTGTAGAATACATCAAAGAAGCTCGGGGTATTCTCATAGAAGCGTATTTCAACGTCGGCCGTATTCGCGGTGGCGTTATGGCGCACCGCGTGCCACTCGATGTTAAACACCCGGTTGGGCGCAGTGCCTGAAATCCCGGTGAAAATACCGCAACCATTTGCCCAGGCCACGCAGCCACTGAGACCCACATCGGTGCGCAGGTCGTCTTGATATAGGAAGATGGTGGGACCCAAGTTTGGATACGGATAGGGGCACAATGTGCCGACAACAGCTGAATTGTTGGTAAACTGTATATCGCCATTCGAGTTAAGGTTCGCACCGGTATAGCTCGCCCCGTAAAAGCTGATCGAGAACGGAAACATAATAGGGGTCATGCAATCATCGCAATGGTTGCCTGTGTCCGTGGTCACCTGCGTGATGGTGCCGGTGCTAGTGGTAGTCGTATAGCTATAGCCCGTCGGGCACGTTGGCGTCGGGGTTGGCGTAGCTGTAGGCGTTAACGTCGGACTAGCTGTAGCTGTTGGTGTGGGCGTTCCGCACAGTGTTTCGGTATACTGCTGGTTGTCATTGGTACCCGTGCCGGGGGCGGAGCTGCCGGCGACGGCATAAAAGGATTGGCTCGCAGTTGCGCCTGCGAGGTAATCGCGCGCCTGCACCATATTCGGGAGGTCGCTCCAAGTGTTCATAGCTGGATCCCAGGCAATCGCGCTGGTGCTGATGGCGAAGTTGACGTCGCCTCCTGCAAGTATCCACCGACCGTTGTAGGCGCCGGATGCCGCCGCGGTGCGGCCTGCAGGCAGATCGGCGATTGCAGCGTCATCCCACGTATTGGTGCTTGGATCGTAGCGCCAGGTCTTGTTAGGTGAAGCGTTGCCACCGCCCGCATAAATGTAGTTACCGAGAGCCACTGCCATAAGGCTATGGTTGGCGAAGGGGTAGTTCGCTGCCATCGACCACGTATTTGTGGCAATGTCGTAAACCTCGACGTGAAAATCGGTGCCGATAGCGCGCCCCGCAATGCGATAGATCTTGCCGTTGAGGTAAGCACAGGCATGGAAGTATGTAGGGATGGCATAGGATGGCAGGCTAGTGTTATAGGTGTTGCTGATCGGGTCGTACCGCCAAAGTGTGGCTGTGGTGTTGAAGTTTTGGTCTTCGCCACCAAGCAGATAGATATAGGTGCCGTCGGTTGTACCGCTGAACCAAGCACGCGGTTCCGGCAATGGAGCGATAGGCGTCCAGGTATTGCTCGCTGGACTGTATTTGTACGCGTTCGTGATAGCGGTGTTGTTAACGATGCCACCGAAGCCATAAACATTGCCACCTACTGAGGCGACAGCATGTCCCCAGATGGCAATAGGATAAGGCGCCTGCTCAGTCCAGGAGCCAACCGAGGCGCAAGGCGTGGCAGTCGGCGTTGGAGTGGCTGCTGTGGTGTAGACACCGTGCGCTCCATAAGAGTTCTGGTTGGCAGCCGCTATGGTCACTGTGCGCGTCGTGATTGCCACGGCGCAAATCAGCAGCCCGCAGATTACAGCGACACGTATTCGTATGGTCCGGTTTTCCATTGGAGCACCGCAAAACCAGTCCAAGTGAGACGTTACGCTCGGGACGGCTTTTTGGCCAATGGGTGTTGATCGATTTCTGGATTTCTCTTAGTCGATTACCCCGCCGCGGAAAGGTCTCGCCGGCCAGCCAAGTTGCCACTCGTCCCCGGGGGTCAACCACGCCCCAGATGGGCGGAGAAAAACGAAATCCGAATCCCACATCGCAGTATATGCATAGCTCCATCCCGGCTTGACGTTCACGGTTGTCGAAGTGGGCCCAGCAAACCCTGTGCGCGGGACCTTGAACACGGTTAAGACATGGTGCCCGGCTGGCAACCATGTGTGATAGTTGCGACCCTGTACGATGCTCCCGACGGGCCTGCCGTCGATCGCGAGGTTGAAGCCCAAATTCCATCCAAAGTTCGCCGGCCTTAGAACGATTAGACGCCCGCTCGGCTGAGCGGTGGCAGTTCCAATCGAGACTGCACAAAGAAAAACAAGAATCAGAAGAACGTTGCTGATGAAGCTGTGTCTCGGTTTCATGACACATATTACGCACACGACTGGTTTTTCGCCAGTGCTGATGCGACGCCACGATGATTTTTACGTAGACTTCGCTAAACGCTCGTGTCGATGGCAATTGCAGGCGTTATGCTGTGTTTATCTTCCATGGGCGCAGTTCGTAAAGGCAGACGAACTCATTTGTTCTTAATCTCGCTGACAGGCTGTGTTGCTAGCACGCACCGAAATCCGTAAATCACGTCGCGATCATTGCGATCGATGACATTGCGGTAGGAGGATTGCATCTCAAGACGGTTGCTCGTCGCCCATGAGCCGCCGCGCAGCACACCCCAATCGCGACTCGTTTCGCTGCTACCGCCTTTGTAAGGGTCGAGGCACCATTCCCAAACGTTTCCGCCGAGATCGAACAGCCCTATTGAATTTGATTTGAAGCTTCCGACGGGCATCGTTGCGCTGCGACGCTTTCCCGAGGCCGTGGCATAATTTCCTGCGCCATTGGGCGGTGGCCATTGCTTTCCCCACGGGAATTCATCTTTAATCTTGCCATCACGCGCTTGCGGAGTCGTGCCGCTTTCACTCATCAGACCCACAGCCATGCTCCACTCGGCATCGGTCGGCAGCCGGTAAGCTTGTCCGTCTTCAATCAGATTTTCGTTGTGTTCCTTTTCCGTTAGCCATTTGCAAAATGCCATTGCATCGAACCAGTTTACTTTCACCACTGGATGAGTCGGCGTCTGCGAAAAGTCTGCAGGCTCGAAATGCCGTCCGGTGGCACGGCAAAACGCTTCGTAATCTTGCATCCGCGTTTCCCAAACCGACATCTGGATATCGCCGAGCGGAACAAACTTCATTCCCAGCGAATTCGTGAACGGTTGCCCAGGCGCAGGGCCGACATTTTTTTCCAAACGCGCCGCCAGAAACGTTTGCTGTTGCGGCTCAACTTTGCCGCTGACCGAACCCGGCTTGTAACCAGCCAGGCACAGTTCGTAGTCCACGTCGCCCGGTTTCACTTCCTCGATCACCAACGGCGTTTGACCGAGATCTTTTCCGTTCGCGATCACCGTCGCGCCACCCGGTGCGCTGGTGATCTTCACACTCCCATTGGCGAAAACAAAATGAGCCGCGTTTTCCCGTCGGGCGTCAACGTTGATCTTTTGTTCTTCGTCAGGCCAGCCATCGAGATGCGCGACCAACTCGTGTTCGCGCGCGGGCAGATCCAGTCGCAGCGGTGCGCGTCCACGCAATTTTCCGTCCACATAAATCTCCGCGCCGTTGGGGTCACTGGTGATACTTGTGATCGCGCTGACAAACGCAAACGACTTGCTGATTGTGTCGCCACGCGGCACTTCAACGTCACCGTGGAGTTCCCAATCGCCACGGCGCGCTACGATCGAATATTTACCGGTTGGAAGATCGGCGATTGTTTGCGGCGTCGCGCCTTCGCGGGAAATCTGACCATCTTCACTTCGCACAGAGAACTGCGCGCCGGGCGGTTCGGATTGTATCCGAATCGCGCCTTTACTCCGCACGAGGCGAAACGTGGCCAGATCAAGCGAACGTTTGCGCCTGAAGTCGATGCTCGTCTCCACCGGCTCATATCCCGGGCTCATGATGCGCAGGCTGTAGTTGCGCGCTTCCAAATCCGCGAATGTGGCCGGGCTTTTTTGCGCGTGATCGCCTAAAACGACGAGCGCGCCAGCAGGCTCAGTTTGAATGGTCGTTTGCAGATGCAGATCAATGCCTGGCTGCGACCGGCTCAGCCAAAACCAGATTCCTGCTATCCCAAGCACCAGGAGCAATGCCGCTGACATGAGAATTTTCGCGCGAGATTTTGCGGGTCCTTCGTCGCGCCCAAGTTCCGCGAGGCCCTGATGCATTTCCGCGGCCGATTTGTAACGCTTCTTCGGATCGTTCGCGCACGCCTTGATGAGCACATCGTTGAGTTGCAGCAGATGCTCGCGATCCGGCCGGGTGCTCAATTGCGAATCGATTTCCGGGAAATCGAGTCGATCTTTTCCGGTGCAAGTTTCGTAAAGAACTTTGCCAAGACTGTAAATGTCGGCGCGCGGGGTGCCCGGTCCTTCTGGCGGCACGTAGCCTTCCGTTCCCACAAATGATTGCTGTCCGCTCGTCGCGACCAAGCCGATGTCGGCCAGCTTCGGCACGCCCTCGATGAAAATGATGTTGGAGGGTTTGATGTCGCGATGGATGAGGCCGCGACCATGCAACGCGCCGAGTGCTTCCGTCAGTGAAAGGCCCAGACGAATCGACTCGTCAGCGGAGAGACGTTTCTGCCGAGCAAGATCGGTTTTCAATGTGCGCGGTTGGTAACTGACGATATCGATTTTGCGCCCGGCCAGATGATCGTCGGCCAGCTCCATGCTGTAGTAGAGATAATGGGCAGTCCGCCCGACGTGCAGAATGTTCATGAATCCGGCGTGCGCGCGAGAGATCGGCTCGAACGCGGACATGCCCTCGAATTCCCGCAGAAATGCGCGCTCGCTTTCAAACGTGTTCCGATAAACGACTTTGACCGCGCGAAACGCGCCGGTCACCGTCCGCGCCAGCCAAATCTCACCGTAAGCGCCGCGGCCAATCACGCGCACCAACTCGTGATCGGGAATAATCGGTATCTGAGCGGAAACTTGATCGGGAATGGCTCGAATTTTACACAAGCCCCCGGCGCGAAGCAATTCTGGGGAGCATACGCGTCCCGCGTGTCGGGTTTTGGCATCGCACCAAAACGAACTTCCTCTTGAAGCTCGTTGCTCGCGCAAAATGAGACTCAAAAGACAAGTTCGCGAACGCCAGAGGCCTTCGCCAGCACGCGCGACGCGTGCGCTCCCCCAGATGCGGTCCCCCTCACCTCAGTCCTCTTCCCTCATTCAGGGGCGAGGCGGGCGGGCGAACATGAACCCGTTCGCGTTCCACGGCAGAGGTCACAACGAAGCGTGACTCTGCATCTTTTCCAGGGCCCGAATTTCCTTCTTCAATAACCCGCCGACGCGGTGTCGTGCGAGGTACACCTGGCCAACATTGACTCGCAATCGCGCGGCAACTTTTTGTGCCGGCCATTCCTTGCGTACATAGCAATCGAAAATTTGAAACTGTTTCGGCTCGATTTGCTTCTTCACGCGCGCGATCGCTGCTTCAAATAAATTCTCTTTCCACTCCGCTTCCCAGACGGCATCAAGATCGACGTTCTGCGAATCGGGAACCCTTTCGATCGTCGCCGTTGCGCGATCGTCCGCGGAACGAGGGCGTTTCGCATTGCCGGGTTCACGTTTGCGAAATTGATCGGCGATGCGCCAGCGCGTGATCTGCAACAGCCAGCCTTTGAACGAGCCGATTGCCGGATCGTATTTCAACTTGCCGATGTTCTTGGCCACGGTGATGACCGTTTCCTGCACGACCTCCTGCGCTTCGGCATCGGTCAGACCGGATTGGCGTGCGGCGGAGTAGATCAGCTTCGAGTAGGGATGCCGCGCTGCGGCGTCCAGGACAGCGCAGCGCGCTGTCCCTACCAAATTTTCTGAAAGATTTTGGCGCAGTACGCGTATTCCCCTCATGAAAACCTCAGAGATTCTCGCAAAATTCAATGACTCCACGTCTCGCATTGCCAGAGCGATGCGGCGCTTTGCCGAGCTATACTTCGGCAATTTTTCCTGGCGACCGCCGGGTTGGCTCAGCCGAACCGCCGCCGGGTGGGGTCGCTTCCAGCGCGCCCATCCGAGGCTAATCCTGTCGGCGATGATCGCCATTTTTGTGATTTCCTGCGGCGGTGCGTGGACCTGGAATTGGTATTCGCATCTTCCGAAACCCAGAAAAGTTTCGGCCAAGATCGTCCCAATTGAAGTCACGAAACTGGAGAAAGAACTAAAGTTCCCGCGGTTGGTAATTTATTTCAGCGAATCAGCTGCGCGCCTCGAAGATTTAAAGAAGCCGTCCGTCCAAGGCGTGCGACTCGAGCCGCATTTGAGCGGCGCATGGCACTGGGTCCAGGGCGACATCCTCGTGTTCCAACCGAGCGAAGATTGGCCGGCAGATCAGAAATTCAGCGTCATCTTCGACAAGAGTTTTTTCCCGCGGCACGTCTTGATGGAGCGACTCATCCATGAAACGCAGACGCCGCCATTCTCTATCGCCATTAAAGAACTCGAAATCTATCAGGACCCGACAAATCCGACACGCCGCGAAATCAGCGCGACGTTGGAGTTGACGCACGCAGTTGATCCCGGCGAGTTGGATCGACACGTCCAACTCACAATGGTTGGCGGTTCAAACATTTTCTCGGCTAACGATCCGGCGCCGCATTTTAATACTACCTACGGGCTGCATCGGCGGGTTGCTTACGTACACAGCTCCCCTATCGCGCTGCCGGACCAGGACGATTTTCTTAAGCTCACCGTGACGAAAGGCGTCCGCACCGCGCAAGGTGGCGCGCAGACGCGCGACGCAATCGAAGAAAAACTGCGGATTCCTTCGGTCGCGTCGATGTTTCAGATCGATTCCATTCAAACAACGATCGCGCGCGATAAGAATGGTGAGCCGGAGCAACTCATCGTTCTTACAACTACCGCCGACATCAGTACGCGCGAACTGGCGAAAGCGCTCCAAATCCGATTGCTGCCGAAGCGCAAGGTTTCAGAGGCTGAAAAAGAGGCGGAGGTTGAAAGCTCGGAAGAGGGCGATCAAACCTCCGAGGATTCCGGTGCTTCGAACGAAGAGACTGATTCGGATGATGATTCGGTCGGATCGCAAGTAAAGGAAACCGAACTTTGGAAAAGCGCGACTGATGTTCCCGACGACGTACTCGAGGCTGCGCGTCCAGTGGTATTCGCGCCGGTCGAATCCGAGAAACCACAAGGTCGGCAACATGCGTTTCGCCTCCGTGTCGAGAGCGATGGCGAGCTTTATGTCCGCGTAAACAAAGGTGTCCGCGCATTTGGTGGTTTTCCGCTGAGTGAAGATTACAGCGCGGTGGTCAATGTCCCGGCGTTGCCACGCGAAGTCCAAATCGAAGGCCAGGGCGGTCTGCTTGCGCTCAACGGCGAACGAAAACTATCGATTCGCTCCCGCGGACTCAATGCGATCGAATATGAAATTGCGCGCGTCGCTACCACGCAGATTAATCATCTTGTCAGCCAAACCGAAGGGAAATTCCAGCATCCTCGGTTTCAGGTTTCCGATCTTTTCAATGAGGAAAACATTTCGCGGATCGCTCTCGAGAGGCAGCCCATCGCGCTTGAGAACAAATGGAAGGCAAACTATTCGGCGTTTGATTTCTCCGAGCATCTGCGCAAGCCGGCGGACGGCGGCAGCGAGCGCGGTTTGTTTTTCGTGACTGCGCGCGGCTGGGATCCGCTGACGAAAAAACCGATCAAGGCGGCCAAAGATTCGCGGTTCATTCTCGTGACCGACATCGGGATCCTGACCAAGAAAAATGCGGACGGCACTCACGATGTTTTTCTGATATCGATCAAGGAAGGCAAGCCGCTGCCGAATCTTGTTGTCGATCTTTTAGGCAAAAACGGCATTCCCATTCAAAGCGCTACGACCGACGCAAATGGCCATTGCGCGTTCGGGTCGGTCGAGAAATCGACACGCGAGAAGACGCCGGTCGCATTCGTTGCCCGCAACGGGGACGATGTCTCGTTCATTCCGTACGCTCGCGAAGATCGGCAGCTAAACTTTTCGCGGTTCGACATCGACGGAGTCGACAATGTTCTACCGGAAAATCTCGACGCGTTTGTGTTTACCGAGCGCGGCGTTTACCGGCCCGGCGACGACGTTCACATCGGCATTGTGGTGAAGCAGCGCAACTGGAATGGCCAGCTTGGAGGGCTCCCACTTGAAACCGAAGTGATAGATGCGCGAGATCACGCGGTCCAAACCCGGAAAATCAATTTGACTAACAGCGGATTCACCGAGCTGACTTATCAAACGGCCAGTGAATCGCCGACCGGCCTCTACACCTTCAACGTTTACCTTGTTAAAAACAGCAAGCGCTCAACGCTGCTTGGTTCGACCACGGCAAACGTAAAGGAATTTTTGCCGGATCGAATGAAGATCGAGACGCGGCTTTCGCAAAATGCGCCGCGCGGCTGGATCCAGCCAAAGGAAATGCGCGCCTCAGTTGTGCTCGCAAATCTTTATGGAACCCCGGCGACCGATCGCAAGATAACTGCGCGTCTCGAGCTCGCGCCGAGCGCATTCTCCTTCTCAGAATTTCCAGACTACATCTTCTTCGATCCGCTTTTCGACGATAAGAAAGAACGACATGAACAAACGGTCGAGCTCGGCGAAAACAAAACCGACGACTCCGGCAAAACGGAGTTCGATTTGCAGCTGGAGCGCTTTGCCGATGCGACCTACTCGATGCGCTTTATCGCGGAAGGATTCGAAGCGGAAGGCGGCCGCAGCGTGACCGGCACAACGACTGCGCTTGTCTCAGCTCTGCCGTATGTGATCGGCTGCAAACCGGACGGTGACTTGCGTTACATCGAAATGAACAAACCGCGCGCGGTGGATCTCGTCGCAGTCGATTCACAACTCAACCGCATCGCGATCGCAAATGTAACTGTGAACGTGATTGCGCAGGAACAAGTGTCCGTTCTGACCAAGCAGGAGAACGGCAACTTTGCCTACGAATCGGTTTTGAAGGAGCGCGTCACGAAATCAGAAAAGATCTCCGTTTCTGCAAATGGCCTTCGTTACGCCCTCTCCACGGATGAGCCCGGCAATTACGTTTTCGAACTGCGCGACGATCAGGATCGCCGTCTGACGAAGCTGCAATTTTGCGTCGTCGGCCGCGGCGCAGTTTCGCGATCGCCGGAAAAGAATGCCGAGCTGCAAGTGAAACTCGATCGCGCGCAGTACAATAGCGGCGACGAAATCGCGATTAGCATCACTGCTCCCTACGCTGGTAGCGGACTAATCACGATCGAGCGCGACCGCGTCTATGCGCAGCAGTGGTTCCGAGCAGACTCGGCCAGCAGCGTGCAGCACATTCGTATTCCGGAAAACTTCGAAGGTAGCGGTTACGTCAACGTGGCGTTCGTCCGCGCGATTGATTCCAAGGAAATATTCGTCAGTCCACTGAGCTACGGCGTCGTGCCGTTTACTTCGAACAAGGAAAAGCGCCGGCTCAAAGTTGAAATCAACGCATCGGCGACTGCGAAACCGGGCGAACCACTGCACATCAATTACAAAACCGATCGGCCGAGTAAGATTGTCATTTTCGCCGTCGACGAAGGAATTCTTCAAGTCACCGATTACAAAACGCCGGATCCGCTCGGATTTTACTTCCGCAAATGCATGCTGCGCGTCGACACCGCGCAGATTGTCGATCTCATCATTCCGGAATTTTCGCTGCTGCGCTCGGTGTCGGCATTTGGCGGCGGCGGCGACATTCAACGCTTGAATCCGTTCAAGCGGGTAACGGAAAAGCCTGTCGTGTTTTGGTCAGGCATCGTCGATGCGGACGGCACGAAGCGTGAAGTCGTTTATGAGGTGCCTGATTATTTCGACGGCACGTTGAAGATTATGGCGGTCGCGATCGCGGATGACGCGGTCGGCTCGAGCGAGCGCGAGGCGCTGATTCGCGGGCCATTTGTAATTACACCGAGCGTGCCGGTGCTCGCCGCGCCTGGAGACGAATTCGAAGCTGGCGTGACCGTTGCCAACAACGTCGAAGGCTCCGGACCAAACGCCGAGGTCGAACTGCGCGCGCAAACCAATGAGCGATTGTCGATTTCGGGCGACGCCTCGCAGACGTTGCATATTGCCGAGGGCCGGGAACAGACAACGATCTTTAAATTTCGCGCAACCGACAAACTCGGCTCCGGAGAAATCACGTTCATCGCGCGCGGAAACGGTCAGCAAACAAAGCGCCGCGCCACTCTGAGCGTGCGGCCGCCAGTGCCCTACATGACGGATGTCCGCAGCGGCAGTTTCAAAGAGAAGATCGAAATCCCGGTGAGTCGAGAGATGCACCCGGAATTTCGCAAACTCGATGCGACCGTCTCGATGCTGCCGCTCGGTCTCGCCCGCGGACTCGATGCTTACCTGAAAGATTTTCCGTTCGGCTGCAGCGAACAAATCACCAGCGGCGCCTTCTGCCGACTGATGCTGGCTGAGGAATCCGACTTCGGTTTAAACCGCGCCGAGATTAACAAACAACTCGAACACACGTTCGCCGTCCTCGCACGGCGGCAAAATGACCAGGGCGCGTTCGGCTATTGGGTGCCGGAAACGGGCGATTCAATCAGCTTCGTTTCGGCATATGTAATGGATTTTTTAAGCGAAGCCAAAGCGAGTGGATTCGCGCCGCCCCCGGAAATGTTTGCGAGTGGCCTGCGCAGCTTGCAAAAAATGGTCACGCGCGATCCGGCGAATTTTTCAGAGGCCCGGACGCTCGCCTATGCCATCTACATTCTCACTCGAGAGGGCGTCATCACGACGAACTACATTCTGAATTTGCGTGACTGGCTCGACAAGAACGAGAAAGAGCAATGGCAAAACGACATCGCAGGCGTCTATCTCGCAGGCGCGCTGCATCTGCTCCACAAAGATGCGGACGCTGAGCGTTTGATCGCGAGTTACAAGCTCGACAATCGCAAAACGATTGCGCGCGACGATTTCTGCCAACCGCTCGGCATGAATTCGCAATACATTGCCGTGATCGCCCGCGAGTTCCCCGCGCGGTTGCGCAAAATCTCAGCCGAGCAATTCCAAAACATTCTCAAACCGATCGGTGACGGCGATTTCAACACGCTTTCCTCTGCTTATGCG
>Ga0209803_1002147_pt1 | contig 12463 bp, 8 predicted proteins | sample GraSoiAngelo_138_FD_185895 | JGI IMG/M metagenome (GOLD analysis project Ga0209803, IMG submission 185895) | Grasslands soil microbial communities from the Angelo Coastal Reserve, California, USA - 14_0929_09_40cm (SPAdes) (version 2) | ecosystem: Environmental > Terrestrial > Soil > Grasslands ... | reverse complement strand
TCGCTGATCTGGGCATTGGACACGGTCATGGGCGAGCTCTCCAGCCGGGGAGCTACTATCGTTCAGATAGTTGACTCGGTCAACTATGTCCAAATGCCGCGGGCGGCAGCGGAGCGGTTCTACCGACAACGGCGTTCGCGCTCAGGGCTCGCCCGAGCTGATGAAGATCTGGCAGGGAACCTAGCTCGCCTTCTCCCGGGGGGCCACGGGGTGGCTGGTCTTCTTGGTGAAGACCACCTGCAGGGCGCGAGGCTGGTTCTCGATCACGCAGCCGTGCTCGCCCGCGAAGCGGAACGCGAGCACCCGTGCGCCGTCATCCGGCTCGCCCGGCGGAAACAGTACCTGGTACACGCTGTAGGGAATCGCCCTGCTCTGTCCGACCGGCAATCTCTGCAGCAGCTCGCTCAAGTGCGCGAGAGTCGTGATGGGCACGAGACCTCCTGCGTCGGTGTGTCGAAGATCACGGTCCGCTGATGTACTCGCTGTCTAGTCGCTCGTCGCAGTCAGGCCGCGGGTGCCAGGCGCTCCCGCAGCCGCGCCTTCACCCCCGGCCACTCCGCGGCCAGGATGGAATAGCGCGCCGAATCACGCGCCGTGAGGTCGGACGCCAGCCGGTGGGCGCGCAGCACGCCCTCGAACCGCGCGCCGATGCGCGCGAGCGCGGCCCGCGAGCGCTCGTTGCGCACGTCGGTGTGGAAGCACACCCGCCGCACGCCCCAGCTCTCGAATGCGTGGGTGAGCATCAGGAGCTTGGCCTCGGTATTGGCGGCGGTGCGGATGGCGTCCGCGGCGAGCCAGGTGTAGCCGATCTCGCAGGCGTCGAGCGCTTCCCGCCGCGCCTCCCGGTGCCCGGCGGGCCACGTCCAGCGCTCGACGTCAAAGAAGCGGCTCGAGCCGATGACCGCCCCGTCGGCGAGCCGCACGGTCGCGAGTGGAAACGCCGTGCCCGCGGCGCGCGCCGCGAGCGCGTCCTCGACGTACGCCGCCATGTGGGCGAGCCCCTGCGGGATATAGCTCCAGACGTAGGGCGCGGGATCGCGCGCCGCTGCCGTGGTGAGTCCCGCGGCGTGCTCGCGGGCGAGGGGCTCGAGCCGCACGTGTGCGCCGGCGAGGACGGGACAGGTCGCGTTCAAGCGATGCGGCCTCGATAAAACGGGCCGGCGGAAGCCGCCGGCCCGTTCGATTTTAGCGCACCGCGCGCGCTTCACGGACCGCGCGGCGGAGTGCGCCGTCAGCCCGCGGCGCTCTCCGGCTCCTCGCCGACGCTCGCCTCCTCGGTATCCGGGAGCCCCCCGCCCACGTCCATGAAGCTGCGCCGCTCGGCGCCCTCCATCTTGCGACGCCGCGAGGCGTGGGCCGCGAAGCCGGTGCCAGCCGGGATGAGGCGTCCAACGATCACGTTCTCCTTGAGTCCGCGCAGATCGTCCTTGAGGCCGCGGACCGCGGCTTCCGTCAGCACGCGGGTAGTCTCCTGGAACGAGGCCGCCGAGATGAACGACTCGGTCGCCAGCGACGCCTTGGTGATGCCGAGCAGCACCGGCTGCAGCCGTGCGGCCTTCTTGCCGTCCTGCTGCGCCCGGTCGTTGATGTCGAGCGCCCGCGAGCGGTCGAGCTGCTCGCCGCGCAGCAGCGCCGTCTCGCCGGCCTCCTGCACCTCGGTCTTGCGCAGCATCTGGCGGATGATCACCTCGATGTGCTTGTCGTTGATCTTCACGCCCTGCAGGCGGTAGACGTCCTGGATCTCGCGCACCAGGTAGTTCGCCAGCGCCTCGACCCCCTGCAGGCGCAGGATGTCGTGCGGGTTCGGCTCGCCGTCGGCGATGACCTCGCCGCGCTCGACGGTCTCACCCTCGAACACGTTCAGCTGACGCCACTTCGGGATCAGCTCCTCGTACTTCTCGCCGTCGTCGGAGGTGATGATGAGGCGCCGCTTGCCTTTGGTCTCCTTGCCGAAACTCACGGTGCCCGAGCGCTCCGCGAGGATCGCCGGATCCTTGGGTTTGCGTGCCTCGAAGAGGTCGGCGACACGCGGGAGTCCTCCGGTGATGTCGCGCGTCTTGGAGGACTCCTGCGGAATGCGCGCGATGACATCGCCCACCGACACGCGCGCGCCGTCCTCGAGGCTGACGAGCGCGCCCGGCGGCAGCGTGTACACGGCCGGGATCTCGGTGTTGGCGAAGGTCACTTCCTTGCCCTTGGCGCCGATCAGCTTCATCGTGGCACGCAGATCCTTGCCGCCGCGCTGCTTGGTGTCGAGCACCACGGTGCTGGAGAGCCCCGTGACCTCGTCGAGCTGGGAGGTGACCGTGAGCCCGTCGCTGAAGTCCTGGAACTTGACGAGGCCCGCGACCTCGGTGACCACCGGGTGGGTGTGCGGATCCCAGGTCGCCACCACCTGGCCGGCCGCCACCGTCGCGCCCTCCTTGACGCTGATCATGGCGCCGTAGGGAATCTTGTAGCGCTCGCGCTCGCGGCCGAAATCATCGACCACGCCGATCTCGCCCGAACGCGACACCGCCACCAGGTGCCCCTTCTCGTGCAGCACCGTCTTGATATGGTGGAAGCGCACGACGCCCTTGTTGCGCACCTCGACGCTGGACGCCGCGGCCGCACGGGAGGCGGCACCGCCGATGTGGAAGGTGCGCATGGTGAGCTGCGTGCCGGGCTCGCCGATCGACTGGGCGGCGATGACGCCCACGGCCTCGCCGATCGAGATCGGCCGGCCGCGCGCGAGATCGCGCCCGTAACAGCGCGAGCACACCCCGTAGCGCGTCTGGCACGTGATCGGCGAGCGGACCTTGATCTGATCCACTCCCTCGGTCTCGAGGAGCCGTACCAGCGGCTCATCGAGGAGCGTCCCCACCGCGATCAGCACTTCCTCGCCGCCGGGCTTGACGATGTCCTCCGACATGACGCGCCCCAGCACGCGCTCGCCGAGCGCCTCGACCACATCCCCCCCCTCGACCAGCGGGCTCATGGCGAGCCCGTTCGAGGTGCCGCAGTCGACTTCCGTGACCACCAGGTCCTGCGCCACGTCCACCAGGCGCCGGGTGAGATAGCCCGAGTTGGCGGTCTTGAGCGCCGTGTCGGCGAGTCCCTTGCGGGCGCCGTGCGTGGAGATGAAGTACTGCAGGACGTTCAGGCCCTCGCGGAAGTTCGCCGTGATCGGCGTCTCGATGATCGAGCCGTCGGGCTTGGCCATGAGGCCACGCATGCCGGCCAGCTGGCGGATCTGCGCCGCGGAGCCGCGCGCGCCCGAGTCGGCCATCATGAAGATCGAGTTGAAGGATTTTTGCTTATGGCGCACGCCGCGGGCGTCGGTCGCTTCCTCGGAACCGAGCTTCTCCATCATGGCCTTCGCCACCTGGTCGTTGGCGCGCGACCAGATGTCGACCACCTTGTTGTAGCGCTCGCCGTTGGTGACCAGACCCGAGGCGTACTGATCCTGGATCTCCTTCACCTCGTCGTCGGCGGCGGTGACGATGCGGGTCTTCTGCTCCGGGATGACGATGTCGTCGATGCCGAAGGACACGCCGGCGCGGGTCGCGTAGTGGAAGCCGGTGTACATGAGCTGATCGGCGAACACCACGGTCTCCTTGAGACCGAGCGCGCGGTAGCAGGCGTTGATGGTCGCGGAGATCGCCTTCTTGGTCATGTCCTGGTTGATGAGATCGAAAGACAGGCCGCGGGGCAGGATCTCGAAGAGCAGCGCCCGTCCGACGGTGGTGTTGGCGATGCGGAGGCGCTCGGTGAGCTCGCCCGTCTCGCCGCGTACGTGCTCGCGCAGCCGCACGCGGACTCTCGCCTGGAGGTCGACGCTGCGGCTCTCGTAGGCGCGATGCACCTCCTGCACGTCGGCGAAGTGCATGCCCTCGCCCTTGGCGCCGATGCGCTCGCGCGTCATGTAGTAGAGCCCGAGCACCACGTCCTGCGAGGGCACGATGATCGGGTCGCCGTTGGCGGGCGAGAGGATGTTGTTGGACGACATCATGAGGGCGCGCGCTTCCAGCTGCGCCTCGAGCGACAGCGGCACGTGCACGGCCATCTGGTCGCCATCGAAGTCGGCGTTGAACGCCGTGCACACCAGCGGGTGCAGCTGGATCGCCTTGCCCTCGACCAGCAGCGGCTCGAACGCCTGGATGCCGAGCCGGTGCAGCGTCGGCGCGCGGTTGAGCAGCACCGGATGCTCGCGGATCACCTCCTCGAGGATGTCCCACACCTCGGCTCCCTCGCGCTCCACCAGGCGCTTGGCGGCCTTGATGGTGGAAGCCTCGCCGCGCAACTGCAGCTTCTGGAAGATGAAGGGCTTAAAGAGCTCAAGCGCCATCTTCTTCGGCAGTCCGCACTGGTGCAGGCGCAGCTGCGGGCCGACCACGATGACCGAGCGGCCCGAGTAGTCGACGCGCTTGCCGAGGAGATTCTGACGGAAGCGCCCCTGCTTGCCCTTGATCATGTCGGCGAGCGACTTGAGCGGGCGCTTGTTGGTGCCGGTGATGGCGCGGCCGCGGCGACCGTTGTCGAGCAGCGCATCCACCGCCTCCTGCAGCATGCGCTTCTCGTTGCGCACGATGATGTCGGGCGCGTTGAGCTCGAGCAGCCGGCGCAGGCGGTTGTTGCGGTTGATGACCCGGCGGTAGAGATCGTTCAGGTCCGAGGTGGCGAAGCGCCCGCCGTCGAGCGGCACCAGCGGCCGCAGGTCCGGCGGCAGCACCGGCAGCACCGTCATCACCATCCACTCGGGCTTGTTGCCCGACTCGACGAACGACTCGATGAGCTTCAACCGCTTCGAGAGGCGCTTGAGCTTGGTCTCGGAGGAGGTGCCGGCCATCTCCTCGCGCACCCGCCCGATCTCGGCATTGAGGTCGATGGTGCGCAGCAGCTCGTACACGGCCTCGGCGCCCATGCGGGCGTCGAACTCATCGCCGTGCTCCTCGATCGCCTCGAGGTACATCTCGTCGGTCAGCAGCTGCCCGCGCTGCATCGGGGTCATGCCCGGATCGATGACCACGAAGGCCTCGAAGTACAGCACCCGCTCGATCTCGCGCAGCGTCATGTCGAGCATGAGGCCGATGCGGGACGGGAGCGACTTCAGGAACCAGATGTGCGCGGTGGGGCTCGCGAGCTCGATGTGGCCCATGCGCTCGCGCCGGACTTTTGATTGAGTCACCTCGACGCCGCACTTCTCGCAGACCACGCCGCGGTGCTTCAAGCGCTTGTACTTGCCGCACAGACACTCGTAGTCCTTCACCGGCCCGAAGATCTTGGCGCAGAACAGGCCGTCGCGCTCGGGCTTGAAGGTGCGGTAGTTGATGGTCTCGGGCTTCTTCACCTCGCCGTACGACCACGCACGGATCATCTCCGGCGAGGCGAGCCCGATCTTGATCGAATCGAAGTGCTCGACCGGAGCGTGCTGCCTGAACAGTTTCAGTAAATCTTTCATGAGTTAGTCCTGCTCCAGTTCCATGTTGATGCCGAGCGAGCGGATCTCCTTCACGAGGACGTTGAAGGACTCCGGCATACCCGCATCCATCTGGTGATTGCCGTCGACGATGTTCTTGTACATCTTGGTGCGACCGTTCACGTCATCCGACTTGACGGTCAGCATCTCCTGCAGCGTGTAGGAGGCCCCGTAGGCCTCGAGCGCCCAGACCTCCATCTCGCCGAAACGCTGGCCGCCGAACTGGGCCTTGCCGCCCAAGGGTTGCTGCGTGACCAGGCTGTAGGGGCCGGTCGAGCGCGCGTGCATCTTGTCGTCGACGAGGTGATTCAGCTTCAGCATGTACATGTAGCCGACGGTGACCTGGCGCTCGAAGCGCTCCCCGGTGCGGCCGTCATAGAGGAGGGTCTGGCCGTTCAGCGGCAGCTCGGCGAGCTCGAGCATGCGCTTGATCTCCGCCTCGCTCGCGCCGTCGAACACCGGCGTCGCCATCGGCACGCCGTTGACGAGGTTCTTCGCGAGCTGGGTGAGATCCGCATCGTTCAGGCTCTCGATGTCTTCCCGCTGCCCGCCGGTCTCGTTGTAGACCTGCTTGAGGAAGCCGCGCAGCTCCGCCGCCTGCGCTTGCGCTTCCAGCATGCGGCCGATCCTGAGTCCCACCCCCTTCGCCGCCCAGCCAAGGTGCGTCTCGAGTACCTGGCCGACGTTCATCCGCGAGGGCACGCCGAGCGGATTCAGCACCACATCGACCGGGGTGCCGTCCTCGAGATACGGCATGTCCTCGACCGGCACGATGGTCGAGATCACGCCCTTGTTGCCGTGGCGGCCGGCCATCTTGTCGCCCGGCTGCACACGGCGCTTCACCGCGAGGTACACCTTGACCATCTTGAGCACACCCGGGGCGAGGTCGTCGCCTGCGGTGATCTTGGCCTTCTTGTCGTCGAGGCGCTTCTCGAAGGCCTTGCGCTGCAGCTTCAAGCGCTCCGAGGCCTGCTCGAGCTGGCTGTTGGCTTCCTCGCTCTCGAGGCGGATCTCGAACCACTCCTCGCGCGGCAGCTCGTCGAGGTACTCACTCGCGATGCGGGTGCCGCTCTTGAGCTTGCGCGGACCGCCGGCGGCCGTCTGGCCCACCAGCATGCCGCGCACGCGCTGGAACAGGTCATCCTCGAGGATGCGCTGCTGGTCGGCGAAGTCCTTGCGCACCCGCTCGATCTCGGCCTTCTCGATCGAGAGCGCGCGCGAGTCCTTCTCCACTCCGTCGCGCGTGAACACGCGCACGTCGATCACGGTGCCGTCCATGCCGGGCGGCACGCGCAGTCCCGTGTCCTTCACATCGGACGCCTTCTCGCCGAAGATCGCGCGCAGCAGCTTCTCCTCGGGGGTGAGCTGCGTCTCGCCCTTGGGCGTCACCTTGCCGACGAGGATGTCTCCGGCCTTCACCTCCGCGCCGATGAAGGCGATGCCGGCCTCATCGAGCTTGGCGAGCGCCGCGTCGCCGACGTTCGGGATGTCCGCGGTGATCTCCTCGGGCCCGAGCTTGGTGTCGCGTGCGACACAGGTGAGCTCCTCGATGTGGATGGTGGTGAAGCGGTCCTCCTGCACCACGCGCTCGGAGATCAGGATCGAGTCCTCGAAGTTGTAGCCGTTCCAGGGCATGAACGCGACCAGGAGATTCTGTCCGAGCGCGAGCTCGCCCAGGTGCGTCGACGGTCCGTCCGCCAGCACGTCCCCGCGCGCGATCACATCCCCCGCGTTCACCAGCGGCCGCTGGTTGATGCAGGTGTTCTGGTTCGAGCGCGTGTACTTGGTGAGGTTGTAGATGTCGACGCCCGGCTCGCCGGCGGTGGTCTCCTCGTCGTTCACCCGCACCACGATGCGCGAGGCGTCGACGGAGTCGACCGCGCCGCCGCGGCGCGCGATCACGGTCACGCCCGAGTCGATGGCCACCGGGCGCTCCATGCCGGTGCCGACCAGCGGGGTCTCGGAGCGCAGCGTCGGCACCGCCTGGCGCTGCATGTTCGAGCCCATGAGCGCGCGGTTGGCGTCGTCGTGCTCGAGGAACGGGATGAGCGAGGCCGCCACCGACACGATCTGCTTCGGCGACACGTCCATGTAGTTGATGCGCTCGCGCGGCATCAGCGTGAACTCGTTCTGGAAGCGGCAGGACACCAGCTCGTCCTGCAGCGCCCCGCCCGCTCCGAGCACCGCGTTCGCCTGGGCGATCGCGTACTCGCCCTCCTCGATCGCCGACAGGTAATCGATGCGGTCGGTGACCCGGCCGTTCTCGACGCGCCGGTAGGGCGTCTCGAGGAAGCCGTACTGATTGGTGCGCGCGTAGACCGAGAGCGAGTTGATCAGGCCGATGTTCGGGCCTTCCGGCGTCTCGATCGGACACACGCGCCCGTAGTGGGTCGGGTGCACGTCGCGCACCTCGAACCCGGCGCGCTCGCGCGTGAGTCCCCCGGGCCCGAGCGCCGAGACGCGCCGCTTGTGGGTCACCTCGGAGAGCGGGTTGTTCTGGTCCATGAACTGCGAGAGCTGCGAGGAGCCGAAGAACTCCTTGACCGCGGCCGCGACCGGCTTGGCGTTGATCATTTCCTGCGGCATCAGGGGCTCGGTCTCGGCGATCGTGAGGCGCTCCTTGACGGCGCGCTCGACGCGCACGAGTCCCACGCGGAACGCGTTCTCGGCCATCTCGCCGACCGAGCGGACGCGGCGGTTGCCGAGGTGGTCGATGTCGTCCACCTGGCCGTTGCCGTTACGGATGTCGATGAGGACCTTCAGCACGTCGATGATGTCGGACATCTGCCCGTACTGCGCGACGAGGCGCTTCGAGGCCTCGTCGGTGCGGCCGCTCGTGTACTTGAGGTCATACAGCACGCCCGGACCGAGGATCTCCTTGCGTCCCACGCGGCGGTTGAACTTCATGCGCCCGACCGCGGAGAGATCGTAGCGCTCGGGATTGAAGAACAGGTTGCCGAACAGGTTCTCGGCCGCGTCCTTGGTGGGCGGCTCGCCGGGACGCATCATGCGGTAGATCTCCACCAGCGCCTCGAGGCGCGTCTTGGTGGGATCGATGCGCAGCGTGTCGGACATGTAGGCGCCGCGATCGAGGTCGTTCACGTACAGCGTGTTGACCTGCGCGATGCCCGCCTCGATGAGCTTCTCGACCGAGGCGGCGGTGAGCACCTCGTTCGCCTTGGCGAGGATCTCGCCGGTCTCGGTGTTGACCACGTCGTGGGCGAGGATCTTGCCGTAGACGTACTCGCGCGGCACCCGCAGCCGGGTCACCTTCGCGTCCTCGAGCTGGCGCACGTGACGGGCGGTGATGCGGCGGCCCTCCTCGACGATAACGGTGTCGCCGATGCGGATCTCGAAGGTCGCGGTCTCGCCGCGCAGGCGCTGCGGAACCAGCTGCAGCGCCACCTCGTCGCGGCCGAGATGGAAGGTGTTGGTGTCGAAGAAGGTCGCGAGAATCTCGGTCTCGTTCATGCCGAGGGCGCGCAGGATGATCGTGACCGGGAGCTTGCGGCGGCGGTCGATGCGCGCGAACACGCAGTCTTTCGGATCGAACTCGAAGTCGAGCCACGAGCCGCGATACGGAATGATGCGGGCCGAGAACAAGAGCTTCCCGGAGGAGTGCGTCTTGCCGCGGTCGTGATCGAAGAATACCCCGGGCGAGCGGTGCAGCTGCGAGACGATGACCCGCTCGGTGCCGTTGACGACGAAGGTGCCGTTGTCGGTCATGAGCGGCAGCTCGCCGAGGTACACCTCCTGCTCGCGCACGTCCTTGACCGGCTTCTTGGCGCCGGCGGCCTCCTTGTCGAGGACCACGAGGCGCACCTTGACGCGCAGCGGCGCCGCGTAGGTGAGGCCGCGCAGCTGGCACTCTTTCACGTCGAACACCGGCTCGCCGAGCCGGTAGCTCACGTACTCGAGAGAGGCGTTCCCGGAATAGCTCGTGATCGGGAACACGCTCTTGAAAGCGGCGTGCAGCCCGATGCGCTCGCGGTCGTCCTCGGCCTTGTCGACCTGGAGGAACTTGCGATACGAGTCGAGCTGGATGGCGAGCAGGTAGGGCGTGTCGAGGATGCTCGCCTGCTTGCCGAAGTTCTTGCGGATGCGCTTTTTCTCGGTGAAGGAATAAGCCATCGAGTGGTCACCTCAGATGAATTCTGGCTACATCGGCGTCTTCGCGCACGGCGCGCGAAGGGAAGTGGCGCATGGAGGTCTTAACGGACCTCCACCTTCGCGCCGGCGTCCTCGAGCTTCTTCTTCATCGCCTCGGAGTCGGCCTTGGACACGGCCTCCTTGACGGTCGAGGGCGCGCCCTCGACCAGGTCCTTCGCCTCCTTCAAGCCGAGGCCGGTGAGCTCGCGGATCACCTTGATCACGGTCACCTTCTTGTCCGCCGGGTACTCCTTCAGCGTGACGGTGAACTCCGTCTGCTCCTCGACCGGCGCGGCCGCGGCGGCGGCGCCCGGAGCCGCTGCGACCGCGACCGGGGCGGCGGCGGTCACGCCGAACTTCTTCTCCATGTCGGAAACGAGTTCCATGACTTGGAGAAGGGTCATCTTGGAAATTGCATCGAGGATTTCGTCTTTGTTGACAGCCATGTGAGTCTCCAAAAAGTTGCGTTCAGACCGTTAAGCGCCCGCGGCCTGTTTCTGGTCGCGGACCGCGGCAACCGTGCGGGCGAGCTTCGCCGCCGGCGCGGCGAGCGTGCCGACGAGCTTGGCTATCGGCGCCTTCAGCACGCCGAGCAGCATCGACAGCGCCTGCTCGCGAGTCGGCAGACTCGCCACCTTCTCGAGCTCCCCGCCGGGCAGGACCTGCCCACCGAGGGACACGAGCGTCGCCACGAGCTTCTCGTGCGCCTTGGCGAAGTCCTTCACCACGCGCGCCGCCGCGCCCGGATCGTCCTTCGAGAAAGCGAGCACCAGAGGCCCCTTGAGCTTCGGTCCCACCGACTCGAACGACGTGCCGGCGAGCGCCTTGCGCGCCAGCGTGTTCTTGATCACACGCATGTACACGCCCTGCTTTCTCGCCTTGGCACGCAGCTCGGTCATCTGCCCGACCGTGAGCCCGCGGTACTCCGCGGCCACGACCGACTGGGCCTTCGATGCCACAGCGGCCACTTCCGCCACGAGCGCCTTCTTGTCTTCCAGGTTGAGTGCCATTCATCTCTCCTCATCGCCCGAAGATCACTTGAAGCCTCGTCCCTGATCGGCTTCGCCTTGCGACGGTGACCTCCAAGCCCCGAGGAGACATCCTCGATGCGAAAAGCGGTTCACCATCTGCGCAGGCGGTGCATTAAGAGGGCCGCGGGTGCCAAAGCACCCGTCCCCTCGCCTGCGGTCTTCGATGACGGCCGGCGCGCCTCAAAGCACGTCGGCCCACCAAATGCTTCCACGCGCTCGCGCGCGGGACTCAAAGGAGTTCGCGCCCAGGCGAACCCCGTTCATCCGGCTAAATCGTCCCCTGATCCACCATCACGCCCGGCCCCATGGTCGAGGAGAGCGTGACGCGCTTCAGGTAAATGCCCTTCGACGAGGCGGGCTTCGCCTTCTGCAGGTCCGCGATCAGCGCGTGCAGGTTCTCCTTCAGCGCGTTGACCTCGAAGGTCGCCTTGCCGATCGTGCAGTGAATGATTCCGGCCTTGTCCACCCGATAGGTGACCTGGCCCGACTTCGCGTTCTTCACCGCGGTCGCTACATCCGGAGTCACGGTGCCGACCTTCGGGTTCGGCATCAGTCCGCGCGGACCCAGAATCTGGCCGAGCTGGCCGACGACGCGCATGGCATCGGGGCTCGCGATCACGCGGTCAAAGTTGATCTCACCGGCCTTCACCTGGGCCGCCAGGTCCTCGAGCCCGACGATGTCCGCGCCCGCCGCCTTGGCCGCCTCCTGGTTCTTGCCGGAGGTGAACACCGCGACGCGCACCGTCTTGCCGGTGCCGTGCGGCATCACCGTCGAGCCGCGTACCTGCTGGTCGGACTTGCTGGCGTCGATGCCGAGATTGACCGCCGCGTCCACGGCTTCCGCGAACTTGGCGGTGGCGAACTCCTTTACCAGCTTAATGGCCTCCTCGACCGGGTAAACCTTTCCGGGAGTGAGCTTGGCCTTCCAGGCCTTGACACGCTTGGTGACGGCCATGGCTATTTCACTCCTTCGACGTCGACGCCCATGCTGCGGGCGCTGCCCGCAATGGTGCGCACCGCGGCGTCGAGGCTGGCTGCGGTGAGGTCGGGCTGCTTGAGCTTCGCGATCTCTTCCAGCTGCTTGCGCGAGATCTTGCCAACCTTCGCCGTATTGGGCGTTCCCGAGCCTTTTTCAATACCGATCGCCTTGCGGATGAGCACCGCCGCGGGCGGGGTCTTCATCACGAAGGTGAAGCTGCGGTCGGAATACACGGTGATCACCACCGGAATCGGCAGGCCCTTCTCCGTCTTCTGGGTCTGGGCATTGAACTGCTTGCAGAACTCCATGATGTTCACGCCCTGCTGACCCAGCGCCGGCCCGATCGGGGGCGACGGGTTGGCAGAGCCTGCCGGCACCTGCAGCTTGATGTAACCCTGTACTTTCTTGGCCATCGTTACCTCTACATCAGGTCATGACGCCTTGCGGCTCCCTGATTTCGCGCCTCACGCCTTCTCGACCTGCGAGAAATCCAGCTCCACCGGGGTGGAGCGTCCGAGGATCTGCACCGCCACGTGCAGGCGGTTCTTCTCGTAGCTCACCGATTCCACAACCCCGTTAAAGTCGTTGAACGGCCCGTCGACCACCCGCACCACCTCACCCGGCTCGAACAGCACCTTCGGACGCGGCTTGTCGACACCCTCCTCGACCCGGCGCAGGATCTGGTTGGCTTCCTTGTCGGTGATCGCCGCCGGCTTCTCGGGCGTGCCGCCGATGAAGCCGAGCACCTTGGGCACATCGCGCACCAGGTGCCAGGTCTCCTCGTCCATCTCCATCTGCACCAGCACGTAGCCGGGGTAGAACTTCCTCTCGCTCTTTCTCTTCTGG
>Ga0209803_1002145_pt1 | contig 12482 bp, 7 predicted proteins | sample GraSoiAngelo_138_FD_185895 | JGI IMG/M metagenome (GOLD analysis project Ga0209803, IMG submission 185895) | Grasslands soil microbial communities from the Angelo Coastal Reserve, California, USA - 14_0929_09_40cm (SPAdes) (version 2) | ecosystem: Environmental > Terrestrial > Soil > Grasslands ... | reverse complement strand
GAAACAGTGGGCTCGATGGCAGGTCGGTGTACTTGGACGTGTACTTGTCCGTGCCCGCCGGTCGGCCCGTGTTCTTGTGGTTGTAGTAGATCGGAATCTGCCCGACGGCCCGGGGGAAGGTCACAGGGAGCTTGCCGCTGGGACTCACGTCGCCGAACAGGACGCCGGCGAGGGCGGGCCCGGTCTCGACCCCCAGGAACCACGCCTCGACGATCGCGGGCACGTGGTCCGCCGCCCACTGCACGGTGAGGGGTCGGCCATTCATTAATATGAGCACCACGGGAGTGCCGGTCGCCTGGACGGCCTCGAGCAATTGCTGCTGGACGCCCGGGAGCGCGAGGCTCGAGCGGCTCGCGGCCTCGCCGCTCATGTCTCCCGCCTCCCCCAGGACGAGCAGCGCGACCTCGGCTTGGCGAGCGAGCGCGACGGCCTCGGCAAATCCGGCGGTCGTCGAGTCGAGGATGCCGCACCCCTTGGCGTAGCGGACCTCCGTGCCGGCTCCCGCCCGGGCCTTGATGCCTTCCAGCGGCGTGACCGCATCGCGCGGGTCGCCGCGGCCCGCCCACGGGCCGAGCGCCGCCACGTGATCGTCCGCGAGCGGGCCGATCACCGCCAGCGTGTGCCGCGTGGGCCCGAGCGGGAGCAGATTGCCGTCGTTCTTGAGCAGCACGATCGCTTCTTGTGCTACGGTCCGTGCGAGCTGGCGCTGCTCGGGCGTGAGCAGCACGCTCCGCTCGCGCTCGACGCTCGATCCGCGGTATGGGTCATCGAACAGGCCCAGGGCGCGCTTCCCCGCGAGCACGCGTCGTACCGCGGCGTCCACGGTCGCGATCGGGATACGGCCCGCGCGGACCAAGGCGGGGAGATCCTCGAGGTAGATGCGGCTCACCATGTCCATGTCGACGCCGGCTTCGAGTGCGACCTTCCCCGCGTCGGCGCGCGAGCCGGCGACGCCGTGGTTCCGCAGCTCTTCGACGCCGGTCCAGTCGCTCACCACGAACCCGGGGAACTTCCACTCGTCGCGCAGCAGCGTGGTCACAAGCCAGCGGTTGGCGTGGCTCGGGACGCCGCCGATCTCGTTGAAGGAGGTCATGATGCTGCCGGCGCCCGCCTCGACTGCGGCGTGGTACGGCGGCAGGTAGATCTCCCGCAGGGTGCGCTCGGACACGTCCACGGTGTTGTAATCCCGGCCCCCTTCGGCACCGCCGTATGCGGCGAAGTGCTTGACGGTGGCCATGACGGCGTCGGGCGCGCGCAGGTCCTTTCCCTGAAACCCTCGGACGCGGGCCGCAGCCAAGGCCGATCCCAGGTACGGATCCTCGCCCGCGCCCTCGGCGATGCGGCCCCACCGCGGGTCGCGCGCGATGTCGACCATAGGCGCGAACGTCCAGTTCACACCGGCGGCAGCGGCTTCGCGCGCCGCTGCGCGCGCCGTGCTTTCCGCCGCCGCGGGGTCCCACGTCGCCGCTTCGGCGAGCGGGATCGGGAAGATCGTGCGATAGCCGTGGATCACATCCAGGCCCAAGAGGAGGGGGATATGGAGCCGCGACTCGGTCACCGCGATCCGCTGCGCGTCACGCGTCGCCTGCGCGCCAGCCAGGTTCAGGAACCCCCCGATCAGGCCCTTGCGCAGCTGTTCGAGCTGCGCGGGGCTGGGCTGGTTGTCTACGGAGGGCAGGTTCAACTGGCCGAGCTTTTCCTCCAGGGTCATGCGGGCGACGAGCGAGTCGATCAGTCGCCCGGGAGCGGCGCGCTGCGCGGCAGCGGGGCCGGGGGCGATGAGGCCCAGGGCGACGAGCGCCGTGAAACAGCCGTCATGGATGCGCATCGGGATCCCGTTGATCAGAGGTAGAAAGTGAAACGCGGTGGAGAGAATCTACGCGGGCTCACGCGGACTTGACAAACTGCACGAGGTGCGTGATAACGAGGGCAAACGCGCTTACAGGAGACGCGCTCATGAGCCGCAGTCCATCGTTCGCGCAGCTCGGCCGGGGGCTGTTCCTCAGTTTCGTCCTCGTCACCTTCGCCGCCCCGGCGGCCTTCTCGCAGACCAGCACGGGCAGCATTCGCGGGTATGTGAAGGACGCCAGCGGCGCCCCGCTCGGCGGCGCGGCGATCGAAGCGCGGAACGAGCAGAGCGGTGTGTCGCGGACTACAAACAGCCAACCCGACGGCTCGTACGCCTTGCCCGGCCTGGTCCCCGGGGCCTACAACCTGACCACGCGCCACATCGGGCACACGGCTCAGGGACGTCGCGTGGCGGTCCAGATCGGCGCTTCGCTGCTCGTTGACTTCGCCCTACAGGCCGGGGCGGTCGAGGTGGCGGGTGTGACTGTCCAGGCTGCTGCGCCGACGGTCGAGACCCGGACATCAGAGATCGCCACCAACGTGTCGGCGCAGCAGATCCAGAACCTGCCCACGCCGAGCCGCAACTTTCTCGACCTTGCAGCGCTGGCACCCGGCGTTACAGTGAGCCCCGACTTCGTGAACCTCGGCGCCAACAACATCACGGCGAGAACGTTTACATCCGGCGCCCAAGGACCGGCCGAAGTCAACGTCTTCGTCGACGGCGCGAGTCTCAAGAACGATCTCACCGGCAATGGCGCGAGCGGCGTGGCGGGTCAGGATGCCAGCCGCGGCAACCCTTTCCCGCGCAATGCGATTCAGGAGTACCGCGTCATCACACAGAATTTCAAGGCAGAATACCAGAACGCCTCGAGCGCAATCATCACGGCCACGACGAAGTCGGGCGGAAGCGTCTGGTCCGGTGACGTCTTCGTCACGTATGAGAACAAAGACCTCGTGGCGCTCGACTCGATCACGATCGCAAAAATGGCGAAGGACACGAACGTCAAGAAGCCGGACTACACCCGCTACCTGCTCGGTGGGAGCGTGGGAGGACCGCTGATTCGAGACAAGCTGTTCTTCTTCGGGTCGTACGAGGGGAATTATCAGAACCGCGCGAACATCGTGAACATCACGCCGCCCCCCACCGGCACGTTCGATTCGCTGGACGCGGTCGGGCTGAAAAACTTCAACGGCAACATCACGTCGCCGTTCCGGGAAACGCTGCTGTTCGGAAAGCTCACGTATAACAAGGGCAGTCATTCCACGGCCGAGCTGAGCGTGAGCAACCGGCACGAAACCGATGTCCGCGATTTCGGCGGCGGGATTGCCTTCCAGTCCGCGATTAACTATCGGAACAACATGCTCACCAGCGTCCTCAAGTACAATTACTTCTCCGGCGCGTGGCTCGACGAAGCGAGCGTCACTTACACAAATTTCAAGCGCAACCCGTCGCCCAATTCGCCGGGGCTGCCTCACCGGACGTATGGCGACTCTCCCAGCCTCAAGTTCACCGGCGCCGACATCGGGAGCAATCTGAGCGACCAGGACTTCACGCAGAAGGGCATCGGACTTCGCAACAACGTGACGTACACCGGCTTCCACGGCGGCGGCGATCACGTGATCAAGGCCGGCGCGACCGCAAACTTCCTGACCTTCGACATCAACAAGGCCAACAACGACACCCCTCAGTTCTTTTACGATGACACTGTCAATGCAGGTCAATCGAATTGCGGCTGCGCCGGCCCCCTGGCTTACAACTATCGCGTGCCCTACCAGGTGCAGTTCGCGACCGGCGATCCGCTCGTGAACGCTCACAACGCCCAGATCGGCGCGTTCCTGCAGGACGATTGGAGCCCCAGCTCCCGGCTCACGCTGAACCTGGGAATCCGCTGGGACTTCGAGACGCACATGTTCAACTACGATTACGTCACGCCTGACACAGTGCGTAATGTCTTCCGCCAGTACAACAACGACCCAACGTTCTTGCCGGCTCCCATCGATACGGCCGAGTATTTCACAGACGGGACGCAACGGCACAAGTTCTATGGTGCCTACCAGCCGCGACTCGGTTTCTCCTACGCGCTTGACAACGAGAACAAGACTACTCTGTTCGGCGGCTGGGGCCTCTACTACGATCGCTCGTTCTTCGATGTGTCCGTGGACGAGAAGCTCAAGCTCAGGCGGCCCTTGTGGACCGTGTACTTCGCGGATCCCGATTCGGCTGTCAGACCAGGCCAGGTGAGGTGGGATGGTCGCTACCTGACCAATCCTGCCGCGCTCGATTCGCTCGTGACCACCGGCCAGACCGGGGGGAAGGAAGTCTGGCTGATCGGCAACCATACGAAAGCGCCGCATTCGGGTCAGTGGAATGTCGGCGTGCGTCACGCCTTCGGCGACGTCTCCGTCTCCGCCGCATACGTGGGCGTCCGCGGCTACGACGGGTTTGTGCTCTACTGGGCCAACATCACCTGGAAAAACTTCGGGACCCCCACCAGCCAGTGCTGCACGTTCCTCGGCAACCAGCACGGCTTTTCCAACATCATCGTCTCGTCGAACGCCGTGAAAACGTGGTACGATGCCCTCCAGGTCCAGATCGTTCGGCCCTATAAGAGGGTGGGGAACTGGGGCTGGGGCGGCGGACTGACGTTCACCAGCGGACAGCGCTCCGTCCAGGGGAACGACAACGCGGACGATGAGCTGGCGTTCCCCCAGCCTCAGTTCATCGTCAAACACCCGACGAACGACGAGAAGAGCCGAGTCGTGGCGAACTGGATCGTGGACCTCCCGTTTGCGTACGGCATCCAGTTCAGCGGCCTCATGACGCTCGGCAGTGGGCCGCGCTACGACGTCGGTGGCCGATTCTCGCCCAACAGCTGGGTGCCCGGCGGCTTCAGCCCGCCGCAATATCCGTTCATCATTCCAGGTGCATGGGCGTATCGCGACGTCGACCTCACGTTGACGAAGGACTTTCCGCAGTTCGGGAGAGGCACTCTCAGCGTGAGGGTGGACGTGTTCAACGTGTTCAACTTCCAAAACTTTACGTATGGCGGTACCCCAACACCGACGGGCTTGTTGAGCGATGGTCGTCGGGTGCAGATCGGGACGGATTTCAGCTTCTGATCATTCACCCGTTGCGGGCCGCCGTGCATCAGCACGGCGGCCCGCGTACAACGATGCGTTATTGTCCAACATGACGCACAGCACTGCCGCGAGCCTACGGACGCACTCCCCGAGGCTCGCTGTTTCTCTGGCGGCGTCGCTCCTCTTGGCCTGCCTGTCGAACCACCCCGCTAGCCCTCCCCCGCCCGACTCCGCCCGCGCCGCCGCCTTCCTCGACACGCTCGAAGAGCGCACCTTTCATTACTTCTGGGACCTGACCAACCCCCAGAACGGGCTCACCCCCGACCGCGCGCCGAGCCCGTCCTTCTCGAGCATCGCGGCGGTCGGCTTCGCGCTCACGGCGTACCCGATCGGCGTGGAGCGCGGCTACATCACGCGCGCCCAGGCCGCCGCCCGCACCGTTACGACCCTGCGCTTCTTCTGGACCGCGCCCCAGGACTCGAGCATCTCGGGCGCGACCGGCTACCACGGCTTCTTCTACCACTTCCTCGACATGAGCACGGGGCTGCGCTTTCAGAACGTGGAGCTGTCGACCATCGACACCTCGCTCCTGCTCGCAGGGGTGCTGTTTTGTCGGTCGTACTACGAGGGCGCCGACTCGACCGAATCCCTCATCCGGGCGCTCGCCGACTCGATCTACTACCGGGTGGACTGGAACTGGGCGCGGGCCCGGCCCCCCGCCGTCAGCATGGGGTGGCACCCGGAGGGCGGCTTCATCCCCGCCGATTGGATCGGCTACAACGAGGGGATGATCCTCTACGTCCTGGCGCTCGGCTCGCCCACCCACGCCGTCGACTCCACCGCCTGGGCGGCGTGGGTGGGAGGCTATCAGTGGGGCACGTTTCATGGGCAGGATTACGTGCAGTTCGGGCCCCTGTTCGGGCACGAGTACTCGCACGTGTGGATCGACTTCCGCGGCATTCAGGATGCCTACATGCGCGGCCGCGGCATCGACTATTTCGAGAATTCGCGCCGCGCCGCCTACGCACAGCGCGCCTACGCCGCTGCCAACCCCGGCGTGTGGAACGGCTATTGGAATCAGATCTGGGGGCTCACGGCCTCCGACGGCCCGGCGAATACGACACTCGTTCTGCACGGGCGCACCCGCCAGTTCCACACCTACTGGGCGCGCGGCGTGTCGGCGCTCGAGACGAACGACGACGGCACGCTCGCGCCCACCGCCGCCGGCGGCGCGGTGCCGTTCGCACCCCAGATCGCTATCCCGTCGCTCATCACGATGCGGGAGACGTACGGATCACATCTCTTTTCGACGTACGGGTTCCGCGACGCCTTCAACCCGACGTTCACTCCCCAGGTGCCCGTGGAGCGGGGTGAGGTAGATCCCGTGTTCGGCTGGTTCGACGTCGACTATCTCGGGATCGACCAGGGGCCGATCCTCGCGATGATCGAGAACTATCGCAGCGAGCTGGTGTGGCGCATCATGCGGCGCAACCCCTACATCGTGCGGGGGCTCAAGCAGGCGGGGTTCAGCGGGGGCTGGCTCGGCGCGACGCCCCCGGCGCGTTGATCGAGCGCCGGCGCGCTACGGCCCCTCCGCCGGGAGCGGGACCGGTTCGTTCACCACAAAGCGCAGCCCCAGGAGCTTCAGCTCTTTCTCGAGCGCGCGGTTGACGGCGCGCTGCCGGCTGGGGCTGTCGCTCACGATCAGGATATGGCTGACGCGCGTCTCCACGACGATGCGGCTCGCCCACATCCGCGCGGCGCGCCGCGCGGCTACATGCGCCTTGCCGAGCAGCGCCTTGATCTTATGGAACCGCGCGTCGGGCTGCAGCGGCTCGAGCTTATACGCATACACCCAGCGGGGCTCGGCCGACGGGCGTGGCTGTGGTTTCGTCAGGTGCTTCCCCCTCGACTTCCCGGGAAAAAGAACGCGAGATGCGCCGATCGATCGGCGAATCCCGCGTGGCCCACGTCTTGTCGCTCAACCCAGGCGTTGGCTGGGTGGCCGCTGTCTGTGTGCTACCCGAGCGGTCATAGCTGTGCCATTCCGCACGTATGCGCAAGGTACCAGCTGGTACGAGGGATTGCTACTGACAGCCTGGCAGGCCTAGGGCGCGCTTGCGGGCCGGCGGTTCCGGTCCCATCCTAATAGGGGAACTCCTCTCCACCCGTGCACACACCAATCTCGGTCGTGTTGATCGAGGACAACCGCCTGCTGCGCGACGCGATCGCCCAGTTGCTCGCGTCGCAGCCGGACGTCGCGCTCGTCGGCGCCGCGGCGAGCAGCGAGGCGGCGCTGCGGGACTCGCACGCCACGAAGGCCCAGGTCGTGCTGCTGGACCTAGGTCTCAAGAATGACGACAGCGTGCGTCTGGTCCGGGAGCTCAAGCGAATGGCACCGGACGTGCGGGTCATCGCGATGGATCTCTTCCCGGTGCACGAGGATGTCGTCGAGCTAGTGAAAGCCGGGGTCTCGGGCTTCATCCTGAAGGACGCCACGCCCGCGGACTTCATGAACACGATCCGCGCCGTCGCGGGCGGCAGCCACGTGCTGCCGCCGCCCTTGACCGATTCGCTGTTCTCGCAGATCGCTCGACAGGCCGCCAGCCGCGGCACCCAGGCCGTGATCGCCGCCCTGCGCCTGACGCAACGCGAACGGCAGGTGATCGATCTGATCGGCGAGGGGTTGAGCAACAAGGAGATCGCGCAGCGGTTGCACATCGCGACGCACACCGTCAAGAGCCATGTGCACAACATCCTCGAGAAATTGGCGCTGCACACCCGCTTGCAGATCGCCGCCTTCGCGCGCGCGGAAGGCGCCGACTAGCGCCTGAGAGCTAGGTCGTTAGATTGATGCGTCGCCCACGCCTCACCCGCCCGGTCTATGGCTTTCCGCGACCGGGAGTGGTGCATTGGATGCACCGCAGCATTTCGTCCCGCGCCCAGGAGATGGTGCATCATCCGCAACCGTCAGGTGTGTGCGTAAGCTGCGCATCGGCATCGTCGACCTCGTAACCAAAGGGCCGACGCGCGCGCTGTACGCGCGGGTGATGCACGCCAATCTGGCGAGCATCATGCCTCAGGTCGTCGGCGTGTGGTGCGAGGCCGAAGGCCACCAGGTCACCTTCGTCTGCTACACCGGCTTCGAGGACCTCGTCGCCGAGCTCCCCGCCGACGTCGACCTCGTCTTCATCGGTGCGTTCACCGAAGCGGGATTGCTCGCCTACGCGCTCAGCAATCTGTTCCGCTCGCGCGGGGCGATCACCGTGCTGGGCGGCCCGCACGCGCGCTGCTACCCCGAAGACGCCCGCCGCTATTTCGATTACGTGCTCGGGTTCACGGACCGGACGGTCATCCGAGACGTCCTCCAAGATTGCGCCCGGCACCGGCCACTCGGCGTGCACCGCGCGGCGCCGCGCCAGCCGGTGGCACTCCCCGGGGTGCGCGAGCGCTGGAAGTTCATCGAGCCGACGCTGCGCAAAGCGCCGTTCTTCAAGATCGTGCCGATGCGCCGGCCGCGCGTCGGCTGGCACGACCCCAACTTTGGGGTCCGGTTCGATGAGGTGCTGGATGCCATCGAAGCGGCGGCTCCCCCGGGTTCGATCGATTTCGTGGCGGAGAGCAGCCTCTCCCTCCTCTCCGAGCCACATGTCCAGCGGCTGCGACGTAACGGCTTCAAGGCCATCTTGCCGGGCATCGAGTCGTGGTACTCGCTCGGCAACAAATCGAAGACCGGGAAGGTTGAAGGTCTCGCCAAGGTCGAGCAGGTCTCCGATCACGTCAACATGATTCTGCGGCACATCCCCTACGTGCAGACCAACTTTGTCCTCGGCCTGGACTCGGACCAGGGCCCCGAGCCGTTCGAGCTGACCAAGCGGTTCGTCGATCGGACGCCGGGCGCGTTCCCCGGCTATTCGCTGTTATCGGCCTTCGGACGGGCGGCGCCGCTCAATCTGGAATACCAGCGCACCGGTCGCGTGCTGCCGTTCCCGTTCCATTTCCTGGACAACAACCACGCGATGAACGTCAAGCCGAAGAACTACGAGTGGCGGGACTTCTACGACCACGTCATCGGGCTCACCCGGTACACGTTCTCCGGCCGCGCCATCGTGCGGCGCTTCCGCGCGACGCGCGCCGCCATTCCGCGCTGGATGAACGTGGTACGCGCCGTGTCGTCGGAGGGGTTCGGACGGATCCGCTACCACACGGAGCTGCGGCAGCGGCTCGACACCGATCAGCACCTGCGGCGGTATTTCGACCAGGAAACGACGGAGATCCCGGAGTTCTACGTGGAGCGCGTCCGGCAGGACTTGGGCCCGCTGTGGCAGTGGCTTCCGGAGGGAGCGCTGTACCACGACCACCACGCCTATCTCAAGTCGGAAGAGCCCCAGCCGCTCGAGCCCGTCAGCGTCAGCTGAGCCGACCCTCCCTGCCGCTCAGGTCGCGGCGAGGAACCACTCTTCCCAGGCGACCCGGAAAATGCCGTTGCAGCGCGCGCAGCGCAGCACTTGCGGGTTTCCGGCGAGCGCGGCCCGGTTGCGGCAGCTGGGACACACCGCGTACTTCTCGGCCCAGGTCTCCGGCAGCCGCCTGGCGTCGCGCGGTCGGGGCACGATGCTCCACGCTTTGGGTGGCGCAGTCCGCAGCTTCACGGAGCCCCGCGGCAGCGCGACTTGCTTGCGGTTCACGTCGACCACGGCGTCGCTCGATGTCAGCTCGGCCACGCGATACCACGCCCCACGGCGCACGCCGTAGTTCGCGTCCTCAGCCAGGCGAGCCCATTGCAATTCGGACATCTGCGCGCTCTTGGTCATAACCTGACCCCCACAATAACGGTCGCGACGGGATCCCGGGAGTGTGGCACCAACGCATCAAAGGCGGGAGGGCGGCGTCACCGCGCTCGGCAGGACCGGGGCCTCGGGCTCGGGGGTGAAGTCCTCACCGGGGTTGATGAACAGGTCCTGCTCGAAGCGGTACTGCTTGTCGTACAACTGACGGTAGCGCCCGTGCTTGGCGAGCAGCTCGGCGTGCGTGCCGCGCTCCACGATCTCGCCCCCTTCCATCACGAGGATCTGGTCGGCGCTGCGGATCGTCGAGAGCCGATGAGCGATCACGAATGTCGTGCGGCCGCGCCGCAGGGTGCGGAGGCCGTCTTGGATGGCCGCCTCACTCTCTGAGTCGAGGCTCGACGTGGCCTCGTCGAGGATCAGGATCCGGGGATCGGCGAGGATCGCCCGGGCGATCGAGACCCGCTGGCGCTCGCCGCCGGACAGCTTCACCCCCCGCTCGCCCACGACCGTGTCGTAGCCCTGGTCGAACCGGCGCACGAACTCGTCGCAATGCGCGATGCGCGCAGCGGCTTCGATTTCCTGCCGCGTCGCGTGGGGCCGGGCGAACGCGATGTTCTCGGCGATCGTGCCGTCGAACAGGAAATTGTCCTGCAGCACCACGCCGAGTTGGCGACGGTACTCGGCCAGCCGCACGGTCGCCAGGTCGCGCCCGTCCACCACGATCTGGCCGGCGTGCGGGCGGCTGAACGCCAGCACGAGACCGATCAGCGTGCTCTTCCCCGCCCCGGACGATCCGACCAGCGCTGTCGTGGAGCCCGGCGACGCATGGAACGACACCCGCTTCAGCACGTCCTTTCCCGGCACGTAGGCGAAGCTCACGTCCTCGAACACGACGTCGCCGCGCACGTCACCCACCGGGGCGCGCACGCCATCTTCCGAGTCCTCGGTCACGAGCTTGCGGATCTCCCGGATACGGTCGAGCCCGGCGAACGCCTCGGTGATCTGCGTGCCGATAGAGGCGATGTTAATGAGCGGCATCGCGACGAGCCCCACGAAGATGCCGTACATGAACAGATCGCCCAGTGTCATCGCGCCGGCGAGCACCGAACGCCCGCCCTCGAGAATCATCAGGATTCCGATTGCACCGACGATGATCGTGGCGAATGAGCCCAGGCCGGAGATGCCGGTCATGGTTGCGGCGATGTTGCGAAACAGCGTGTTGGCGCCGCGCGTGAACACCAGCCGCTCGCTCCGCTCGGCGTGGTATGCCTTGACGATCCGGATCCCTCCCAGGGTCTCGGCGAGGCGCCCCGTCACCTCCGCGTTGATCTTGCCGCGCTCCCGGAACAGCGGCCGCAGCCTGGTGAAGGCGAGCGCCATCCCGGCGCCGAAGCAGGCCAGAATCAGGATCGCGATCGCGGTGAGCCGCCAGTTAAGCACGAACAGCACCACCAGCGCGACCGCGCCCGTGAGCACACCCCCGACCAGTTGTACCAGTCCCGTTCCGACGAGATTGCGGATGCCCTCGGCGTCGGACATGATCCGCGAAATGAGGATGCCGCTCTTGGTCGAATCGAAGTAGCTCACCGGCAGCCGCAGCACGTACGCCTGCACGGTGCGCCGCATGTCCGTGATGGCCCGCTGCGCCGCAACGCCGAGGATCTGCGACAGGCCAAATCCGGTGACGGCCTGCACCAGCGTCGCCACGCCCGTTGCGAGCGCGAGTGGCAGCAGCAACTCCGGGCGGTGCTGGCCGATCACGCGATCGATGACCCACTTGGGCGACGCCGGCAGCACGAACCCGGCCACTCGGTTCACCAGCAGCAGCACGAAGCCCAGCGACAGGCGTTTGCGGTGCGCGTAGATCAGCGCCCGGGCCTCCTGCCAGGCGCCTGGCGTGATGGCGGCCTTTTTCGGGCGGCTCGCGTCGTCGGCCATAGGCGTGGGAATCTAAACTCGCCCCCGCCCCCACGCTGCCGTCAGTGGCGGCTAGAGCCCGCCCAGGAACTGGAGGAGCGCGTACCGCTCGCCGGCCGACAACCTCAGGAACCGGCCGCGGGCCCGCGCCGCTTCGCCGCCGTGCGCCAGGATCGCCTGCTCGATCGACCCCGCGCGGCCGTCGTGCAGGAACGCCGTCTTGAACCGCAGCCCCATGAGGGGCTCGGTGCGGAACTCCGCGGGTTCGGCCCGGCCGAGGCAGATGTCCGCCAGGTCGGGGCCCATGTCGTGCAGCAACAGATCGGTGTACGGCCGCACGATCTTGAGACTCAACGCCGCCACGCGGTTGGGACCGGTCACGAGCGCCGGGAAGTGGCACGAAGCGCATCCGATCCGCAGGAAGATCAGGCCTCCCCGCTGCTCCACCAGCGTGCGTGGTAGGGGCCGCGGCGGCGCGAGCAAGCGCACGAACGCGTCGGTAGCGTCGAGCGCCTCCTGTGTCAGCTCCGGGTCGGGAGTCGGGTCGACCCCCGGGGGAAACACCTCACCGCGGACCAGCTGCTCGTGTGGCTCGGCCGGACTAGTGATTCCCATCTCGTTCACAAATGCCCCGGCGTTGAACTCGGCCAGCGTCGCGAACTGCGCCTTGCGACCAAACCGGCCGAGGCGGCCGTCTACCGTGCGGTTGGGACGCCCGGAGATGCCGTCGCTGTTCAAGTCGGACGGGTCGGCGAGCGCCAGGATTTCTGCATCCGGGACGGCCTCCAATAGCCCGAACCCCAACAGGCTCGGCGTCGTGCGATGCGCCGTTCCGGTGGCCTCAGG
>Ga0209803_1002136_pt1 | contig 12537 bp, 11 predicted proteins | sample GraSoiAngelo_138_FD_185895 | JGI IMG/M metagenome (GOLD analysis project Ga0209803, IMG submission 185895) | Grasslands soil microbial communities from the Angelo Coastal Reserve, California, USA - 14_0929_09_40cm (SPAdes) (version 2) | ecosystem: Environmental > Terrestrial > Soil > Grasslands ... | reverse complement strand
TCGGCCGCGGCTGCGATGCGCGCGAAACGAGTGGCGTCGTCGAGTAACGTTTCAGCTGAACCGACCTGGATCAGCATCGGAGGAAATTCCTTGAGATCGGCGAAGAGAGGAGAAACTCGCGGGTCGTTTCTTTCCATTCCTGCGGGAAGATATGCATCGACCAATTCGTTCAGATACGCTTTGTGGATGATTGGATCGACGGCGTCCTTCGTCGTGAGGGTCGAACCAGACAGCGTTAGATCCGTCCACGGCGATACGAGCCACGCGCACGCGGGAAGTTCCACGTGTGCATCGCGCAGTTGAGTGATCAACGCAACCGCCAATCCCGCGCCGGCGCTGTCGCCGCCGATGGCGATATGTGAAGCGGCGATCCCTTGATTTTGCAAAAACCGCCATGCAGTCAGCGCGTCGTCGTAAGCTGCAGGAAACGGATGCTCGGGAGCGAGCCGGTACGCAATGGCGAGCGTGCGCGTTCCCGCCGCGCGCCCGGCCTCAGTGACCATGCGGCAATGGCTCACGATCGAACCGGAGCAATAGCCGCCGCCGTGAAAAAACAACAGAACGCGCGAGGCATCACTGCCCGGAGCGATCGACCATTCCCCAGGCAAACCGCTTACATCAACTGAAGCCAGCTTCACATCATCGGCCACCGGCCACACGGAGCCGATTTCATCGAGACGCTTTCGACGTTCAGGCCAGCCGACCGGGCGCGGCTTTGAGGTTAACAACGCGCGCACGCTGTCGATTTCACTTTGAGCCATCGTTTTTTTAATTGGTAGTTCTCTTGGAGTTTAATCAGCGAAAACGAAAACTCATAATGTCATTCATGTGAGCCCTTAAGCTGTAGAATCGATTCCGAACTGCTTGACGGGCATGAACATCGTTGTTGCGTCCTGATCATGCCGCACAGTTACGACGCCATTGTCATTGGCGCGGGACACAATGGCCTGACGTGCGCCTGTTATCTGGCCCGGGCTGGACTAAAGGTACTCGTCCTTGAGCAATACCACACGGTTGGTGGAATGACCGTCACCGAAGAGGAAACGCTGCCCGGCTTTTGGTCGGACATTCACGCAAGCGGCTATCAGCTCGCAAATCTTTCACCCGTGCCGCACGAATTGGGTTTGCTCGATCGGTACGAAATCATCGAACCAGAAATTCCTTTTTCGCATGCCTTTCCCACCGGCGACATCATCAGCGTTCATCGCGACATCGAAAAGACCGTTGCGGAGCTGGCTCGCTACTCGGTCAAGGACGCTGCGACATGGCGGGATTTGATGAACCGTTTCGTCGTGGAAAAGGATGCCATCACTGCGGCCATGTTTTCACCGCCTCCTTCATTTCCGGCGGCAGCAGCCGACTTCGCCGCCTCGCCTGCGGGAATGGAAGCCTATCGGTTTAGCATGCAGAGCATCAGATCGTGGGCGAACCAGACGCTCGAGGCAGAAGCAACCAAAACCCTGTTCGGCTCGTTCGCCACGTTTCTGGGGGCATCGCCTGACGACGCCGGCGGCGCGGAGCTCGGCTGGCTGTTTGCTTCAGTGTTGCAAAACGTCGGCAACAATCTGGTTAAAGGCGGTATGAACCGCGTCACGCTCGCTCTCGCTGAAGATCTGCAAGCGCATGGCGGCGAAATCCGTACAAGCGTCCGCGTCCAAAAAATTCTGGGCGATGCAAAACGTGCCACTGCCGTGCGCCTGGCAAGCGGCGAAGAGATTCCAGCCGGTCAACTGATCGTCTCGAATGTCGATCCCGGTCATCTCGTAATCGACTTGCTCGGTGTCGGAATGGTGGGACAAGAAATCGTCGATAAAATGCAGCGCTACGAATGGGGCGATTCGGTTTTTGTCATGTTCGTTGCGCTCGAGAGTCCAATTAACTACAAAGCGGGACCTGCGGCGCGCCAATCCGCGCATGTTCACCTTAGCGAACCGTCACTCGAATTTTTCGCGCGGATCTATCTGCAATGTCGCGGCGGCGTACTGCCGGCGGCACCGATGATCGTGAGTTGGAATGATTCCGCCATAGATCCCAGTCGCGCGCCAGCTGGTAGGGCGCTGATGAAATTCGTGGTCCTGAGTGTGCCCTATGCAATCACCGGCGACGCAACCGGAAGAGTACCGGGGAGAACCTGGGATGAAGCGCGTGAATTGTACGCGGATTACCTCATCGACCTCATAACTGCCAACTACATTCCCGATTTGAAAGCGAAGATCCTTAAACGCGTAGCGCACTCGCCGGTTGATATCTCGCGCAGGATCATCAGCGCCGTTCGTGGCACGCTCGGGCAAGGCGCGTTTCTCCCGTATCAAAATGGTGCCCTGCGCCCAATTCCAGAGCTTGGGCAATACAAAACGGCAGTCTCTAATGTTTACTTATGCAGCTCCGGAAGTCACCCTGGCCCTGGCGTCTCCATGGCGCCCGGGAGAAATGCAGCACAGATGATCCTTCGCGACTTGGGATTGGATTTCATGACTGCGGTCTAACACCGTTGAAGGAGCCGTCACGCTGATTTCGCTTTCAGAGCAATACGTGCGGGTAATCCTCCGTCTTTCCCGCCGAACCGCTGCATTGCAACACTGTCAATCGCCAAACTTTCGGCTTTCTTCATTCCATTTGCCTTGGCATTCTGCCCGCTCTAGCGGCAAGTGAAAAATTATCTCCTCCTCAATCTCAGCATCCTTTATTGGATTTTCATCGCGCCGTTTAAGGGGCAATTTTTCAAGATCGCGCCGATTTTTCGGCAAATGGTTTTCATCGGGGTGCGTGCCGCACCCATGGTGGCGTTGACCGCGTTCAGCGTCGGAGTGACTCTGGCGATGCAGGCTGCGCATTCTCTCGAGAGTCTCGGCGCGCAGATATACATTCCAGACCTGGTGATGCTCACGCTCTTGCGCGAGATGGGGCCGGTGTTAATCGCGGTCATCGTGATCGGGCGTAGCGGCTCCGCAGTCGCCGCTGAGCTGGGCACAATGAAAGTTTCTGAGGAGATCGAGGCATTGGAGGTGATGGCGATTAACCCGGTCCAATACCTGGTCGTGCCGCGCGTTTTCGCCATGCTGGTGATGCTGCCGGCCTTGACCATCTTCGGAAATTACATCGGCATCCTGGGAGGCTGGGCGGTGTGCCGTTATGCCCTCGATTTCAACACCGCAGGCTACGTGCTGCGCGCGCTGGAAAGCGCAGAAACGTGGGATCTGTATTCAGGAATGATCAAAAGTGTGGTTTTTGCGTGGCTCATAATCACAATAGCGTGCAATGCGGGGCTTAATGTCGAAGGCGGCGCGGAGGGCGTCGGTCAGTCCACCACGGCCTCGGTCGTGGAATCTTTGCTGGCGATGTTGGTAATGAACGCGATTCTCACCGGGATCTTCTTCTTCAGTGCATGAATGCAAACGGAGAAACTATCATCGAAGTAAACCATCTCGTTCGGAGATTCGGCGATCGCGCCGTGCTCGACGATATTTCCTTCAATGTGCATCGTGGCGATACGCTCGTGATCATGGGCGGAAGCGGTTGCGGCAAGAGCACTTTGCTCCGGCACATGATCGGCTCCATGAAGCCGACTTCGGGATCGGTGAAACTTTTCGGGGAAGAAGTTACGGGAATGAGTGAACGCGAGATTGAACGAGTGCGACTACGCTTTGGGATGCTATTCCAATCCGGCGCGCTACTGGCGTCTCTTACCGTGGGCGAAAACGTTGCGCTCCCGCTTTTACAGCATACCGACAAGTCCCCAGACCAGATTGAAGAAATCGTTAAGCAAAAACTTCAGATGGTTGGCCTAACCGGCTTTGAAGATCTCAGGCCGGATGAAATCAGCGGTGGGATGAAAAAACGCGTGGGCTTGGCGCGTGCGCTGGCGCTCGATCCTGAGTTGTTATTCAGCGATGAACCGACTTCGGGGCTCGATCCAATCATGACCGCTGTGGTAGACGAGTTAACGCTGAACCTCACCAAAGGCACTCACATGACCGCAGTGGTTGTGTCCCACGATATGACTAGCGCCTTTCGGATCGCTACGCGCATGATCATGCTTGGCCACGGGTCGATTGTGGCGCAAGGCACTCCCGATGAAATTCGGAATAGTCCAAACCCGGAAGTGCAACAATTTATCCACGGTAAACCTGACGGCCCGATTCCATTGAACCTTTCACAGGACGAGCACGAGCATCATCAGTATGTGAAGCCGCGTCCTTTCGCCTGGGCACGCGGCAGGTTCCATGGCAGAACGAGATGAAATGAATGACGAAGCTCGAATGACGAAGGAAAGACGAAGAACATGCGCGAGTCGTTAAATTGTTACAGCGTTACATCGGGTTTGCGATTCAACGATTTAACGATTCAACTTTTTAACGCGGCGAAGCCATTCGTCATTCGTCATTACACGACCACCTTCTGGAAATACTCTTGAGCTGATGAAGCGAAATTTGTCCGATTACTTCGTCGCTTTGTTCGTGATCGCATGCAGCATCGTCCTGCTCGCCGCGCTCACTTTCGCGCTCTCTGGATATCGCCTCAAAAAGGTGACACGCACCCTGCAAATCAATTATGAAGATGTGACCGGTATAAAAGTGAACTCTGAGGTACGCTATGCCGGCGCCCCGGCCGGACGCGTGATCTCGATGCGGCATCTCACCGCCAAAGAGCGCGAAGCGTTGCCGAATAAAAGGGACGCGGTGCTCGTGACAGTCAGTCTCGACGAAAAAATTCCGCCGATGCCTACGGACGTAACTGCCACGCTCAGCTCCGATACATTGCTTTCGCCGAAGTTTGTAGCGCTTTCCGCGGGCACGCCCGGCGGTGAGACGTTGGTAAACAACGCCGTGATCGAAGGCCATCCCGCTTACGGAATCGAGCAGCTCACGGCGGCAGCCGGTCCGCTGTTGGATAATGCAAACAAATTGCTCAATGATACGAACGTCCTCGTCGCAGGATTAAAGAAAGATCTCGATCAATTCACGCCCAAGCTCGGGCCCCTGGCCGACTCGATGCAGTTGGACGCCGACAACTTACAAAACCTGATCACAAACGTCGACAAGCTCAGCAAAGGTGCAGACGCTGTGCTTGGAACAGCCGACCGCTTCATTAGCGGCACGGACAAGCAGCTTCAGGAACAATTGAGACAACTGCACGTGACGCTCTTGAACTTGAAAGTAGTGACGACATATGCCAAGGCGCTCCTCGAATCGCTCGCCCAAAAACCTAACCGCATCATCTTTAGCGGAAAACCAGCTCCGCTCACGCCCGAATCAGAAATTCTGAAAAGCTCCAAGCCAATGCCGGCAAAAAAACCGTAGTGCAACCCGGCTTCACTAGATTTTGCGAAGCACAAGGTTAAAAGCGGCGCTGGGATTGAATTAGGACTGCTCTGCGGCTTACCCGCCGCCAAACGTCACTGTAACCAGGTTGGAGCAATTCTGTGTTCCCGCTTCGCATACCTTATACGTGAAGGTGGCCTTGCCCTTTTGGCCCGTGTTATCAGTATAGCTGCCCGTATTAGTTACCGTCGTGATGATCAAGCCATTGCGGTAAATATCGACATTCGCGGAAGTCGCCCCACTCCAAGAGAGATCCACCGTGTCAAATCCGTGAACCTTGCGCCCCGACGCCGTCAGCGCGATGCCCGCCGGCGTCGCAGTTGGCGTTGCCACAGCTGTTGCGGTAGGAGTTGGGCTCGGAGGTACAGTTGCGGTAGGTGTTGGGGTCGGCGTGCCCTGGCTCAGCGACACGAAGTTGACAAAGACATCTTGTTGCGCGTTGCCGCTGATGACCACCCGCCCGTCGGTCCAGCCGCCAATGGCCGTCGTCCCGTTAGCGCTGTGGTAGTCGTAGTCGCCCTCGTAAGTTGCCTGCACCGCCCCATCGGGCTGGGCCGGCAGGCCACTTAGCGCCCGCCCGACCATGTCATTGGGCTGCCAGGTCGCGCCGTTGTCGAACGAAACCCGCCCCCACCGCCGATAGCAGGGGTTCGGCGAACCAACCGCACAGTTGAGGTCGCTCCCGCTGTTCGCTTCGCGCCCATCGTACCAGCTGGCGAAGAGCATCCCGCCCTGCGTCGCCGTCAGCGAGGGCTGCCACTGCATGGCCGTGCCGGTGTCGGTGTTCAGTTTCACCGGAGTGCCCCAGGTTAGGCCGGCGTCGGTTGAGCGGATGTAGTAGACGTCGCCGTGGTCGCTCGCGCCGCTGCAAACCACGTTCTGGCCGCAGGCAGCGTAGTCGAGGCTAACGACGTTGCCGCTGGCCGCCGGCTCGCCCCAGCCCATGTGCCGCCAAATGCTCGAGAAGACCAGCGCAAAATAGCCGCTGGTCGCCCGCCCCGGCCCTTGGAAGGCCGGGCCAGCGTTGCTGCTGGTCCAGCTGACGCCGCCGTTGGTCGAGCGGTACATCACGTTCTGACGCGTGGTCAGGCCGCCACCGCCCTCGTTCATCGAGGCTACGTAAACCCGGCCACTGCCTTGCAGGTCGCCCGTGACCTGGATGTCGCGGATGAAGCCGGGGTTGAGTTGGACAGCGGTCCAGGCGGTGCCGTTGTCAGAGTAGGTGACGTAGAGGGCGCCGCCGCCAATGTTAAAGTCGTTATAGGAAATGTACATTCGTCCGTAGAAGGGGCTGGCCGGGTTGTTATCCACCCACATCGACTCACGGTCGTCATTCCCGCCGTTGTGGGCGCATGCGCCGGTGCTCCAAGTGACGCCGTTGGCGGAGGTCCACAGGCCGATGCCCTGGCCGCCACAGCCGGTCGCAAGGTCGCCGGCGAACCACATGCCCAGGCGCGCATTGTACACCACTATCGGGTCGCCGAAGTTGGTGCTGTGGCCGCTACACAACGGCTGGCCGGCGTGCCACGTGGCCCCATTATCGGTCGAATAAGAGAGGCCGCTGTAACAGCCGCTCGAAGTGCGGCTGTCGTTGTAGTTGACGACCCAGGTGTTGTTGGGGCCGCCCCATTCCATGCTCTCCGACTGGGTCACTTTGGGATAGGCGGCATCCGGGAGGATAACATCTACGTCGGTGCCGCCGATGAACAACGGCGCCGGCAGCAGGTTCTGGATAAACTGAGAGAAGCGCTCAGCCGGAGAAGGTGAGCCTCCCTCTGCTTCGCCGCAGGCGATCATGATGAGACCGGCCCGGAGATTCTCCTGCTTATCAATGCCCTTTTCGGGAATCGTGGAACAGTCAAATCCAGAAGGAAGGCCTTCAATGTCGATAATTCTTTGTTTTTGCTGCGCTTGTGCGGAACTGGCAGTAATCACGGAGAACGCGCCAAGGCCCAGCAGCGCCAGGAAGACGCCGGCAAGGACTACGCAAAGGCCGATTAAGACGCGGAGGTTAAAAAACCCGCCTTCGCTAAAGCTATGACGGGCAGGTGTGGATTGTGAAGTGGAGTTCTTTTTCATGGATGGAATTTAGCCTGAGGTTTTAGTTTCTTATTTCTCTTCGCTTGTCCGCCCGATTCTGGTCTTAGGTTTTTTTTCTAATTTCTCCTTCTTTTTTCACCTACTCCGAAAGAGAAACGCCCCGAGACGCTCTACGCCCTTCTTAGTCAGGATGGTCAGTAATTCAAATATCCGCTCCCAGCGATTGCCGCGGGCACAGAGACGATACAGCGCGCCTTCAAACTGCAAACGCAACGCCCGGGCCATTTGCGCCCAGCCTGACTCAAGCCCCTCACAAATGTCGATAGTATTGACACTGGTTAATTGGCGCAATGGTAAAGCCGATTGGATACATGCGTCCACGTTCCCATGTGGAGGTTCTCTGCAATCCATCTTAGGCTGACGGTCGTCTCCTCACGCAGTCGTCGCGCGAGCGCTACCTTGCTCTCATCGCCCTTGCGCCGCCGCTTTAGTTCCGCGTCGCTCCAACCCAGTCTCTTGAGTTCTCGCTGCACGATCCGCAAGGCTTTGGCCTGCTCGGTCTCATCCCGCTCACGGCTTGGATGCGCTTCCTTGGTTGGCACTTGGATCTTATCTAGTATCCAATCCAGAAAATCTTCGCCGCCCAATCTCTAGCCGCGGCGAATCGGCTGCAGTTGTTGCGTGTTATTGGCTTCCTGTGGTCTTTAAATGGGGTAATGGGTCATTAAATGGGGTCAGAGCTAAGTATTGACACACACCGAGATTGCTTTCGTCACAATCAGCGGCAAGAAGGCGGGGGTGGAACCGGGAATGTATCCCCTGGGTAGTGCTCGATGATCGGCAGGAAACCCTGCCCGAACGCCATCACGCGCGTCCGGTAGTAAAGCCTTGAGGTCACCGTGTAGTTGGCTGCGTCCTGCACCGATGCGAGGTAGATGATATTATTCGGGGTGACCGGCGGTCCCGCCGGCGGCAGCGTTCCAATCGGAATCGTTCCCACGTATTCCGAGCCGTCCCACGCCAGGGAGATGGATCCGAAATCATGAACGGTCGACGGCCTGGTGTCGATCTGAGAGGCGTAATAGAGCTTCACCTCGTTGATTGCCCTCTCACCGGCAGGAGCAGTCACCTGAAAGCCCATCGTGGTCGGTTGCGCGTCCATGTGAACGGCCGGCGTGCCGGGTGGCAACGGTCCATCGCTGAAGCAATACTTAAACCAGGAATCGATGTTCTGGATGAGCTCATACAGCTCTGCATAGGAATTTTCGTCCACGACCCCGTGCTTCCCGTTGGGCTTCATCATAATCCGTTTCAAGAACCGCGGGCTCGTCCCTGCGCTGCCAGTCCGCTGGTAGGTCGAATTGATCGCTGGTACGATGAAGAACTGGTCGTGTGTGCCGACGATGGTCAGCAGCGGTCCGTGCTGTGTCGGTGCATAGGCGATTGGGTCAAAATAGTTCAGGAATGTGGTAAGTGTCGGATCGCAGAAGTTCGAGACGGTGTTAAGGTGGTCCACTCTGCTTGGCATCCCGTCCCGGGTGTAATAGTAGAGACCGTGATAGAGCCAGGCGCCCGGATAGAACGAGATGTGGCGCCAATCACCTGCCACCGCAATCCCGACCGCGCCCTTCACTCGATCGTCCACGCCGTTAATGTAGTACGTGAACTGTCCGCCCATTGACGCCCCGATCACACCCAAACGCGTCCGGTCGATGCGGAATGGATTCAGGGATACATCTGACAATTTCTCGAAAAGGGTCAATGCCCGCATGCCGGCATACGCGTAATGGTACAGGTAGCTCACGTGAGGGGCCGGCACATTCATGATTTCTTCAACCGAAATCCATCCCTGGTTCGTGTCAGGCGGTCCGGTAGAAAGGCCCTGCCCCGGACCATCGATCGAGAGTGCGACGTATCCGAACGCCGCCAGGAGCATCGCCTCGTTCGGGTCCCCGTGCCCATGATGGCCGTGACCGATAACAATTGCCGGATACGGCCCGCCGAACAGTGGACTCGCCAAATAACCGTGGATACGAATGTGTCCACCGGTGTGTATTGCGTACGGCGGGCCCGCGTCAGCCCACGTCGCGTTGTTATTGGAGTCGAAGTAGACCTCGAAGTAGCCGGTCTGTGCAGTGATACTGTAATTCAGCGTGTTCTTGTCCCGAATCGTGAGCTGAGTATCGGCAGACCACAGGTCGAGAGGTGGGGACTGCGCGAACGTGCGACTGAAAGGACCGCCTAATAAAACGAAGAGGAGCAAACAGAAGCTCGATGTTTTTTTGAAGTGAGTCAGTGGATTCATTGTTTGTTCTTTCTCTTCTGTTTATATGGTTTTTGCGAAAAAGCTCCACCGTGTCAAGGACAATTCGCGGCGACTATCAAAAAGCTCGCGAGTGGCTAGTTAGATCCGCCGCGGTCAGCACTCGCGGCTACAATGAGCGCCTTTGAGAATTTCCGTCTGACCGCATAAGATTAGCGCATGCCCATACGAGTATCTGCGATGCTTCTATTTATAGCCGTCGCGTCTTTTGCCGAAAGCGCACCGCTATCCGAGTCCGACCTCAAGAACCTTCTCGCAGGCATTCGGGCAAACCGCACTACGCAAGCCGATTTTCAAGAGGAGCGGGTGATGCGCCTGATGAAGAAACCGATCGTGAGCTCAGGCAAAATTTGGTTTCAGCCGCCGAACAAATTCCGGCGCGAGGTGAAAGGCAATTCGCCGAGCATCACCGTAAGCGATGGGCGGCAACTCTGGATTTATTATCCGAACTTCAAATCGGCCGAACGTTATCCACTGGGTAAAAGCTCGCCGCTCGATTCCACGGTGGCGGCGATCAATTCCGCGCTAAATCTCGAGAACATCGAAAATACTTTCCAAATCAACGCGACCAAGAGCGACAAAGGGTACGACCTGGCGTTACTACCGCGCACAGCGTCGATGAAACGAGTGTTTCAAAAGCTTGATCTGCATATCAACGAAAACCTACGCGTCGAACGTACGGATATGTTGCTGCCGAACGGCGACCGGATCGTGACTAGCTATTCGAACCAGACGCGTGCGCCTATTCCTGGGTCTACGTTCGAATTCAAGCTGCCAGCAGGCACCGAAGTAACCACCCCGCTGGGCCAATGAATCCAAGGCGTTAACGCGAAACGATGTTTGCGCAGCGCATGATTCCTGCGGATGATTGCGCCGTGACCCCAGACCATGTTGACGCCTTCGTAAAGCAGACCTGCGAGGTGATTGTCGGAAAGAACCGGGCGGTGAAGCTCGCCGTCGCATGTCTGCTCGCGCGCGGCCACCTTTTAATTGAAGATATCCCCGGCGTCGGCAAGACCACGCTTTCCCAAGCGTTGGCGCGTTCCCTCGCCCTCGCCTTTCAACGGATCCAATTTACCAGCGACCTATTGCCTGCCGACATTCTCGGCAATTCCATCTTTGACCGCCATGAGCAGCGGTTCGTTTTTCATCGTGGTCCACTTTTTTCGCAAGTGGTGTTGATCGACGAGGTAAATCGAGCGACGCCAAAAACACAAAGCGCGCTTCTGGAAGCGATGGAAGAACAACACATCTCAATCGACGGCGTGACCTACCAACTACCAGAGCCGTTTTTTGTAATCGCAACCCAGAATCCGCAAACTGCCGTCGGCACGTTTCCGTTGCCTGAATCGCAGCTGGACCGTTTTCTAATGCGCATCGAGCTGGGTGTGCCCGAGCGGGCTAGCGAGCGCGCCATGCTTTTAGGGATGGATCGGCGCGAGATGTTGAAGGAATTGAAGCCCGTCATTAGCCCACGAACGCTATTCGAGATCCAGGATAACGTGCGAAACGTGCACGCTTCGGCGGCGCTCCTCGACTATTTGCAGGATTTACTCGATGCCTCGCGACAGCGTCACACTACGGGTTTGTCGCCACGCGCAGGACTGGCGTTGCTGCACGCGTCCCAGGCATGGGCGCTGATGAACGGACGCGACATGGTTTTGCCCGAGGACCTTCAAGCAATCGGCATCGCAGTGATGGGGCATCGGCTCGGGCACGATATCGCGCAACCAGGACAAAGCGGACGCACACTCGCTGATAATCTGCTGCATAGCGTGCCTGTCCCGTGAAAACTGGAAAATTTGCGCTGGTTTACCCAACCGGGAATTTTGCGGCGCTACTGTTTGTGCTGGCCGCGATGTGGTACGCCGCCTCGAGCCAAAATAGCCCGGCCATCTATCTGCTGCTATTTGGGCTAACGGCGGTGTTTCTGGTTTCAATCCCGCACACCTTGCTCAATCTGGCAGATGTAACGATAGCGACGGAATCCGCGAAGCCGGCGTTTGCAGGTCAGGAGGTTTCCCTGCCAGTGGCGATCATGAATTGTTCGCGTGCGACGCGTCGGGGAATCCAACTGGTCTTGCCGACTCGAGGCGGCGAACGCAAACACGTCGACTTCATTGCAGCCGGCAAGGCCGCTCGTGTCACGCTCCGATTCCCAGCGAAGCAGCGGGGCGAACACCGGATTGGAACGCTTCGCCTGACGAGCATTTATCCGCTCGGTTTCGTTCGCGTTTTGAAGAAATTCGCCCCCTCGCAAACTTACCTGGTATATCCAAAGCCATCGGGCGATCCCCGGCTCCCGATGCATCGTGCGCGTTTACCGCACAGCCGGCCACAAACGGAGCTTGGAGAAGGCGATGACTTTGCAGGTGTCCGCGCTTATGTGCCCGGCGAATCTCAACGTCACATCGATTGGAGAGCCGTGGCGCGCGGACAGCCACTCATCACGAAACAATTTGCCGCCGAAGCGGAAGGCTCCGTACATCTCGATTTTTCTGCACTGCGTTTTCACGACGCTGAACAACGACTGTCGCAACTTGCGATGTGGGTGATCGAAGCCGAACGCGCGCGACGCCCCTACAGTTTACGTCTGCCAAACACAGACATCGCGCCCGCCGTTGGAGAGGCGCATTTTCATCGATGCATGCGCGCATTGAGTCTCTTCCAGGGCGAGGAAGGACCACGACCATGAGACTGAGTAAGAGTAGGAGTAGCAGGCGCACACAGCAGTGGAAAGATACCACTATCCCACGGCGACCGCTGCTTTGGCTCGCCGCCGCGCTGCTGTTCACACTCCCCCCGATGCTTGGCAATCTCGCGAGCTGGGTCGCATGGTTCTTTCTTCTCGCG
>Ga0209803_1002131_pt1 | contig 12559 bp, 10 predicted proteins | sample GraSoiAngelo_138_FD_185895 | JGI IMG/M metagenome (GOLD analysis project Ga0209803, IMG submission 185895) | Grasslands soil microbial communities from the Angelo Coastal Reserve, California, USA - 14_0929_09_40cm (SPAdes) (version 2) | ecosystem: Environmental > Terrestrial > Soil > Grasslands ... | reverse complement strand
ACGGCGGTAGACCCTGCGCAGTTCCATCGTCGATGTGGCGTGATAGTACGCGCCGCCGGTGATCTCGGCGATCTCACGCAGCGTGTCTTCATCCAACCGCACCCAGATGCTTCGGCCGCCGAGATTAAGGAACGTGCCCTCAGGAGTGCCGATGCCCACCGTGTAAACCTTGACCTCCTGCTCCCGGGCGATGCGCGCCGCGTCTTGTGGCAGCGCGCCGCGGTTGCTCTGCCCATCGGAGAGGAGCACGATGGAACCCGGGGGCACCGGAGGCTGTGGCGGCGCGGCGGGCGCCAGGGGGGAACTGGGACGCTGCCGACCCGGGAGGGCCCAAACGGCCTCGAGTAACCCATCGCCGATCGCCGTCGCAAACTCTACGGTAAGCAGATCGATGGCTTCCAGGATCCGCGTCCGTTCCGCGGTTGGCGGCACGATCAGCGTCGCATAGCTGCTGAAGGTCACGAGTCCCACCTTCAGCCCGCGGGGCAGGATGCGGACGAATTCCTTGGCCGCGGCCTTCGCCGCCTCGATGCGATTCGGGGGCAGGTCATCGGCCAGCATGCTCCGGCTGACATCAATGGAGAGCATCACGGTGTTCTGCACAGCCGGCACCGGCAGCGGCGCCACTGGCCTGGCCAGAGCCACGATGACAGCAGCCAGTGACAGCACCACCAGCGCGGCAGGAAGATGGCGGGTCCACCGGCCTGACACCAGGAGCGCCTGCGCCAGCATCTCCACCTGCGTGTAGGAGATGGGCCGGCGGGCCGGGCGCCGCAGCGCCCACGCATACAGCGCCGCCAGCAGCGGCACGGCGGCAAGCCCAACCAGCATCACCGGCCACTGAAACGTCATGGGATCCTCCGGAACCAGACCAGGGAGAATGCCCCGCCGGTCAGCATGAGCACTCCTGCCACCGCGGCAAGCAGCGACGTGATCTCCGTACGCCGCCGCTCCCACCCGATGTCGCGTCCCAGTTCCCTGGAGACTCGGCGCAGTTCGTCGGCGTTTCGGACCTCAAAATATCGCCCGCCGGTCATCTGGGCGATCTGCTGCAACAGCGTCGAGTCGAATGGCACCAGGACCAGCTGGCCTTCGACCTGCATTACACTCCCCGCGGGGGTGCCGACGCCCACGCCGAAGATCCGGACATTTGCATCTTTGGCCAGCGAGGAGGCGACGGCGGGATCCACCCCAAGGTTGCTGATCCCATCAGAGAACATGAGGATGGCGGCAGGCGGTAGCGCCGCCGGTGACCCACCGGGTGCGGGGGCCGGAAGCATAGGGATCGCCGGTTGCTGGGCGGAGATGTTCAACCGGTCACCAAGCAGTTCCCTGCGTTCGGGCAGCGCCTTCAGCGCCTCGATGATCGCCGAACCTACGCCGGTCGCCTGTTGGACCTTCAACCCGGCAATGGCGTCCCGCAGCGGCTGCCGCTCAGTCGTGGGGGGCACGAGCACCTGCGCGTAGTCGCTGAACGTGATCAACCCCACCTTTGTGGACCCCGGGATCCACTGCAGGACCTGGAGCGCCGCCTCTTGTGCGGCCTTCAGCCGGTTGGGCTTGACGTCCTCGCCGATCATGCTCTTGCTGACATCAATCACAAGAATCAGCGCCGCGCGGTTGGTCGGCAGCGGAATGGCGGCGATCGGCCTGGCCATGGCCAGCGTCAACAGCGCGACCGCGGCGACATAGAATCCGACCGGGAGATGCCGGCGGAGCGCGGATGGTCTGATCCACAGGTGGCGGAGGAGGTGTGCGTCAGCCAGTGCCGCCTCCGCGCGGCTCCGCAGCCGTTGGACGCGCACGTATCCCCACAGCAGCAGGGGAGCTGCCAGAGTGCCCCACAGCATCACCGGCCAGCTAAACTCCACCGGCCCCTCCGTCGTCGGTACGTAATGAACTTCAGCAGCGGGCCGAGGAGCGGCTCCGCCGTCGTCAGTTCGAGCGCGTCCACCGCTGCCGTATGGAGCGCAGCCGCGACGGCCGCCCGCTGGCGCGCCACCAGCCCCCGGTAGGTCTCACGCAGGCGCGGGTCCGACGTATCGACCCACAGTTGCTGCCCGGTCTCAGGATCGCGCACGAACAAACCTCCCACATCGGGGAGCTCCTGCTCGGCCGGATCGGAGATCCAGACGGCGATGACATCGTGGCGTCGCGACAACTCCCGCAGCGGACGCTGCCACCCGTCCTGTGCCTGGAAATCCGAAACGACAAATACGAGGGACCGGCGGCGCAGGGCCCGCATGGCCTGGCGCAACCCTTCACCCAGCCCCGTACCATCCGGTGTGGGAATCTTGCTTGAGGCGCCAGTCGGACTCACCGGGTGGGACGGGGCCAGCCCGCCCCCGTCAGGCCTGGGCGGGGCCTGCTGCAGCATGTGCAGGATGCGCAGGACGTGTACACGGCCGCCCCGCGGCGGGACGTAGACGTCGCGCCCGGGAAATCCAATCAATCCGACTTTGTCTCCGTGCCGGGCCACGATATACGATGCGACGCCGGCGAACTCCGCAGCGGTCTCGCGTTTCAGCTGCCGGCGGGTGCCGAACGCCATCGAGGGGGACAGGTCGACCAGCAGCCAGGCGGTGAGTTCGCGTTCTTCCAGGTACTGGCGGACGAAAAGCCGGTGCATGCGGGCGGTGACGTTCCAGTCGATGCGGCGGACCTCGTCCCCCGGCTGATACTCTCGCACCTCAGCCAGATCAAGACTGGGCCCGTAGAACACGCCGGTGTAATCGCCAAAGAGTAGGCCATCCAGCCGGCGCACGACCTTGAACTCAAGCCGCCGCAAGACGCTCTCCGGCGTGTCCATCTTAGTCGCCACGAGCTTGCCCTACCGGCCTCGCCGCCGGCCCGCTGCGCGGGCGACCCACGTGGGTCGCCACAAACCTTTCTTCCTTGGTCGCCACGTTAGTCGCCACGAGCTTGCCCTACCGGCCTTCCCATTTCAGGACGTGGGCGCGGACCGCGTCGCCTCATACGGATCGCCGATGTGCACCCGCGGGGTCGGGACGTGCTCCAGGATCTGAGAGACGATGTGATCCCCCGTGATATTTTGGGCCAGAGCCTCGTACGACAGCACCAGCCGGTGGCGCATCACCTCCGGGGCGATGTCCCGGACGTCCTCCGGCAGCACGTATTCGCGGCCGCGCACCAGCGCCAGCGCTTTCGCGCCGATGATCATGTTCAGGGACGCCCTCGGGCTGCTGCCGTATGAGATATACGGCACCAGGTCAGCGAGCCCAAAGTCCTTCGGGCGCCGCGTGGCGCTGGCCAGGGTGACCGCATACTCCATCAACTTGGGATGCACGTAGACGGCATCGGCGATGCCCTGCATCTCCAGCAGATCGGCGGCGCCGATCACAGGCTGCACCTCGGGGTGCTGGACAGCCATCCGCTCCACGACGGTGACCTCTTCCAGCACGCTGGGATAGGTGATGACGACCTTGAACATGAAGCGGTCGACCTGCGCCTCCGGCAGCGGGTAGGTCCCCTCGCTCTCGATCGGGTTTTGCGTCGCCAGCACCAGGAACGGGGTCGGCAGGGGGAAAGTCTGCTTGCCGATCGTCACCTGCCGTTCCTGCATTGCCTCCAGCAGCGCGGATTGCACCTTCGCCGGCGCACGGTTGATCTCGTCGGCCAGGACGAGATTCGCGAGGACGGGGCCGAGCTCGGTATCAAAGGTGCCGGTGTGCTGGTTGTAGATGCGGGTGCCGATCAGGTCCGCGGGGACCAGGTCGGGCGTGAACTGGATTCGCTTGAACTCACAGTCGATGACCCGGGCGGCGGTTTTAATCGCCAGCGTCTTGGCCAGTCCGGGTACCCCCTCGATCAGCACATGGCCGCGTGCCAGGAGCGCGACCAGAATCCGCTCCAGCATCAGGTCCTGACCGACGATGACCTTCTTGATCTCGACCAGAACCTTGCGCATTGTGGTCGACGCCTGCTGAAAGGTTTCCACCGGGACCCTCACGCCGCCACCCCCTCCACCAACGTTGGCTGCATCCTACACCTGGGCAAAAACGCGGTCAAGCAGTCGCGCTGTCACGCCCACCTTCCCTTACCCTGTTCCCCCGACCGCCCGACGGCCAGACCGCTTGACTGCGCGACCGCGGGTCTGTCAGTCCGTCCTCCACTGCCGCCCCTCGCGCACCAGCAGGGCATCCGCATCCGCCGGCCCCATCGATCCGGCGGGATAATTCGGAAAATCCTCCGGAGGATGGTCGGCCCAGTGCTGCAGCAACGGGTCGACGATCGCCCACTGCAGCTCCACCTCGTCGCGGCGCGGGAACGACGTCTGTACTCCGCGCATCACATCGAGGAGGAGGTGTTCATACGCGGAATGCTCCGGTTCGCCGAAATCGCGGTAGGAGAAGTCAAGGGTCACCGACCGGATCTCGTGCTTGTGTCCGGGGACCCGCGCTCCAAACCGCAGCGCGATTCGCTCATCGTCGGTGGTCTTGAGCACCAGGACGTTGTGATCCATGCCGGTGATGTCGTAGTCGCGGAACAAGCGCAGCGGGGGCTGCCGGAACACGACGACCACCTCGGTATCTTTACGGGCCAGCCGCTTGCCGGCCCGCAGGTAGAACGGCACATCGGCCCATCGCCAGTTCTCGATCTGCACCCGCATGGCGGCGTAGGTGGGAGTCACCGAATGCGGATCGACGCCCTCCTCTTCCCGATAGCCGGGCACGCGCTGCCCGCCCACGATGCCGCCCGAATACTGACCGCGGACCGCCGCCGCCGGTTGCGCCGGCAAAATCGCGCGCAGCACTTTCGCCTTCTCGTTTCGGAACCCCTCGGCATCGAAGACGGCGGGCGGCTCCATGGCGATGATAGCCAGCAGCTGCAAGACGTGGTTCTGGATCACGTCGCGCACGACGCCGACCTCTTCGTAGAACCGGCCGCGCCCGCCTACGCCCATGTCCTCGACGAACGAAATCTGGATGTGATCCACATAGCGCCGGTTCCAGACCGGTTCGAAGACCGTGTTGGCGAACCGAAATACCAGCATGTTTTGCACGGTCTCCTTGCCGAGGTAGTGGTCGATCCGGTACACAGACTCCTCACCAATGGCCCGGTCAACGAGGACGTTCAGGCGGCGCGCCGTTGCTTCGTCCCGGCCGAACGGTTTTTCAATGATGACGCGGGTCCACGGCTGGCGGCTGCCATAGCGAATCAGCTCGCTTCGCCCCAGGTTGGTCAGAATCGGTTCGTACGTGGAGGGGGGCGAGGCCAGGTAGAAGAGGCGATCTCCGCCGGTCCCGAAGCGGGGCTCCACCTCGGCCAGGGTCCGGGCCACGTGCGCGTAGTCCGCTTCCTTCATCGAGTCGGCGGACACATAGAAGAGCCGCTCCGCAAACCGGCCCCAGCTGGCTGCGTCAATCGCCACATCCCGCCCGACGCCGTCACGGGCAAAGGTTCGAAACTGCTCGTGCGTCATGACGCGGCGGGACATGCCCACGATGGCCAGTGATGAGGAGATTGCGCCTTCGCTGAACAGGCGGTACAACGCCGGGAAGAGCAGCCGCTGGGACAGATCCCCGGTCGCGCCGATGATCACGATGGCGACGGGTTCCGGGGTCTGTGCGCTGGGATGGTTCATTGTCCGCTGTCCATTCCTACCCGCATTGTGCCCGTCCGCGCCGGGTGCAGGACGTGCATCGTTTGACCCCGTGCCCGGTGCGTGCTACCATCCTCACTGACCGGGGCGTAGCGCAGACCGGCCAGCGCGCGTGGTTTGGGACCACGAGGTCGCCGGTTCAAATCCGGCCGCCCCGACCACTTCAATCTACACAACCTACACAATCTACACAACCTACACAATCCAACCACGCCCAGACGTAATCGTGTCCGTAGATTGTGTAGGTCGTGTAGGTTGTGTAGGTCGCAGGGTTGCCCGGGGTCAGACAGCGGAGTTGGCGGATCAGGACTCGGGGGTCGGCGGCTCGCCCGGAGGCGCCGTGGTGCCGGTCGGGCGGGCCGGTGCGGGCTTGCTCGCGGCCTCCCGGGCCAGCTCGGTCGTCTTCTTGGGTCGCAGGTCCTGGCGGCCGAGGAAGTCGCTGGCCAGGTAGCGTTCCAGCAGGTCGCGGATCTGCTGAATCCGCTGCGCGTTTCCCGCCCGCCCCTCCGCGACCCAGGTCTTGTCCACCCGGTAGGTCCGTAGCTGCTTGCCATCGTGGAAATGCACGAGCGGATGCTTCATGGAATCTTCCAGGACCACGATGCGGACGGTCAACCCGAGCTTTTTGCTGACCTCGGTGGCAAGATCGAGCACCCACTGCCGCTTCTCGTCCGGTTGCTGACCGGGACCCATGCCCAGCGTCTCAGCCACGGTCTTCCCTCTCAGCGGGTTGGGGTCCAGCGCTGGCCCCCCAGGGACGAGCTGGCTGCGGCGTTTGCGGACCATCTCCATGACCTGTTCCCAGATGTCCAGCCCCGCCACGATGGACGCGAACACAAAGAAGAACAGGACGGCGAACGTTAACGACCAGTAGCGGAAGAATGCTTTGAGCTCTGGCGGCATGGTCCGTTCCTCAGTCTGTTGAATTTGGCGCCGTTTGCGGGGCTTCCTCCCCGCTACCATATAGGCAGACAATACAGAGGAGAGTATAATACCCGTACATCTATTCGGGAACGCTGGCATCGCCTGGGGGGAACGGCTCGATGCGTCCAATCTGGAAGGGACACCTCACGTTTGGACTGGTCACGATCCCGGTGAAGCTCTACACCGCCACGGAAGGAAAGGATGTACGGTTCCGGCTCCTGCACAGCAGCTGCATGACCCCGATCCAAAACAAACGGTACTGCCCTCAGCACGAGCAGATTGTGGACTGGAACGACGTGGTCCGCGGCTACGAGTATGCGAAGGGCAAGTTCGTTCCCGTCAGCGACGAGGAACTGGACAGCGTGCCGCTGGACACGGCGGGGACCGTCAACGTCACCTCGTTCGCCGACCTGCACGAGATCGATCCAATCTACTACGAGAAGTCCTACTACCTCGCGCCGGACGAGGGGGGACAGAAGGCGTTCCGTCTCCTGCACGATACGATGGACGAGACCACAAAGGTCGCGGTCGGCAAGGTCGTGATCAAGGAGAAGGAACACCTGGTGGCGGTGCGCCCGCATGATGGGACGCTGGTGATGTCCACGCTGTACTATGCAGACGAGGTGCGTGCCACCGCCGACGTTCCCGAACTGCCGGTCCAGGCGAAAGTACACCCCAATGAGAAAAAGATGGCGATGCAGTTGATCGAGGGACTCATCGCCCCATTCAATGCCGCGGAGTACAAAGACGACTATCGCGAAGCGTTGCAGAAGGTCATCGCCGCCAAGGTCGATGGCGAGGCCGTGGTCGGCATCCCGGTGCGAAAGCCCGAGAAGGTGGTCGACCTCATGGACGCCCTGCGCCGCAGCCTGCAAATGACCCGCAAAGAGAAGCTACCGGGCCGCCGGCCGAGAGCCCTTCGACCAGCCTCAGGACAGGGCTCCTCGCCCCGGGCTGCGGCCATGCGCGAACGGCACCGCTGACGCGAATCTACACAACCTACACAACCCACACAACCTACACAATCACCCGAACTCTATTATCGATCGCGATGATCGTGTAGATTGTGTAGATTGTGTAGATTGTGTAGATCGTGTAGATTGTGATGGCCCGCGCCTACATCGGAACGTCCGGCTTCAGCTATCCCGAGTGGAAAGGGTCCTTCTACCCAGCCGATTTGCCCACCGGTGAGATGCTGCGATTCTACGGACAGGTGTTTCCCACCGTTGAACTCAACAACACCTTCTACCGCTACCCCGGCGAGGATACCCTGATGCAATGGGCGGCATCCGTACCGGCGGAGTTCCGCTTCTCGGTGAAAGCGCATCGCCGGATCACGCACAACAAGCGATTGGTCGACGTGGACGGGGATATCGCCTTTCTTTTTGAGCGGATCCGGCGCCTGGAGGGCCGGCTGGGCTCAATTCTCTTTCAACTTCCGCCATCGCTGCGGTTCGACCTCGGCCTGCTGGAATCGTTTCTGGCCACGCTGCGCCCGGGCGCCCAGACCGTGGTCGAGTTCCGCCATCAAAGCTGGCGGAACGAGGCCGTCTACCGCCTGCTGGAGACCCACCGCGTGGCGCTGTGCGTGGCGGAGACCGACGAAGAAGCACAACCCGCTGAGGTGGTGGGGCCAGCCTCCTATCTCCGGCTCCACAGGTCGCGCTATGCGGACGAAGACCTGCGCCGGTGGGCCGGCTGGATCGGCGACCGCACCGCTGAGGGGCGCGACGTCTTTGCTTACTTCACGCACGAGGACGGGGCGCCGGCCACGGAGTACGCCAGGCAGCTCATCCAGCTGACGGCTTCGGCACCTCGCTCATGAGACCCATCATGTTGTCTTCCGAGTCGTAGAAGAACGCCATCCAGAGGTCGTAGGTATCCATCTCGGCGATGAGGTGCGGCGCGTCGTGAAACCGGACGCCTCGCCCGGTCAGGGTGCGGTGCGCGGACTGGATGTCGGGCACACGAAAGTACAGGATGGAGGTCCCATGCGCCGGGCCCTCCGGCCGGCTCAGCATGAGCCGGACCCCGCTGCAGTCGAAGAACGACAGCCCAGGCGGCGCTGTGAACTGATGCCGCATGCCGAGCCGGTCGCGATAGAAGGCCGTGGCCCGCTCAACGTCCTTCACGGAGACGCTGATCTGACCGATCTGAGAGAGGGTCAGCTGCGGCGTCATCGTACCCTCCTGAGTATGGTCGTGCGAGGAGTCGCGAACTACTTCCTTGGCCGGCAACGCCGCAGTCCCTTGTGCGCATGAGCCTGGAAGAATACCAACGCAAGCGCAAATTCCAGCAGACCCCGGAGCCCGCGGGCCGTCCCAAGCCGCCCCGGAGGGGACCGCGCGCCCAGGTCCTGCGATTTGTCGTCCAGGAGCATCACGCCACCAGGCGGCACTGGGACTTCCGGTTAGAGATGGGCGGGGTGTTGAAGTCGTGGGCGGTTCCGAAAGGCCCAACATATGACCCCAGCGAGAAACGGCTTGCGGTTCCGGTCGAAGACCACCCGCTGGAGTACATGGAGTTCGAGGGAGTCATCCCTGAGGGGAACTACGGCGCGGGGGCGGTCATGGTCTGGGATCTGGGCACGTACGACGTGCTCGAAGGCGATCCCGAACAGGCCTACGCGAACGGGAAGCTCACCCTCATCCTGCGGGGGCGCAGACTGCGTGGCGAGTTCCACCTGGTCCGGACCAAAATGGGCGGCGAGGTCCAGTGGTTGATGTTCAAGAAACGCGACCCCGACGCGGTCGAGGGCTGGACCCTCCCGGAACCCTCCACCTCGGTGAAAACGGGGCGCAGCATCGAGCAAATTCGAGCGGATGGACAAGCCCAGTGGCAGTCAGGAAACAAGGGATCGCAGAAAGAGAGTAAGAGCGCCACGAAGAGCGCACATCGAGTTCGCGCGGCTCGAAGTGCGCGTAAAGCCCTGAAGCTCGACAAGCCGGGAAAGGATCCATACCCGCGCGACATGAAGCCCATGCTGGCCACCCTGGTCGACGCGGCGTTTGACGATCCGGCGTGGCTGTTCGAAATCAAATGGGACGGCGTGCGCGCGATCGCGTTCCTTCGCCGCAACGGTCCGCGGCGCGAAGTCACGCTCCGCAGCAGGGGCGGGATGACGCTCAACGCCCAGTTCCCGGAGGTCGTGGAAGCCCTCTACGCGCAGGATCTGCCAGACGCGATCCTGGACGGGGAAATCGTCGCCCTGGACGACGCTGGGCGGGCACACTTCCAGCTGCTGCAATCTCGCCTCCAGGAAGTGAATGGACGCGGGCCCGACCGGGCGCCGGTCATCGCCTACTACGCCTTCGATATCCTGTACTTCGACGGCCACCGGATGCTCGACCGGCCGCTCACCGACCGCCGTCTGCTGTTCGACGCGGTGCTCCGTCCCAGCGCGGTGATCCGCATGTCGGAGGCCGTGGCCGAGCACGGGGTGGCGTTCTATCGAGCTGCGCAAGAGCTGGGCGTGGAGGGCATCATGGCCAAGCGCCGCGACGCGCCCTACCGGCCGGGCGAGCGGGCGAAGAGCTGGCTCAAGATCAAAGTCACGCAGCGGATGGAGGCGGTGGTCGGAGGATTCACCCGCGGCCGGGGGGCGCGGGCGAACACCTTCGGCGCGGTGCTGCTTGGGGTGTACGATGGGGGCGGCCGTCTCCAATACATCGGGCATTGCGGCGGAGGCTTCACCGACGCCGAGCTCCGGCGGTTGATGCCCCTGCTGCAGGCGCGACTGGAAACGGCCTGCCCCTTCGTCCAGGTCCCTCCATCCAATGAGGCGGTGACCTGGGTCCGCCCCGAGCTGGTCGTGGAAGTGGAGTATGCAGGATGGACGAATGACGGGCTGTTGCGGGTGCCCGTGTACAAGGGGCGGCGGATGGACAAGCCGGCCCGCGATGTCAGGCGCGAAGTGCCGGATCGCGCCGTCACCGCGCCGGCGCGGGCGCCCCAGCCTCCGGGTCCGAGGCCGGAGAGCCGGGAGTCCGCGGACCAGCTCCCCGGCGCACCCGCCGGGGTCGAGTTCACCAACCTGGAAAAAATCTTCTGGCCGCAGCGCGGGAACACCAAGGGGGACTTGATCCGCTACTACCTGGAGGTGGGCCCCCACATCCTCCCGCATCTGCGCGACCGACCCGTCACGCTTCGCCGTTTCCCCAACGGCATCACCGGCGAGAGCTTTTACCAGAAAGACTACCCAGATGCCCCGCCATTTGTGGAGACGGTTCGCATCTGGACTGAGAGCGAGAAGAAAACGCTGGTCGCCCCCCTCTGTAACAATCCGCACACGCTGGCCTGGCTGGCACAGCTCGCCAATATCGAGGTTCACACCTGGTTCAGCCGCACCACCCCGCTCAGGCGCGCGGAGCGTGCCGGCACGGCGGGAACCGCGTTCGCGACTTCGGAGCAGGCGCTGCGCGACAGCACGCTGAACCGCCCGGACTACGTGGTCTTCGACGTCGATCCGTACCTCTTCCCCGACAACAAACTCCCGCAGCGCAAAGGAGAGAAGGACCCTGACTACTCCCGGCGCGGGTTCGACGCGGCCGTCGAGGCCGCGCTCCTGTTGCGAGACGTGTTGAAACGGCTCAAGCTGGACGGATTCGTGAAGACGTCAGGGAAGACCGGCCTGCACCTGTTCGTCCCGATCGTGCGGCGGTACACGTTCGAGCAGACCCACGCCTTCGCCAAAACCGTCACGCAGTATCTGGAAGGCCTCCACCCAGGCAAGGTCACGACCGCGTGGGCGGCCGAGCAGCGAGTGGGCAAGGTCTTCCTCGACTACAATCAGAACCGGCTGGGGGCGACGCTGGCCAGCGCGTACAGCGTGCGGCCGACACCGGAGGCCACCGTCTCCTTGCCGCTGACGTGGAAGGAGCTCGGGCGCAAAGTGGATCCTTTAGAGTTCAACCTGACGACCGTTCCCGTGCTGATGCGAACACGGAGGGATGCCTGGCGCGAGCTCCTGGCGAAACCACAACTCCTCGAGCGACGCCTCTAAGATCCAGGATCCAAGATCGTCTGTCGCTCCGGGTTCGCTAGCTGCCGGAGATAGACCCGCGCGGCGGCCATGGCCTGCGCGCGATGGCTGATCCGATTCTTAATTGTCATGGGAAGTTGGGCCATCGTCTTGCCGTACTCCGGGACAAGAAAGATGGAATCGTACCCGAAGCCGTGCGATCCGCGCGGGGCCGCGGCGATCTGCCCTTCACAGATCCCTTCAAACGTACGCGCCGTGCCCTCCGGTGTGGCCACGGCCACCACCGCACGGTACCGGGCGGTGCGTGACTTCGCCGGCACCCCCGCGACGAGTTTCAGGATCCGGGCGTTGCGAGCCGCATCCGAGATCCCCTCGCCCAGGAACCGGCGAGAGTGCGGGCCCGGAGCTCCCTGCAGCGCGTCGATCTCGATCCCTGAGTCGTCGGCCACCGCCACGCGACGTGTCAGGCGCGCCACGGTCAGGGCCTTGCTGATCGCGTTCTCCGTGTAGGTCAACCCATCTTCCTGCAGGTCCCGGATCTGGGGGAAGGCCTGCAGCGAGTACACCTGCAGCGGAAGATCCCGCAGCAGATCGAGAAGCTCGCGCACTTTGCCTAGATTGCGGTTCGCCAGGACGACCTCCAGCATGCCGGGGGCCGGCGCCGGCGGAATGGCATGGACGCGCGACGGTCTGGCGCGCCGGGTGCGCGCATGAGCGGGCCGAACTCTGCGGGATGTTCTGGCCACGTCGGTCGGCGCTCCCGCGCAGTTAGCGTTTGACGGCTGAGGGAATGTCTTGGAGAGCGTCTTTCTGGAGGCTGATCAGCCGGCGGATCCCTTGCTCGGCAAGACCCAGCAACTGCAGCATCTCGTCGCGGGTGAAGGGCAACCCTTCCGCCGTCCCCTGCACTTCGACGATCCGCCCCGTCTCTGTCATGACCACATTCATGTCCACACGGGCGCGGGAGTCCTCAGCAAAACTGAGATCCAGGACCGCCTGCCCCTCCACGAACCCTGCGCTGGTGGCGGCGA
>Ga0209803_1002129_pt1 | contig 12566 bp, 11 predicted proteins | sample GraSoiAngelo_138_FD_185895 | JGI IMG/M metagenome (GOLD analysis project Ga0209803, IMG submission 185895) | Grasslands soil microbial communities from the Angelo Coastal Reserve, California, USA - 14_0929_09_40cm (SPAdes) (version 2) | ecosystem: Environmental > Terrestrial > Soil > Grasslands ... | reverse complement strand
TCGACCTCATCGTAATCTACAACTCGGGACGCTACCGCATGGCCGGGCGCGGCTCGCTCGCCGGCCTCTTGGCCTACGGCAACGCCAACGAGATCGTGCTCGACATGGCGCGCGAGGTGCTGCCGGTGGTCACGAGCACGCCCGTGCTGGCCGGCGTCAATGGGACCGATCCATTCCTCCTGGTCGACTCGTTCCTTCAGCGCCTCTGCGACCTGGGCTTTTCGGGCATCCAGAACTTCCCGACCGTGGGGTTGTTCGATGGCGTGATCCGGGCCCAGCTCGAGGAAACCGGCATGGGCTATGGCCTCGAGGTTCAGCTGGTCGAGCGAGCCAGCAAGCTCGATTTGCTCACCACGCCCTATGTGTTCTCGGAGCAGAACGCGCGTGACATGGCACGCGCCGGCGCCGACATGATCGTCTGTCACCTGGGGCTCACCGCGGGCGGCGCCCTCGGCGCGCGCACCGCGCTGGCGCTCCCGGACTGCGTTCCCCTGTTCGACGCCTGGGCGGCGGCCGCGCGCACGGTGAACCCCGAGATTCTCGTGCTGTGCCACGGCGGGCCCATCGCGACCCCGGAAGACGCGGCCTATATCTTGAAAGCGACCCGGAGCTGTCACGGATTCTACGGCGCCTCCAGCATGGAGCGCCTGCCCACGGAAACGGCATTGACGGAAACCACTCGTGCGTTCAAACGCATTGGCAAGGAGAACGTGTCATGACTGGGGCCCAAGTCGGAATGCTCATCCTGGCCCTCATCGTCGTCGCGGCGGTCATCGCGATCGTCGCGTGGCTGCTCAACTGGCTCTATCTGCGCTCCTCGAAGGAGCGGGCGTTCGTGCGCACCGGCTTCGGTGGGCAGCGCGTCGTGCTGAACGGCGGCGCGCTCGTGTTGCCGATCATCCACGAGGTGATCCCGGTGAACATGAACACGCTCCGCCTCGAGGTCACCCGGGGCCGCGAGCGCGCGATCATCACCAAGGACCGCATGCGCGTGGACGTCACCGCGGAGTTCTACGTGCGGGTGCAAGCGGCCCCGGAGGCGATCGCGTCTGCGGCGCAGACGCTCGGTCAGCGCACCGTGCAGCCGGAGCTCTTGAAGGAGCTGGTGGAGGGCAAGTTCGTCGACGCGCTCCGCACGGTGGCCGCGGAGATGACCATGGAGCAGATGCACGAGAAGCGCGGCGAGTACGTGAAGCGCGTGCGCGCCGTGGTGTCCGCCGACTTGCTGCAGAACGGTCTCGAGCTCGAGACGGTCTCGCTCACCCAGCTCGACCAGACCGCGATGGAATTCTTCAACCCCTCGAACGCCTTCGACGCCGAGGGCCTGACGCGCCTCACCGAGACCATCGAAACGCGCAAGAAGCAGCGGAACGACATCGAGCAGGACACCATGATCCAGATTCGCAACAAGAACCTGGACACCGAGCGCCAGGCGCTCGACATCGACCGCGACCTCGAGTACGCGCGCCTGGAGCAGCAGCGCGAGCTGGAGGTGACGCGCGCGGGGCAGCGCGCCGACGTGGCGCGCGAGAAGGCGCTCAAGGAGCAGGAGGCCGAGCGCGCGCAGATCCAGGCCCGCGAGGTGGTCGAGCGCGCGCGCATCTCCTCCGAGCGCGCGATCGAGGAGGACCGGATCGCGCGCGAGCGCCAGATCGAAGCCCTCGAGATCGAGCGGCGCAAGACCGTCGAGCTCGCCGAGCAGCAGCGCGCCATCGCCGTCGCCGAGCAGTCGAAGCTCCAGTCCGAGGCGCAGGCCGCCGCCGACCAGGCGCGCGCGAAGGCCGTGACCGAGGAGGAGCGCGTGTTCACCGCGCGCGACACCGAGACGGCCGAGCGCCGCAAGCTGGTCGAGATCTCGCAGGCCGAGGCGGAGGCGGAGACCAGCCGCATCCGCGCGCTCGCGGCGAAGATCCGCCACGAGGTCGAGGCCGAGGGCCTCACGCTCATGAACACGGCGGCGAATCTCCTCACGCCGGAGGCGCGCCAGTCGGCGTTGCGCCGCCAGCTCATCGACAAGCTGGAGGGCATCATCCGGGAGTCGGTGAAGCCGATGGAGCGGATCGAGGGCATCCGCATCCTGCACGTCGACGGGCTCGGCGGCGGGGGCTGCGGGCGGGACAGTAGCGGCGGCAACTTCGCCGACAGCGTCGTGAACTCGGCGCTGCGCTTCCGCGCCCAGGCCCCGCTGGTCGACCAGTTGTTGCGCGAGATCGGCGTGCAGGGCGGCGACGTCGGCCAGGCGGCCCGGGCCTTGCTCGAGAACACCCCCAAGGAATGATCAAGGTCTACACGTCGAGCGTCATCGACGCGCCCGCGGACGCGGTCTGGGCGCGGGTGCGCGATTTCAACGGGCTGCCGCAGTGGACGCCGTTCGTCGCCGAATCGCGCATCGAGGAGGGTTGGCCCGCGGACCGCATCGGCTGCGTGCGCAACTTCCGGCTGCGGGACGGCGGGATGATCCGCGAGCGCCTGCTCACGCTCTCGGACTACGACTATCAGTGCAGCTACTCGATTCTAGAATCCCCGATGGGGGTCGAGAACTACGTCGCCACCCTCAAGCTGACGCCCGTCACGGACGGTAACCGCACCTTCGCCGAGTGGTGGGCCGAGTTCGATTGCGCGCCGGAGCGCGAAGGCGCACTGGCGCAGCAGATCGGGCAAGGCGTGTTCCAGGCGGCCTTCGAGTCACTGAAGAAAGCCCTGTGATCCGGGTTCGCCGGTCCGCCGTGATCGACGCGCCGATCGAGCAAGTGTGGGCGGTGCTCCGCGACTTCAACAGCCACTCGGCCTGGCATCCCGCGGTCGGGCCCTCGGCGATCGAGAACGGCGAGCCGCCCGACCAGGTCGGCTGCGTGCGCACCTTCACCCTCAAGGACGGCAATCAAATCCGCGAGCAGCTGCTCGCGCTCTCCGACCACGATCACGTCTCCACGTACTGCATCCTCGACGCCACCCTGCCAATGCGCAATTACGTCGCGACGGTGCAGCTCAAGCGCGTGACCGATGGTGATCGCACCTTCTGGCACTGGGAGTCGACGTTCGACGTGCCGCGCGGCCGCGAGCGCGAGTTCGAGCAGCTCGTCGGCGGCCAAGTGTACGAGGCCGGCTTCACCGCCCTCGCGGCCTACCTGAGAAGGGACGGACGCCCGTTCTCGCATGTGACGGCGGTGGAGTCGCAGGGCGTGGTCGCGACCTCCTTTGGAGGCCCCGAAGTGCTGCAGGTGTGCCGGCTCGACTCGCCGGCGCCAAAGAGCGGAGAGGTCCGCCTGCGACAGACGGCGATCGGCGTCAACTACATCGACGTCTACATCCGCAAGGGACTCTATCGCATGATCGAGCCCCCGGCGCCGATCGGCATGGAAGCGGCCGGTGTGGTCCTCGAAAGCCAGGCCGCCGGCTTCGGCCCCGGCGACCGGGTCGCCTATGCCTGCGCGCCGCCGGGCAGCTATGTGACGGTGCGCACCTTACCGGCGGACCAGCTCGTTCTGCTCCCGGACTACGTGAGCGAGGAAACCGCGGCCGCGCTCATGCTGAAGGGTATGACCGCCGAATACCTTTTGCATCGCACGCACCGTGTCAAGCCCGGCGACACCGTCCTGGTGCACGCGGCGGCCGGGGGCGTCGGGCTGCTCCTCTGCCAGTGGGCCAAGGCGCTTGGCGCCCGCGTCATTGGCACCGTGTCGAGCGAAGCCAAGGCCGAGCTCGCGCGGGCCAACGGCTGCGAGCATCCGATCGTAACCCGAAGCTATGCCTTCGCAGCGAAGACGCGGCAGGCGAGCGGCGGCCGTGGCGCCGACGTCATCTTCGATGGGCTCGGTCAGGACGCTGCGCAGGAGAATCTCGCGGCGCTGGCCGTGCGCGGTCACTGGGTGAGCTACGGACAGGCGACCGGCGCGCTGGAACCCATGAACCTGAGCGGTAAGTCCGGAACCCTGTCTCAGCCGGTGCTCTTTCACTACACCGAGGACCACCTGCAGCAGATGGCGGGCCACGTGTTCACCGCGGTGCGCGACGGGATCCTCAAGCCCGACGTTCGCCACCGCTATCCCCTCGCCGCCGCGGCCGACGCCCACCACGACCTCGAGGCGCGACGCACCAGCGGTCAGATCGTGCTACTTCCCTAGCGCGGTCGACGACTGCCCATCGTCGAGATCCCGCAAGATGTCTCGCGCGATGGCGGAGCACCGATAGTGAAAACAGGAGGCGCACGATGCTGCTACAGGAGATGACCTGGCCGGAGATCGGCAACCTGTCGCGAGACATCCCGGTGATGGTGCCGGTGGCGGCGCTCGAGCAGCACGGCCGGCACATGCCAGTCTTCACCGACAGCCTGCTGGTCGGCGAAGTCGTGCGGCGGGTCGGCGCGGCGATGTCGGACCGGGTGCTGATCGCGCCGCTCATGTGGCTGGGGAACTCGCATCACCATCTCGACTTCCCGGGGACGCTCTCCGCCAGCCCGCGCGTCTACCTCGACCTCCTCAACGACCTGGCCGAGAACCTGATCGCGCACGGCTTTCGTCGTATCGTGTTCATCAACGGCCACGGCGGCAACATCACGCCGGGCAAGCAGGCCATCTTCGAGGTCCGGCAGCGGCACCGCGACCGGGGCGATCTGCTGCTGTTGTTCGCCTCCTACTGGGACAACGCCAACCCGAACGCCGGTCGCCCCGACCTGGTGCAGTCGCAGATGGGGCACGCCTGCGAGTGGGAGACGTCGATGATGCTGCGGCTGGCCCCGCATCTGGTGAAGGACTACACGCGGGCCGAGCCGGTTGGCTTCGGATTCGGCTTCGAGCCGGCCTATCGCGGCTGGACTACGAAGGACCGCACGGTGTCCGGGCACATCGGCCGTCCGCAAGACGCCACCGCAGAGAAGGGCGAGTATCTCTTCGCGACCTACGCGGCCGGCGTGAGCAAGCTGCTCGAGGACGTCATCGCCTGGGACGGCAAGAGCTGGGAGATGCCGTAGCCGTCGCGAGCCGTGCCTTGAGTGGCGCGCACGACGCATCAACTGACACCGCCGACGCGTGCGGCGCCGTCGCCCACCTCAGAGTGGCGGCCGCAGGTCAGGGCAACAGCTCGGCGATGGCCAGCCGATCGGCGGGGACCGCCAGCGGTGCGACGGTGTCTGCCGGTGCCAGTGCGAGTCGCGAACGGTAGCTCCAGCCATAGAGGGCGGCCGGATCGAGGGCCGGGTCACGGTACACCTCGAGCACGCGGTCAACGAGGTTGACGATCCAGTAGTCCGGAAGACCGGCGCGCGCATACAGGCTGCCCTTGTCGTCGCGGTCGAAGGCGAGGCTCGAGTCGGCCACCTCGACGGTCAGCGCGGCCGCGGAGGGATGCGCCTCGCAATAGTCGGCCCACGTGCCGGGGACAACGGCGATGTCGGGCTCCGGCGCTGACTCCGCGTCGAGCGCCAGGGGCGCCTGCACCCGTACGATCCAGCCCGGAGGCAGGACAGCCGACAGGCGGTTGGCGATCATTCCGACCGCGGTGACGTGGTAACTACCCTGCGGCTCGGCAACAATCAACTGCCCGCCAACGAGCTCGACGGGCTCGCGCGCGAACACGCCGAGGTCGACGAGCCGCTCGTACTCGACGCGCGTCCACCGTCGCACCGTCAGTGGCGCCTGGGTCATGGCCGTCAGCGTAGGATCCGCGCCGACGGACGTCAACGTCAACGATCGTGCACACGCCACGGCGGCACACCGCCGTCGCTCATTTGAGCTTCGGGTCCAGGAAATCGCGCAGTGCGTCCCCGAACAGGTTCACGGCAAGGATCGTGACGGTGATCGCCGTCCCGGGGAAGACGACCATCCACCACGGGGGCCTGAAGGCCTCGGCGAGGACGCCGCCCAGCATATTGCCCCAGCTCGGCGTCGGCGGGGGCACGCCCACCCCCACGAAGCTCAGCGCCGCCTCGATGAAGATGGCCGCACCCAGGTGCCCGGTGGTGATGATCAAGAAGGGCGCGACGCACTGGGGCGCCACGTGTCGCGTCATCACGCGCGCGCCCGACGCCCCCAGCGCGCCGGCCGCCTCCACGTAGGCGAGCTCTTTGACCGACAGCACCATCGACCGGACGACGCGGGTGCTCAGCGGCACCCGGGTCACCGCGATGGCGATGATGACGGTGGACAGGCCGGCCCCCAAGGCCGCCATGAGCAGCAGTGCGAGAATGAGGGCGGGAAGGGACATCAGGACATCAAGCACCCGCTGGCTGATCAAGTCCACCCGGCCGCCCAGGTAACCGCTCGTCACGCCCCAGAGAAACCCGATGGTGTCGCCGAGGAGCACCGAGCTGATCGCCACCATGAGGGTCACGCGCGCGCCGAAGATGATGCGGCTCAGCACGTCGCGCCCGAGGTGGTCGGTGCCGAGGACGCGCTGGACCATAGGCGGATTGCGCGTCAGGGTGTAGTTCGCGGCCAGCGGATTGTGCGGCGCCAGTCGCTCCGCCATCACCGCCACCGAGGCCAGCAGCAGCAAGAACACCGCGCAGACACCGCCCAGCGGCGAGGAGCGGAAGAAGCGCGCCACGACCATCGACGCGGAGCGGTTACTGGTAGCGGATGCGGGGATCGAACCAGCCGTAGCTGACGTCGACCACCAGGTTGATGAGGACGAAGATGACGCCGTAGAGCAGCACGAGGTTCTGGATGAGCATCCAGTCGCGCTCGGCGACGGCGAACACCAGCGCGAGGCCGAGCCCGGGGACGCCGAAGGCGCGCTCGACCGCCACCGAGCCGCCCAGGAGCGCGCCCAGCGCCGTCCCCGTCACGGTCAGGATGGGCAGCATGGCGTTGACCAGCGCGTGGCGCCACACGACGATGCGCTCGCGCAGTCCCTTGGCCCGGGCGGTGCGGACGTAGTCCTCGCCCAACACCTCCAGCACCGAGGAGCGCGTGATGCGCGCCATCATCGCGGCCAGCGCGATCCCCAGGGCCAGGGCTGGCCCCGCGGTCATCTGGAGGTTGCGGACCGGATCGTCCCAGAAGTACACGATGGTCAGGGGCGGTCTCCATGTGAGGGTGAGGACCAGAGAGAGGACGATCATCAGCCCCACCCAGAAGCTGGGGATGGCCATGAAGAGCGTGACCACGAAGCGGAAGGCGTAGTCGGTCCACGAGTTTCGCCACAACGCCCCGATCAGACCCACCGGCAAGCCAATCAGCCAGGAAAGGACGACGGCCATCAGCGCGATCTGCCCCGTGATGGGCGCCCGGCGGAAGATGAGCTCGCGGATCGGCTCGCCGCGCCAGAACGATTTGCCCAGATCGCCGCGCAGGACGTCCCTGACCCAGTCCAGGTACTGGACCACGTATGGCCGATCCAGGCCCAGGCTCGCCCGCGCGGCTTGGAGCTGCTCCTGGTTGAGGACGTACGTGCCCCCGCCCTCGCCCGAGATCGCCGACAGCGGATCGCCGGGCAGCACGCGCATGGCGATGAAGATCAGCAAGGTGACGCCGAAGATCGTGGGGATCGCGATGAGCAGGCGCTGAGCTAGATACTTGCGCATGGGTCCGCCGTCGCGCGCGTGGCCTCCGTCAGGCCCCGCGGCCTGTCCGCGCTTCGGAGGTACGCGCCACCCGTCTCGCCGCTAGCGATCCAGCCAGAAGGTGTCGACGCGACCGAGCTCCGAGAAGACGCGGGCCTCGCTGTTGTGGCCCTTGACCGTGTTGCGCCACATGGGCAGATGGTCGGTGAACCCGATGAGGTAGAGCGGCGAGGTCTGGTCCAGGAGCGCCATGCCCTGCGCGAAGAGCTGCTTGCGCTTGCCCTTGTTCGTCTCGCTGTTGATCTGCTTCAGCAGCTTGTCGAACTCCGGATTGGTGTAGCGCGAGAAGTTGAGCGAGCCGCCCGTCTTCAGGCACATCTCCCAGCCCGGCCCGGGATCGCCGATGGGCGAGCGGTACTCCGTCTGCACCATCAGGTCGAAGGTGCCCTTCTTCAGCTCCTCGATGAGCAGCGCGCGTTCCATCACGCGGATCCTGGTCTCGATGCCGAGCGTGCGCCTGAGCTCGTCCTGGAAGGCGGGGGCCAGGATCTCGGCGTGGGGCGCGACAGAGGCCGACACGAAGTCGACGTTCTTGATGCCGTCGGCCAGGCCCGCGGCGGCCATCAGCTTCTTCGCCTCGGCGAGGTCCGCGGTCTTGTCAGCGCGATACCCGGGAAGACCCTCGAGCTCCTTCATGGGGCTGGCGAACTCGCTGGCGTGAGTCATCCAGCGCGTGAGCATGATCGGCTCCTGGGTGCCGAATGCCTTGATCAGATTCTGCCGGCTGACCGCCAGGTTGATCGCGCGCCGCACCCGGGCGTCGTTGAAGGGCTTGCGCTCGTTGTTGATGTGCACCTGGTAGGAGTTGAACTCGCCCGGATACCGCACCGTCCCCACGATGTCCTTGCGCTTGAGCCCCTCCTGGTGCGTCTCGAGCGAGACGTTCGGAGAGTAGTCCGCCTGCCCGGTGAGCACCGCCGTGCCCCGGTCCGTCCACGCGGGAATGTGTAGCATCTCGATGCCGTCGAGATAGGGGATCTCCGGATCCCAGTAGCTCGGGTTCCGCGCCATCACCCACTTCTCGGCGACCTTGCGCTCCTTGAACATGAAGGCGCCGGTGCCGGGAGCGATCACCTTGCGGAGATCCTGGTTGTTCTCGTCCAGGGCCTTCTTGGAGTAGATGATCATCGACGAGGGCGTGAAGAGCTCGAGGAAATACGGCTGCGGCTCCTTGAGGACGAACCGCACGTTGAGGCGATCGATCGCCTCGAGCTTGGCCACGGCCGCGAACTGGTCCTTGTAGATGCTGGCCATGCCCGCCGGCGGGAAGATGATGCGCGAGAACGTGGCCACCACGTCGGCCGAGCTGAACGGCGTCCCGTCGTGGAACTTCACCCCGTCGCGCAGCTTGAAGGTGTACGTCTTGCCGTCCGACGACACCTTCCAGCTCTCCGCGAGATCCGGGATGATCGTCTTGAGCCCGTCCGCGGGGTTGAAGCGGACGAGGTTGTTGTACATCTGGCCGAGGACGAAGCGGAACGCCCCCTGGTGCACATCAAAGTGCGCCACCTCCGCGGGCCCCGCCCATTTGAGCACGCCCCCGCGCTTGGGGTTCGGCTCGGCGGCGCGAGCCCGATCGGTGCGCACCGCCGCCCTGGCCGGCGCCGGGCGCTTCAGCGACCACGCGGTCAGCGCGGCACCGGCGGTCGTCCCCGCGGCCGTCTTGAGGAACCGCCTGCGATTCACCTTGCCGCCGAGACGGGGCTGATCCATGTCGCGAGCCTCCTTTGGGTTGGCGCGCGGCTACCGTACGCGGGTGGCTATGTGGTCGTCAACCGGTCGACCGGCCTCGGCGGGGCTCAGTAAAAGTGGACCTCTTGACACGTGGGCAGGATGCCTTTAGCGTCCCCGCCTATGCGATGGTCCGCGGCTCACCTGCGTTTCTTGCTCGTCATCGGCTTCGTGCACGTCCTCGTCGGCGGCTGCAGCAATCATTCCCGCTTCGCGATCGGGCGAGCGGAGACTCGACCGGAGCCCAGGATGGCACCGGATGGAGAGGCGCCGTCCCGATCCGACCGACTGCGCGGCGATCTCATCTCCACTTCCACAAGCGAACCTGAACCAACCTTGATGCAGCAGCGGCCGCAGCGCCAAGATATGGAGCGACCGGCGCCCACCCCGCTCCGTGGCGGCGCCGAACCCGACCCGAGGGACGTCATCGATTGGCTTCTGAAGGAGCGACGCTAGAGGCGCGCCGGCGTCAGTCGCCGAGCACTCTCCTCCGCAACAGGCGCATGTCGAGCGGCACGGCATGCCGTGAGCTTCGGTCGCCCATTGTCACTTCGGTCTCGGCGCCCTTTACCGGCGTACCGGCAATGACGGCCCGGCTCGTGAGCACCTCAACACCGCGAGAACGATGTATCGGGAGATGGATATGCGGTTCTGGCTGGAGAACATTCAGTGATGAATATCGTCTCGGTGGATCCACAGGCACGCGTTCTGTCCGAGGAAGAGGTCTTGACGCTCCTTCGAGAGCCCATTCCGATGCGCCTTGGCATGGTCGATGAAAAGGGTTGGCCGCTAGTCACACCGGTCTGGCACGTCTTTGAGAACGACCTCTTTCGTGTCGTGATCGGCAGCACATCCCACAAAGCCAACGTGCTGCGAGCGAATCCACGCGCTTACTTCACCGTCGACACCGGCGGGAACAACTCGGACACGCGGGGTGTTCGCGGGCGTGCCAGAGTGCGGATCATTGACGGCGTCATCGGCCTCGCCATCGATGTGACCCGCAAGGTACTGGTGAAGTACATGGGCACGGACACGGGTCCGTACGCCGACGAAATGCTGAAGTGGGCGCGCGGTGGCGGTATGTCGGTCGTCGAGCTGACGCCGTTGCGCTTCGGCGCCTTCGGCTACTGAGCGGGTCGGCTCCGACGCTCAGCACGCGGTGCGGGCACCGGTCCTGAGGCGTCGGAGTCTGTCGATACGCTGATCGCTCGCCAGCGATTCGCGAGAGGCGCGCGTCACGACCTACTGGCCGGCGGCCTGACGCCCTGAGAGCTGAGGCGTGAAGGCCGCCGCCCATGCGACGCGATCTGTCAGCGTGCTTTCCGTTCCTCGGACTTGAAGGGCTCTTTCACCACGACCTTGACGCCAGCGATGACGCCCGTCACCGCACGGCGGACCTCCTCACCCGCCGTCGCGCTGACTTCGCCAGCGCCCTTGATCGCGCCGGTGGCCGCCGCCGATGCTGCGTCCTCCGCCCGGAGCCCCACCTCCTTGGCCCCCGCGATTGAACCTTCCACAGCGCTCCGCGCGGCGGACCCGAGGTCGCCACCCACCTCCGCCGCGCTCTTCACGACCGCTCTCGCGCCGGCGCCAATGCTCTCCGCAGCTTCCACGCCAACCTCCTGCGTGCCGCGGATCACGCCGATGACGCCTCCCTTGGCGGCCCCGCGTATGTCGGCCCCTACGTGGGCCGTCCCCAAGATCGCTCCGCGCAGAACGTCAGACACGGTGCCGGTCAGCGCCGCACCAACGGCGCCGGTGCTCTTCAGAGTATTCACCAGGGTCCCGCTCACGGTGTCAATTGCGGCGTCAACGACCTCACCAGTCCCTCGAATACCCTCGATGATCCCTGTCTTCACGGTCTCCACGATGTGTTTCTGTTCGTGCATTGGGGAGCCTCCTTTTGATTCGGGAGTCCGGATTCGGCGCGCGTGGTTTAGCCGTGCAACTCGCGCCTCTGTTCAGGCTATCGGACTCCACCGATGCGTCAAGCACTTGTCGGAGGGGCAGTGTAAATCTTTCAACGGCTCACTCAGGCCGTTGAGGCGGTATTGCCACCCGTTCGCGAGCCTTCGTGGTCATGGCGTTTCGGCCTTCTGAGGCTCGGCGGGCTGGACGGGGGGGTCGCGAGCAGGCCTTACTGCGGCGGTCCCGCTCTCGTCCTGCAGAGTCGAGGACGGGCCTCCGGCAGTGGCTTCGGATCTCAGTCGGGCCACGAGCCCGGCGTACGACGAGGCCCGCAGCACGTGAGCGACCTGAGCGCGGTAGTTCTCGATCAGGCTCACGCCGTCGACCACTACGTCGTGAACGAGCCAGTTCGCGCCCGCCTTCGTCATCACGTAGTCGAACCGGACATCCGTACCGTCTTTGGCTCCAACCATGGTGCGAACGAGCGCGACATGCCCGCCCGCGCCCACCTCTTCACCGACGAGGCGAATGGCGGGAGGCCGATCCCGCGGCAATTTGCCTCGGACGATGCTGAGGTAACCCCACAGGAGGCGATCACCGAAGAGCCGGATGAACTCCTCACGTTCGACCACGCTGAGCGCACTCCATTCGGGCTCGAGCACGCGGCGCGCCGCGCCCGAGACATCGAACAGGAGTCGCGCGAGTTGACGGATCTCATGCTGCGCCTGACCGGCGTGGGAGGCCTCGCTGAGAACCGTCGTGGCCTTTCGGAAGAAGTCGTCGAGTTGCTCGCGAGGTGCAGCGCTCGCGGCAGGACTCGGCTGCCCCATGAGAAGGATGCCAATGAGAAGTGACGCCGACGCGACGAGAGTGCTGAAGTGCTTCACTCTGGATTTCCCCTGCGTGTCCGAGACTTCAGGTCAACCGATGATGCCTGCGGGAGCTAGACGGATACTTGGTTAGACGAGTAGTGGAACGCCACTCGTGGCCGCTGTCAACCTAGCCCGGCGGCGGCGCTCCGCTCGAGGTCGTGGCCTACGGAGCACGTTTTGGGGATCTCTGCGACCATTGCGCGGTGATTGCCTGTCCGGTCCTCTCGCGGACGCCGGCGTTGAGAGCGTCGCGGACCTCGCCATGCGGCGACCCCACGCGTGTCGAGCTTTCAGCCTCGGCCAACGGCCGGCGGAAGGCAACGACCCCCAGATCGCTGGGCTGCGGCGCGATGCCGTCGACTAGCGACCGGATCCACACCACGTCTGCGGGATGGCTGCGCCGGTAGGCGAGCTGGTCCGCGCGTAGCCGTGCGAGCGTGGGCTCGATGGTGGCGGGCGTGAGCCGCACTCCGAAGTCCGGCGGGACGTCTCGC
>Ga0209803_1002127_pt1 | contig 12577 bp, 9 predicted proteins | sample GraSoiAngelo_138_FD_185895 | JGI IMG/M metagenome (GOLD analysis project Ga0209803, IMG submission 185895) | Grasslands soil microbial communities from the Angelo Coastal Reserve, California, USA - 14_0929_09_40cm (SPAdes) (version 2) | ecosystem: Environmental > Terrestrial > Soil > Grasslands ... | reverse complement strand
GTTTGCATGTGCCCGTGGGAACGATCAAGACGAGAATCCGTCTGGGGATGGAAAAGCTCCGGGACGGCCTGCAGACTCTCTGGGAGGAGGAGTTGGGGATCCCCAACTAGGCGATCAGGTGGACCACGAGCAACTGGAAGAGAACCTGAGCCTGTACGCACTGGGCGCCCTCGACCCGGACTCGGTCCGCGAGATGGAACAGCACCTCGCGGCCGGATGCCCGGCGTGCAGTACCCTGCTCCGGCAATACCAGGCCGCCGTGACCATGCTCCCGTACGCGCTGCCGCACCAGACGCCCCCGCCTACACTCAAGTCCAGGATCATGACAGCACTCTCTGGACCTGCCGCCTCCACCACCAGCGCGAGAGCGGACAGGCCCGCGTCCCCGGTGCCTATCCCGACCGCGCCGCCGGACCTGGTCTCGTCGCGCCCCTTCTCCAGGATCCCACAGGACCTGCCCGAGATGCCGGCACCGCAGCCCCTATCACGCCGCAGTGCGTCTCCCACGTGGCGGGAGCAGTTGAGGGCGACGTCCCCGGCCTTGGCCCACGCGCTTGAAGCCCTGCTGAAGCGTCTATCCCGCCGCCATGAGTTTCACAAATGGCGGGAGCAGATGAAGGTAGAGTCTCCGGCCTTCGCCGCCGCGCTTGGAGTCCTGCTGCTCGGTGTGGCAGGCTACGCCGTTCACCAGTACAACACGTTTGAAGCGGAACGAACGGCGACAGCCCGGGAGAGAGCAGAGGCGGCCCAATCGAAGCAGGAGACCGCCGATCTCAAACGCCAGTTGGCGGATAAGGAAGCCGCACTCACCAAAGCGACGGATGAGCTGAAACGCACCGTCGAAACTCTGGGGACCACGCGCGAGCAACTCGCCCGGCACCAGGAACAGATCGACACGCTCCGGGCGCAACTCAAAACGGGGCGCGGCCGCAAGGGCGCCGAGGTTCTGCTGGCCGGAGGGGAGGATCTCCTGCGCATCCTGTCCTCCCCCACCGCCAAGATGGCGGATCTGCACGGGACCGACGAGGCCAAGGACGCGTATGCCCTGGTGTTTGTGGAACCGGAGACGCGGCGCGGGTTCTTCTACGCCAACAATCTCCCGTCTCTCCCAGCCGGCAAGACCTACCAGCTCTGGGTGATCACCGACAAACCCGTCAGCGCCGGGGTGTTCTCAATCGATCGCGGGCACAAGGGCCGCCTGCTGATGCGCAACATTCCCGTCGTGCGCCGCATCAAGAAATTCGCGGTGAGCCTCGAACCGGAAGGCGGCCTCCCGCAGCCGACCGGCAGCATCTACCTGGCCGGCGCGCCGTAAGCGCCCCGAACCTTCCTTACAGAACGACCGGCACCGCCTGCCCCAGACGGAGGAAGATGACTTTGAACCCGGCGGGACAGTGACCCAACGCGTGGCGGACCGCCTCGGTGTAGATCCGGGCTTGCTCCCGGTAGGCCTCGGCCCGTTCCGCCACGTCAACCTCGGTAACGCGGTCAGTCTTGTAATCCGCCAGCCACACCGTGCCGTCCCTCTTATAAATGAGGTCGATGCGCCCTTCCATTAGAGCGGGAGAGGGCCCCGCTGACGCCCCTCCCGCACCCACTAGAGTGAGAGGGGGCCCCGGCCACGGCATGAGGAAGGGGACTTCGCGGCCGAGAATCGTGGCCTCTTTCAATTCGCCGTAGGCGTCGGAGCGCGCAAAGGCCTGCAGCACCTCACGGGCCTCTGCGAGAATCTCGTCACGATTCCCTTTGAACTCGTCCGGGAGCCAGCGTGCGGCGCGGCGATCTAATTGTTCAAGCAACACTTCAACCGTATCGCGATAACTCCAGTCCTCTAGCGCTCTATGGACAAGGCCGCCGATGGCCGAAGCCAGCGTCGGGGAAGTTGTTGAAGTCGGCCCTTGGGGAGCGCCTTCGAGTGGGTGCGGGAGGGATGATGGTGTCAGGTAGAGGGATCGCTGGCGGCACTGCGACCACCGATCCTCACGGGCGCGCCAGCGGGCCTCAAACCCCGTGAGCTCGCGACGCGGCGCGGCGTCCTTCTTCTTCCGTCCTCCCCCGGCTCGCTTGCCGACGCCGGCGGGAATGACTGTCTTCGAGATGAGGTCGTCTGCAAGAGTAGGAGGGGGCCCCGCAGACACCCCTCCCACACCCACCTCCTCCTTGAGCAAGGCCAGGAAATTGCCCGGACTCTGCCGTCGCGTCAGCGCGCCCGAGAGCACGAGCCGCTCCTTCGCGCGTGTCATCCCCACGTAGAGCAAGCGCCGCCGCTCGGCCTCGAGACGCGCCTCCAGCTTCTCCGCCACGTACGCCCCGCCCAGCGTGCAGCGCTCGCCCAGCCGCAGGCCCAAGACTCCCGTGGACCAATCCTGCTGGACTTGGATCGGCTCGTAGGGAGGCTTGGTGCCGGCATGCAACCCGACCAGAATGACGATCGGGAACTCCAGCCCTTTGGCCTTGTGGACGCTCATGATCCGCACCGCCTCGCGGGATGTCTCCTCCGCCAGTCCGCTCTCGGACTCGTCCGGAGGGTCGGCGAGACGCGCTTTCAGCAGCTCCACGAAGCCGGCAAGCGTCATGCCGGGCTGATCCACGAGACCGTCGGCGAGCGCCCGCACCTTCCAGAGGTTCGCGACCGCCTGCTCGCCGTGCAAGGACGCCGCCGCCAGCTCCAGCAGGGGTAGCCGCTCGAAGATCAAGTCCAGCGCGTCCGGCAGCGGGCGCAGCGGGCAGTCCCGCTGCAGGGACGCGAGCGCCGCGTACAGCCGGCGTAGGTGACCGGCCTTGGGATGCGAGTCCAGACCGGACGGCCCCGTGCCGCGATAATCCAGCGGCCCCAGCGCGACGAGGTCCATGATCTCCCGATCGGTCAGCGCGCCCACGGCCGAACGCAGCAGTCCCAACAGCGCGACCTGATCATGCGGATTCTGAACGCAGCACACGAGGTTGACGAGGTCAATCACCTCCTGCCGCTGGTAGAAATGTCGCTCCCCCTCCGCCACGTACGGCAGGCCGTGCCGGCGCAAGGCGCCCAGATACTCCCAGCTTTGCGTGAACGTCCGAAACAGCAGCGCCACATCCCCCGGCTCGACCGGACGGCGCCGTCCGTCCCGCTCGATCAGCACGTCCTGCCCGATGACCTCATGCTTCAGCCACCGCGCGACGGCTTCCGCTTCGGCCTCGACGCCTTCCTCGGCGCTGAGCGAAGCCCGCTCCTCATCGCGCGACGAGGATGCCACCAGCCGAAGCTCGACGCCCTGTGTCTGGGCGCCGGTCTTGCGGTCGGGGTCCGGCTCCAGGGGATCGTAGCGCGGCTGGAGGCCCGGGCGCTCGCGGATCAATCGCTCGAAGACCTGGTTGACGGCCATGAGGATCGTGCCATGACTGCGGAAATTCCGGGTGAGGGTGAGCGGCAGGCCGTCCTGATCCTCCACCATCTGGCGGACGCGCTGGAACGCCTCGATATCAGCGCGACGGAACGCGAAGATCGACTGCTTGGGATCGCCGACGATGAACAGCTTGCCGGGATGCAGGCGTACGTTTGGCCAGGCCTCGGCCAGTCTGTCCTCATGCTCGGCCAGGAAGAGGAGGATCTCGTACTGAACCGGATCGGTATCCTGAAACTCATCCACGAGGATGGCCTTGAACAGGCGCTTCAGCCGCGCCCGGACCTGCGGGTGGGTCTTCAGCAGGTCGCGGGCGCGGGCCAGGAGGCCGTCGAACCGGACGTAGCCCGCATCGAGAAACCGTTGCCGGCACTGCGCGGCGAACGGCTCCAGCAGCCCGAGCAGGTCGCGGAAGAAGGCGTGATCGCTCGCCAGCACCGCCTTGGCGGTCCTGACCAGATTGGCGGCGTCCTCAAACTCTTCCTCGCTCCAGCCGGCCGGAGGCTTCGCGCCTCCGTCCTTCTGCTCCAACAGCGTCCGCAGCTCCGCATCCAGTTCCGTAATGCCCGCAGGGCCGCCGCTGAGCACGCGGCCGAACAGACGGTCTGCGGCAGCCAGCAGCGCTTCGATTTGACGCGGCTTCTTCCCTCCCTCGCGGGAGGCCGACAAGAGCTCCCCTGCCCGCTGCTGCTTGCGTTCAAGCCAGGACCGGAGCGTCGGCGCGAGCCCGCCGCCGACCTGGTCTTTGAGCGAATCGAGCGGGATGAGGTCATTGACCAGGGCCTTGGCGAACAACTCCAGCCCGGCCAGGTCCATGCCGCGCAGCACCCGTTTCCACCGCTCCTGCCGGGGACAGGTGCCGCCGAGCTCGCCGTCCAGCCACTCACGCCACTCGCGCGTGAAGAAGTCGTCGAAGACGAACTCCTCATCAGGCGTGAACCGGGGATCCACGCCCGCTTCCAGGGGATAGAGGCGCAGGAGGTGCGCGGCGAAACTATGAATGGTCCCGATCTGGCTGTTCTCGAGCTCGCCCAGCGCCGCCTCGACCCGGCCCCGCAGCTCGTCGGTGGAGAGGCGATAGCGCGTGCGCAGGTCGGCGGCGGACAGGCGGTAGCGATCCCACAGCTCGCGGGCCGCCGGGGAGTCGTCCGGCGCCAGGACGCACTCCAGGCATTCCCGCAGGCGGATCTTGATCTCGTTGGCGGCCTTGTTCATGAACGTGAGCGCGACGACCTGCGACAGCGGCACCGCCTCGGGCGATTTGACGAGCAGGTGCACCAGGCGCGTGATCAGCAAGGTCGTCTTGCCGGTGCCCGCGCTGGCCGTCACCACCACGTTCCGATCGAAGGTCGTGGCGGCAAGAACCCGCGCCTGCTCGTCCCGTATCGCGGTCACGGCGTCACCTCCCTCCGCCTGCTCGTTGCTGCCGGAGGTCCTCCAAGATTCGTTTCGCTACGTTGTCCCGCTGCCGCCACTTGGTCGGATGATGGGTCCGGCGGCAGGCCGGGGAAAACTCACAATAGTCGCAGTACTCGCCGGGCAGGATAAAGAAGCGCCCGTGCTGCACCCCCTCGAGGATCACGCGCACGGTCCCCTCCCCGCAGACCGCCGCGAGCCTCGTCCGCACCACCGGCCCGTTCGGCCAGTACGGGGCAAGGAAATAGAAGGCCGCCTCGTCCGGCACGGCCGGCTCCTCCTTTAAGACGCCGGTGGCGGCCAGCAAGTACAGCGGCGGCTGCAGGCGCTTCCCTCTGAGGGCCGCCGTCGCCAGATCGCGGTCTTCCAGTTTGGGCCCGCCCGACTCCGTGTACTTGTAGTCCACGATGCGGACATGGGCCTGCCCGTTCTCCCGACGCACATCCACCCGATCGAGGCGGCCGCGGATCGGCACGTGGCGCTGGGTGTCCGGCAACGTCGCGCCGAACGAGCCGGTCACGGCCACCTCGAACAAGAGCGGACGGTAGCCGGACGCCCGCAGCTCCTGGAGGTCGTTCTCGATGAACGTCCGGACGAGGCGAGTGAGGTCTTCCTTGACCAGAGACCAGAGCAAGGGATAGCCGACGGGTTCGGTGGCTTCGAAATGGGTGAAGGCTTCGTCGGCAGCCGCACCCAGCCAGGCGTCGATGTCGGAGGAGGTCACCTGATCCGGAGCGACCTTGCGTTCAGTCAGCCGCTGGTAGAACAGTCGGAGGATGGCGTGGCACAGGGTGCCGCGGGCCCGCGCGTCCGGCACGAGGACGGAATCGGGCGTCTCCAGCGGCTCGAGCCGCAGGACTTTTTCGGCAAAATACTTGAAGGGACACTGCGCGTAGCGTTCCAGGGCCGTGGGCGAGACTCCGTGCCGCTCCAACATCCGCCAGTGGGCGCGGGCGACTCCGACCATGCCGTCATGGGGCGTCAGCGCCGGCTTCATCGAGTCAAGGGAGGCGACCGCCGCCAGCCCGTGCGCGAACAGCTCGGGCGGCTGATGCAGCCGCAACACCGACGTGAGGCTGGACGACGCGCCCCCTTGCAGGATCATCAGCAGGCCCGCCTCGCGCGGCGTGAGGACGGCGTAGTCGGACGGCCGCTGGGCAAACGGCCGCTCCGTCCACCGTAACGTCGGGCGACGCGTGATCCGGAGCTCGCTCTCGCCGACGTGCGGCTTCAGCTCCGCCAGGTAGCCGGAGGGGACCATCATGCGGCCGTCGCGGTCGGCGCGTTGATGGCTGAGGACGACCCGCTCGCGGGCCGAGCGGAGCAGGAGCGCGACGAGCAGGCGCTCTTCCTCGAACCCCTCCAGCTTGCACGGGATCTTGAAGCCGAGATCGCGCGCCAGGACAACCCGGTCGGCATCGCGCAAGAACGGGTCCTCCTGGACGGAGCGCGGGAAGACCTTCTCATTGAGCCCGAGCACGAAGAGGGCGCGGAACGGCACGCCGCGGGCGTCCATCGCATCCAGGACCTGGACTCCGTGGCGATCGCCAGCCGCGGACGGCACGCGGGCACGCTCTAGCACGCGGATGACATGCTCCACCCAGTCCGCCAGGGTGATGGCCTCGCTCAACTGCTCCAGCGACGCGACGGACTCCAGACACGCCTTGATGGCCGTCTGCACCCGGTCTGCGTGCGTGTCCGACGCGCCCGTCTCCCAGGCCGGCAGGTGGAAGTATTCCGGCAGCAGCTGTCGAAACTCTTCGGTGTAAGCATCCCATCCCGCCGTGCCGGGCAGCGCCGAGAGGGCCCGGTGCAGCCGCGCGACCAGGTCGAACAGCAGCGCCACCTGCTCGGCGGCGATGGCCGGCCGGGGCTGCTCCGCGTCATCGTCAACAGGCACGGCAAGGCCCGTCTTCGCGGCCCGCTCCAGGCGCAGCCAATCGCCCAGGCTGCCATCTTCCGGATTGCCCCGAACGATGCCCAGACGGCGGGTCGCCCAATCCCACAGGTCCGGGCGCAGATTTGCATCAGCCGGACAGAGTTCTGCAACTCGGAAGGCGGGGGAAGTCAAAACCTCGATCACGAAAGCCCGCGGGAAGGCTTCCACCGGGAGGCGGAGAAACCGGATGATCGTCTTGACCAGCGGTTCATGGATCAGGGGCTCGCCCACCGGACAGGCGAAGGGAATCCGGTTGTCATCAAAGATGCGGCGGAGAGTCGGCATATAGGGGTCGAGCGTCCGCGCCACGACGCCGATCTCCAGCGGATCGCAGCGGGAGTCCTCGATCAGGCGGAGAATCTCCTTGGCCGCCGCCGCCACCTCGTCCTCGACGCCGACGACGCTGACGATGCGGCAGGCCCCGCGAACAGCCGGTGCCATTTCATCAGCCAGCGATGACGTAGTGGGTGTGGGAGGGGCGCTTCGGGTGGGGCCCCCTCCCACTCTAATGGCCAACCCCTGGATGTACGTCTCAAAGAACCGCTGCGCGAACCGGTAGTCCGCGGATTCCGGTCGCACGGGGAAAAAGAGCGTGGTGGGGTACGCGCCCGCGACGGCCTTGAAGAAATCCAGTTGGCCTTGGGTCAAGTCGTAAAAGCCGTAGTAGCAGATGCGGGCCATGCGGTTCAGGAACGCGGAGTCCGCCACGCGCTCCATGGCCAGGGCGGCCAGATCGTCCGGATCGGCGAGCCGCAGCGCCCGGTCCACTTCGAGAACGGCCGCGTACAGGCGAACCAGCGCGGCCAGGCGCGCCGGGTCGTCGGTCCTGAGCCGCCCCTCGTCCAGCGCCTGTAACACGGCGGACGGATCCACCCGCGCTTCCTTCAGGTCCTGGACCGTCGCCCAGAGACCGGTCCAGAGCCCCTGCATCCCCCGCCGGTCGCGGAATGCCTCCGCGCCGGGCACGCCGCGGTCCACGAGATAGCGCAGCAGCTCTTCGCGGAAGGATCCGTTCACCAGGGCCGGCAGGATTTCTCCGCCCGCCTCCCGGAGCACGGTCATGGCCAGTTGATGGAACGTCAGCACGTGGCACTCAAGGAGCGCGCGCCCCTGCTCCACGGACAGGAGCCATTTCACGCGCCGCGCGAGCTGATGCGACGGGACCACGATGGCGAGCGGGCGGAGCGGATCGTCCTGTTTCAGCGAGTGGGATTCAGCGACGAGGGCGTTTTCGAGATCGGGATGGAACGGACCGGTGACGATCGAGAGCATGACGGAAGTAGCCTAACGGAAAACCGAGAGGGGCACAAGAACGGATGTCACCTTTTGCACGCTGCCGTGTCTCATTGACAAGGAAAACAGTCCAGCATACTCTTTCCAAACACGGATTCACGATGGACCAGGAACTCGTTCAGTATCTCGATAGCCGATTCCAATCGGTTACCAGGCAATTCCAAGAGTTGCGGGGGGAGATGAGTGAACAGCTCCAAGGGTTGCGCGGCGGGACGACCGAGGGGTTCCAAGGGTTGCGTGATGAGACGACTGCGGGGCTCCAAGAGTTGCGTGGCGAAATGACCGCGGGGTTCCAAGAATTGCGCGGCGAGATGACCGCAGGGCTCCAAGGGTTACGCGGGGAGATGACTGAGGAACTCCAAGAGTTGCAGGGGGAGATGACCGCGGGGCTGGAAGAGGTCAAGCGGCACTCCGGCGTGCTGGTAGAAGGCCTCCGGCACGAGCTTCAGCTCGTGGCCGAAGGCTTCGCCATGCACGTCCAAGTTCAGCACGTGCAGGAACGGGAATACCACGACCGGCAGCATCAGGAGACCCGCGCGCTCATCCGATCACTCTATGATGAGCTCCGGCAGCAGCACGACCACCTCCGCCAGCGTGTCGAGAACCTCGAACAGAAGAGACAGAACTAGGGCCGAGCGGCATGGCAGACAGAAGATACAGCCAACGGGGCTATCGGGAACACGAGAAGGAGCGGCAGGGAAAGCCCAAGGACCCTGCGCGATCGGGCGCGCCTGCGATGCCTCAAACTCTGACCGTCTCCCGCTGCACGGACTGCGGAACGCTGCTGCCGCCTCTCACCGACTCGCTCGGCCAGTGTCCCAAGTGCAGGTCAGAACTCCATTCCTGCCGGCAGTGCGCCCACTTCGATCCCGGCCAGCATTTTGAGTGCACCCAGCCTGTGCCGGAGCGCATCTCCAACAAAGGCGCTCGCAATGAGTGCACGTTCTTCTCGCTGCATGTCACGGTGGAACGTGATGCCTCGTCGGGGTCCGCGCGCCCTGAAGATGCTCGCCGCGCTCTTGACAACCTCTTCAAGAAGAAGTAGCTCGGCCTCCTAGCCCTCCGCCGGAGCCTGTCCCTGTCTTGTTCGATGTAGGGGCGCCGTGTGCTGCGTCCGTTCCTTCATGATCTGAAGAGTGCGGCGGGAGGAAGCGGAGCGGGAAATGGAGTCTGACCCTAATTTTCTTTTCCCGTGAGCAAAGACACGGGGCGCCTGCAGCAGGCGCCCCGTGGAGTGATTGTTGGCTTACTTCAGGTGCTTGCTGACGAGTTTCGTCATCTCGAACATCGACACCTGTGTCTTGCCGCGGAAAACCTCCTTGAGCGCGGCGTCAGCGTTGATCATGCGTCGGTTCTTGCGGTCCTGCAGCTTCTTGCGCTTGATGTAGGCCCAGAGCTTCTTGGTCACTTGGGTGCGCGGCATGGGTTTGTTGCCGATCACCGCGCCGAGAGCGGCGCTGGGTTTCATCGGTTTCATGAATGCGGCACTCGGCTTCCTCTTCTTCTTAGCCATCGTCTATCTCTCCTCTCAATAGAGTTGGGTGTAATGTTTCCGCGTGGACGGGTACGGCCAGCGCGAGATTGCGTCAACCCGAGTGAAAAGTCAACTACAACCCATTTTTCTGTCCTTGTCCCCGTCTGTCTACTTTCGCTGCTGGGCCGCGCGCAACGCCTCGGACCAGGCGTCGCGGACAGTCTTGACTTGCGGGTGATCCTCGGCCAGCACGCCCGCTTCGACCAGCACCGCGAGCCGCGGATTGGGATCCAATCGCAGTACGCCGCCGATGTCCAGCATGGCCTGCGCGTCCTTCAGGACTTGCACGAAGGCCTCCAGCCAGGAATCCAGGATGGCGGCCAGGGCCGGCGAATCCTTGGGCATCCGCCCGAGCCGGACTTGCGGGAGCAGCTTGGGAATGGGGTCCGACCGCTGCAGTAATTTCATCGCGCGGTCGAGGAACTGCTCGGGAGTCTCCATCTACCCGGAGGGCGGTGGCTACCCAGTCTCGGGGCCGCAGTCCGTGCCGTTGCAGGGACCGCAAAACCAGGCGCCGTCATTGAACATCATCGGCTCGTCGCAGACCGGGCAGTTCGGCGGCTTTTCTCGCGGCAGGGCGCGCAGGGCATCGAGGTCCAGCTCGTTCTCGGATTCGTCAGCCACGTGCGGCTCCTACCTGTCCGGCGGCCTGACGCCCAGCGCCTTTTCCGCACTCTCGCGGGAGGGCACGCCGATGAATTTCAGTTTGCCGTCGATGATCGTGGCCGGCGTGGCGCGGATCGCGTGCCGGTCCACCAGTTCCTGCCCGTCCGGGCTGAGGATATCCACCTCCCGGTAGCTGAAGCTGTGCTTCACGCGCAGCCCCTTCCAGAGCTCCTTGGCGGCCGGGCAAGCTCCGCAGGTCTGCGAATAGAGTAATGTGACATTCGCCATACGTGTATCGTAACACCCGCCCTGCCCGCCTTCAAGATGAAGAATAGGGGACAGGCTACTGGTTCGTCTTGCGCGTCCGGAATGGGCGGAGAGGGTTGTGGCAGGTGGGGCAGAGATCCAGCGAGCCACGCTTCTCCAGATAGTCCAGGACAGTTTGGACGTACGTGGCGTGCGACCACGTGAGCGGCGACACGGACAGCGGCTCGTTCGTGTAGGGATGGACCTGCTCGGCCAGGACGCCGGAGGCCAGCGCCCGATCGGCCACCCACTCCAGCAGCGGCACCGCCTCCTTGAGCTGATCTGCGGTCGTCGCCTTCTTGATCAGCCATTGGGCGACCCACAGCGTGCAGACGAACCAGGGGTTGCCGGGCACGTTGTCGAGGTCCTGGCTGACCTGGTGATAGTGGTCGTTCTCGTAGCGCGCGATCCCGCCCACCGCCGTCTTGCACCAGAGCCGGTCGCGGATGGCCTGCATGGTCCGCGTTACCCGCTCCTCCGCGGGATCGTAGACCCCGAAGCAGCCGACCGCGTACAGGCTCGCGTCGATCGTCGGATCCACGTTGTCCAGCGTCCCGTTCTTCTTGAAGGTGACCATGCGCGCGAAGCGGTTCAGCTCCTGGCGGTACAAATAGCGGTCCATCCCCGCCTTCACTTCGGCCGCGGCGCGGCGGTAGGTGCCGGTCAGGCCGGCCTGGCCGAACCCCTCGGTGAAGTTCGACGCGGCCATCAGGCCGGCGTAGACCGCCGCGCAGGTGAAGGCCATCACCCCGTGGCGCTCTTCCCACAGATCATATGAGGCGCGCGGCAGGCCGGTGACCGGATCGCGGTAAGCGGCCATCCAGTTGGCGGCCCGCTTGACCAGCGGCGCATAGAGCGGCGTGATGAACTCCACGTCGCGGAAGCGTTCGAAGTGATGCCACAGGGCCCAGATCACGAGCGCCGTCTCGTCCTCCTGGATCGGCAGTTGGGGCTCGCCGTCCTTGACCCAGGGGTGCCAGGAGGACGCCAGAGTCCCGTCCGGGTTGTACTTGTGGAGGAAATAGCCCTCCGGCGTCAGCAACTGCGAGCTGAGGCGGAAGAACCGCCGGGTGAGCTGCGGGTAGCCGGCGACGTCCAGCGCGTGCGCGACCAGCGCGCCGTCCCGTGGCCAGAGGTATGCGTAGGTGTCGCGCGCCTCGGTCGCGATGTCCGAGTCGTTCGCCGCGATGATCGCCCCGCTCTCGTCCACCTGGGTCCGGATGACCAGCAGGCTCCGGTAGTAGAGGTCCATGACCTTGCGCGAGAGATCGCCGAAGTTGATGCAATCCTGGTTGAGCCAGTAGCGCCAGTACTTGTCCGTCCTCGATAGATAGTACTCCGGCAGCCGCTCCTCAACCCGCTTGTTCAGGTTGTTGACGCTGAACCAGTCCTCCCCCGCGACCATCCAGTACCACGCCTCCTGCGACCCCTGCTTCGGCACCTTGAGGAAGATGCCCAGCGTGGAGTCCACCGCGCCTTGCGTGATCGGGCCGGCCTCCAGACGGCCGTCCTCGGCGTCCCGCCAGGTTCCTTCCGCCCCCGGCACCTCCTTGCGGCCGGTGGCGAAGTGCTGGACGCCGACCGTCCCGTTCGCCATGCAGTTCGTCAGGAAATACCGCCGCATCTTGTAGTGGGTGACGGTCTTGTGCTTGGGCTCGTAGGCCGCCGTGTCGCCGACGTCGGATTCGTAGAGATGGAAGTCCTGGTGGAGGAACAGGCGGATGTCGCGCTCCCGATCGGCCAGGTTCCGCACGATGATCTTCCGGACATAGACCGACTCATAGAAGTCCACGGCGTCCGAGCAGACGAGCCGGACCTGCAAGCCGGGATGATAGGCCTCGACCTGCGAGACCATCGTCCCCTCCTGGTACTTGAGGGAGATCTGCCAGTCGGGCCCCAACCAGGAGAGTTGCCCGTCCACCCACACGCCGAAACGGGACGGATGGCCGACCGTCTGGTTTTCCTTGCCGACGTGGGGGAAATAGATGTCCCGGATTTGATAGTAGCGGTCGAAGGTGACGAGGAGCTTGCCGTTGCCGAGAGGGATGTCCCGCGGCATGCGGGCTAACTGGCGGTGGCGAGGGCCGCGAGCTTCGGTTG
>Ga0209803_1002123_pt1 | contig 12583 bp, 12 predicted proteins | sample GraSoiAngelo_138_FD_185895 | JGI IMG/M metagenome (GOLD analysis project Ga0209803, IMG submission 185895) | Grasslands soil microbial communities from the Angelo Coastal Reserve, California, USA - 14_0929_09_40cm (SPAdes) (version 2) | ecosystem: Environmental > Terrestrial > Soil > Grasslands ... | reverse complement strand
CCTTCCCGAACAGCGCACGCGTCGCCGCTGACGCTCAGGTCCACCGGCAGCGATCCCGGCGGATCACACCGGTTTCTTCTCCATCCCGCTCTCTGCGTGCCGCCGGACCGGCGGTATCTCGGCTTCCGAGGTGTCCATGCCCTCGGCCTCGACGGCGCCGATGGGTTCGCCCGCTTCCGCGGCTTCCCTGGAAGCGCCTTCCATCGGCGAAGCCTCGGGCGGGTTGTGCGCCGCGCCTTCCTCGCGCGTGCGCTCCGCGGCCGCCGGACCCGTCGCCCGCGGCCGCTCCTTCGCAGGTGGCGGCGCGAGGGGAATTCCTGCTTGCCACAGCTTGCGCTCCGCTTGCGCCAGCCGCTCCTTCACCAGCTCCAGCTCGCCCTTCGTCACCAGGTAGACCCGGTTGTTCGTTTCCGCGCGGCCCTTCTGCTTCTTGATCTCCTCGCGAAGCTCCTGCTCGCGTTTCTTGGCCTCTCGCGCGTGCTTCTCCGCCGCGCTCACCTGGCGCTCCAGCTCGCTCTTGGCCGCCTCCAGTTGCTCGCGCAACGGCTGCAGCTCTCCCGCCGCGCTGGGCGCGGCTGGAACCGGAGCGCGCTCCGCCAGCTCATGGACTCGCGCCTGCGCCTTGTCCAGCTCGGCGTGAAGCTGGCTCTCGGCCGCACGCGCCCGTTCCAGATCGCGGCGGGCCTGCGCCTCGGCGGCGTGCGCCTCCTCGTTGAGCTTGCGGGCGTGCGCGAGATCTTCCTCGAGCTCAGCCTCGCGCGCGCCGCGCGGCAATGCCTTGCCCGATCGCCCTTCCTGGGCCTTGCGGCGCGTTTCGGCGAGCTTCTCGCGCGTTTCCGCAAGCTGCGTCGATCGCGTCCTGGCGTCCTCCTGCGCCCGGCGCAGCTCGGCGCGCGCGACCTCCGTCTCCTTGCGCGCGGCGTCCGCTTCCTCGCGCAGCGCCTTCAAAGCCGAGGCGGCGGACTGGCCCTGCGTGAAGAAAACGACCGCGAGCACGACCGCGACCACGGCGACGACGAACGCGAGCCCGACCATTCTTCGCTCCGGGGAAAGACCGGCGAGCGTAACGAAAAAAACCATGCGGATCGAGCGAAACGCGCCGGGCCCTCGCTCAAATGGTGGGCGTCGGACCTTTCAACTCGGCGAAGATGGCCTCCTCTACGCCCCGGCGGTGCTCCTTCTCGGAGTGAAATGCGTAGCTCGGCCCCTTGAACTGGACGCCTGCAACCGAGTGATCGCGTATGTCCTCGACGCGGACGGCCACCTGCGCGCAGGGGAACGGCGGCGACTGCATCAGCTCCTTTTCCACCACCGCCGTGCCTCGCAGCCCATAGCAGATGTCGTCGCCGAGCACCTCGACGGCGACCTTGGCGTTCGCGCGGAGGTTTCGCATCGCCCGCCCGCGGATGTCCACCGCGAGCGTCAGCGTCTGCGGGTTGCGCGCCACCGCCCAGGTCATGAGCGTGGTCACAGGCGCTCCGTTCTCGTCGGCCGTGGCGACGACCAGCGGCTGTCCTCCGAGCAGGAACTGCACGAGCTGCGGAGGCATCTCGAGGGGAGCGTTCTCTGCCATCGCTTCGGCGGATCCTCAGGGACAGGCGGGAATGCCGGCCGCGTGCAGCCGCGCGCGGAACACGGCGCACGCCTGGTCCCGCTCGGCGCCCTCGAACTGCGCCGCGACCAACGACAGCACCGCTGCCGGATCGGACGCCGACGGCCCGAGCGCCCGGGCCGCCGCGAGCGCCGCGCGAGAGGCGCCGGTGAGATCGCCGCTCGCGTCGGCCCATGCCCAGAGCGCAGCCGCGAGTGCGGCGGAGGCGGGGACGTCCACGGGCAGTGGCCGCGAAAGATCCAGCTGCCCGGTGGGATCTCCTCCCGGCTGGGAGGCGGCGAGATAGCCGGGATCGCCGGCCGCCGCGGCGGCCCCGAGAAAGAGGGCGATCCCCTCCGCCTCCTCCGGATGCGCGGAGGCGACGGCGCGAAGCTGGCGCCGCGCCATCTCGCGCGTCACCGCTCCGGGATTGAGCGCCAGCGGCACGCGCGCTCCTTCCGGACCTTCGCCGAGCGTGAAAGTATCCGTGCGCGCGTCGTAGTGAAGCCCCGGCTCCGCCGTCGAGCTGGCGAGGACCGGCGCGGGCAGCAGCGCTTCGGCGCCAGCGGCAAGGAGGAACTGCCGCGCCCGTTCCATGGCCGCGTAGTGTCCGAGAAGCGACACGCAGGAGACCGTTCGCGCCACCAGCGCACCCGAGACGCGGCGCCGCATCGCGCAGTCCGGCACGCGGGCCGTATCCGTGGAGGAGCCGAGCATGATCATGGCGGCGGGGCCACGCACGGCCGCGAGGTCCGTGCCGGGCAGCTCCACCTCCTGGCCTGCGAGCGCTCCGGAAAGGCGGTCCACCCCGAGGACCGCGACGCGGTCCGGCAAGGCGCTGCCGCCGCAGGCGGCCGCGAGCAGGAGAAGGGACAGAACCCGCCGCATGAGCGATAGAATGTAGATCGATGCGGCTTTCCGTAGCTACTAAAGTCTTCCTCGGCTTCGTGGCGGTGTTGATTTGTAGCGCCGCGGTGTCGGCATATGGCGTCGCGCGGCTCCACCGGATCGGCGAGGAACTATCCCTCCGTTCGCGACCTTATATGCCGCTCGCGCGCGCTGTCTCGACGCTCGAGGCGCTTCACAAGGAGCGCGTGCGGAACACGGACAACCTGCTCGACGCGAGCGACCCGAAGGCGCGTTCAAGCTTCCTCGCTACCGACCGGACGTACCTGGCCCGGGTGGTCAGCGAGCGTCTGACATCTGCGCAGCAGCTCGTCGCAGATGCCCAGCGGACGGCCAGCGATCGCGACGTACTGGACCGGATCGCCGTCCGCCTCGACGACGTCGCCGCCAGCGTTGCCGACGAGCAGAGAGCGGCGGAGACGGTGACGGCTCGCCTGGAGAAAGGGGCGCGTGGTCCGGATGCCGCGCTCGAGGACGCAATCGCCCGGGTGAGGACAGCGCAGCGCGGCGTCGACTACAAGGTGCGGGAGCTGGGCCGCATCCTGCAGGACGAGATGAACCGCGGCGTCGACGAGGCGGAGAAGCTGGAGCGCGCCGCGCGCTGGGCGCTCGTGGCACTCTCGGGGATCGCCCTGCTCGTCGGATTGCTCGTGATGTGGCTCTCCCAACGCGCGCTGCGACCGATCCGGACGCTCACCGAAGCCGCCCAGCGCCTCGGCCGCGGCAGCCCGGAGTCGGTCGCCGTTCCGGAAGAGGGCGGCGACGAGCTCGCGGTGCTCGCGCGCGAGTTCAATGCCATGGCACAGCGGCTGGCGGCGCGCGAGCGGGAGTTGCGCGCCCAGGGGGAGGCCCTGCTGCGGTCCGAACGCCTGGCGGCCATCGGCAGGGTCGCGGCGCAGATCACGCACGAGATTCGCAACCCGCTCTCGTCGATCTCGCTGAATGCGGAGGAGCTCGGCGAACGGGCGCCGCAAGCCCGGGAGCTCTGCGACGCAATCGTGCGGGAGGTGGATCGGCTCACCGCGATTACCGAGGAGTACCTGCGGTTTGCGCGCCTCCCCAAGCCCCAGCTGCAGCGCGCGGACGTGAACGACACCGTGCGCGAGCTTCTCGAGTTCGTGCGCCCGGAGCTGGACTCGGCGGGCGTGAAAGTCTCGCTCTCCCTGTCGCCGGGGCTCCCGCGCGTGCTGGCCGACGTGGCCCAGCTGCGGCAGCTGCTGCTGAATCTGTTGAGGAACGCGCGCGAAGCGATGTCCGCAGGCGGCTCTCTTCGCGTCACGACCCGCGCGACGAAGGCCATGGTCGAAATCGAGGTCCGCGACAACGGTCCGGGGATCCCCTCGGAGCGGCTCGCGCGCATCTTCGACCCGTTCTTCACCACCAAGGAGCGGGGAACCGGCTTGGGCCTGGCCATGGCGCAGGAGATCGCCCAGGAGCACGGCGGCCAGCTGGTCTGCGACAGCATTCCCGGACGGGGCACGGCGTTCACCCTGCGCCTGACCGCCGCCTCGCTCCCCGAGCAAGCGTCCGCCCCCGCGATTGCATCCGCGTAGGCCGGCGAATATCCTCCGCCGCCCTCTATGAACGACCCGGTCCAGAAGAGCACCCTCTCCAACGGCCTGCGCGTGGTGACCGTGGAATTGCCCCACCTGCACGTGGGCATGATCGCCGCCTACGTACGCGCGGGCTCCCGGCACGAAGATCCCGCGCGCAACGGCGTGTCGCATTTTCTCGAGCACCTGTTCTTCCGCGGCAGCGAAGGCTATCCGGACGGGCGCACCATGAACGCGCTGGTCGAGGATTGCGGGGGGTCCCTGAACGGGGTGACGACGCGCGACCACGGTTACTACTTCTCCCCCGTCCATCCCGAGCGTCTCGAGACCCCCATCGCGGTGCTCGGCGACATGCTCGCGCGGCCCCTGTTCAAGGAGATCGAGCTCGAGCGCGAGGTGATCCTGGAGGAGATCCTCGACGAAGTCGACGAGAAGGGCCGCGACATCGACATCGACAACCTGGCGAAGCGCGCGCTTTTCCCGGGTCACCCGCTGGGGCTCAAGATCGGCGGCACGCGCGAGACGGTGAGCGCCCTGACCGAGAAGCATCTGCGCGCCCAGCACGCGAAGGCGTACGGCGCGCGCAACCTGGTTCTCGCCGCCGCGGGCCCGCTGCGCCACGATCGCGTGCTCGAGCTGGCGGAAAAGCACTTCAGCAGCCTCCGCCCCGGCGCGCCGCTCAACGACGGCGCGCTGAATGGCGCCCCGCGGGGTCCGCAGCTCGTCGCCGTCGATCACGTCGAGTCGCAGCTCGAGCTGCAGGTCTCCTTCCGCGGGCCACCGGAGGAGCACGCGGACTTTCCCGCCCTGCGGGTGATCAAGCGCGTGCTCGACGACGGGCTCGCCTCGCGCATGCAGATGGAGATGGTCGAGCGCAAAGCGCTCGCTTATTCCGTCGGCGCCGGCATGGACGGGTTCACCGATTGCTCGGTCTTCGAAGTGGGCTGCGCCTGCGCGCCGCGCAAGGCCCCGGCGGCCCTGGCGGAGATGCTGCGGATCCTGGCGGAGCTGCGCCAGACCGAGGTGCCCGAGGACGAGCTCCTGCGCGCGAAGAAGAAGTCCCGCATCTGGCTCGAGTTCTCCCTCGATTCGCCCGCCGAGATGATCGGGTGGTTTGGCGCGGGAGAGCTCTTGCACCCGCCCGCCGAGCACTTCGACCAGTGGCTCTCGCGCATCGACCGCGTCACCGCGGCCGATGTGCGGCGCGTCGCCTCCGCCGTATTCCGCCGCGAGAACCTGGTCGCCTGCGCCGTCGGACCGCTCACGGGCGTGGAGCAGAAGCTGCGGGCCGCGGTGGAAAGCGCGTTGTGATCGATCCGCTGGGCGGCATCGGCGAGGAGCCGGCGCAAGAACCCCGCCCCCAGCGCGCCGTCCGTCCGCCCCGCCCGACCACCTGGGCGCTCTTGATCTTGCTCGGAGTGGCGTTCGCCGCGGAGGCGCTGCTGGGCCGTGATCCCGCGGTCGAGAACGGGGTGACGCTCTTCCGGCTCGGCGCGCTCTACGGGCCAGCGGTTCGCGATGGAGACTTCTGGCGCATCGGCTCGTACGCGCTGCTGCACATCGGCTGGATCCACTTGCTGGTGAACTCGTACGCGCTCTGGATCCTCGCCCCGCAGTTGGAGATCACCTACGGATCGAATCTGGCTCTCGGCTTGTTCTGCGCCACGGCGATCGCCGGCGGAGCGGCGAGCGCCGCGTGGAGCTTCCAGACCGGGACCGCGCACCTCGCTGCAGGCGCGTCCGGAGGGATCTTCGGTCTGTTCGGCGCGACGGTCGCGCTCTACTTCCGCGTTCGCAAGGGGATCCCGGAGCCCGTCCGGCGAGGCATCGTCCGCGCCATCGCGCTGAACCTCCTGATCAACCTCGCGATCGCCCTGAAGGCGCCGGTGGACAACGCGGCACATCTGGGCGGCCTGCTCTCCGGCGTCGTGCTCGGGCTGGCGGCCCCGCTCCTGCGCGGCGGGGACCGCCCTTGGCACGGCATCACGCGGATCGGACTGCTCGCCTCAGCCCTGGCGCTGGCGGCGCTGGAAGGGGCGGCCGTCGCGCGCGCCGTCAAGCCGCGTTCGCGTATGCTGCGGGGCCCGGGCGTCGAGGCGCAGGTGCCCTGGCTGCTCGTTCCCATGAAGCCTGGCGTCGCCTACCTGCCCGGAGTCGTCGAGGCGCACGTGCGGCACGAAGACCGCCCGCTCGCGATCACGCCCGGCGAGGACGCCGTCCACATCGGCAGCCGGACCTGGTTGCGCAAGCGCTCCTCCGAAGACGGAACGGATACCGCCGTATATGCCGCCGCCGACGGTGGCGGCACCCTGGTGATCGAGTTCGCCTGCCGGGACGACGTCTGCCGGGGTGCGGCGGGGGAAGAGATGGTCGCCCAGATCGCCCGCACCGCCCGGCTTCTCCCCTGAAAGTCAAGCCTGTTTTCACGCGCCTGCAGTGGTAGTTTTGCACCATGCGCGAGTTCCTCTACCGCCTCGTCCAGCGCCTCCAGGAGGAGGCGCGGCCGCTCTCGCGCAACAAGCACTTCCATGCATTCGCCGGCGAGGCGCGCCGCGCGCTCCGGATCGATCGCCATCTGCGCGATCTGGCGCAGCATCTCGAAGTGCTGCGCACTCGAGGCGAGCGACCGAGGATCCGCATCATGCCCGGCGGGTCGGTACAACTGGTGCTGAAGCATCCCACCCTCGCCGTCGTGCGGACGGCGACCCTCGCCCCGGAGGAAGTGGCGCTGCTGCTGCGCAACCCCGCGGGCGCCTGGGCGCTCGCGGGCGAGCCCGCAGCCGATGTGCCTGGGCGGCCGGCGGCAAAGCCGGGATAGGGCGTCGCTGGCGGGCCGTCACGGCTCCTGGGCCGCGCTGGTGCAGGTAAAGCGGCCCGATCTGTAGGCAAGCGTAAGGTCGGGTACGAACTCGCCCCCTTGAATCGGGCGGCAGCGTGTCCCTATCCTGAAAACGCTGCCCGGTTTTTCCGGCAGTTAGCAGTGCGTTCAGCACCAAGGCGCCCGCGCGGGCGCCGCTTGCGAAAGGCAGAACCGGAATGGCTACAGGTACCGTGAAGTGGTTCAATGACGCGAAGGGCTACGGCTTCATCACTCCAGACGGAGGCGGCAAAGACGTGTTCGTCCACCACACCGCCATCCAGATGGAGGGCTTCCGGAGCCTCGCGGAAGGTCAGAAGGTGGAGTACGAGGTCACCGAGGGTCCCAAGGGGCCGCAGGCGGCGAACGTCCGGAAGGTCTGAGAACAGATTCCGCAACCACACCACGAGACCGCCCGGCGCCAAGAGCCCGGGCGGTTTCGTTTTTTCGGCCCTGAACACAATCTCATGAACCGGCTGGCGGACCGGTTTGCGCTCAAGCGTAGTCGCTATGCCGCCTCCGGCGGCCGCGACTATTTCAGGTACCAGAGGAAGTTCAGGCGCACGCCGTAGGCGCTGGCGATGTCGTGGGGCAGTCCGGGCGAGTTCGGAATCTGGTGCCAGTTCAGGAACAGCTCGGGGCTCAGGGCAAACCAGGGCGTCACGCGCGCGTCGTACGAGAGTCCGCCGGCGAGCGCCAGCCCGGTCGAGGAGGAGTAGTTCCCGTAATAGCCATCGTTGTAATCGACCCCGCCGACGCCGATCCCGGCGTTGAGGCTGAGCCCGTTGCCGGCGCGATCGCCGACGAGCACCGTCTGTCCACGGATGGTGAACGTCCACGAGGCGAAGTCGGTGCTCTGCGGGTACCTGCCCGCGTCTACCCCGAAATCCATGAAGAGCTGGAAGCGATCCGAGAAGCCATACCCGAGACGGAAGTCGAGATCGAAGGCGCCCGTCCGGCCCGGTCCCTGGCTGGATAGATAGGCGGAGCCGCCACCGAGGCCGAACGAGAGCAACAGCCCCTCGCGGGCGTCCATCTGCCGCCGCGGCGGCCCCCAGTACGAATCGTCGTCGCGGACGCGCTGGGCGTACGCTGAGTGCGGCGCGGGGGGAGCGGCGGACTCGAGCGCGGCCAGATCCATGCCCAACGCCACCGTGTTGAGGAACAGATCCATCAGGACGAGACCGCTGTCGCCCGAAACGCGCACCGCGCCTGACGCGCTGTGCGAAGCCGTCGCGCGCGTGCCGGACTCTTCGGCGCGCAACGCGGGCGACAGAGTGAACAGAAGTGCGAGCGCTAGGCCGGCTGGTTTCACGGTAGCAAGACCTCGCTGCACAGCTTGCGGCCACGCGCTTATAACATCCGGGCGCCCCAGCAGCCGCCTCCTGCCGCGAGCTGTCCGCAGCCTGCCGCAACCTCCTGTCCGCCGGAGTAGCGGATGGCGAACGGCATGCGCGCTTGCGCGAGCAGGTCCAGGAAGGCGGAGCGCGCCTCGCGAGTGGCGCGGCGAAATCCACCCGTGCGGCCGTTCACGTCGATCACGTCGATTTTGACCAGCGCGCGGTCGAGGAGCGAAGTCAGCGCGCGCGCATCGTCCGGTGAGTCGTTGACGCCGCCGAGCAGTACGTACTCGACGAGGACCCGGGTGCGGCGGGCGCGGGCGTGGTCGTGCAGGGCGGCGACGAGGTCGGCCGTCGGATGCACCCTCTCGATCGGCATCAGCGGAAGGCGCTTCTCGGGCACGGCATGGGTGAGCGACACCGCGAGCCGGAACTTGTGGCCCTCGGCGGTGAAGCGGCGGATCTGGGGAACGATTCCGGCCGTGGAGATGGTGATGGAGCGCGCGTCGATGCAGGCGCCCGAAGGGTGGCTGAGGATGCGCGCCGCGCGGATGACCTCGTCGTAGTTGAGGAAGGGCTCGCCCATCCCCATGAAGACCGCGCCTCGCACCGGCCGGTCGGCTTCGCCGCGGACCGCAAGCACCTGCCCGACGATCTCGGCGGCGTCGAGGTTGCGGCGGAATCCGAGCTCGCCGGTGGCGCAGAAAGCGCAGGCCAGGGCGCAGCCCGCCTGGGACGAGACGCAGACGATGTACTTCTTCTCCTTGCCTGCGTAGGCGCTCACGTCCGCGCCTGGGGCCTCGCAGGGGAGGGGGATGCGGACGGCCTCGACGCGCGCGCCGTCGCGCAATTCGAAGAGATACTTGAGAAAGCCGTCCGCCGCCCGGTCGCGCGCCGCGATGTGCAGCGGCTCGGCGGTGGTCTCCATCTCGATGCGCTCGATCAGGTCGCGGCGAACTCCACGCACCGACCGCAGGTCGCGCTCGCCGCGCTGCACGGCCGCGGCGAGCAGCTTGCGGCCGATTTCCTCCGTGACGTCGGACCCGAGGAGGGCGACGGCCTCCTCGGGCAGCATTCCCGCGCGGTGGCGGACGCGTGCCGCTTCGCTGGCGCGCGTAGCGCTAGTTGAAGTCGACGAATGCCTGGAAGCTGTCGATAGTGGCGTTGCCAAAGGTGTTCGTGAATCCCGGGGTCGAGCGGATGGGCGGCATGAACATCAGGTAGACGTTGCTGTCTGGTTGGATCAAGCCGGTTGCGTTCGGCAGGGTGACGCCCATGATCTCGGTCGCATCCGTTACGAATCGCCAGCTGCTACCGTCCCAGATGTAGAGCGGCGCAAAGATCGGGCCGAACGCGAGAACGCTGAACCTGAGGTTCGTCGCCAGATCGAGCCTGGGAAGATTCACCGGGGCTTTGACGATCAGCCGCGACGGCGCTTGCTTGCTGAGAGCCCATACCTCCATCGACGGCGATGTTCCCACCATTCCGGAAATGAGGAGCCCTCCGTAGTAGCTGGCATACGAATTCGGACTGGTTCCGAGGAACGTGAATTTCTTCCTCGCTGCGGGCGCGAGCGCGGGGGGAGGATCAAGTGCGAGCTGCCGCCACTGGGGTGTGGCGGGCAGCACCGAGAGATCGAGCTCCCAAGCATCCCTCAATGTATTCCCCGTCGCGTCGGTGCCGCCGTAGACTGTCAGCCGGCGGTAGTCGGCGAAGGCGAGCCCAGCGTTTGCGCGCGGAGACGGCAGCGGCGAAGCGGCGACAGCGACAGACGCCCATGCAACCTTGGTTTGTGCCGTGGTTCCGACCGGGCAAGGGAAAGCCGTTGTGCCGCCCGGATTGCAGACGACGCTGATGGTTTCTTGCCAGAGGTCATTCTTGAACCCGTTGGAGCTCGGCGTCGTGGAACCCGTCCGGTTCCCGCCGAACAGATAGACGCTGTCTCCCAGGTCGCTGGTAACAAGTGCAACACCGCTGCGGAAGCCGAGCGCTCCCGCTGCGGTGGCGAACTCGGGGGTCGTGCATGAAACCACCGTTCCCGAGGCGCCAGCGGTGCTCGAATAGCTCGGAAGTCCGACGGCGATCTCGCAGCCCACAGTGTCCCAAGCCGCTCCTGGAGGCCGGAAGAAGTCGTGTTCATCAAAATCTCCCCGCCACCGACGCACCGGACGATGTGGGGAGGAAGTAGAGGACGCCGGCGCCGATGCCGGCCGCGAGGCCCGCGCCGAGCAGCACGGCGGAGACGGTATGGGCCGACTTGGATTGCGAAAGCAGATCATCCGCCGCCGAGGTGGTGTGGGGATGCGCGGTCAGCGACGGAAGCGCCGGCGAGCGCGTAGGTCCATGTGCGCCGGGATGAGGATGGCTCCGCCCGGGCGGCGACCGTGGTCGCGGTCGGCGCCGGGAGCGCGGATGGTGGAGCGGCCGTCGGCGCGGGCTGCGACATCGCCGGCGCTACAAGGGGTTGCGAAGGCGGGGTCTGCGTGGGCGGAAGCGTCGTCGCCACTCCCGGCGGTGGCGGTGCCGGAGTGGCCGTGGACGGCGGGGGAGGCGGGGGCGGGGAGCCGCGTGCGGCGACTTCACTTGGCGGTTCGCGAATCCCGTTGGGAGGCGACTCGCGGGTCTTCTTCTCCTTCGCCAGCAGCTCGTCGATCTCCTTCAGCGCCTTCTTCACCGCGGCGCTGGTCTGCGCGTCGGGGCTCTCGCGCAGATAGGCCCGGTAGAACTGCTTGGCCTTCTCGTATTGCCCGGCGCCGCGATACGACTGCGCGATGTTGAAGAGCAGCGCCGGCAGCGGGCGCAGGCGGTAGACGATGATGTACTCCTCGGCGGCCTTCTCGAACTCGCCGAGATCGTAGTGGACTTTGGCCTTGGCGGCGTGCTGCCGCGCCTCTTCGAGGGTGGGGTCCCTCTTTCCGGCCGATTCCTCCGCCGCGCGCGCCGCGCCTGCGAGGACCATCGCGGCGCATCCCAGCGCCGCCAACAACATGCCGTATCTCACATTGTCCCCCTCAAAATTCGACCGGGATGTCGTCTTCCTTCGAAGCCGCCTGCCCAGGCTTCTTGCCCGACCCCTCGGACTTCACTTTGATCGCGCGCGGCGGCGGCGCCGGTTTCGGCTCCGCCAACAGAGACGCACGCACCACTTTCGGTGTATCCGCGATCACGTCGGTGGTCCAGGAAACGAAATCCTTCTTGGAGAAGGTGAAACGGACGCTCGCGTTCTTGGGGACGGAGAGGTCGAAAGGTGTGACGCCGCCCTTCACCCCTTCCTTCCAGGTAACCTCGACGATGGCGCCGACAGGCTCGGAGACGACCGAGAGCTGGATCTTGTCGTTCTGCAGGCGCCGCTGCTCCTCCTCGGCGCGCAGCGCAGCCTCCCGCGCCTGTTCCCCGATGTGCTGCGCCGCGAGCTGCGCGGCTCGCTCCGCAGCCCTGCGATTTTCCCCCGCCTGCTGGCGCACGAAGAAGACCACGCCAGAGGCGGCGGCCAGCACGATCGCGACCAGTCCGATGTAGACAGCGGGACGCGACTTCGGCACAAACGGCGGAAACGGCGTCGCGTTGGTCATCATCGGCCGTCCCGGCGTCGCCGGAGTCTTCCTCGGGAGCGCCGGACGCGCAGGCGTCTTCAGCACCCCTCCCGGATTCGTCCGCGTCTTCGTTCCGGTTGCTGCGGCAGCCAGCTCCTCGGCGCTCGCGGGCGGCAGTTCGCGAGAGATGCCCAGCTGCCCCATCACTTGCGCGAGAGCGTCGTGCGCGTCGCGCATGGTCTGGTAGCGATCCTCCTGCTTCTTTTCCAGGCATTTGAGGATCAACGCCTCGTACGCCTCGGGAATCGCGGGAGCCAACGATCGCGGCGACGGCGGCGGAAGCTGCAGGTGTCCGATCAGCACCTCGCCGAAGCTCGTCCCCGGGAAGGGCAGCTTGCCGGTGGCCATCTGGAACATCATGCAACCCAGGCTGTAGATGTCGCTGCGGCCGTCGATGCGGGCGGTCATCCCACCGGCCTGCTCCGGCGACATGTACGCCGGCGTCCCCATCACCATCCCGGTCTGCGTCTTTCCGGTCGAGGCGCCCGAATCGTCGGTGACCCGCGCGATGCCGAAGTCCACCACCTTGACGAAGTTCTTCTTGCCCTTGTGCACCGTCAGGCAGACGTTGTCAGGCTTCAGATCGCGGTGGACGATCCTGCTCTCGTGCGCCGCCTGCAGGGCCTCGCAGACCTGGAGGAGGATGGGACCGGCTGCATCGAGGGTCATCGGGACTTCCGGCACGATCAAATCCTGGAGGGGCTTTCCCTGCAGGAACTCCATGACGAAGTAATGCCGGTTGT
>Ga0209803_1002120_pt1 | contig 12588 bp, 10 predicted proteins | sample GraSoiAngelo_138_FD_185895 | JGI IMG/M metagenome (GOLD analysis project Ga0209803, IMG submission 185895) | Grasslands soil microbial communities from the Angelo Coastal Reserve, California, USA - 14_0929_09_40cm (SPAdes) (version 2) | ecosystem: Environmental > Terrestrial > Soil > Grasslands ... | reverse complement strand
CGACGCGTGGACGGAGCTCGCCGCCGCTCGTACCGACGCCGCGGGCCGCGTCGCGAACCTGCTGCCCACGGATCTCGAGAACCCGATCGGCACGTATCGCTTGCGGTTCGACACCGGCGCCTACTTCAAGGCGCAGGGCGTGCCATCGTTGCATCCGCTCATCGAGATCGTATTCGAAGTCCGTGACGCCGAGCACTACCACGTGCCGCTCCTCGTGAGCCCGTTTGGGTACACCACGTACCGCGGCAGCTGAAGTGTCTGCTCCCCGTTGATGGAAGCCCACCTCGCCCAGTGGCTCAACCTCGCTCTCCGGTGGAGCCATGTGATCACCGGGATCGCGTGGATCGGCACGTCGTTCTACTTCAACTGGCTGAACAGCCGGCTTGCCCCGCCGGAGCGGTCGGAGCCCGGCGTCGCGGGCGAGCTCTGGTCGGTGCACGGTGGCGGATTCTATCGGGTGGTGAAATACGCGGTCGCGCCGGCGCACCTCCCCCGCACGCTGCACTGGTTCAAGTGGGAAGCCTATGCCACGTGGATCACGGGCTTCGTGCTCCTCGCGCTGATCTACTATGTAGGAGCGGCGTCGTTTCTCATCGACCCGGGGACCGCGCGGATCTCCCCTGCCGCCGGCGTGGCGGTCGGCATCGCGACGCTCGTGGCGAGCTGGCTGGTGTACGACGCGCTGTGTCGCTCGCCGCTCGGCGCCAGGCCGCTCATTCTCGCGTCGCTGGTCTTCGTCCTCGGCACCGCGCTCGCCTGGGGCCTGACCCGCCTGCTGAGCCCGCGTGCCGCGTACCTCCACGTCGGCGCCGCGATCGGAACGATCATGGCGGCGAACGTGCTGATGGTGATCATCCCCTCCCAGAAGGAGATGGTGGCGGCGATGGCACAGGGTCGACCGCCCGACGCGGAGCTCGGCAAGCAAGCGGCGCTCCGGTCGCTCCACAACAACTACCTCACCCTGCCGGTGCTGTTCATCATGGTCAGCAGCCACTACCCTGCGACCTACGGCCATCCGCTCAACTGGGCTATCCTCGCGGGTCTGGCGGTGATCGGGGTGGGGACGCGGCATTGGTTCAACCTGCGCAATCAGGGTCGTCGCAACGCCTGGCTCCTGCCCGCGGCAGCGCTCGGGCTCGTGGCGCTGGCGCTGGTGACGCGGCCGCGCTCGGACACGGGAGGCGCGGGAGCGTCCTTCGCGGATGTTCGCGTGATCGTCGCCCGCCGGTGCGCGGGCTGCCATTCCAGCGCGCCCACCCAGGCCGCTCGGTGTCGTCCTCGACACGCCGGATCAAATCCAGGCGAGCGCCCCGCGCATTTTGGCGGTCGCGGTCGACGCGCAAACCATGCCGCTCGGCAACCTCACGGGGATGACTCCCGACGAGCGAGCGCTGCTGGGGAAGTGGATCCGCGCGGGGGCGCCGCTCAAGTAGCGGCATCGTCACGCTCGCGGTCTCCAGAAATCTTTTAGATCGTGATAGAGCACGCGCGCCATCGCGCGGTTGCGGTACCGGGCGCTCGAGCGGATGTCATCGATCGGTGCCACGTCCTGCGCGATGGCGGGGGAGAGATCTTCCGAAGACGAGACCCCCGCCCGCGCGCCCGTCTCGAGCAGCCGCTCGACGGCGGGGCAGCGGCGAATGGTGGGCGCGACGCTCGCCGCCACCACCCTCCACCCCGCGTCGGAATGCGTGACGGCCAACCCCACCTTCGCGATCGCCTGAGCCCGCCGTGAGCCGACTTTCTCGAATATCTGGAACGAGTAGGTGCGTCGAGGGATCCTGATCGCCACCACCAGCTGGTCGGCGCGGCGGCGCATCTCCTTGTAGCCCGAGTAGAACCGATCGAGCGGAACTTCCTCCCTCCCGCGCCGCGACTCGAGCACGACGGTCGCGTCGTACGCCATCAGCGCGGGCACGCCGTCCGCCGCCGGCGAGGCGTTCACGACGTTTCCCGCCCAGGTGCCCCGCGCCTGGATCTGGATCGCCCCCACCTGACGCGCGGCCTGGACGAGCAGCGGAAACTCCCGGCCGACGCGCTCATCCCGGATCACGTCCCAATACGTGGTGAGCGCGCCCAGCACCAGCTCGTCCGCCTTCCACGTGAGCGGCTTCAGGTCCTCCAGCCGCGAGAGATCGAGATAGGTGCGGTCGTGCGCCTCGATCCGGACCGGCCAGTGCACGAGGAGGTCGGTCCCGCCGGCCATGGGGACGGCTGCGGGGTCGCGCGCGAGCATGTCGAGCGCTTCCGGGATGCTCTCGGGCAATAGAGCGTTCACCGTTCGCCGAGCGCTTCCTTTATTGAGTCGACGATCCCGTCGTACCCGGTGCAGCGGCAGAGATTCCCTGCCATGAGCTCGCGTATCGTGTGCGTGCGGAGCAGATCGGGGTGCCCGCGAATCCACCACGCGGTCATCACCACGCCGGGCGTGCAGGCCCCGCACTGCGTGGCGCCGCACCGCTCGAACGCCTCGAGGGCGCGCGGATCGAGCGACTCGATCGTCTCCACCTTTCTGTCGCGCACCTGGTAGGTAGGGATGAGACAGGAGTTCACCGGCACGCCATCGAGGTAGACGGTGCACGCGCCGCACTCGCCCTCGCCGCACCCTTCCTTCGTGCCGGTGAGCCCGAGCCGATAGCGAAGGGTGTCGAGCAGGCGGTCGGCGGGGTCGATCTCGACCGTCACCGATGAACCGTTCAAAGTGAAGGTGACTGAGATTGCGGATTGCGGATTGGGGATTGCGGATTGGGGGCTCATCGACGTTCAATCCGCATTCCGCAATCCGAAATCCGCAATTTCCATCAGCTCCATCAAGCGCTCCGGCGTTACAGGTATCGCTCGCGGATCTGCGCCGGTCGCCGCCGCTACGGCGTTCACGATCGCAGGGGCGGGTCCGTCGATCGGCAGCTCACCGAGGCCCTTCGCGCCTCCCCCTCCGCCGTGGGGGTAAGGGTTCTCGATAAAGGCGACGCGGATCGAGGGCACGTCGTCGGACGTGGGGATCAGGTAATTGGTGAGCTGGTTGTTCGCCATCGCGCCGTCCTGCCACGTGCATTCCTCCATCAGCGCCCAGCCGATGCCCTGGACCACGCCTCCCTGCACCTGCCCGCGCGCCAGGGTCGGGTTCAGCACCTTGCCGACTTCCTGCACGGCCGTGAAATCGATCACGCGCGTGGCGCACGTTCGCAGGTCCACCTCCACCTCGGCGACGTAGGCCGCCCACGCGAACGCCCCGTATGCGTCGCCACGGTAGCTCTTGTCATCCCACTCGATGCCTGGCGGCTTCTCGTAGGCTGCCTCGCCGAAGAGCGGTTCGGCAGGATGCGCCAGGTGCCAGCGGCGGATCGCCTGCTTCACGTCCGCGCCCCGGGCGGAGTGGTCGAGCCCGAGCCGGCGGCGCAGGTCGTCGGCGGCGCGCTCGACCAGGCCGCCCACGATCATCGTCGTACGCGACGCCACCGTAGGTCCGCTGTTCGGCACGCGCGATGTGTCCGCTTCCGCGATCGTCACGTCGTCGGGGTCGAGTCCCAAGCGCGCGGCGGCGAGCTCGGTGAACACCGTCAACGTGCCCTGGCCCATTTCGATGTTGGCGCTCAGCACTTCGACGCCGCCGTCGGCGCGCCCCGCGACGCGGAGCCGCGACTTGAGCGCCACCTCGCCCCCGCCCGTGAACCCGGCGCCGTGAAAGAACGTCGCCAGACCCATGCCCCGGCGTAGCGTCTCGTGCGTCGCGTTGAATGCGGTGTGCTCACCCTGCTTCTCCCGATAGCGGGAGAGCTCGAGTGCCCGCTCCATCACGGCGACTCGATCGGTGCTGTCCCGGATCACCTGACCCGTGGCCGTCGTCTGGCCGTCCTTCAATAGATTGACGCGTCGCAGCTCCACGGGGTCGACCGCGAGCGTCCGCGCGACCACGTCCATGTGCCGCTCGCCGGCGAACTGCGTCTGCGGCGCCCCGAAGCCGCGGAATGCGCCGAACGGGACGGCGTTCGTGAACATCGCCCGGCCCTGGATCCGCACGTGCTCGCACGTGTAGGGCCCGGCGGCGTGGATGATGGCACGGGACAACACGACGGGTGACAACGTGACGTACGCCCCTCCATCGATCACCACCTCGACGTCCTGCGCCAGCAGCCGGCCGTCGCGCGAGAGCCCCGTGCGGTGCCGCACGAGCGCGGGGTGCCGCTTGGTGGTCGCCGCCATGTCCTCTCCGCGGTCGTAGATCACCTTCACGGGGCGACCGCTCTTGAGCGCCAGGAGGGCGGCGTGCAGCGCGATGTGCGACGGGAATTCCTCCTTGCCGCCGAATCCGCCGCCGGTAGGCGTCTGGATGACTCGCACTCTGGTCTCGTCGCGCGCCAGGGCATGCTGCAAGGCCTTGAGGACGTAATAGGGGCACTGCATCGAGCCCTTCACCACCAGCACGTCGTCCTCGAGATAGGCGATCATCCCCTGCGTCTCGAGATAGACGTGCTCCTGCGCGCCCGTCTCGTACGTGCCCGAGACGACGACCGGGGCTCGCGCGAGGGCGCGCTCCACGTCGCCCTTCTCGATCTTCAGGCGCTTGAGGACGTTGTCCGGGCCGTACTGGATCTGCTCGGCGGGAGCAACGACCCGAAAGTCGAGGGCGGGCGGCTCGGCTTCGACCACGACCTCGATGGAGCGGACGGCGCGGCGTGCGGCCTCGCGCGACGCGTGGGCGACCAGCAGCACCGGCTCGTGCACGTGCCGTACGTAGCCGGCGGCGAGCACCGGCTGGTCCTCCTCGATCAGGGCGACCACGTTCGGCCCTGGGATGTCGCGGTGATCCACCACGACGAACTGGGACCAGTCGACGTCTTTGCCGAAGCGCACGGCGGTGACGCGGCCGCGTGGCGCCGGGCTCCGTACGGTCATGCCCCACAGGAAGCCCTCCAGCGGGAGATCGTCGACGTATTGCTCGCGGCCCGTGAGCTTGGCGAGTGCCTCGCGACGTCGCATGGTGCGAATTCTGTCGCCTTGCTGTGCTCTCGGCCAGGGCGTAACGTAGCGGACCTTGAGCACGACGTTGGTGGTCACCGTCAATGGCGCGCGGTACGAGCGCACCGTCGAGCCGCGGCTGTTGCTGTCCGATTTTCTCCGTAACGAGCTGGGCCTCACGGGCACGCACGTGGGATGCGAGCACGGGGTATGTGGCGCGTGCACGGTGCTGCTGGACGGCGAGGCCGTCCGTTCGTGTCTCATGTTCGCGGTCCAGGCGGATGGGCACGCCGTGACCACCGTCGAAGGCCTGACCGATGGCGGCGGCGGCCCCCTGCACCCCCTCCAGGCCGCGTTCCACGAGGCCCACGGGCTGCAGTGCGGGTTCTGCACGCCCGGCATCCTTATGACCCTGGTGCCATTCCTGCGGGATCATCCCCATCCGGACGAGCGCGAGATCCGCGAAGCGCTCTCCGGGAATCTCTGCCGCTGCACCGGCTACCAGAACATCGTCGCGGCCGTACGGTTGGCCTCTGATGGAATCCCGACGCCAGATCGGTGAACGGGTGCGGCGCACTGAAGATGCGCGGCTCCTCACCGGCCGCGCGCTCTTCGTGGACGACGTGCGCCTGGACGGGATGCTGCACGTCGCGTTTCTTCGGAGCCAACACGCCCACGCACGATTGACCGGCGTGGACGCGACTGCCGCCCGAGCCCGGCCGGGCGTCGTCGCCGTGTATACGGCGGCCGATCTCGGCGACTATTGGCGACCCGGTCCCTTACTCGTGCCGCCCCCCCCGATCGCGGGGCTCGTGTTCAACGCCTGCACGCAGGTCCCACTCGCAAAAGAGAAGCTGCGCCACGTCGGCGAGCCGATGGCCATGGTCGTGGCGGAGAGCCGCTACCTGGCCGAGGACGCGCTGGACGACATCGTGGTGGAGGCGGAGCCGCTCCCCGCGGTCGTCGACCTCGAGGCCGCGCTCGCGAAAGGAGCACCGCGAGTGCACGAGCACCTGCCCTCGAACCTCGCGGCCCATGCGGTCCAACGAAAGGGTGACTACGCGCGCGCCAAGCAGCGCGCTCACACGGTGATCAAGCGCCGCTTCCGGTACGACCGCGGAGCGTCCGCCGCTATCGAGAACCGGGCCGTGGCGGCGCAGTGGGACCCCCGCGCGGAAGAGCTGACGGTATGGGACACCACGCAGGCGCCCATACCGATCCGGAACGGGCTGGCCCAGCTGCTCGGGCTCCTCGAATCGCAGGTCCGCGTCGTCGCGCCGTTCGTCGGGGGCGGGTTCGGCCCGAAGATCATGATGTACTACCCGGAGGAGGTGCTGGTGCCGTGGGCCGCCATGAAGCTCGGCCGCCCCGTCAAGTGGACCGAGGATCGGCAGGAGAACTTCTTCGCTACCACGCAGGAGCGCGGCCAGATCCACGACGCGGAGATCACGCTGGACCAGAGCGGGAAGATCCTCGGCGTGCGCGACGTGTTCCTGCACGATACCGGCGCATACGACCCCTACGGTCTCACCGTGCCGATCAACAGCCAGTGCACCCTGCTTGGCCCCTACGAGATTCCCAACTACGAGAGCGAGTTCACGGCGGTCTTCACCAACAAGACGATCGTGACGCCCGTGCGCGGCGCGGGCCGCCAGCACGGCGTGTTCGTGATCGAGCGGCTCCTCGACTTCGCCGCCAAAGAGCTCGGGATCGATCGCGCCGAGATCCGCCGTCGAAACTTGCTCCGGCGGGACCAGTTTCCGTTCAACAACGAGATCCTGTTCCAGGATTCCGCGCCGCTCACATACGACAGCGGCGACTATGAGCCAGCGCTCGATCAGGCGCTCGAGCTCATCGATTACCACCGATTCGTCCGCGAGGAGCAGCCGCGGCTCCGGACCGCTGGCCGCCACGTGGGAATCGGGATCGTGTGTTACGTGGAGGGAACCGGAATCGGGCCGTACGAAGGGGCGCGGGTGACGGTCGAGCCCGGTGGGCGTGTCCGGCTCGCCACGGGTGTCGGGACGCAGGGGCAGGGGCACTTCACCGCGTTTGCCCAGATCGTGGCCGAGGTGCTGGGCGTGGACGTGGCGGACGTGCACGTCATAACGGGCGACACGCGGGAATTTCATTGGGGCACCGGCACGTTCGCGAGCCGCGGCGCGGTCGTCGCGGGCAGCGCGTGTCAGGCCGCGGCCCTGCGCGTTCGCGAGAAGATTCTCGAGCTCGCGAGCCACGAGCTCGAGGCATCGAAGGCCGACCTGGTGCTCGCGGGGGGAAGCGTACACGTGCGCGGCGACCCGGGCGCCGGGATCACGCTGGGCGCCCTCGCGGTGAAGGCCAACCCGCTGCGGGGCGCCGTGCGGCCCGGCACCGAGCCCGGCCTGGAGGCCACCGCGTACTTCGGCCCCGACCGCGGGAGCACGGCGAGCGGCGTTCACGCCATGCTCGTCGAGGTGGATCCCGAAACCGCGCAGGTCGAAATCCGACGGTATGTCGTGGTGCACGACTGCGGCCGGGTGATCAATCCGATGATCGTGGACGGCCAGATCCACGGCGGCGTGGCGCACGGCATCGGCAACGCGTTCTACGAGCAGCTGGTCTACGACGAGGACGGCCAGCTGTTGAACGCCTCGTTCATGGACTACCTGCTTCCGACTGCGACCGACGTGCCGCGCGTCGAGACCGCGCACCGCGAGACGCCGTCGCCGTTGAACCCGATGGGTGCCAAGGGCGTGGGCGAGGCGGGCGCGATCCCCACGGGCGCGCTGTTCGCGCAGGCGGTGGAGGACGCGCTCGGCCGAACAGGCCTTGAGATCTGCGAGATCCCGCTCAGCCCGAGCAGGCTGTTCGAGTTGATCGAGGAGGCGCGATGAAGCCCGCGCCGTTCGATTATTTCGCCCCCGGCACGGTCGACGAAGCGCTGGCGCTCCTCGCCGAGCACGGCCACGAGGCCAAGCCGCTGGCAGGCGGGCAGAGTCTCATTCCCGCGATGAACTTCCGTCTCGCGCGGCCTCAGGTGCTCGTGGACTTGAATCAGGTCGCGGCGCTGTCCTACATCCGAGCGAATGGGAGTGGTCTTGCGATCGGAGCCATGACCCGGCAGCGCGCCGTCGAGCGGAGTGACCTCGTCGCCCGCGCCGCGCCCCTCCTCGCGGAAGCGATGCCCTCGATCGCCCATCCCCAGATCCGGAATCGGGGTACGGTGGGAGGGAGCCTCGCGCACGCGGACCCGTCGGCCGAGCTGCCTGCCGTGGCGTTGGCCCTCGAGACGCGCTTCCGCGCGAAGAGCGTCACCGGTGAGCGGTGGATTCCGGCGGGCGAGTTTTTCAAGGGCATGCTCGAAACCGCCCTTGAGCCGGGCGAGCTGCTGGTCGAGATCGCGATTCCGCCGCTCCCGGCTCGGAGCGGTACGGCGTTCCTCGAGATGGCGCGCCGGCACGGCGATTACGCGCTCGTCGGAGTCGCGGCGGTCGTGACGCTCGATGCAAGCGGTCGGTGTCAGGCCGCGCGCGTCGCCCTCTTGAGCGTCGGCGATGGCCCGGTGCTCGCGAGCGAAGCCGCGACGGTGCTGGCGGGTCAGGCGCCGGCGGCAGAGCTGGCCCGCGCGGCCGGGGAGCGAGCGGCGAGCCGGGACGTCGATCCCCCGTCTGACATCCACGCCTCGGCCGCCTACCGGCGTCGCCTCGTCGCGGTGCTCACGCGGCGGGCGCTCGAGCGAGCGTTTGAAAGGGCGGAAAAAGGGAGTGGGGAGCGGGGAGCGGTTCCCTCCGATCGGAAACCGAGCTCCTAACGGCGGGTACCGCTCCCCGCTCCCTGCTCCCACGAACGACAACGGAGGCCCCATGAAGCTGTACGATCTCTCCCAACCCTTGAACGAGCGCTCCTCCTTCTGGCCCTACTATCCGCCGTTCGAGGTGAAATACATCAAGCGCAAGGCCGAGCATGGCGTGAACGCGCAGTACATCATGACGTCAAACCACATGGGGACGCACCTCGACGCGCCGCGGCATTTCGTGACGGCGGGGAAAACCATCGATGAGCTGCCGCTCGACTGGTTGTGCGGCCCCGGGGTCATCGTGGACCTGCGCGACGAGATGGACGAGCTCGCGGTGTACACGCCCCAGATGATCGAAAAGCGGGTTCAGGTGAAGCAGGGCGACATCCTGCTGCTGCATACGGGGTGGCACGCGTACGCGGACTTCGGGGCCACGCCGGACGAGGAGCGCTACTACCACTATCACCCGGGCGCGCACCCCGACCTGGTGCCCTGGCTGCTGGAGAAGAAAGTCCACGTCTGGGGCGTGGATTGCGTGTCAACCGATCACCCGATGAACCTTCCGATCGGCCGGTTTCTGGGGAAGGGTATGCACGGGCACTGCGACAAGGTGCGCGCCAAGGCGGAGCAGAAATTCGGGGGCAAGGCGGCGGTCGACAAGATGTTTCCGGACTCGGCGTATCAGCTGACGCACAACGCGCTCTTCCCGAAGGACTGCATCCACATCGAAAACCTGGGCGGCGAGATCGAAGCACCCGAGCTGCAGAACAAACGTCTCATCGTCGGGTGCTTCCCCTGGAAGTTCAAGGGAGGCGAGGCCGCGTTCGCCCGCACCGTCGCGTTCCTGGGAGAATGGAAGAGCTAGCCGACCGCTCTGCCAGCGAGCTCGCCCGGCTGGTCCGGTCCCGCGAGATCTCCCCGGTCGAGGTCGTGGAGGACTGCCTGGCGCGGGTGGAACGTTTCAACCCCGCCGTCAACGCGCTCGTCACGCTCAATCCCCGCGCCCTCGACGAGGCCGACGAGCTCGAGCGGCGGCTGGTGCGCGGCGAGGAGATCGGCCTCCTGGCCGGCCTGCCGGTGGGCATCAAGGACGTGACGCCGGTCGCGGGGCTCCGCACGACGTACGGCTCCACATTGTATCGGGATCACGTACCGACCGAGGACGCGCTGGTGGTGCAGCGGCTCCGGGCGGCGGGCGCGGTCATCCTCGGCAAGACCAATTGCCCCGAATTCGCGGCCGGTGGCGCCACCTTCAACGACGTGTTCGGGCGGACGCGGAACCCATGGGACCCCACCCGCACCGCCGGGGGCTCGACCGGCGGCGGGGCGGCCGGCCTCGTCACCGGCATGATCGCCCTCGCCGAAGGCACGGACCTGGGTGGCTCCCTCCGCATCCCGGCCTCGTTCTGTGGTGTCGTGGGTCTGCGGCCGTCGGTCGGGCTCGTACCGACGTACCCGGCCGATTGGTTGTGGGACACGCTCCAGGTGGAGGGCCCTGTGGCCCGGACGGCCGAAGACATCGCCTTGATGCTCCAGGCGGTCAGCGGCCCGAGCCCCATGTCGCCGCTCGCCCAGCCCCGGGACGGGCGGAACTTCGTCGCGGCCGTGGCGCGGGGTGTTTCGACCGATCTGCGAGTCGCCTACTGTCGCGACGTGGCCAGGATCGGGATCGACCCCGAGATCGAAAAGGTGTGCGGGAGCGCGGTACGGGGGCTCCGCGACGCCGGCGTCAACGTCGAAGAAATAGACCTGGACCTGTCGTTCGCCCGGCCGGCGTTCCTGTCGCTGCGCGGGCTCTGGTTCGTGGCGCAGATGTTCCCGCGGCTGGACAAGGTCGACCAGTTCGGGCCGAACGTCGCCGGCAACATCCGGTCGGGGCTCGGCACCACGACGCACGATTTGGGTGCCGCGGAGGCGGCGCGCACCAGGATCTGGCACCTGTTCCGCGACCTGTTCCGGACGTTCGACCATCTGCTCACGCCCTGCATGGCGGTACCGCCATTCCCGGTGGAGCAGAACTATCCCGAAACGGTGGCGGGCAAAAAGATGGAGACGTACGTGGACTGGATCGCGCCGACGTTCGTGCTGAGCCTCACGGGACTGCCAGTGGCGTCGGTGCCGTGCGGGCTCGACTTCGATGGACTCCCTGTGGGGTTGCAGATCGTCGGGAAGCCGCAGGGCGAGGAGGCGGTGCTGGCCCTGGCGTCCCAGGTCCAGCGCCGCCATCCGATCGGCCGTCCTACGCTCCGCGCTTAGGTCCCCGGGCTGGCCTTTTGCTGCGCGTCTCTCCTTATGAGCGCAAAGCCGAGGGCATTGAAGTTGTAATCGGCGATCTCCCGGAACAGCTTCTTGGCCTGCGCGGGGTCACCCGCGCCTTCCGTGGCGACCGCGAACTGATACTTGATGTACGGGTCCAACAGATTGCCCTGCCGCAGGTGTGCGGCCGCTTCGGTGTACTTGGCCTGATAGAGCGCGATGAATCCCTCCAGCTGGTGCATCGGCTCGAGCTTCCGCGGGTTCGCGTCGGGGGCGAGTAGCTGGTTGATCCGGTCGGCCTGCTTCTGGGCCGACGCATAGTCCCCGCGGCGCGCCGCGGTCCATCCCTCGAGGTACGCGATCTGCGCCTGTTGCCCCCGCTTGAACGCGGGGTTTGCTGCCTCGTCCGCTTGCTGCATCAGTAACGGTTCGAGCTGCTTCAACGCCCGCTCCGCGGCCGCGCGGTTACGAGTGTGAGTCGCGATGACGACGACGTTCGTGAGCGCTGCCACCTTGTTCGCCTTGGGGTCGGGGACCCCCATGCCGTCTACCGACGCGACCAGCTGATTGAGCTCGGTGATCGCGGCCTCTGGATCGCCGGCGTACACGCTGACGTAGGCCCGGAACGGGGCGTAGGCGGCTTTTTCATTTGCCCGTCCCACGGCCATCGCGGAATCGTAGTCGGCGCGCGCCGCCGTGTAGTCGCCCAGGAACGTGTTGGCGTGCCCAGCCTTCACGAGCAGCACGGCGCTCTTGGGGTCGAGCTCGTGGCCCCGCACGTACTCATCGCGGGCTTTCTCGAGATTGCGCTGCGCGCGGTAGGCATCGCCGACGAGGAGGTGCGCATTGGACTCGTCCGGCGCCAGCGCCTCCGCCGCCTGCATGTGCTCGAGCGCCTTCGTAAAGTCGTGCGGCTCACCGAAGATGTAGTCGTTCCCGATGGTGGCGTGCGCCACGTATAGCTTGGGCGAGAGCTCCAGGGCCTTCGTGATCGAGGCACGCGCGTCCTCGTTCTTGTTCAAGCCGATCTGGGCTCCGGCGAGAGCGAGCCAGGCGCGCGGACTGTCGGGATACTTCTCGACCAGCTGTTGCCCGAGGGCGAGCTGACCCGCCAGGTCGTTGTCGAACCCCTTTCGGGTCATCTGGATCTGGAGTCGCTCGGCTTCCGACGCGCCGGCGGCGTGCTGTTCCGCGAGCGCCAGATTGGTCTTGAAGTCAGCAAGCGAGTTGGCGGTGTTCGCGACGTTCAGGTAGGCGAACGCAAAGTCCGGGTCGGCAGCCACCGCGGCCTTGAAGTGCACGTTCGCGTCGATGAACCGGCCGAGATCGAACTCCCGCAGCCCCTCGAGGAAGCGGGCTCGCGCCGCCGCCGAAGACGTAGTGATGGGATGCTTGATCACCGCGCTCGTGATTGGGTCGAGCGCGGCACGCGGGTCCTGTGCCGCGGCGCCGGCGGACCAGCCGACGGACGCGAGCACGACCGCCAGGCCCGCACGCGTGAACGCGTGGCTGACAGACGTCATCGTCGTCTCCGATGTGGGGTGTGGAGGTGAACGCTGACGGCGGGCGACCAGGGGTCGGGAGCGTCCCCTACG
>Ga0209803_1002119_pt1 | contig 12594 bp, 16 predicted proteins | sample GraSoiAngelo_138_FD_185895 | JGI IMG/M metagenome (GOLD analysis project Ga0209803, IMG submission 185895) | Grasslands soil microbial communities from the Angelo Coastal Reserve, California, USA - 14_0929_09_40cm (SPAdes) (version 2) | ecosystem: Environmental > Terrestrial > Soil > Grasslands ... | reverse complement strand
GGGGCCGAAGGCCGGGTACTGGGTAAAGCGCGCGGCGGTGCCGCTCACGATGGTGGCGCTACCGGACTCGGATCCCGTGTCGGGCATGCCGTTCGCCTGGAGCATGGCCATGGGCGTGCGGCACCGCGACAAGGAGCTCAGGGCCACCCTCGATTCCGTGCTCGACCGCCGCCACGCCGAGATCGTCGGCGTCCTGCAGGAGTTCAACGTGCCCATGCTCGAGATGCACCCGTAGCGGCGCTCGAGTCGACGGTCCACCGCTGAGCAGGGGAGACCAGGCGTGAGACACAAGCATGTCGTGCGGGGTGGTCTCGTCGGGTTGTGGCTCGCCATCGCCGCGTCCGTCATGTGGGCCCCGCATGCCTCGTCGGGCGGCGCCGTGGCGGCGGCGATCAGGGACAGGGACACGCTGCGCGACAGCCTGCTCGTGTCCGAGTCCGTCTACCAGGGCTGGAAGTGGTTCGCAGTGTACTGCTTCCGCTGCCATGGCGAGGATGCGATGCACCCCATCCTCCCGAACGCGCCCGACCTGCGGTGGGCGGTGAGCCCCACGGGCGCGAACTTCCCGCGCGACAGCTTCGTCAACACGGCGCTCAACGGACGGCTCGACAAGGGGATGCCTGCCTGGAAGGTGCTGCTCGACACGTCCGCCATTCAGGAGCTGTACCTCTACGTGAAGGCGCGGAGCGACGGCTGGCTCAAGCCGGGCCGCCCCCACCGCGCCTCGGACCTGCAGACCAAGACTAAGTGATCGCGGCAACGCGCGTCATCTCCCGGGCGGCCGCCGCACTGCTGGCCACGAGCGTCAGCGCGACGGCGCTGTCCGCGCAGCAGCGACTCACGCGCGAGCAGGTGCTCAGCGCCCTCGCCGGCGCCACCGCGCAGACGCCCGCCGACTTCACGGGCCAGGATCTCTCGGGGCTCGATCTCACGGGCGTGGACTTCAAACGCGCCAACCTCACGCGCTGCCGGCTCATCGGGACGAACTTCACCAGGGCGCAACTGTTCGCCGCGACGCTGACCGATGCCGTCGCGACGCAGGCGGATTTCACCGGGGCGACCCTCGACATGGTCGTGATGTACCGCGTCGACCTGCGCCGCGCCGTCCTGCGCGACGCGAGCATGTTCGCCGTGATCATGCCCGATGCCAACCTGTCCGACGCCGATCTCTCCGGTGCCAAGATCGTCTCGCCCATGGCGCGCGCCAAGCTGATCCGAGCCAAGCTCGTCCGCACCAGCCTCGGCGTGCATCCGGGGACGCAGTCGATGGGCGTGCTGCGGACGGACGCCACGTCGGCCGATTTCACGGACGCCGACCTCACGGGGGCGAACCTGCGGAAGGTGCTGTTCGCCTGGGCCGACCTCACCGGCGTCGACCTGACGGACGCGGACGTCACCGGCGCGGACTTGACCGGCGCGATCTTGAGAGGCATCCGCGGGCGCGACCGCCTGCACGGGCTCGACCAAGCGCTGCACGTCGACCAGGCCATTTTCAACGACTGAATCGGACGGACGCCCATGCATCCCGCGAAATCCCCGAGGCGCATCCTGGCCCTGCCCTTCCTGCTCGCGATCGTCCTGCCCCTCCCGGCGGGCTCCGGCGGCCCGTCGCTGTACGTCAGCAACGAGGTCGACAACACCGTCGCGGTCATCTCGCCGCAAACGAACAGCGTGGTCGCGACGATCGTGGTGGGCCGACGGCCCCGGGGCCTGGCCGCGAGCCCCGACCGGCGCACCGTCTACGTCGCCCTGGGGCAGGACGATGCGCTCGGCGTGATCGACGTCGCCAGCGGCAAGATGACGCGTACCATCCCCGCGGGCCGCGACCCCGAGCTCGTGGTCCTGAGTCCCGACGGCAAGACCGCCTACGTGTCCAACGAGGAGATCGCCCACGCCAGCGCGATCGACGTGGCGAGCGGCAAGGTCGTGTTCTCGACCGCCGTCGGCGTCGAGCCCGAGGGGATCGCGGTGACGACCGACGGCAAGAAGCTGTACGTCACCGCGGAGACCAGTAACAGCGTGTCGGTGCTCGACGCCAAGACGGGCCGGCTGCTGCGCGCGATTCACGTCGGCGAGAACCCCCGCACCATCGCGCTCGCCCCGGGCGGGCGCCGCGCGTGGGTGTCCGCGGAAGCGGGCGGCAACGTCACGATCATCGACGTGGCGAGCGACAGCGCGCTCGAGCAGTTCCCGATCCGCGACGGCAAGACCAAGCCGGTGCGCATCGCATTCACCGCCGACGAGCGCTGGGCCTACGTCACCGAAGGTGCGGCCGGGACGGTGAGCGTGGTGGACATGGCCACACACCGGGTGGTCGACTCGATCGCCGTGGGCCGGCGGCCCTGGGGAATCGCACTGTCGCCGGACGGCCGGCGCCTCTACACGGCCGACGGGCGGTCCAACACGGTTTCGGTGATCGACACGGAGGTGCGCAAGGTGATCATGGCCATCCCGGTCGGGGACCGGCCGAACGACCTGCTGTACCTGCCTTAGCCCAGCGGGAGCCGCGCGAGCCACGAGGCGGGGCGGTGGGTGCGCACCCACCCATCCACGCCCCAAGTGCGGCCGGCCCGCACCGCGAGCAGCACGATGAGGGTCACGATCAGCATGTAGTGGAACCCCTGTTGCGACGAGCCCTGCCACTGCACCGCCAGCCCGTAGTTCACCACCAGAAACAGGCCGATCGCCGACGCGAGTGTCGTGAGGCAACCGAACAGCAGGCCGAGGCCCACTGCCGCCTCGCCGAACGCCGTGAGCTGGGCGAACAGCGTTGTGTGCGAAACGACCGTCGCCTGCAAGAACTCCCGGAAGAACCCGACCGGATTTCCTTCGGCGTACTTCGTCACCAGCAGCGGCATCACATGGATCCAGCGGTCCGAGGCGGTGGGCACCGGCAGGAACCCCCATGCCAGCGTGATGCTGAGCTTGGTGAAGATCGCCTTGGCGAACCAGAAGCCGACCGCGATCCGCAGCAACGCGAGCCAGCGCTCGGGCGAGCGCATCGGGACAGCCGTCGAGGCCTGGGCGTCCAATCGGCTCGATGTGGTCCGCCGTCTGCTCGATGCGAGCCTTGATCTGAGCGGGGTGCCTTCCCAGGGTCGACACCAGGAGCGCGGCGGTGCCGGTAACGTGCGGGGCTGCCATGCTGGTGCCTTGCACGCCCAGGATGAACGTGGGCAGCGGCGCGCAGTTGACCAGCAGGCTGGTCTGGCTGCAGGCGGCCCACACGAACACGTCCCGCGTCGCGGGGGCGGGCAGCTTCGGCCCGAATGAGCTGTTGCCACCAGGGGCCGCTACGTCGATGGCGGAGCCAAAGTTGGAGTAGTACGCGAACGCATCGGTGTTCGTGAACGGACCATCGGTCGCCGTGGCACTCTGGGTCGGGCCCGTCGCCGCCACACAAATCACCGCCGGCGTGTCGCAGAACGTCTGATACGCGTTACCGTTGTGATTCAGGTTCGCCGCCGCATTCCCGGCCGAGACGACGATGGTGACGCCCCTGCTCCGCGCGAAGTTGAACACTTTCTGGAGCAACCCCACAAACCGTCCGTTGCCGGCCTTCGCAAAGGCACCGCTGAGGCTCATGTTGATCACGTCGGCCCCGTTTTGCGCGGCGTAGATCACACCGTTCAGGATAGAGCTGAACGGGCAGGCGTTGATGTAGCCACACACCTTCACGGCCACGAGCGTCGTGCCCGAGGTGATGCCCGCGGCCCGAACCGCGTTGCTGCTCACGGTCGCCGCGGTGTGCGTGCCGTGGAAGAACAGATCGGTAAACGGCTGCCGGCCCGGGAAGTACCTGGCGACGGTGTCCGCTTCGGTGAACGGTACGATCACGGTGTCCTTGTTGATCACTGCCTGGGCCAGGAACGTCCCGAGCAGGTCGACCGAGCGATTCAGGTCCACCCGGCCGAGCAGGTCGGCGTGGAGATAATCGATCCCCGAGTCGAGCATGAAGATCGACACGTTGGAGGAGCCGAGAAAGCCGTGCGCCCAGGCGGCGTCGGCCTGCACGGCGCGCATGTTCCACTGCCGAGCGAATCGCACGGCGCCCGCCGGGTTCGCGTTGCTCGCCACCCCCGCGTTACCGAGCGCATCAGGCGCGGACAGCTGCGTCACCTCGAGCGGGATCGCGGCGTCGGCGTCCACTGTGAGAATCCCCCTCGCGGCGGCGAGCCGCGTCGCGACCGCTCCGCTCAGGCCGCTCACCGTCGCGAGCCCGCTGCCCGGCGCCACCCACACAACCGTGCCGCCCAGGGCGTGCACCCGCGCGCCGAAATCCACGGGGACCGCGCCCGCAAACGACACGATGTGACGTCCGGTGCCGGCGACCGTACCGCTCGTTGCCGCGGTGCTCAGGGTCATGGCCGAGAGTCCGGGCGCGCGGCGCGCCGCCTGCTCGGAGGGAACGCGCGCGTCGTCGAGACACGCAGCCATCGCTACCAGCCCGAGGGTCGCGAGTCGAAACGCGGACGAGGGAAGGGACACGACTGCCTCGCGGAGAGGGGGACGGGAAACATGGTCCCGATCAGGTGGGTCAGCAAGCCGGCATGTCGGGACGGCGTCCGGCCCCGCTGGTCATTTGCCCACGCAAAAGCTCGCGAACACACGATCGAGCACGTCGTCGGGCGTCACCACACCGATCAAGTCATCCAGCGCACCGACCGCGGCCCGCAGATGCGTCGCGGCCGCCGCGGCGTCCACACCGCCCTTCCGCGCAGTCTGAAACCCCTCGACCTCCGCGAGCGCTCGCTCCAGCGCCTCGCGGTGGCGCGCCCGCGTGACGACCGGCTCCACGTCGCCCAGCGCGAGCAGGCGCCCGAACGCGGCTTCGGCGAGACCGCGCTTCAGCTCGGCGAGGCCCTCCCCCGTCACCACTGACACCGCGACGAAGGGCCCGTCGGACGGCGTGTCCAAGTCGGATTTGGTACGCACGAACACCACGGGGGCACTCACCTGCGCCAGGAACTCATCACGCGCATCCCTTTCCCGCTTCCCCGTTCCCGTTTCCCGATGGTCCTCGCAGAACAGCACCAGATCGGCGGCGGCGAGATACTTGCGGCTCACCTCGATGCCGAGGCGCTCGACGCGATCGTCGCTCTCCCGCAATCCGGCCGTATCGACGAGCCGGAACGGAAAGCCTTCGAGGACCCCGTGCGCCTCGATCGCGTCCCGGGTCGTACCCGGAACCTCGGTCACGATGGCGCGCTCCCGACCGAGCAGCGCGTTGAACAGGGATGACTTGCCGGCGTTGGGACGCCCGGCGATGACGAGCAGCGCGCCTTCGCGCAGCCGCTCCCCCTCGGGAGCCGTGGCGATGAGGTGCGCGATCCGCTGCCGCGCCGCGCCCCACGCGCGCTCGACTTGCTCGGGCGCCACGGGACCCTCGTCCTCTTCGGGAAAATCGATCTCGTACGCGATCAGGGCCTCGAGCTCGATTAGCTCGGAGCGTAGCTGCTCGAGCCGCCGGGACAACCCGCGGTCGAGTTGCTGCAGCGCGCGCCGTGCCTGCGCGGGCGAGCCGGCGTCGATCAGGTCGGCCGTCGCCTCCGCCTGCAGCAGATCGAGCTTGCCGTTCAACACGGCGCGGCGGCTGAACTCCCCGGGCGCCGCGGGCCGGGCCCCGGCGGCGAGCAGTGCCGCGACGACGGCCGCCGGTACCAGCAGGCCGCCGTGCGTCGACAGCTCGACGAGATCGTCTCCGGTGTAGGAGCGGGGCGCGGGAAAACAGGCGACGAGCGCATCGTCCACGGCCTCTCCCGTGGTGGGATGCACCACGCGGACGGGGCGGACGGCACGGGGCGGGTCGGGCCGGAAGGGCTGGAGCGCGCGCGCCGCGACGTCGAACGCGCCCTTCCCCGAGAGCCGGATAAGGGCCAGGGCGGAACGGCCGGGAGGCGTGGCGAGCGCGACGATGGGATCGGACAGCACCGGCTCTTCCCCCTTCCCGTTTCCCCTTTCCCGCTTACGTCTTTCGGCCCTGCTCCCGCAGCCGACGCCGCGCGATCATGTACTGCTGCGGGATGCTGAAGATGTTGCTCACGGCGTAATAGAGGTTCAGCCCCGAGGCGAAACGGAGAAACAGCAGCGTCATGAACGCCGGCATGAAGTACAGCATGGTCTTCGCCTGGGGATTCGGCGGTACGCCGATCTGGCCGACCTTGGACAGCACGAACATCGACAGTCCCATGACGATCGGGATGATGTAGTATGGGTCGGCACGCGCCAGGTCGGGGAGCCACAGGAAGGGGACACCCCGGAACTCGATCGTGTTCGCGAACACGAAGAACAGCGCGAACAGCACCGGCATCGGCAGGAGCATCGGCAGGCAGCCGCCAAACGGACTGACGTTGTGCTCCTTGTAGAGCTTCATCATTTCGCGCTGCAGCCGCTCGGGCTCGTTCTTGTAGCGATCCTGGACCTGCTTCAGGAGCGGCGCGACCCCCTGCATCCGGATGCTCGATTCCATCGCCTTCTGGTTCAGGGGCCACAACAGGCCGCGCACCAGGACGCCAAAAATGATGAGCACCCAGCCGTACGCGAGCTTGAGCCGGTCGTGCATCCAGATCAGGATGTTCACCACCAGCGCCGACACCGGTTGGATGATCGGGCGCAGGAACCCGCCGTACGGATTGGCGTCGTCCAGGTCGTGCGCGAGCTGGGCCAGGCGGCGATACTCGAGCGGGCCGACATACAACTGGTACCGGAAATCCCCGGCCGGCACGGGCAGGGTGAGCGTCACCGCCGCCCGCGTCGCCACGGCCGAGCGACCGAACAGCGACGAGGCCGTGACGCTGCGCGGCCCACCCTCCACGATGGCGGCGCCGAAGTGCGGCTGGTTCTCCTCGAAGGCGAGCCCTGCCAGGAAGAAGTACTTGGACTTGACGCCGGCCCACTCGAACGGCCCGTCCAGAATCCTGCGCTCGCCGGGCTTGAGGGCCCCGAAGTCCGTGCTCTGCGTCTTCGCCGCCTTGGTGACGACCGCGTAGTGACGGAAGTCGTCCATCGAATCCGCCTCGACTGAGCGGAGCCCGTCCCCCATTCCCACTAGCAGGGTCGCGCCGCCCGAGCCGAAGCCGGCGAGGCGGCCCTGCGCCGCGAATCGATACTCCGCGGCGTAGAAGCGGTACTCGAGCGCGATCCTGGCACCACCCTGCTCGGCCGTGAAGCTCAGCAGCGCGGTGTCACGGCCCTCCCCGACACGGACGCGGGTGGCGCCCGGCGTGAATATCCAGTCGGCGAGCGTCGCGGTGTCGCCCCCCGCGGTGAGGGCGTAGCGCAGCAAGGGGCGGCCGACCGGTACGAGTTGCACGGGACGCCCCGAGTCGGGGGCGGCGAACGAGCGGTACTCCAAGAGCTCCGCGCTCACCAGCGACGCCCCCCGTGTGCTGAACCCGAGCCGATACGTGGGCGAGGTGACCCACACGGTCTCGGCGGGAGCCCCGGCGGGCGGCAGGACCGGCGGGCGGGCGGCCTGGGGTTCGGGTGCCGTGCGAGCCTCGGCTTGCTTCGCCGCGGTGCCGGTGTCACCGACCGCCGGTCCACCCGTCCGCCCGACCGTCTTTTTCGGCGGAAACAGGATGCTCGGCAACACTGCCACGATGAGCATCAGCAAGATGGCCAGAATGATGCGTCGTTCCACGTGGCCTCTAGGCGTCTCGGCGTCTGGGCGTCTGGTCTTTCATGGCACCGGATCGTACCCGCCGGGGTGCAGCGGGTGGCACCGCAGGATCCGCCGCACACCGAGCCACGCTCCCCGGACCACGCCATGGCGCTCCACCGCTTCGTACGTGTAGCGCGAGCACGACGGCTCGAAGCGGCACTGCGTGACTACCCAATGCGACAGCGTCAGCTGATACGCGCGAATCAACGCCAGAAGTGCGCGTCGCGGCCAGCGACCCACGCTCATATGAGCCGGCTCACCAGGTCCGCCAACTCGGCGCGCAGCGTCGCAAAGGAGGCCGCGTACGCGGCGCGCTTCGCGCGCACCACGAGATCGACGGCGGGCAGGGTCGGCAGCGCATCGCGTCTCAGAATTTCTTTCACGCGACGGCGCAGGCGGTTGCGGGCCACCGCGGTGAACTGAAAGCGGGGAACGACGATGCCCAAGCGCGGGTGGCCCATCGGATTGGGACGCCACGCCAGGTCGAGATGCGAGGTGCGCAAGCGGCGACCCTCTTCCCAGCAGGCAGTGAGCTCCGAGCCGCGCGCCAGACGCACGCGACGCGGATACCGTTCTCTCGTTAGCGACTCCGGTGCTTGGAGGGCAGGCGGACCGTGAGGCGCTTGCGCCCCTTCTTCCGCCGGCGGGACAGGACCGCGCGGCCCCACACGTCTTTCATCCGCGCGCGGAATCCATGCTTGTTGATGCGCCGCCGATTGCGCGGGCGATACGTCGGACCCATACATTCCTCTCGAGAGGCGGGGAAGGTACACTGTCGCGAGCGCGGCGGTCAAGGTTGACTTTTCCACATACGACCCGTACTTTCGGGCCGCCCTTGCAGGACGTCCCACCTTTCGTCAATCGCGGATGGAGCAGTCTACTAAAGAAGCCTGGAAACGCCTCCTCGACGAAGCACGGCGGGAACTCCCTGACGCCACCGTGCGAACGTGGCTCGAGCCGGCAGAGCCGATCGCGCTGGACGACGGTCGGTTGATCGTCGGGGCCCCCGATCAATTCGCGGTGGAGTGGAACGAGTCGAAGCACGCCGGCGTGCTGGCGCGCGCCGCGGAGCGCGTGTTCGGTCGTCCGACGGCCGTGGTGTTCCGCGTGCAGGAGGATCGTCAGCAGCGCCCCCAGATGGATTTTTTCGTGGCGCCACGCGAGGCGGTCGCGCTCGACAAGACCGGCGTCCCCACGACGCCGCTCAACGAGCGGTACACGTTCCAGACCTTCGTCATCGGCAAGTCGAACGAGCTGGCGGCGGCCGCCGCGCATGCCGTGGCGGAAGCGCCGGGCAAGACCTACAACCCGCTCTTCATCTACGGCGCGACCGGCCTCGGCAAGACGCATCTGATGCAGGCCGTCGCCCACGCCGTACTGACGAAGTACCCCGAGACGCGGGTCCACTACTTCGGGGCCGAGCAGTTCATCAACGAGGTCATCGAGTCGATTCACGCGCGCACGATGTCCGAGTTCCGGCGTCGCTACCGCAACGATGTGGACCTCTTCCTCGTCGACGACGTGCATTTCCTCGAGGGCAAGGAAATGACGCAGGAAGAGTTCTTCCACACCTTCAACGCGCTGTTCGAGGGGCACAAGCAGATCGTGCTCACCTCGGACCGCCCGCCAAAAGAGATCCCGGGCCTCGAGGACCGGCTGATTTCGCGGTTCGAGTGGGGGCTCGTGGCCGACATCGGGCACCCCGATCTCGAGCACCGGATCGCCATCCTGCGCAAGAAGGCGGAGCAGGACCATCTCGAGCTCACCATTCCCGACGACGTGCTGCGCTTCATCGCCGAGCACATCCGCTCGAGCGTGCGGGAGCTCGAAGGCTGCATCATCAAGCTGCTGCTGTTCGCCTCGCTCAAGAATCGCGAGGTCACCATCGAGCTCGCGCGCGAGGCGCTCTCGGACAAGATCCGCCAGGGGGAGGAGGCGGGGGGTTACGCCGGCCAGGCGACGCCGAGCATTGATCGCGTGCAGGAGGTCGTGGCGCGCCGCTGGGGCGTCACGCCCGAGGGCCTGCGGTCCAAGGCGCGGACCAAGACGCTCACCATTCCGCGCCAGGTGGCGATGTACCTCGCGCGCAACATGCTGAGCATGCAGCTGGTGGAGATCGGGCAGGCGTTCGGCGGGCGGGACCACTCGACGGTGATTCACTCGGTGGACAAGGTGGAGCGGCAGATGGTGCGGGACCGGACGTTCAAGGAACGCGTGGAAATGGCGCGTCAAGAGTTGTCCGCACTCTAGCCAACATGTGGGAAGGGATATGTGGGCCGGTGTGGACGCGCCGCGGCACGGTGGGAAAATGGGCCGGATTGCCAACACTCCCAACACCACGCCCACAGCGCGGTGGCCGGACAGTGCGGTGCACCACGTGGACGTTAGCTCGAATCACCAACATTTCCCCGTCCTCTACTACTACTACTAGTAGTTCTATTAGGTATAGGTAGTAGATTCTTACGTTCACAATCTCCACACGGGCGAGGCGGCGCAGCGGATGAAGTTCACGATCACTCGAGAACAGCTGCAGGAAGGGCTCAGCGCAGTCGCGGCGGCGATCCCCGCGAAGACCACCCTGCCCGTCCTGGCGAATGTCCTGGTGGAAGTCACCAAGCAAGGCCTGCGTCTTTCGGGCACCGATCTCGACATCGCCGTCACCACCACGGTGCCCGCGGACGTGGACGCGGAGGGTGCCGTGACGCTTCCCGCCAAGAAGTTGGTGGACATCGCGCGCGAGCTGCCCTCGGGCCCCGTTCGTATCACCGCGGCCGGCGAGTCCCGCGTGGGGATCGAGTGCGGTCGGTCGAAGTTCAAGCTGCTGGGGCTGCCGCGCGAGGAGTTCCCATCGTTCCCCGCCGTCAAGTTCGACGGGGCGTGGAAAGCGGCGGCGGGCGTGGTGCACAAGCTGGTGGGTCATGTCGCGTTCGCCGCGTCCACGGAGGAGAGCCGCCCGATCTTGAACGGCGTGCTCTGGGAGCTCCGCCCCGACCACATGCGCATGGTGGCGACCAACGGACACCGCCTCGCCAAGATGGACGTGCCGGCACAAGGCGGATCGACGGCGGACTTGATCGTTCCGCCCAAGGCGTTGGAGCAGGTCCGCCGCCTGTTCGCGGCCGACGAGGCGCTCGAGATCGCCCGCAGCGACAACCACATCGGGTTCCGCGCCGGCGGCACGCTGGTGTTCTCGCGTCTGATCGAGGGGCCGTATCCGAACTACGAGCAGGTGATCCCGCGCGAGAACGACAAGGTCGCCACGGTGGACAAGGCCGCCATGGCGGCCGCGCTGCGCCGCATGAGCGTCGTCGCGAGCGACCAGACGCACCGCATCCGGCTCGCGTTCTCGGGTGGGGCCGTCAAGTTCTCGGTGCAGACGCCCGACCTGGGCGAGGCGCAGGACGAGCTCGCCGTCACGTATGAGGGCGAGCCGCTCGAGATCGGATTCAACGCCACCTACCTGCTCGAGATCCTCAAGTACATGCCGACCGACGAAGTGCGGATCACCTTCAAGGCCCCGGAACGTGCGGCGACGGTGGAGCCGGTGGGCTGGGACGATCCGGCGAGCTATATGGCGCTGGTGATGCCGCTCCGGCTGGTCGATTAGACGGGTAGACGAATAGACGCCCAGGCAGACGCCGAGACGGCGAGACGCCCAGCGGGTGCGCCGTCTCCCTACAGACTGTCCGTCTGACTCCTCGTCGTGTCCGCCAAGGTGTCTACCGGCATCGGGAGCTGAACGTTCAACGAATCGACCGGCGGCACGATCACCGGCGGGAGAGCGAGCGCGGTATCGCCCTCCTCTTCCGGTGGGATGTACACCTCGACCCCGTGGTACCTCGCCAGGATGAGGTTGCGCCGCTCGAGCGTGCGCTCCGGGCGAAAGGTCGGGTTGGACGTGCGAGGATGCGGCAGCGTCGCCACCAGCTCGGCCGCCTGCTCCTCGGTGAGCCCCGACGGCGGCACCCCGAAGTAGGCGCGGCTCGCCGCGTCCACTCCCCAGATCCCCGGACCCCACTCCGCCACGTTCAAGTACAGCTCAAGGATCCGATCCTTCGACAGCGCCACTTCGAGCCGCAGTGCAGTCACGGCCTCCTTCACCTTCCGGAAGGGATTGCGCGACGACGAGAGATACAGGTTCTTCGCGAGCTGCTGGGTGATCGTGCTCGCGCCCCGCACCCGGTCGCGCTGCCGCCACGCCGCGACGAGCGCGCGCGGGAAGGCGCGACGGCCCTCCCGATCCGCCCCGAGCGCGTCGGCGATCTCGCTCAGGTCGATGCCGTGATGGGTGCGGAAGCGCGAGTCTTCGCCGATGATGACCATGCGCTGGAGCACCGGCGTGATGTCCTTGAGGGCGGTCGGGCGGACGGTCGGACAGGCCGACGGTGACCGGCAGTCCGTGGTTGCTTGCATCATCGCCGTCGCCCGGGGCCAGTGATCGCGCCACCACAGTGGCGGCGGCCACACGCCGAGCAGCCACGCCAGGGCGACGCCGGCGGTCCCTAGCGCCCAGCGACGTGCGTTCCTAGGTTTCGCGTCCCCCATGTCGCTCGATCTCGCCACGCTGCGTCGCCGCCTCCAAAAAGCGCTCGGCAAGGAATTTACCGTCGGGGATCTGCTGGGCGAAGGCGGCTTCGCCGCCGTGTTCCGCGTGCGAGACAACTCGCAGCATCGAGACGTCGCGGTGAAGGTGCTCGACCTGGGTCTGACACCGTCGCCCGGGCTGGCGGAGCGCTTCGTGCGCGAGGCGCGCACCAGCGGGCAGCTCGAGCACCCGCACATCGTGCCGATCTACAAGGTCGGCGGCTACAAGAACGAAGTCCTCTACATCGTCATGCGCTGCGTCGACGGCCGGTCGGTGCGGCAGCTGCTCGAGCGGGAGCAGCGGCTCTCCGTGGTCGACGCGGCCCGCATCGCGCGCCAGGTCGCAG
>Ga0209803_1002118_pt1 | contig 12597 bp, 16 predicted proteins | sample GraSoiAngelo_138_FD_185895 | JGI IMG/M metagenome (GOLD analysis project Ga0209803, IMG submission 185895) | Grasslands soil microbial communities from the Angelo Coastal Reserve, California, USA - 14_0929_09_40cm (SPAdes) (version 2) | ecosystem: Environmental > Terrestrial > Soil > Grasslands ... | reverse complement strand
GGCGGCCCGGATCGCCGCGACGAGCGGGGCCGGGAGCCGGTCGCGTCGCCCGACGACGTCCAAGCGAACGCCGTTCTCGAGCAGCCGCGGCGTCTCGGTCTGGAGATGGCGGGCGAACAGGCGCATCAGCGCCGCCACCTCGCTCGCCGGGCGCTTCCAGTTGTCGGCGGAGAAGGCGAACAGCGTCAGGGCGGTTACGCCCTGATCGGGAGCGGCTTCGACGATTCGGCGGACCGCGTCGGCGCCCGCGCGATGGCCGGCGGCGCGGGGGAGACCGCGGCGGGCGGCCCAGCGGCCGTTGCCGTCCATGATGACGGCCACGTGGAGAGAAGTACTTTGTGACATAAAGTTTTGCCTCAAAAAAAATGCCGTCAGCCCTGACGAGTCGCGCGGATGAGCGCTTCCATGTGGTCGAGATAGCGCTCCAGGGCGCGCCGACCCGCGGCCGTCAACCGGTATTCGGTCTTGGGGATGCGGCCGGCGAACGATTTGCTGCACGTGATGTACTGCGCTTCCTCGAGCTTGCGGGCGTGCACGCTCAAGTTGCCGTCGGTCGTCTTGAGGAGCGCCTTCAGCTCGTTGAAGGTCAACGCGTCGTTCACCGCCAGCGCGCTGACGATGCCGAGGCGGACCCGCTCGTGGATCAGCCGGTCCAGCTCGGCCGCGCGCAGCGCGCGCTCGCCGCGCGGCGGCGGCGCCACCGCCTCCGGCTTCCGTACCGCTCCTGATTTAGCCACCGTACCTCCGTGCGATGATCCCGCCGAACACGATGTGCAGGCCGCCGAAGCCGGCCGCCAGGCACCAGTTTCCCCAGGTCGGCGGTCCGAGCAGCGCCGCGGCGCCGACGATCATGAAGCACAGCCCCATCACCGGCACGACCCGCACCGAAAACGCGCCGCCGGTCACGAACCCGGTGCCGTACAGCAGGAGCCACGTGCCGGGCAGCGCATGCCACACGCTGGCGCGGTACAGCACCACCGTCAACAGGCCGCCCACGGCCATCGGCGCGAGGAAGCTCAGCCAGAAGCGCCGGCCCGGCCCCGAGAGAATCGGGTCGTCCACCGCGTACGCCTTGCGCACCATCGTCCAACCCCCGATGGCGAGCGCCACGATCGGAAGCGCCGGCCCGGCCCCGAGAGAATCGGGTCGTCCACCGCGTACGCCTTGCGCACCATCGTCCAACCCCCGATGGCGAGCGCCACGATCGCGGCGCCCAACCAGGTCGCCAGCCACAGCTCGGGGGTACGCTGGCGGGCCGCGACGAGCGCCGCGGCGAGCGCGGTGGTCCCGACCGCGATCTGGCCCCACCCCGGCACCGCCGTGAACGACCCGGCGCGCTCCATCGTCTGGCGGATGTAGCGCAAGTTGTCGAGCGCACGGTCGTGCAGCGGACGCGGCGACGCCATGGGGTCAGGATAGCGGGAACCCGGGCTCTTGTCAAGTACTTTGTATTGCAAAGTGACTAGGCTTCCCCCCGTCCCGACCGAGGCCCCGCCGTGCGCGTCTACATCTCCGTCGACATGGAAGGCATCGCGGGCGTGGTCCACGAATCCCAAACCGATCCCGCCGATCCGGCCCACGCCGCCGAGTACGGCCGCTTCCGGCGGCTGATGACGGGGGAAGCCAACGCGGCCATCGAGGGGGCGCTCGCCGCCGGGGCCACGAAGGTCGTGGTGAACGACAGCCATTGGTTCATGCGCAACCTGCTCGCCGAAGAGCTGCATCAGGCGGCTGAGCTCCTCTCCGGTGACCCGAAGCCGCGCTCCATGGTCGAGGGCATCGAGAGCGGCTTCGATGCGGCGTTGTTCATCGGCTACCATGCCCGCGCCGGCACGCCACACGCGGTCCTCGATCACACCTACGCCGACCGCATCCACGAAGTGCGGCTGAACGGCCGCCCCGTCGGCGAACTCGGCATCAATGCCGCGCTCGCCGGGGTCGCGGGAGTGCCGGTGGCCGTGGTGAGCGGCGACTCGAGCGTCGCCGCGGAAGCGAGAGCGCTCCTCGGGGAGGACGTCGCGACCGTGGTGGTGAAGCAGGCGGTGAGCCGTCACGCGGCCCGGAGCGTCGCGCCGGCGGTCGCCTGCCGCATGATCCGCGAGGGCGTCGCCGCGGCGCTCACTCAGAAACACGCGCCCCTCGTGCTGCCGCCGCCGATCACCGTCGAGGTGGACTTCGCGTTGACGATCCACGCCGACATGGCGGAGCTGTGCCCCGGGGCGACGCGCACGGCCGGTCGCACGGTGGCCTTCACCCACCAGGACTACCGCGAAGTCTTCCGGGGCTGGCGCGCGATGCTCAACCTGTCGGCGGTGGTCGAGTAGCGGACTCAGGGCCCGCAGTTCCCCATCCTTGTGTCCGCCACCATGACTTCGGGTGCTACTATGTGGTGGGCGTCAGCCCGGCGGCCGCCGCACCTTGAACAGCTCGAGCGACCGTGCCAGGATCCCGATCCCCGCCGAGTCCCCGGTCCGCCGCGGCACGGCGCGATAGATCAGAATCACGAGAATCCAGGTGATCCAGCTCGACCGCTCGCTCCACGACAGGCTGCGGAGCATGAGCCACGGTTGTGTGTACGCGGCCGTCCACGCGTCCCAGTCACCCTGGGCGAGCGCGATGGGCCGCGCGATCACGTGATTCGCGGCGTACCCGTGCGCGCTGGGGCTCGACAGGTTCCAGACGCAGGTGACCTTGCCCCAGCCGTGGTTGTCGCTCGCGCCGACGACGAGGAGGTCGTGCTGCGCGGCGAGCTGCAACACCTGAGCGCGCAGCGAGGCGGGGAACCCGATCGCCCGAGGCGCGCAGTTCACGATCTCAAAGCCGTCGACGCCGGCGGCCACAAAGGCGGTGAGATCGCCCCAGTGATGCTCCCAGTACTCGGGGAGCGACGCGAGCCCGAGCGCCCCCTGGCGGTGGAGCTCGGCGAACAGCCCCAGCATCGCGCGCGTGTCCCGGTTGTAGACGCCGCGGTCGATGGGGGCGACGGCGCCCAGTGCCACGACGTGCTGGGCGTACACGCTCCACTCGACGCCCGGGAGCAGGCGGATCGGGTCGTCCACGGGCTGGTTGAAGATGACGTTGTGGTCCGTGACGTAGGACGCCTGGAAGCCCTGCGCGGCGTGCCAGGCCGCGAGGTCCTGGGCCCGCCACCCGGGGCGGCCGTCATGCGAAGCGGCGGTGTGGGCGTGATAGTCGATCACGGTGACGCCTGAGTCCGCGGTCACGAGCGTGGGCACGGGCCGCGGCAGCAGCACCGCTCCGACGCCCAACAGCACGATCGCGAGCGGTCCCAGGAGCGCGCGGCTGAGCCGCTGCGCGAGCGTGCCGCGGCGCAGCGCGCCCCACAGAGCGAGCGCGAGGACCCAGACCGCGAGGAACGCTTTGGCGCGCTGCACGCTCAGAAACGTCAACGCATCGAGCACGGTCGACAGGGGGGCGAACACCGTGTAGGCGGCCGGCCGCACCAGATCGGCGCCGGCCGGAACCGTGCCTGTCACGGCGTCCACCAGTCCCGGCAAGGGCTGTAGCGCCGACCAGAGCAACAGCGCGAGCAGGGCGAACGCGATCGGGTGGCGGCGCAGGAGATTCACTCGTACAATCTTGATGATGAGAGCGATGGACGCCACGGTTCTCCTCGCCGTCGTCGGGCTCGCGTGTCGGCGGCCGGCGGGTGCTCGGACGCCGCCCGCCGATGCGGGGACGGTGGTAACGGTCTACGTGGCTCCCAAGGCCGTCGATCGGCTGATGGGCCGGCTGACGGGCGTCGCGGCGAGCCACCAGTGGGCGCTTTCAGTGCGGACCGACAGCGCGGCGCTCGCCGAAGCCGACCTCGTGGTCGTCGACAGCGCCGGCGTGCTCGTGGGACGTCTCAGGCCGGGGTCTCCCGCGGCGGCGCAGGCGCGGCAGTTGGCGGATGCGGTGCTCCAGTGAGCGACTTCGCCCGCGTTGCCGAGGTAGTGCTCGGGCCGCTCGTTGGCCGTCCCGAGGCCGATTGGCACCAGACGCCGCCGGGGAAGTGGAGCCCGGCGCAGATCGTGCACCATCTCGCGATCTCGCTCGAGCTCAGCGGCCGCACGTTCGAGGAGCGTCGTGGCAAGCCACCGATGCGACGGCGACCCCGCACACCACGGGAGCGGCTGGCGTATTTCCTGGTTCTGCAAATCGGGTGGATGCCGACCGGGCGCGACGCTCCCCCGGCGACCCGACCGGTCGAGCGGCCGGACGCCCGCGCCGTGGAACGGCAGTTCCGCGACGGTGTGACCCGCTTCCTGTCACTCGAGCGGGAGCTGCTTCCCGCCCGCCGTCACGACCTCTTCGTCAAGAACCCGGTATTCGGGGATCTGACGCTTCCCGAGTGGCTGCGCTTTCACGTCCGCCACTGCGCGCACCACGCGAAACAGATCCGCGCGCGTCTCGCGTCGTGAGCCGGAAGAAGCGAAAGCTCACGGTCCGCGTGCCGAACCCGCGCGCCCCGGTCAAAGAGCGGCTGAAGACGCCGTCGCACAAGGTGCATCGGCACGCCAAGCAGTATCGCCGGCGCGAGAAGCATCAGCGCCCGCTCGCCGAAGGGGAGTAGCGCCGGCGGGCGCTTCGCAACACCACGCAACACGCCAGCGGCTGCGGGTCCAGCACGGCCCGCATGCCTCGCGCCTGCACGCCCTCGAGCACGCCCTCGAGCAAGGCGAGGTTCATCCCGCACACGAGGACGCGGGATTCCCTCGCGAGAGCCGCGAACGGGCAGTTCGCGAGCTGCACGGAGCCATTGCTCCGGACCGGCTCGAAGCCGCACCACTCCAGCACGGGCAGCAAGCGGGCCAAGGGGCCGCGCGCCGTTCCGGCGCCGCGTCGTCCGCGGCTCGCGTCCGCTCCCAGGCTGCGGCCCAGGTTGCGGGCGGCACGCCGCAGCGCGCGCACGGCAGCGGGCGAGCGCACCACTCCAGCACGGGCAGCAAGCGGGCCAAGGGGGCGCGCGCCGTTCCGGCGCCGCGTCGTCCGCGGCTCGCGTCCGCTCCCAGGCTGCGGCCCAGGTTGCGGGCGGCACGCCGCAGCGCGCGCACGGCAGCGGGTGAGCGCGCCTCGGTCAGCGCCTGCGCCAGCATCCGGCCGGCCAGCTCGTAGCGCCGCCGCGGGAGCGTAAGGTCGAGCTGGTGTGCGGACCGGCGGTACAGCTTGGCGGGCCGGCCCGCGCCGGGCCCGCGCCGCCCGGTCAGGCGGCGGTAGGACGTGTCGAGCAGGCCCTGCCGCACCAGCTTGTCGAGATGGAACGCGGCGAGGGCGCGCGAGATGCGGAGCGCCCGCGCCGCCTCGTCCCGTCCCACGTCGCGGCGCCGGCGGGCGACGTAACAATAAAGACCCCTCCGGACCGGTTCGTCCAGCGACGCGATGGCGGCGATCTGGCGCTCGAGCTCTGATCGATGCACGGGACAAATCTACCAATCTGTCGCTTGTAATCACAGCGTATATTGCCGTTAGACCGGGCGTCAGGGAGGGGAATGCGGGACTACACGTATGTGATCGTCGGTGGCGGGATGACGGCGGACGCGGCGGTCGAGGGCATCCGCTTGGCCGATCCGGCCGGCCCGCTCGCCGTGATCGGCGCCGAGCCGCACCCCCCGTACAACCGCCCGCCGCTCTCGAAGGGCCTGTGGAAGGGAGACCCGGAAGGCGGTATCTGGCGCCAGGCGGCGACGACCGGCGCCGAACTGCATCTCGGCCGCCGGGTGGTCGGCATCGATCTGCAGGGGCGGAGCGTCACCGACGACCGGGGCGTGCAGTATGGTTTCAAGAAGCTGCTGCTCGCCACCGGGGGTGCGCCGCGGCGCCTGCCGCTCCAGTCGGACCAGGTGATCTACTTTCGTACGCTGGACGACTACCGCCGCCTGCGCGGCCTCGCGGAGCAGCAGCTCCGCTTCGCGGTCGTGGGCGGCGGGTTCATCGGGAGCGAGGTCGCGGCGGCGTTACGGCTGCAGGGTCGCGACGTCGTGATGCTGGTGCCCGAAGCTGGGTTGGGCGCGCGGGTCTTCCCGGCGGATTTATCGCGCTTCCTCGTCGATTACTATCGGCAGAAAGGCGTCGAGGTGCGCACGGGCGAAGGGATGGTCGGGCTGGAGTCGCGCGGCGGCAAGTGCGTCGTGCGCACCACGACGCAGGCTCTCGTCGCCAGCGACATCGTCGTGGCCGGCCTGGGGATCCAGCCGAGCGTCGAGCTCGCGGAGCAGGCCGGGGTGCTGGTGGAGAACGGCATCGTCGTGGACGAGTTCTGCCGTTCCAGCCATCGTCGTGGCCGGGCTGGGGATCCAGCCGAGCGTCGAGCTCGCGGAGCAGGCCGGGGTGCTGGTGGAGAACGGCATCGTCGTGGACGAGTTCTGCCGTTCCGGCCATCCGGACGTGTACGCCGCGGGCGACGTCGCGAGCTTCCCCAACCCCGCCCTCGGCTCCCGCCTCCGCGTGGAGCACGAGGACAACGCCAACACCATGGGCAAGATCGCAGGGCAGAACATGGCGGGTCGAGCGACGCCCTACACGCACCTGCCGTTCTTCTATTCGGACCTGTTCGAGCTCGGCTACGAAGCCGTGGGGGAGCTCGACTCGCGCCTCGAAGCCGTCGCCGACTGGAAGACCCCGTTCCGTGAGGGCGTCGTCTACTACCTGCAGGCGGGGCGGGTACGGGGAGTGCTCTTGTGGAACACCTGGGGCCAGGTGGACCACGCCCGCGCGCTCATCGCCCAGCCCGGACCGTTCCGCCCCGCCGACCTGAAGGGTCGCCTGCCAGCCTGATCCGCTCCAGGCACCCGGCATCCAGTCGCCGGCTTGGCAGCGTCTCCTATTTTAACAACTAAACGTTTGTTATAGAGATCTCCTCCACGCGAAGAGGTGCGTATGAGGCAGCGCTGGCTCCTGGCCACCGTGCTGGTCGCGCTCGTGGCTTGCTCCGAATCCCCGACGAACCCCGCGATCGAGCGCACGCTGTTCGACGGGCAGCACATCTTCCGGTTCGACACCTTCGGCGACGAGGCGTTCTGGACCGATACGCTCAAGATGCACCAGGTGGTCCAGGGCATCAGCCCCAAGACCGCACTCGGCGTCGGGCTCAAGGTGGACGTGGACGCGCTCCCCGCCGCACTGGTGTCGCAGCTCCAGGCGGGGCAGGTCAACCTCGACGACCCGGCGACCACGGTCGCCCTGCTCGCGCTGAACGCCGTCGTCGGCGTGCAGGCCAGCGTCGACGCCGCCAACACCATCACGCGGTTCGGCGTCACGTGCGCGCTGTGCCACTCCACCGTGGACAACTCGCTCGCCCCCGGCATCGGCCGGCGGCTCGACGGCTGGCCGAATCGCGACCTCAACCCCGGGCTGATCCTGTCGCTCTCACCGGCGCTGCAGGCGCCCGCCGCGCACGCCGTGCTCACTTCGTGGGGTCCCGGCAAGTACGACGCGCACTGGAATCACGACAACCAGAACGGGCCAGTGCTTATCCCACCCGCGTACGGCCTCGCGGGCGTGAACCTCGAGACGTACACCGGCGAGGGCGGGATTCCCTACTGGAACGCGTACGTCGCCGTCACGCAGATGCACGGGCATGGCACGTTCGTGGATCCGCGCACGGGCGACGCGATCCACTACAACCCGGACCTCGTGACGCCCAAGCTGCCGGCGCTGCAGCAGTACGAGCTGAGTCTCACGACGCCCCCGGCGCCGGCCGACAGTTTCGATGCCGCGGCCGCGGGCCGGGGGCAGACGGTGTTCTTCGGCGCGGGGACGTGCTCCAACTGTCACGTCCCGCCGCAATACACCGACGCCGGATTCGGCCTGCACAATCCCGCCGAAGTCTGCGGCGATGGCGGGCTCGCGACGCGCGGCACCACGGGGAAGTACCGCACGACGCCGCTGCGAGCGTTGTCACGGCATCCGCCCTACTACCACGACGGCAGCCTCGCCACGCTCGCCGACGTCGTGACCCACTACAACACCTGCCTGAATCTCGGGCTGAGCGCGGGGCAACAGGCAGATCTGGTGCAGTTCCTAAAATCGCTGTGAGACGCGGGACCCCGGGCCCGGGAGTCCGCCTTCGCGGCAACGCGCTCCTGGCGGTTGGGGGAGGACTGCACTAAGCTGCGCCGCCGGACACGCGAGAGGGAACGCGGAATGCGGTGGATGGTGTTGCCGGCGGGCGCGTGGTGGCAGGCCTGGGCGCGGTGGCGGGGCGGCCTCGCCGCCAGGATCTTCTTCGCCGCGACGCTGCTCGTCGTAGTGGTGCTGGGCCTGACGTTTGGTCTCACGTCGCTCGAGGCACATCGCACCGTGGACGAGTCGATCCGGCGCGCGTTGGTGGGGCGGCGCCGCGGCGTGCAGGCCTTCCTCGCCGGTCGGACCACGGCGTTGGCCGGTATGAGCGGCGTGAGCGTGCAGGTGCCGCAATTCCGCGAGCGCCTGCTGCAGCGATCGCGCGGCGACGTGCTCGATCAGGCCGAGGAGTACCGACACCTGCTGGGTGCGTCGTGGGTGCTGGTGACGAACGACCGGGGGCTGCTCGTCGCCCGCACCGACTACCCCGCCGAATTCGACATCGATCTCTCCCGGGGTGCGCTCATGGCCGGGGCGCTTTCCGGCGAGCAAGCCGACGGCGCCTGGCTCGACGATCGCGCGCAACGCCTCTACATGGCGGTGGCGACTCCCCTGCGGGCCTCCCCGGACGCGGCGCCTCAGGGCGTGCTCGTCGCCGCGTACGAGGTCGGCGACACGCTGGCGCAGGAGATCAAGCAGGCGAGCGGCTCCGACGTCGTCTTCTTCGCCCTCGACACGCTGGACCGCCCGCATGTCGTGGCGAGCACGCTGCCGCGCGAGGATATCGAGCCGGTCCTCGTCGCGGACACCGCGGCGCTGACGTCGTCTTCTTCGCCCTCGACACGCTGGACCGCCCGCATGTCGTGGCGAGCACGCTGCCGCGCGAGGATATCGAGCGGGTCCTCGTCGCGGACACCGCGGCGCTGCGCCGGCTGCAGCAAGACTCGGCGGGAGTGGGGCTGTCGGCCCAGGTGGCGGGGGAGCACCTGGTCGGCCTGGCGGGGCCGATCCGCTCGGCGGGCGGCAGCGTGTACGGCGGTTTCGTGTCCTTCTGCTCGCGCGATGCCGAGCTGGCGGCGTTCCGGGCGTTGCCGCGCACGATCCTGATCGCGGTCGCGCTCGGGATCGGGTTGGCGCTCGTGATCGCGCTCGCGCTCGCGCGCCAGGCCTAGATCCCCGCGAACCACGGATAGCCCTGGTCTTCCCAGTAGCCGCCCGGGCGCTTGTCCGTGAAAGTCAGCGAGACCAGGTACTTCGTCATCTTGTAGCCCAGCTTGGTGGGCGAGTAGAGCCGCAGCGGCGCCCCGTGCGCCGGCGGCAGGGGGTTGTCGTTCATCCCGTAGGCGAGGATCGTCTGCGGGTGCAGCGCGCTCGCCATGTCCCAGCCGTTCGAGTAGTCGGAGTCGAACGACACGAAGCGGATGTACCGGGCCGCGTCGAGCGGCTGACAGCGCTGCACGACCGCCGAGACGGGCACGCCATGCCACGTCGCGATCGCCGACCATCCTTCGACGCAATGGTGCTTCACCGTGTACGTGACCCGCGGCATCCCCATCAAATCATCGAGCGAGAGGTCGAGCGGTTGCCGCACGAGGCCGTCCACCCGCAGCCGCCAGGCGCTCGGGTTCTCCAGCGTCGGCACGCTGTTCGAGATGAAGTAGCCCGGCAGCATGGCGCTCCGCTGGGCCGGCGTGTACGTGCGCGCCAGGCGCGTGGGTGAGAAGAGAATCTTCTCGCCCACCCAGTCGTTCAGCCGGCTGATGTCGAGCAGCCGCGGGCGGACCGCGTTGCCGCCGTCCCACCCGCACGCCGCGACGAGCGACGCGGCGCCGCCCGCCACACCAAGCGTCACGAACGCCCGCCGGTCCAGTCTTGGCGTCTGCGATTCAGTCACGGCTCGGGAACCTCCCCCGGTACCAGCCGGTGAGCATCGCGCGGAACGAGGCGGGATCCACGGCGAACACGAGGATCACGTGAGTGATCGTGAAGGCGACGAAGATCCACACGATCCAGAAGTGCCAGTAGCGCGTCGCCTGAAAGCCGCCGAACAGCGCCGTCAGCCACGAGAGCTGCACCGGCTTGTAAATGGCCAGCCCGGTCAGCACCGCGACCGCGCCGAGGAGGTAGATACTCGTATAGGCGAGCTTCTGCAGCGGGTTGTGCTTGCCCTGTGGCGGGTGGTCCCGGCGGAGCCGGAGGTAGTACCGCGTCATGTCGATCGCGCCGCGCACGTCGCGGGGGCGGAACAGCAGCGCGCGCCACTCGCCGCTCTGCACGAGATAGCCGAGGTAAAGCAGGCCGACGGTCACCAGGGGCCACATCAGGGCGAAGTGCCAGTTCAACGCGCCCGCGAGCCAGCCACCGAGGCGGGTCCAGTGGGGGAACTGGGTACCGTCGAACGGGCTCGGGAAGAGCGGGCCGCCGCGATTCCCGAACCGCGCGTACGCCTCGTAGATCTGCAGCCCGCTCGCGATCATCCCGGTGACCAGGAGCAGCGTCGCCCAATGGGTCACACGCACGATCCAGTGGTGGCGGCACACCGGGGCGCGCACAGGGGGAGGCGCCGCGTTCGCTGGCGGGGTCGGGCCGTCGCTCATCGGTCGAATATATTTCAGTCCATGAGGTACGTCATGTTGCTCGGATTCGGATGGGTCGCGGCCTGCCAGGCGCGCGGGGTAACCCGGACGACGCACCCGGCCGATTCCGTCGATCTTGCGGCGTTCGTGCCGCGGGACTCGAGCGACAGCGCCCTGCTCGCGCCACAGGTGATCGCGGAGCCGAGCGTGGTGCTGTTTTGGCTACCCGCGGCCGACACGCTGGGCGCCGACGACCGGGCCCAGGCGTTCGACGATCTCAAGTACTATACCGAGCAGGTCGCCGCGGCGCTCCAGGCGAACGGGATCCGGCTGCTCGCGACCCACGCCGACACGGTGTACGTGGCGCTGCCGAACCGGTCGCTGCGTCCCGTCCTGCTGTCGGGGCTCGACTATCCGTTCGGATATCTCTTCATCGATCCGGGCGGTCCCGAGCGCATCCTCACCGGCGTGTACGCCAACGAAGACTTGATGGACGAGCTGCGCGCCTACTTCGACATCTCAGACGACTCCACCGCGGTGCGGCCGCGGATCACCACCTGAGCGCCGCTCGTGCCTCCCCGCCCGATCTGATCCTCGCAGGCGGTGACGTGCTGCTGCACGAGAACGGCTGGCGGGTGGTGCGGGCCGATGTCGTGGTCGCCGGCGGGAGGATTGACGCGGTAGGAAGGCCAGGGGAACGGCCGGGGAGGGGGGAAGCCCTAAAGGACTCCCTGACGGTCGAGGGAAGGGGGAAGCATCCCGCTATTCAGGTGCGCGATTGCACCGGCTGTCTCGTCATCCCCGGCCTCATCCAGGCGCATATCCACCTCTGCCAGACGCTGTTTCGCGGGCTCGCCGACGATCTGCGGCTCGAGCAGTGGCTCAGCCGCCGCATCTGGCCGCTCGAGGCGGCGCATACCGAGGAGACGGTGTACTGGTCCGCGATGCTCGGTGCCGCGGAGCTGCTGCTCGGCGGCACGACGGCGATCCTCGACATGGAGACGGTGCATCACACGCAGGGCGCGTTCCGGGCGCTCGAGCGCATCGGCCTCCGGGCCGTGGTGGGGAAGTGCCTCATGGACGCGCACCCCGAGGGGGCGCCGCTCGAGCTGGCGGAATCCACGGATACGGCGCTGGCCGAGGCCGAAAGCCTGGCGCGCCGCTGGCACGGGGCGGCGGGCGACCGGCTGCGCGTCTGCTTCGCGCCGCGTTTCGTGCCGAGCTGCTCCGGTCCATTGCTGCGCGCGGCGAGCGAGCTGGCAGAGCTGTTCGGTGCACAGGTGCACACGCACGCCGCGGAGACGATCGTCGAGCGGGAGACGGTGCTGCGCACGACCGGAATGGAGGAGATCGCCTACCTCGATTCCGTGGGGATCTCGGGGAAGCACGCGGCACTGGCGCACTGCGTGTGGGTCGACCAGCACGAGACCGCGCGGCTCGCCCGCCAGGGGACGAATGTGGTGCATTGCCCATCGTCGAACCTGATGCTCGGCAGCGGCGTGGCACGGGTGCCGGAGCTGCTCGAGGCGGGGTGCCGCGTGGCGATCGGTGCGGACGGCGCGGCGTGCAACAACCGGCTCGACGTGTTTGCGGAGATGCGCCTCGCCGCGCTCATCCAGAAGCCGCGGCTCGGCGCGGAGGCGCTCCCCGCCGGCAAGGTGCTTGAGCTCGCGACCGTGGGAGGGGCGCGAGCGCTCGGATTGGAAAACGAGATCGGCTCGATCGCGGTCGGCAGACGCGCGGACCTCCTGGTGATGGACCTGCGCGAGCCGCACGTGACGCCCGCCGGCGCGGATCCCGTGTCGCAGCTCGTGTACGCCGCGTGCCCGAGCGACGTGCGCGACGTGTTCGTCGACGGGCGCGCCCTGGTGCTGGGCCACGAATTGGTGACCGTGTCGGTGGACGAGATCGTGCGCGAAGCGGGTCGCTGCGCCGCCGAGCTGCGGCGGCGGGCGCA
>Ga0209803_1002105_pt1 | contig 12640 bp, 8 predicted proteins | sample GraSoiAngelo_138_FD_185895 | JGI IMG/M metagenome (GOLD analysis project Ga0209803, IMG submission 185895) | Grasslands soil microbial communities from the Angelo Coastal Reserve, California, USA - 14_0929_09_40cm (SPAdes) (version 2) | ecosystem: Environmental > Terrestrial > Soil > Grasslands ... | reverse complement strand
ATGCGTTCCGTATGTCCTCACGATTGCCCGTCGGCGTGCGCGCTGCTGGTCACGGTCGAGGAGGGACGGCTGACCGGCGTCACCGGCGACCCCGCGCATCCGTTCACCCAGGGTGTCATCTGCGGCAAGGTGCGCGCCTATGCCGAGCGCGTCCATTCGCCCCTCCGCGTGCTTCATCCCTTGCGTCGCGTCGGGGCCAAGGGCGAGGGACGGTTCGAGCGGATCACGTGGGACGCAGCCTTTGGCGAGATCGCGGAGCGCTGGCGCCGGATCATCGCGACGCACGGGGCCGAGGCCATCCTGCCGTTCTCCTACGCGGGCACGATGGGACAGATCCAGTACTTCGCCGGCCATCCGCTCTTCCACGCGCTGGGCGCGAGCCGACTCGATCGCACCATCTGCATCAACACGGCCTACGCGGGATGGCGGGCGACGCTCGGCGCGGTCACCGGCAACGACTCCGAGCAGATGGTGGGAGCCGATCTCATCGTGCTGTGGGGCGTCAACGCGGCGTACTCCACCGTGAACGTGATGACGCTGGTCAAGCAGGCGCGCGTACGCGGCGCCTTCGTCGTCTGCGTCGATCCCTATCGCACCGCGACCGCCGAGCAGGCGGACCTGCACCTGATGGTCCGGCCCGGCACCGACACCGCGCTCGCCCTCGGCGTCATGCACGTGCTCATCCGTGAAGACCGCGTCGACCACGCGTACATCGCGCGATCCACCCTCGGCTACGAGCGGCTCGCCGAGCACGTCGCCCAGTACGCACCAGAGCGCGTCGCCCCGATCGTCGGCCTGCCGGCGTCGACCATCGTGGACTTCGCCCGGCGCTACGGGGCATCGCCGCGCTCGTTCATGCGCGTCGGCATCGGCGTGTCACGTCACGAGAACGGCGGCATGACGTGCCGGACGCTCGCGTGCCTGCCCGCGCTGACCGGCGCCTACGCCGACGACCACGGGGGAGCGCTGCTCTCGTCCACGGGCGGCTTCGGCTTCGACTCGCGGGTGCTCGAGCGTTCCGACCTCATGCCGTCGCCGTCGCCGCGCGTGATCAACATGATCCACCTCGGCCGCGTGCTGACCGACCCGGTCATGACGCCACCGATCACGAGCCTCTACGTCTACAACTCGAACCCGGCCGCGGTCTGTCCGAACCAGGCCCTCGTCCTGCGCGGGTTGGCGCGCGAGGATCTCTTCACGGTCGTCCACGAGCAGGTGATGACGGACACCGCGCACTACGCCGACCTCGTGCTCCCGGCCACCATGTCGCTCGAGCACGAGGACCTCTACCGCTCGTACGGCCACTTCCACCTCCAGCTCGCTCAGCCGGTCCTCTCACCGCCGGGCGAGGCCCTGCCGAACTGGGAGGTCTTCCGCCGGCTCGCGCGCGCCCTCGGCGTTGCCGAGGCGCATTACGCGAAATCGGGGGCGGACCTCATCCGCGAGCTGCTGGCGACCGGCGACGAGACGGCGAACGGGATCACCTACGAGCGGTTGCGCGCCGAGGGCTCGGTGAGGATGAACCTGCCGCGTCCGTATCGGCCGTTCGCCGATGGCGCGCCCACGCCGTCCGGTCGCGTCGAGTTCTACTCGGAGCGGCTCGCGCGCCAGGGCCAGCCACCGCTCCCGACGTACGTGCCGCTTCGCGAGGGACCCGACAACGTCGCATTGAGCGCGACGTTTCCGCTGCAGTGCATCGTTCCCCCGAACCGCTTCTTCCTGAACTCGTCGTTCAGCCAGTCCGAGCGGTTGCGCCGCCGCCAGAAGACGCCGACGGTCCTCCTCGCGCCGGCCGACGCGGCCGCGCGCGGGATCGGCGACGGCGACGCCGTCGTCGTGACGAGCGCCCGGGGCGCCGCACGGTTTGCCGCCGAGCTGACGGACCGGACGCGGCCCGGAGTGGTCGTCGTCGAGGGCCTCTGGTGGCATCGCTTCCATCCGGGCGGCCACGGCGCCAACGTCCTCACCCGCGACGACGTCACCGACCTGGGGGGCGGACCGGCTTTTCACTCCAACCTCGTCCAGGTAGCCCGGGCCGAGTCCGCCCCGGCGGGGTCGGCCCTTGCCGGGGTCGGATTGACAGGCGTTTCCGGGGGCGGCTAGTCTTCATGGGTTCTGATCACGAGAGGCCCGACGCGTGAGTGCAGCGCACGCCGTGTTGTTCGACTTCGGCGGAACGCTGGACGCCGCGGGCGTGCCCTGGAAGGAGCGGATCTTTCACCTCTACCGTGAGGAGGGCGTGGACGTTGAGGCCGAGCGCTTCGCCCCGGTGTTCTATCGCGCCGACGATGCCCTGGTGGGAACGATTCCGTCGACGCTCTCGTTCCGCGACACGGTGCATCGACTCGTGGCCGGCGTGAGCTCCGGGCTGGGCGTGACGGATGCGGCGGTGGGCGCGCGCGTCGCCACGCGCTTCATCGATCAGGCGCTCGACGCCGTCGGCGCGGGCACGCCGGTCCTGGCCCGGCTGGCCCGCCGGTACCGCCTCGGTCTCGTCTCGAACTTCTACGGCAATCTCGAGACCGTCTGTGCCGACGTCGGCCTGCACGGGCTCTTCGCCGTGATCGTGGACTCCGCGCGCGTGGGCTGCACCAAGCCCGACCCGCGCATCTTCCACCGCGCGCTCGAGGGCGTCGGTGTCGCGGCGGGCGATGCGACGTTCGTCGGCGATTCGCCGACCCGTGACATGGCCGGCGCGCGCGGCGTGGGCATGCGACACATCTGGCTGGTGCCGCCCGCGGCGCGGCCCACGCCGTGCTGTCCGGGGGATCGCGTGGTCCGGTCGCTCGGCGAGCTCGACGAGTGCCTGCGGTGACGGCGCCGTTTCCAGCCGGGATCATCGCCGCCGGCGAGGGCAGCCGGCTCCGGGCGGGCGGCTTCGCCATGCCCAAGCCGCTGGTCCCGGTCGCCGGGGTGCCGCTGATCGAGTCGGCGATCACGAATTTCCTGGCGGCCGGCGTGACCTCGCTCGTGATCATCGTCAACGACGCCGGACGCGCGTGTGTCGAGCGCGTGCGCGCGCGCTTCCCCGGCGTCGACGTCCAGTTCATCGTGAAGACGACCGCGTCGTCCCTCGAGAGCTTCTTCGAGGTCAATCGGCGGCTCGGGCGGGGACGCGCGCTGATCTCGACCGTCGACGCCTGGTGCCGACCTGCGGACTTCACGCGGTTCGTGGACGCCGCGCGCCGGCGGCCCGCCGACGCGAGCGTGCTCGCCGTCACGCCGTTCGTCGCCGACGAGAAGCCGGTCTGGGTGAGCGTCGACGGCGCCGGGCGCATCACGGACCTGGGAGGACCGTCGGGAACGCAGGTGACCGCCGGCATGTACGTGCTCTCCGAGCGGGCACGCGCGACGTCGCCGCCGCCGCTCGGACGGCTGCGCGAATTCCTGCGGTGGCTGCTCGAGCACGGAGAGACCATGTACGCCGAAATCATCGAGACCGTCGTGGACGTGGACCGCGCGTCCGACATCGCACTGGCCGAGGCGCTGGCGGTGGCCGCGCCGGGCCCACATCGGGGAGGGGACAGGTGAGCGATCCGCACTGCTGGGGCATCTTCCGCGAACGCGCGCATTCGCCGGGGCGTGAGTACGACGACAGCGAGATCCTCACCCTGACGGGCAAGGAGCTCGAGGCGCGCGGATTCCAGGTCACGCTGAAGAGTCCCGAGGAGGCCCTGAGCTCACCCGAGCCACGCCCGGTCGGGGTGTTCATGATGTGCGAGCGCATCGCCATCCTCCAGCGCCTGCACGCGGTCGAGGCGCGCGGCGTGCCCCACGTCAACAGCCCGCGCGCCGTCCTCAACACGTATCGCGATCGGATGATCACGCAGTTCCAGGAGGCGAACGTCCCGTTCGTGCCCAGCCACTTCGTGTCGACGGTGGACGGCCACGGCGTGGGCGCGTTGCCGGTGTGGGTGAAGCGCCCGGACGTGCACAACACGCAAGACGGCGACGTCGTCTTCGGTGACACCGCCGAGCGCGTGGGCCAGGCCCTCGCCGACCTCGCCGCGCGCGGGATCGACCGCGCCGTCATCCAGCCGCACGTGGCGGGCGATCTCGTGAAGTTCTACGGGATCGGCGTCGGAATCGGCGCCGCCGGCGCGCCGCCGTGGTTCCGGTGGTTCTATCACAAGGACCAGCGACTGCACGAGTACGCGTTCGACGCGGCCACGCTCGCGCGCACCGTGCGACAGGCGGCCACCGCGCTGGGCCTCGAGATCTATGGTGGCGACGCCGTCATCGCGCCGACCGGCGCGATCGTGCTCCTCGATCTCAACGCCTGGCCGAGCTTCGCGCTCTATCGCGAGGAGGCGGCGCCGCGCATCGCCGACTACCTCGCCCGGCGGTTCGCGGCGGTGTCGCGATGACCGACCGTCGCCGCGAAGTCGGGCCGCGCTCGCGCCAGATCTTCGAGCGCGAGCAGCGTCACGTCGCGCCCGGGCTGCAATCCTTCGCGCTCTACTCGGGGCTGGCCATGGCCCGCGGCCAGGGCTGCACGCTCACCGACGTGGACGGCAACACGTACATCGATTTCATCGCCGGCATCGGCGTGGGCAGTGTCGGCCACTGCCATCCGCATTACGTCGAGAGCCTCAAGCGCCAGATCGAGCAGTTGACCTTTGGCAGCTTTACCACCGAGGCCCGCGCGAAGCTGCTCGAGCTGCTCGCGAGCCTCACGCCCGACGGCCTCACGCGCATCCAGTTCTTCTCGGGCGGCGCCGAGGCGGTGGAGGCGGCCCTGCGCCTGGCCAAGGCGGCGACGGGCAAGCACGAAGTCATCGGCTTCTGGGGCGGCTTCCACGGCAAGACCGGCGGCGTGCTGGGACTCCTCGGCAGCGACTTCAAGCACGGGCTGGGGCCGTTCCTGCCCGGCCAGTACTCGGCGCCGTACGCCGACTGCTATCGCTGCCCGCTGCGGCTGCGCTACCCCGAGTGCGGCATCGCCTGCGCCGACTACGTGCGCGACGTCATCAAGTATCAGACCGGTGGCGAGATCTCGGCGATCATCGTCGAGCCCATCCAGGGCACCGCGGGCAACGTCGTTCCGCCGCCGGGCTATCTCACGGCGCTCCAGGCGATCGCGCGCGAGCACGAGGCGCTCTTGATCGCCGACGAGATGCTCACCGGCTTCGGGCGGACAGGGCTGATGTGGGGTTGCGACCACGACCGCGTGATCCCCGACATCATGACGGTGGGCAAGGGGATCGGGGGCGGCTTCCCGCTGAGCGGCGTGATCTCGACGCAGCCACTGACCGGCCACAAGCCGTGGTCCAATCCGAGCGCCAGCTCGTCGAGCTATGGCGGCAACCCGTTGGCCGCCGCCGCCGGACTGGCCACGCTCGAGATCTTCCTGAAGGAAGACCTGGTCAGGAACTCGGAACGCGTCGGCAAGATCATGCTCTCCCGGCTGGAAGCGCTGAAGGAGAAGTATCGCTGTGTCGGCGAGGTGCGCGGCAAGGGCCTGATGCTCGGCATCGAGCTCGTGCGCGACCGCGCGACGAAGGAGCCGCTCGGCAAGGACGTCACCCGCGCGTTCTATCAGGAGTGTCTGCGCCGCGGCCTCCTGGCGATGACCTATTCGCCGTCGATCCGCATCAATCCGCCGTTGATCATCACCGAGGACACCGCGCTCGCGGGGCTCGCCATTCTCGACGAGGCGCTGGGGGCGGTGGTTCGCGACCACGGGCTCTCGTAGCGGATGCTGCGCGGCGCCATCATCGGCTTGGGCAACGTCGCGCTCGCAGGCCATCTGCCGGGCTGGCTGCGCTGTCGTGACGTCGAGATCGTGGCGGCGACCGACGTCGAGCCGGCCCGACGAACGGCCATCGAGGCGCTCGTCCCGACGGTGACGTGGTACGACACCGCCGAGTCACTGCTCGCTCGGGAGCGGCTCGACTTCGTGGACATCTGCACGCCGCCCGCCAGCCACGGCCCGCTGGTGACGGCCGCCCTCGGCTCGAGTCGGCACGTGCTCTGCGAGAAGCCGCTCGTCATCGCGCCCGAAGAGCTGGCGCCGCTGACGACGCTGGCCGGCGAGCGCAGGCGCGTGCTCCACACCGTTCACAACTGGCACCACGCGCCGATCGTCAAGCGCACGGCCGAACTGCTCTCGCAGGGCGCGATCGGCGAGGTGCGCCGCGTGAGCTGGCAGACGCTCAGGACCAAGCCGGCGGCGGTGCGAGATGAGCGTCGCGTCAACTGGCGGCTCGATCCCGCGCTCGCCGGCGGTGGCGTGCTGACCGATCACGGCTGGCACGTCTTCTACGTCGTCTGCCGCTGGGTGGGTGAATCACCGACGGCGGTCGGCGCGCGCCTCGAGACCCGGCGCCACACGGCGTGGGCCGTCGAGGACACCGCCACCGTGCATCTCGCGTTTCCCCACGCCAGCGCCGAGATTCTGCTGACGTGGGCCGCCGACAGTCGGGACAATCGCGCCGAGCTGATCGGGACCGATGGCCGCCTCGATCTCGAGGACGACACGCTCGTGCTGACCCGCAACGGGCGCCAGGAGCGCTGGCCGTGCCCGCCCGCGATGTCCGACGGCTCGGCGCATCCCGAATGGTTCGATCCGGTCGTCCACCAGTTCGTGGGCGAGGTCACGGGCGTGGCGCGGCCCGACGGCAATCTCGCCGAGGCGTCGCTGTGCACGATGCTCGAGAGCCTGGCTCGTGAATCCAGTCGTCAGGGTGGGCACGCCCTTCGCCTGGCGGCGACGACGACGCCGGCGTGGTGAACGGCGATGCCGGGCGCGTGGCGGCGGTCGTGCCCGTCACCACCGCAGCGCCCGCCGCAGTGGGAACGCTCGTGATCGTGCCGCCGACGACCGACTGCGTCATCGGTGGCCTGCCCCTCGTTCGTCGCATCGTGCTCGCGGCCACGGCGGCCGGCTACAGCCAGATCCTGGTTCGAAGCACGGAGTCGACGCTCCGTGACGGCCTCGGCGGCACACGGGCCGCGGTGCTGACGGACGCGAGCGTTCCTCGCGCCGCGTCGGGCCGTCGTGTCGTGGTGATACCGGGCAACGTCGTGCCGCAGGCGAGCTGGCTGCGAACGCTGCGTGAAGCGCCGATGGCGCGCGAGAGCCTTGCTGTCGACCACGCGCTGGTCGCCGTGGTGGACACCGACGATTCCGGCGCCGTCCTGAACGCCGCGGCCAGGGCCGCGGACGCCAGCGCCCTCGTCGCCGAGCTGGAGCGAACGCTCGCCCACGCCCCCCCGCCGGCCGGGGTCGAGGGCCGCTTTCCGATCGTTGCCACGGGGGACGTCGCCAGGGCCGAGCGCTGGTTGCTCCGCTCGTTGATCAAGCAGCGCGAAGGGTTCATGTCGCGACACTTCGAGCGGCGCGTGTCACTGGCCTTGACGCGGCGCCTGGCCAACACGTCGATCACGCCGAACATGATGACGGTGATCAGCGGGGCGGTCGGACTGCTCGGGGCGACGTTCTTCCTGTCGCCGGCGCCGCGGTGGCAGCTCACCGGTGCTCTGCTCTTCCTGGCTCACTCGATCCTCGACGGCTGCGACGGCGAGCTCGCGCGGCTGAAGTTTCAGCACTCCCGCTGGGGCGCGGTGCTCGACTTCTGGTGCGACAACGTCGTGCACGTCGCCGTGTTCCTGTGCATCGCCGTGGGATGGAGCCGCGACAGCGGCGCGGCCTGGCCGCTGGGGCTCGGCGCTGTCGCCAGCGTCGCGACGGTCGGCTCGGCCGCGGTCTTCTTCGGGCGGATCATCGAGGATCGCGTCGAGGCCGGGGGAGCCGCCGCGCGCGTGATCGACGCACTCGGCGCCCGTGACTTCATCTACATCGTGATCCTGATGGCGGCCTTCGGCAAAGCGAAGTGGTTCCTGGTGGCGGCCGCGATCGGCGCACCGATGTACCTGGCGCTCGCGATCGTGCTCATCGGACGACATGACCGCGTTCGTTGACGTCATCCTGCGCGGCCTGGGCCTCTCGGGCCAGGCCATCGCGGTCGGGGGCGTCGTGTTCGCGCTGCTCGTCCTCGGTCCGACGCCACCGGCCAGCGCGTGGCCGACGGCGTGGCGCCGGCTCTGGACGCTCGTCGCGATCGCCGCCATCGGCGTCGCCGTCGCGCAAGCGGCCTCGCTCGGCGTCCTGGTGGCCGCGCTCGGCGAGGACGCGAGCCCGTCGCATGGCGAGCTGGCGACGACGCTCGCGGCGACCCTCTATGCCCGGGCGAGCGTCGTCCGGATGCTGGCCGCCGTCGGCCTGGCCGCGGTGGCGCTCATCGCGCGACGTCGCGAGCGGCTCGGGCTCTGGTGGCTGGCGATCCTCGCCCCGGCCCTCGTCGTGGGCGTGAGCGGCGCATGGACGAGCCACTCGGCGGCGCGACTCCAGTATCGCGGCGTGCTGGTGGCGCTCGACGCCGTCCATCAAGTAGCGGCGGCGGCATGGATCGGCGGTCTCGTCCACCTCGTGGCCGCCGCGTTCCCGCGTCCCGGCGACCAGCGGCCGGTCACGTTCCTGCGCCGGTTCTCCTCGGTGGCCCTGGTCTCGGTGGCGGCCCTCGTCGTCGCCGGCGTCGGCCTGAGCCTCGTCTACGTCGACGGGATCTCGGCGGCGTTCGGGACCGCCTACGGGATCATGATCATGACCAAGGCGCTGATGCTCGCCGGCCTGCTCGTGCTCGGCTTCGCCAACTTCCGGTCCGTTCGCAGCCTGCCGGACGCGGTTTCGCCGCTGCGCTTGCGGCGCTTCGTCGAGGTCGAGCTCGGCCTGGGGCTCACCGTGTTCTTCGCGGCCGCGTCGCTGTCGTCGCTGCCGCCCGCCGTCGACGTCGTCACCGATCGCGCCACGTTCGGTGAAGTGGCCACGCGCTTCACGCCGCGCTGGCCGGCCCTCACGTCGCCGTCGATCGAAGAGCTGCCGGTGGACGATCCGACGGCGCCCCGCACCGACGCCGACCGCGCGTGGTCGGAGTACAACCATCACATCAACGGGCTCTTCGTGCTCCTGATGGGCGTGCTCGCCGTGCTGCACGCGACGGGACGGGCGGGCTGGGCCCGCCACTGGCCGCTCGTGTTCCTGGGCATGGCCGCCTTCATGCTGGTCCGGAACGATCCGGGAGCGTGGCCCATCGGGCCGCAGGGATTCTGGGCGAGCATGGCCGAGCCGACCGTGTTTCAGCATCGGCTGTTCATGCTGCTCGTCGTCCTCTTCGGCATCTTCGAGTGGATGGTGCGCACGGGGCGGCTGCGCTCCTCGTCGGCTGCGCTCGTCTTTCCGATGCTGTGCGCGGTGGGCGGCGGGCTCTTGCTGACCCACTCGCACGCGAGCCTCAACCTCAAGTCGGAGTTCCTGCTCGAGGTCACCCACACGCCGCTCGGCGTCCTGGGGATCCTCATCGGGTGGGCGCGCTGGCTCGAGCTGCGGCTGCCCGGCGCTGACGCGCGCGTGGCCGGTCGCGTGTGGGCCTCCGCGCTGGCGGTCTTCGGCGTCTTGCTCCTGCTGTACCGCGAGAGCTGAGCGCTCGAGGCCGCCCATGAGGTGGATGAAGCTGCTCCTGCTCCTGGTGGGGCTGGGGCTGTTGGCCGCCCTCGTCCTGACGAATCAGCCCGCCGAGATCTTCGCGTCCATGGCCCGCCTGTCCTGGCGGCTCGGGATCCTGATCTGCTTCCCGGCGCCGCTGGTGATGATCTTCGATACGCTCGGCTGGCGCTTCGCGTTCCTTCGCGATTCCGTCCCCTTCCGCACGCTGGTGTGGGTGCGGTTGGCCGGCGAGGCGTTCAACCTGGTGACGCCGACCGCCGCGCTCGGCGGCGAGGCGATCAAGGCCTGGCTCCTGCGGGGAACGGTCTCGCTCGACGAGAGCATTCCCTCCATCGTCGTCGCCAAGACCACCATCATGATCGGACAGGGGCTCTTTCTCTTGCTCGGCATCGGCGTGGCCTGGCACTCGGTGCTCGCGGGCTCCCCGCTGTTGTGGGCCATGCTCGGCCTGTTCGTCGTCGAGGTGCTCGGCCTCGGCGGCTTCGTCGTCGCCCAGACGCGCGGCATGTTCGAGCTGGGACGGCAGTTGCTGGAGCGGTTCGGCGTGAGCTCCTTCGGGCGGGGCCACACCACGCGCCGCGTCGACCACGGGCTCGCCTCGTTCTACCGTCATGAGCCGCGCCGGCTCATGCTCTCGATCATGTTCCATTTCGTGGCCTGGGTTCTCGGCACCCTCGAGGCGTATCTGATCCTCCGCTTTCTCGGGATCGAGGCCTCGCTGCCGCTCGTGATCGAGGCGTTCGGGACGGGTGTGCGCTTCGTGACGTTCGTGATCCCCGGTAGCCTCGGCGTGCTCGAGGGCAGTTACGTGGCGACGTTCGTGGCGCTCGGCCTGTCGCCGGCGGCCGGGGTCTCCTTCGGACTGACGCGGCGCGTACGCGAGCTGGTCTGGGTGGCGATCGGGCTGGTCGTCTTTGCCGTGATGCGCCCGGCGCCGCGCGTGCCGGCGGAGATCACGCGGGCCTCGGGCGGCGACTGACCGTCCCGCCGCTCAGGGCTGAACGGTGCCGACAGATTCCGGCGGCGCGTCCGTTTTGTGTGTGCGACGAGAGCGCCGGGCCTCGCGCATCTGCTGGACCATTCGCAGGAGCACCGGCAGCACGACCAGCGCGGCGATCAGGCTCGTGACCATTCCGATCGTCAGCAAGAGACCGAGGCCGAAGACGCCCTGGTGATGGGCGATCATCAGGCTGCCGAATCCGACCACGGTCGTCAGGCCGTTGACGAGCACCGCCATGACGGTGCTGCGCGCGATGAGCGGTCCACCGTGAGCCTCGCCCTCCATGAAACGCAGCACGATGTTGGAGCCGAACTCGGCGGCGGCGCCGAGGAGCAGGGGCAGGCCGAAGATGTTGCCGAGCGTCAGCTTGAGATCGAAGAAGTACATCAGGCCGAGCGTCCACACCAGGCCGAGCAAGAGCGGAAGCAGGGCGAGCAGCGTCTCTCGCCACCGCCGGATCGTCAGGGCCGTGACGATGACCACGAGCACGATCGCGTAGATGGTGCCCTGGCGCGAGGCGCGCTCCATGAGGCGGATGGCCTCGTAGGTGATCACCGGCGTGCCGGTGACGGCCGCCTCGACGCTCCTGAGATCGCCCACGAACCGCTCCGCGCCTTCGCGGTCCCAGATGTTCACGGCCGGATGGATCTGGATCAGGAACTTGCCGTGCTGGCTCACGAACTTCCGCCGCATCTCCACGGGCAGGTCCTCGAGGCCGACCTGCTTGGGCGCCAGGTTGGCCTGGAAGCGCTGGAAGCTCCGGAGGAAGTCGCGATAGAGTTGCTGCTGCAGGAGGCCGAGGCCCGCCTCGTTGGCTTCACGGTCGCCCGTGCGCAGGCGCAGGACGAGGCCGTCGATGGTCGCGCGCAGATGATGGAGCCGCGTCTTGGCGTCGCCGGCTGGCGCTTCGTTGGCGGCGATCTCGATCCGTCGCTTGAGCAGGTCGAAGGCGGCCGCCACCCGGTCCACGTCGAGGGACAGCGGCCGGTTCACGCGCACGGGCGCGACGATGGCCGCGAAGTCGCCGATGATCTTCCGCTTCTCCTCCTGATCGGAGGGAATCATCAGCAGCGCGGAGTCGACCTCGGAGACCGAGGCCAGGTGCGCGAAGGCGTGATGCTTCTGGGTGAGCTCGTCGAGTGAGCTGGCACTCGACAGCGCGGCGAATCCCGAGCGTCCGGCGGTGGCCAGGATGCGCTTCTCCCACTCGACCGACTCGGTGCCGTGCGCTTGCAGATTGAGAATGTTGTAGTCGAACTGGAGCCAGCGCAGGCCGTAGCAGGCGATGACCGTGATGACGGCCGCCGCGACCAGGATGGTCTTGGGATGGGCGGCGATCTGGTCGACCAGCGGGACCCGGATGCGCTCGAGCTCGATGGCCCGCGGCACCTTCCGGCGCTGCTGGCGCTCGCGGCGCACGCGACGGCGATCGGCCAGCACGAGAGCCGCCGGGAAGACCGTGACCATGCTGAGCCAGGCGAGCAGGATCGCGGTGCCCGCGATGAAGCCGAGCTCCTGGAGGCCGCGGAAGTCGGTGGCCATCAGGACGTAGAACGTGCCGGCCGCGGTCACCGCGCCCAGCAGGATCCCGGGTCCGCTCCGCCCCGCCGTCACCTCCAGCGCCTCGCGCAGGCTGCGGCCGAGGAAGAGCTCCTCCTCGTACCGGAAGAGGAAGTAGATGCCGTAGTCGATCCCGATCCCGATGACGATCGAGATGAACATCACCGAGAAGAGCGACAGGTGACCGACGAACAGCGTCGCGGCGCCGACGGACCAGCAGAGGCTGAGCGCGAGCACGATGAGCATGACGATCGGCTTGCCCGCCCGTGCGAAGGCGACGATCAGGAGGCCGAGGGTGAGCGCGAAGGCCAGGAGCGTGGCCTTCTCGCTGTCCTCGAAGGCCGCCGTCATCTCGTCGGTGGCGAGCGCAGGTTTTCCGGTGACCCCCACGCTGACGCTCGGGAACTCCTTGTTGAGCGCGGCGATGACGTCACGGATGGCGTCGATCGCGCGTCGGTCGCCGGTGAAGCTGCCTCGCTCCGTCTCCGGCTCGGCCAGGATGAAGAGCAGCCGCTGGTCGTCGGACAGGAAGTAGCCGGCGCTCGACTCGTCGCCCTCCACCGTGAACAGTGCGC
>Ga0209803_1002092_pt1 | contig 12682 bp, 16 predicted proteins | sample GraSoiAngelo_138_FD_185895 | JGI IMG/M metagenome (GOLD analysis project Ga0209803, IMG submission 185895) | Grasslands soil microbial communities from the Angelo Coastal Reserve, California, USA - 14_0929_09_40cm (SPAdes) (version 2) | ecosystem: Environmental > Terrestrial > Soil > Grasslands ... | reverse complement strand
GACGGCGAGTCATCAGTCTGGTAACGGTGTGGGGTTGGGTTGCGGTGCCCTTGGGGTGTAGGTCAACTGGCAGACCGCCCGGCTGTTAACCGGGAAGTTGGAGGTTCGAGTCCTCCCGCCCCAGTTCTGCAAGTTCAAGCTCGCCTGATGCTTCCGCTTTACGTGAAGGGAGATTGAGATGCGGCGGACGGATTCGTCACCCGCCGCGGTGAAGAACTCTTCATGTAATCTCCCAGCCTCATTCATCGAGTCCTCCCGATACTTGCCTCGTCACAGATAGCCGACTCCCCAACCAGGAGCAGCGTCATGAACGGCAGGATTCTCATTGGCGGCGCGATCGCAGTCGCTCTGGCATCGCTCGCCGCGGTCGGCGGCTCGGGTGCACCGCAGGTCGAGGTCACGGACTTCGCGACCGCCCCCCGCGCGACGCAACCCGTATATGACGCCCGGCTCAGCCCCGCCTCGGCCGCACCGGTGAAGGAGTTCCGCATCCCGATCCGCGACGCGACGGTCGAGATCGCCAAGGGCGTGACGTACAAGAGCTGGACGTTCGGCGGGACCGTCCCCGGCCCGGTGATCCGGGTGCGCGAGGGCGATCTGGTGCGGATCCGGCTCGTCAACGAGGCTTCCATGCCGCACTCGATCGACTTCCACGCGGCTCGGATCCCGATGAACAAGGCGTTCCGGACGATCCTGCCCAAAGACTCGCTCTCGTTCGAGTTCACGCCGCGCGATCCCGGCGCCTACCTCGTGCATTGTGGCACGCCGCCCGTGCTCTTGCACCTGATGCAGGGGATGTATCTCCCGATCATCGTCGACCCGAAGGGCGGCTGGCCAGGCAAGGTGGACAAGGAATTCGTCATCGTGCAGAGCGAGTTCTACGTGCAGGGCGGCGACAGCGCACTGCCTGGCCAGGCCGATTGGAAGCAGGCGCTCGAGCGCGAAACGAGCTATGTCGTGTTCAACGGGCGGGCATTCCAGTACCAGGAGCATCCGCTACAGGTCGACATCGGCGACCGGGTTCGGGTGTTCGTGGTGAGCGCGGGGCCGACCTTCACGAGCGACTTCCACATCGTGGGCACTGTGTTCGACAAGGTGTACCCGGACGGCAACCCGACTCATGCCTTGTCGGGCGTGCAAACCTATGGGGTCCCGGCCGGCGGCGGGGCGGTATTTGAGACGCGGTTCGAGAAGGACGCGAGTGGCGAGGGCGTATACGCGTTCGTGACCCACGCGTTCGCCGACGCCGCCAAAGGCGCAGTCGGTCTGATCCGGGTAGGCGCGCCGGAACTCGCGGCGGGGATGACGCACTAGCAGTCCATAATCACGGCGGCGCCCGAGGGTCCCTTGGGCGCCGCGTCGTTTACATCGGGGGCCGCCGACTCTTCGAACCCTCTGACGTCGGCTTCCGAGTGCGAGCCTTCCCCCTTACTGTACAGTCTTCCCGGCCAGCGGGTCACTCATCAAGTAGCGAGGCTCGGTTGCCGAAGAAACGACCTTCCCAGCCATCCCGACGAAGAGCCACGGAAGCCTCGCGGGTGCGCCGTCGCTTCGAGACCCTTCTCTCGGCAGGGGTCGCCATCTTCTCGGAGCACTCGCTCGAGCGCGTGCTGCAGCAGATTGTGGACTCAGCGCGAGAGGTCGTGGGAGCGCGCTATGCGGCGCTTGGGGTGCTCGGTCCAGACCGCCAGTCGCTAACTCAGTTCGTGACTTCCGGCCTTTCAGAGGTGGAGCGCGAGCGCATCGGCGACCTGCCCCGTGGCCGCGGTCTGCTCGGCCTGGTCATCCGGGAGCCAAAGCCGATCCGCTCGGCGGACATCAATCGTCACCCGAAGCGCTATGGCTTCCCGCCCAACCATCCGCCGATGAAGTCGTTCCTCGGGGTGCCGATCCGGAGCCGCGGGGAGGTGTTCGGCAACCTCTACCTCACGGAGAAGATCGGCGCGAAAGAGTTCGATGTCGAAGATGAAGCCATCGCGGTACTGCTCGCTGCGAGTACGGCAGTAGCCGTTGAAAACGCACGCCTCCACGAGGCGAGCCAGGACCTGTTGGGCCAGGTCCGCATCATGCAGCGCCAGCGGGACTTGTTCTTCGCGATGATGAACCACGAGCTTCGCAACGCGCTCACCGGCGTCTACGGCTGGGCAGAGCGGCTCGTCAAGGGGAAGTCCGCCGAGGCAATCGCGCAGGCGGGGCGCGAAGTGTACGAGGGCGCCGACCGGACGATCACGCTCCTGAACAACTTCTTGGACCTCACCCGCCTGGATGCTGGGAAGGTGCGTCCGGTGTGGCGCGAGGTCGATGTACCCAACTCAGTGCACCGCGCGCTCACCGGTGTGCGCCCTGCGGCGGAGGCGAAGGGCATCGCACTCGGCGAGCGCAGTCCCGACGCTCCGCCCACTCTCCGCACCGACCCCGTTCGGCTCGAGCAAATCCTCGTGAACCTGCTGTCCAACGCCGTGCGGCACAGCCCCGAGGGGGGCATTGTCACCGTCCAGGTTGAGCCTCAGCCGGCTGCGGTGGCATTCCGGGTCAGCGACCACGGACCCGGGATCCCGACGGAGCTGCAGGAGCGGATCTTCGAGCCGTTCGAGCGCTTTGACCCCCATTCTGGAGTTGGGACGGGACTCGGTCTCCCGGTTTCCCGACGATTAGCCGAGGTACTCGGAGGACGGTTGACCGTCGAGAGCGTGGTCGGTCGGGGCGCCACGTTTAGCCTCAGCCTTCCCTTGGCACCTCCGTCAACATGAAGATCTCTTCAGACGTCCTTTGGGCTCGGTTGAACTCCACTCCCTTAGTGTCTTGATCATGAAGATTCTCGTCGTTGAGGACGATCGTAAAGTTGCCGGATTCATCGAGCAGGGCTTGCGGGAAGAAGGCTACGCCGTCGATCTCGCGCCGGATGGCGACGAAGCGACGATGCTCGCCCACGTGTACGAGTATGATCTGCTCGTCCTCGATGTGATGCTCCCGAAGAAGACGGGACTGCAGATCGCCGCCGAGCTGCGGCGCGAGGGGAGCAAGACACCGATCTTGATGCTCACAGCGCGCGACGCAACGGAAGATGTGGTGCGCGGGCTCGACGCTGGCGCGGACGACTATCTCGCCAAGCCGTTCAAGTTCGAAGAGCTGCTTGCCCGTGTGCGGGCGTTAGTCCGCCGCGGTGGCGCCTCACGCACCGAACTGCTGAGCTACGGGCCGGTCCAGGTGGATCGTCTGAAGCACAAAGCCACCGTCAATGGGAAGCGGCTCGATCTCACCCCGAAGGAGTTTCAGCTGCTCGAGCACTTCCTGCTCCGGCCGGAGGACGTGCTCCGCCGGACGGAGCTCCTGGAGAAGGTCTGGGACATGCAGTTCGACCCCGAAAGCAACGTGGTGGACGTGCACGTGGGGAACTTGCGCCGCAAGCTAAAGGACGCGGCCGGCGTGGAGGTGATCCACACCGTGCGCGGGGTGGGGTTCCGGTTGGCGACACCGGATCGAGTGGACTCGTGAAGCGCTCGCTCCGTCGCACGCTGGTGCGTTGTGCCGCCCACTCCTGCGCGGGGACTGCATGACCGACCAGGAGGCGGCCGCCCGGGCGAAAGCCAGCTACGCCCGGTGCTCTGTGGCGACGGAATTCTTCGAGGCGTTCTACCGGCGGTTCTTCACGCTCTGCCCGGCCGCTCGACCCATGTTCGCCAAGACCGACTTCGATCGGCAGCACCGGTTGCTGCGTCACGCCTTCGGCCTGCTGCTGAACTTTCCCGCGCAGCCGGACGGCGAGCCCACGATTCTTGCGCGCGTGGCCGACCGGCACAGCCGGCGAGACCTCGCCATCGATCCCGCGCTCTATCCGCTGTTCATCGACAGTCTGATCGACACCGTGAAGCAATACGACCATGAGTTCACGCCCGCTGTAGAGGGAGCCTGGCGCACGGCGGTCGCGACGGGCGTGGAGTACATGCAATCGAAGTATTGAAGGCACACCCCGCCTCGCGTGAAGATCTCTTCACGCAGCTTTCACGTCTGGCCTTCCCTACGCGTGGCAAACTGTTCCCTGCAGACGGAGTTCCAACTTCGGACCAGGAGCAGTTATGTCACGCCACATCGGGACGGTCTTCCTCATCATCTGCACGCTGATCACGGGCGGTGCGCGGTCGGCCGTCGCTGACCATGGCGGACGCGATCGAGCAGGCGCCCGCGAGGCGTTGATCGTGTACGCAAGCGCATACGTCCACTCCGCGACTCACCTCACCCCCACCTATGCCCGCCAGACCGGCCTGGCGTGCAGCGCCTGCCACACCCATTTCCCGGAGCTCACGCCCACGGGACGGGCCTTCAAACTCAACGGCTACGTGTTCCGGAGGAGTGAGTCGCTCGAGGGCAAGAGCCCCGAGGGCCAACAGAGTCTGCTGCTCAACCTGGTGGCGCCGGTGTCCCTGATGTTCCAGACATCCTACACCAGCACGAAGAAGGCGCTGCCCGGCACGCAGAATGGCACGGTGCTGTTTCCCGACCAGTTGAGCCTCTTCACGGGAGGGGAGATCACGCCGCACGTGGGTGGTTTCTTGCAGGTCACGTTCGATCCGCAGAGCGGTCAGCTCGGGGTCGACAACGCGGACTTCCGCTTCGCGACCCATGGCACCGTCCTCTCCAAGCGTGCGACCTTCGGCCTCAGCGTGAACAACAACCCCACCGTCCAGGACGTTTGGAACAGCACGCCCGCCTGGGGCTTCCCCTACGGCAGCTCGGCTGTGGCTCCGGCGCCGGGCGCGGCTACGCTCATCGACGGCACACTCGGGCAGCAGGTGGCAGGGCTGACCGCGTACACGATGTGGAACGATCGAGTCTACGGGGAGTTCGGGGCCTACCGCTCGGCACCCCTCGGTATCCAACGCCCACTCGACTCGATGGCCACGGGGGTGATCAGTGGCGCCGCACCGTACTGGCGGGTCGCGTTCCCGAACGTATGGGGCCAAAACTACCTGTCCGTCGGTACCTATGGGATCGCGGCGAGCGTCTATCCGGCCGGCGTCTCAGGGCCAACCAATCGGTTCACCGATCTGGCGGTGGACCTCGCGTACATGCACTCGTTCGGGTCGAACAGCTTCACGCTCGACGGCACCTGGATCCACGAGAAGCAGACATGGACCGCGGGGGGCGCGGCGAACCCCACGAACACACTGCGCACGTTCCGAATGGACGCCATGTACCACATCGGCACGCGGTACGCGTTCACCCTCGCGCCGTTCGTCACGACCGGCACGAGCGACACGCTGCTCTACGCCCCGGCGCCGGTGGTAGGGAGTCGTACCGGCAGCCCGAAGAATGACGGCCTGATTGCCGAGGTCGACGTGATGCCCTGGCAGAACCTGCGGCTGCAGTTCCAGTACGTGGCGTACGATCAGTTCAACGGCAGCTCGAGCAATTACGATGGGTTCGGGCGCCGGGCGAGCGATAACAACACACTGTATATCCTGACGTGGCTGCTGTACTAGCCGCCCGCGTCGCCATCACAAAGGAGATTGTCCACTATGCGACGGCCAATGCGCTTGACGGTACGAGTGCGACGCGCCCTACTCCTGACCGGGGTCCTACTCCTCGGGGCGGTCGGCGCTCGCGCGCAGACGGCCAAAGGCGCCAAGGCCGATCCGGCTTGGCTGCGTACGGATGCGGCAAGTAAGACCGTCGAGTTCAAGCTCGTCGCGGGCCTCACCGAGGCCAACGGCGGAATGAACTTCAACGGGTTCGGGCGCGGTGGCCTAGTCCTGACGGTACCGCAGGGGTGGACCGTGGTCCTCCATTTCAAGAACGAGGACCCGAACTTGCCTCACTCCGTGGAGGTCATCCCCGATGCAGCACCGATGCCCGTAGGTCCGGTGACTCCGGCGTTCGAGCACGCGACGACCGGTCGTCTTGACCAGGGGTTCTCGGCCGGGCAGGGCGGCGACGTCCGCTTCGTATCGGGGAAGGCCGGTCCGTTCCTCATATTCTGCGCCGTGCCGGGTCATGGCGCCGCGGGCATGTGGATTCAGCTCGTCGTCTCCGAGGCGGCCGATAAACCAGCGGTTGCGACTGCGGCTGAGCGGTAACTGCCAGGCCGGTCTCTGCTTTTTCCGCGGGTCTGCAAGAGGCTCAGAGAATGTCGCGGAGCGGACAGCGAAAGCCCGGCAGCACGTCCTCACCATCCAGCTCGTCGTCCGGTCCCACGGTCGAAATGGACCCGTCTGCCCGATAGACCCGGGCGTCACGCCGGACTTGGTCGAGGACCCAGACGACGCGCACACCGGCGCCGAGCCACTGCCCCACCTTTTCCAGCACCTCACCCGGCCGGTCGCTGGGCGAGAGGATTTCGGCCACCCAGTCCGGCGCGAGCTCGGCGTAGCCCGCCTCCGGAATTTGAGCGAGCCGCTCGCGTGGCACGAAGGCGACGTCCGGTGCGCGCACGGTGTCGGGGTCGCGCTCGATCTTGAAGCCGGTATCCTGCGCGAAGACTTCACCCAGCTCACGCTGCTCGACGAATGCGCCGACCCGCAGCGTAAGCCGGGCTGAGCAGGCTCCGTGACCGGTGCCGGGGGGCTCGCGCACGATTAGCACCCCCCGCACGAGCTCCGCCGTCTTTCCGGGCTCGCGAAAGTGGAGGAGGTCTTCCGCCGTCTGGACGGCCGTCGGCGTCATCGCGGAAACGTAGCGCCGTTGCGATTCCACAGCGAGCGATGATGCGGGAGGGGCGTCAACCGCGCGTCAACGAAGGCCCCGCTCGTCTACGCCCGTCGCGTTTGTGCGGTGGCCCACTGTGTGATACTCTCCACGATCCATGGGACCTTCGGGCATCGGGGTGACGCCTGGCGGTTTTCGTGACGCCCTCCGGGCTCAGAGACTCCTCCTCCCGGAGCTCCTGGTCGCGGCGGCGATTCTCGCCGCCGGGTTCGCGGGGATCCTGCCGTTCAGCGCGACACCGTTTCTGGTCATTGTCGGGGTCGTCTCGCTCTGGCTGCGCGGCCAGGGCCCGCGCGCCGTCGGGCTGGCCTTCCGCTCTGATTGGGTTCGCACGGGGTCCGTGGGCATCGGGGCCGGCATCGTTTATCAGAGCTTCAGCCTCTACATCGCCGAGCCCGCGATCGCCCGACTCACGGGCAAGCTCCCGGACGTCAGCCTGTTTGCTCCACTGGCGGGCAACATCCACTTTCTGCTCATCTCGCTCACTGTCGCGTGGACGCTCGCCGCCTTCGGCGAGGAATTCGTGTATCGCGGCTACCTGCTGACGCGGATCGCGCGTGTGCTCGGGGACACGCCCCGCGCCTGGCTCGCCGCACTCGTGGTCACAAGCATTGTCTTCGGCGTGGGTCACCAGTATCAAGGGCTCTCAGGCATGATTACCGCGGGGTTGGGCGGTTTCGTGTTCGGGCTCTTGTACTTGGTCACCGGTCGCAATCTCTGGGTGTCCGTCATTGCCCACGGCACGATGGACACGGTCGGGTTTCTCCTGCTCTTTCTCGGGAAATACCCCGGCGTATGACGCCCGAGCTCATCACGGTCTTCCAGACCGGGAACCCGATCGCCCTCGCGCTCGCGAAAGCAGCACTCGAACCCTTGAAGCGCGCGCGCAGTGTAGACTTCCCATATCCCTGTCGGACCATGGAGGCCCGTATGAAGAGGCTCGCGCTGACCACCCTCCTGACACTCGCCCTTGGCGCGTACACCCCGGCGCGCTCGCAGGGCCCGTACGACAAGCGCGCGGACGCCCACAAGGACATTCAGACGGCACTGACCGAGGCTCAGGCCGACGGCAAGCTCGTGCTGCTCGACTTTGGCGCCAACTGGTGCCTCGACTGCATCGTCCTGTCTCATCTGTACGAGGACGAGACGGTGCGTCCCTTCCTGGATGCAAATTTCCACGTGGTGAACATCGACGTGGGAAATTGGGACAAGAATCTGGACGTGTCACAGCGGTACGGCAGTCCCATCGACGGCGGCATTCCTGCCCTCGTGATTCTCGCCGGCTCTGGCGAGGTCGTCGCGTCGACGAAGAACGGCGCACTGGCCGATGCGAGAACTGCGACGGCACGGGAGGTGCTGGACTACCTCAAGGGCTGGGCGGCTCGCAAGCCCACGCATGCGGCGCACTAGCGGCTACGCACGCCTGGCGCCGATCGCCTGCGTGATCCTGTTGGGGGCTGGCGGAGCGCGCGTTCAGTCTGAGCGATGGCCCCTGACGAGATTCGCGGAGCACGATGTCTCGGTCGAGATCGCGCTTGAGCGGAGCCGATCGGGCACGACGTGGATCGTGGGGACGTATACGCCGTCCCGGGCGACTCTTCACCTGTACGGGAAGGATTTGCCCAGGTCAGGAATTCACGGCGTGGCACGCCCCACGTTGCTGGAGCTCGTCTCCTCCGCATCCATCAGGCCCGCGGGCCCGCTCGTCGCGGACCAACCGACGATCGAGCTGCAAGTCGCCGCGCTGGGGTTGACGTTTCCCGTCTATCCGGAGGGCGCCGTGACCCTCCGTCTGCCCGTCATACTCATCCCGAAGGACAGCGCGACGGCCGTGCTATCGGTGACGTACATGGCGTGTAGCGACCGCATCTGCCTGGCGCCGGTCATCGATAAGCGGATCGCCGTGAGGATTCCAGCCTTGGCCGCCTCGGCCCCTTGACGCCGTCCGGCCGCCCGGGCTTAGTATTCGACATCGGTGGCAAAACGAGCCTCATGCTGCTTCCGCTCTTCGTAGCGCTCTTCCAGACCGTCGCCGACGGAAAGGTGCCGTCGCGTGACGCGAGACCTGTGCGCGTCTGGCTCGGCTCGAGCGGCGTTCTCACCCGCGGCACCCCGGTCCGAGTGTACGTGCAGGCGGCGCAAGACGGCAACCTGATCGTGCTGCACCGCCGCACCGACGGGCGGATCGAGGTGCTATTCCCCGGCAAGCCCAACGAGGACCCGTTCGTCCGCGTGGGCACCTACGAGATCCAGGCGACGCCGAGCCGCGTCGCGTTCGTGGTCGCGGAGCCCGACGGCTCGGGACTCGTGCTCGCCGCGCTGGCGCCCAGGGATTATCGGTTCGACGAGTTCGTGCGCGCCGCGGCGTGGGACCCCGACGCCCTCGCGCCATCCTGGGACGGCTCGGACGGCGAGGGCGTCCTCTCGGACATCGTGCAACGCATGTTGGGCGACGGCTACTTCAATTACGACATCGCGGCGTACACCGTCGCGCCGCCCGTCTACGCGATGCAGCCGGACACGGGGGCTCAATATCCGATGTACCCGACGTGCACCGACTGCGCCTTCATCGGGTTCCAACAGAACCTCTTCGATTCCTTCGCGCTGTGCGATCCGTTCTTCTCGCCCTGCATCGGCGACGGGCGGTTCCACCATCGCGGGCAGCGGCCCGACGAGGAACGTGCGGCCGCGCCGAGCCGCACGATTGCGCTCTCGATGCGTGCATCGTCCGCCACGGCCGTGATTCCACGCGACGGGAGGGCCGGGGGTGGGGGTGGGACCGGGTTCGCGCGCAAGACGCCGACTGCCCGTAACCCGCCGATCGAACCTCGCGCGCGAGCACCGCTCGTTCTCCCACGTGAACCGAGTCTCCCGATCCGGGCGGTGCCGCTCAGGCCGGGGCAGGCGGTCCCCGCCCGGCGCCGCATCGTGAGTGCCCCGGCAGCGCCCGCGCCAGGCCGGGTGGTGAGCCTCACGCTGACGCCCACCCGTGTGCGGGAAGAGCCTGCCGAAGCGCCCCGGAGCAGCGGGTCGCTGGTCCTGACGGGTCTGACCGTCTCACCACCGGTCCAGCCGGCACCCCGTTCGCGCGCGGCCGGGTCGCAGCGGGACGTCCTCGCCGTACAGGTGAGCGCGCCCGCGATGGCGCGGGAACGGGGACTCGCCGTGGCCGGAAGCGGCTCGAGGGCGGGAGGGGAAGCGGCGGCGCCGACGACGAGCCGAACCCAGGGGATCGCCCTCCCACCGGCGCTATTCTACGGAGCCCAGGCGCGTGTTCCCGCCACGCGTACGGGCGTTCGGCGGCGCTGACGGGCGAGTAGCCTTGCGGGCTGCTCCATAGCGGACTCTGTGCCTGCCAACCGGGACGCCATCCGTTCAGAGCTGCTCGAGATGGCCCGCGGCGACCTCGCGCTGCTCAAGGACTTGGCCCGCGACGGGTCGCTCTTCCAGGGTTACCATCCGCGCGTGGAAGCGCTGCATCAACGTCATGCGACTCGCTTAGCAGCCCTCATCGACGCCCATGGCTGGCCCGGTCGCTCGCGCGTGGGCGAGGAGGGCGCGCGGGCGGCGTGGCTCATCCTGCAGCACGCGATCAGAAACCCGCCGCTCATGCGCCGGGGCTTGACCCTGCTACAGGGCGGCGCGAGCAAGGGCGAGGTCTCGCCGCTCGACGTCGCCATGCTCGAGGACCGGATCCGCACTTTTGAGGGCCGACCGCAGCGCTACGGAACGCAGTTCGATTGGGACGAGCACGGACGCTTGAGCCCTTTGCGGCTCGAGGACCCGGCTGGTGTGGACGCGCGCCGGCGCGCGATCGGTCTGGGGCCGCTGGCTCAGGATCTGTGGCGCCGGCGCTGGGCGGTGGCGCGTGGGCGGTGGCCGGAGCGCCCGCCGGCTCACTGGGCCGCGCGGCAGCGTGAGATGGAAACGTGGCTGCGCCAGGTCGGCTGGCGGGACTGAGGTGGGGAAGCGGGATGACCTACTGCAACATCGGTGCGATTCGCAGGAACTCCTCGATCTTGTCCGTCCCGATGGCTGGCCGCACGTGCTCGAGCACGATGCGCCCCAGGCGCGGGATATCGTCTTTCTGGTAGCCCGCGGCGGCGAGTGCCGCCAGCAGGCCGGCGGGACCGATCAGCGCCGCCATCTCGCCGGTGCGCGCGCCGCCCATGAGCGCGCGACCCATCAGGCTCTCGCTGTTCGGCAACACGTGCTTCACCTTCTTGAATGTCTCGCCATCGAGGTTCATCCGCAGCGCCATGAGAATGGCGCCGATGCCCTTCTCGGCTTTTCCGGCTTCGATTTCGAGATTGGCCGCGACTTGATGGACGAGATCCATGAGGGACTAGAATACGTGGTACGACGCTATGACGCTACGCCGTACGATGCCGCACTTGCGAGCAACGCACAACGTAGCGTCGTACCGTCGTAGAGCGTCTACTGTCCGACCGTGAAGTCGATGCGCTTCAGCACCGTGCCCGCCGCGTCTCTCACTTCGACGTGCCAGGCTCCGGTCCAATCGGCCGGTACCGTCTTGCGGCTCCACGTGCGCCAGGGCGACCCGCCCACCTGCAGCTCGACGTCGCCCACCTGCGTGTCGCCATGAAACCACACGTGGTGAAGGGTCGAGCCGCCGGCGCCCTCCACCTTGGTCCAGCAGTTGAGTTGGCCGACATCCGCCGGGAATGCGGCGCCGGTGTCCTGCGGCTGCCGGTCCAGGACCGATTTCGCGACGACCGCCTCGACGACCGTCACGGATGGCGTGGCAGCGGCGGGTGCGGGGGCGGGGGCGGGGGCAGCGGCCTTGGTAGTGTCCTGCGCGGCGAGTCCCCGGCCGAGGAGCAGGGCCGACGCCGCGATCATTGCCATACGTTTCATGACGGCTCTCCTTCAGAGGGTGTCACTTGTACGGCCCGTCGGCGGCGATGTTCCAGCCAGGTGCCCAGCGTCGCCGCAATCACGGTCCCGGCCGCCGCCCCTCCGAGCTGGAACTTCGCCTGGTACTCGCGCTGCCGTCCGGCGCACTTCCCGGCGAACAGCGCGCCCACCATGGCGCCGCACGACCCTTGGATGAACGTGAAGCCGTAGCCCGCGCCCGCGCCGAACAGGAGGGGGAGGGAGCACAGCACGACGTGACGGAGAAAGATCTTCATGACGAACCCATGACGTGAAGGAAGAAAGCGCGCCGGGAGTGTCCGCTCGATGACGGCGCTCACAATCCTCGGGGTCGCATGTCAGGTCATCGCCCCCGCTCGACTTTCCAGCGATCGACCTCCCGCGCGCCGTCCCCCGTCCCTCGGATGACGTGATATTCGTCGAACAGGGGGACGGTCAGGCAGGAATGGTTCGGGGCGATCTCGACTTGGGTCCCGACCGGGAAGCGACCGTCGAGCGCCGCCGGGGAGTCGGCGCGGATCAGGCCGTGCTCCTGTGACAGCGTCGCCACCGTCAGCTCGGGAGCCCCGCGCACGGCGCCCATCGCCAGCGGCGCCACGTGCGCCGGCCCGGGATCCTTCGATAGCTCGAGCGCCCCGGCGTCGACGATAAAGTGCGCCGCCCCCGGTTGGTGCGACACGACGGTCGCGAGCACTGTCACGCCCACGTCCGCGGGCTCGCAACACCCGATCAGCACCATCGTGCGATCGTAGAACACGTAGTTGCCGGGGCGCGCCTCGGTCACGCCCGCGAGGTGCTGAGCCGCCGCCATCGCCGGCGTCGACCCGACGCTCACTTCCCGGATCGGGACGCCCTCTTTTCGGACCCGCTCCGCGAAGCCGACCATGATGCTGCGCTCCGACTCGGCGACCACGGCCGCCTCCGGCTTGCTGGTCGTGCGGTAGGCGTGCCCGGAGTGGCTCACGATGCCGTCGAACACCAGGCCTCGCTCTTTGCCTAACTCCCGCGCGACGCTCAGGGCGTAGGGGGAGGCCGGGTCCACGCCGGCGCGGTGCAACCCGCAGTCTACCTTGAGCCACACGTG
>Ga0209803_1002088_pt1 | contig 12710 bp, 10 predicted proteins | sample GraSoiAngelo_138_FD_185895 | JGI IMG/M metagenome (GOLD analysis project Ga0209803, IMG submission 185895) | Grasslands soil microbial communities from the Angelo Coastal Reserve, California, USA - 14_0929_09_40cm (SPAdes) (version 2) | ecosystem: Environmental > Terrestrial > Soil > Grasslands ... | reverse complement strand
CGTTTTCATTCAGCGCGGCAAGTTGGAGGTCAATCCGTTGATTGCCGCGCAGAAAAAATTTCACCGGCTTGAAATGCATAAAACGTCCGATCGAAATGCCATTCTGATTTTCGTCGCGCCGCGCGCGCACAAGTTCGCAGTCGTCGGCGACAAAGGCATTCATGAAAAATGCGGCGAATCATTTTGGCAAAGATTGGTCGATGGGATGCGCGAACATTTCCAGAACGAGAAATTCAGCCACGCGCTGGTCGAGGCGATCGAGGAGGCGGGCAAAGCACTGGCTGCACATTTTCCGAGAAGAACGACATCCTCGAATCAGCTACCGGACAATGTGTTTGAGACGTAATTCTATGGCGCTAATTCGCTCCGGACCTTGTAAATGACGACGTCATCTTCGGCAAATTCCTTGGACAGAAAAGAGTAGGATTCGCGATCGAATTGATTGTGCCGAAGGCATCCGCGCATCGCGCGACCGTGGCGAGTATTCGAAAGCACGCACTCGGCTTTCGGGTTGATTCGATTAAAACCGGCTTTGAGTGCGCGGCCAACTCCACAAGGCGGCCTTCGTTTGACCAAAATGACTTTGGCGTTTCGTTTGCTCCAGGTTTCCACAATTTCTGCCGTCCTGTCTCTTGAAGCATCGTCCACTACGATGATCTCGAGGATCTCCTGGTCGTAGTTTGCCAGCAGCCCTTCCAGCATCCGGCCGATTGCCTGTTCTTCGTTGTGCGCGATCAAAATGACGGAAACCGCCTTCATTTGACTGAAACCTCAGCGGAAATATGGCAATAATCCTAGCAAAATGGACGCTTGCAAAATCTGTGGTTCGTTGTTTATTCCACGCTCCGCCGCGAGTTTTGTAATTACGCCGTTGGTCCCTGGGTCTCCGTCGCTGGACGTGAAACCGCACTCGCCAGGGGAAACCCGGCAATCCGAAAGGAATTTAGCGATTTAGAGATTTATGATCGGGAGATTTGTCTCGGCAAGTCACTAAATCATTCACTCGTTAAATCGTTGATTATTTAATTATGCCAGTCCGTTACGGTCGTTTTGAAATGCCGAAGACTCTCAGCAAAGATGAGAGCACAGCCACAGACACTTACGCCAAGTTCACCGCCGAGCCATTTGAGGCCGGTTATGGGCACACCGTTGGAAATTCTCTCCGGCGCGTGCTGCTTTCGTCGCTCGAAGGCGCCGCCATTACCGCGGTAAAAATCACCGGCGCGCAACACGAGTTCGCCACGCTTCCGGGCGTGGTTGAGGACGTGACCGACATCGTGCTCAACCTCAAGAGGGTGAAATTCAAAGCCGAAGATCACGAGCCGAAAAAACTTTCACTGAGCGTGAACAAGGAAGGCGAAGTCACCGCCGGCGACATTCAGGAAGTGGCCGGCTACGAAGTGCTCAATCCGAAACTGGTGATTTGCACACTCGACAAGAAACACAAATTTGATGCCGAGCTCGAAGTCCGCGTCGGACGCGGATTCGCTACTGGCGAAGAAAACAAACGCGCCGATCAACCGATCGGCCTGATTCCGATCGATTCGATTTTCTCACCGGTCACGCGTGTGAAATATGCGGTCGAGAACACCCGTGTCGGTCAGCGCACCGATTACGACAAGCTCATTTTGGAAGTTTGGACCGACGGAAGACTGACTCCGGACGACGCGCTACTCCAGGCCTCCGCGATTCTGCGTCATCACCTCGACGTCTTCGTTAACTTCAACGAAGAAGTGATCGAGTTCGACGAAACGCCGGCCGGTGTAAGCGAGGAGAACATGAAGCTGAAGAAACTGCTCAACATGAGCGTGAACGAAATTGAGCTCAGCGTCCGTGCGGCCAACTGCTTGAACAACGCCAACATCACCACCGTTGGTCAGCTCGCGCAGAAGACTGAGAGCGAAATGCTCAAGTATCGCAACTTCGGCAAGAAATCGCTCAACGAGATCAAAGACAAACTGCAACAGCTCGGCCTGAGTCTTGGTATGAAATTCGAGACGGGTTTGGTCGAACCGGTTGCGGGACCCGATGGCGCCGCTTCTGGAAACGGCGCAGCTGTCGTGGCGACCGAACGCAAGTAATTCGATCAGGGCAAACCGATGAGACATCAGAAAAAGACGGTGCGGCTCGGCCGCAAAGCGGAGCATCGCAAAGCGCTGCTCGCGAATCAGGTTTGCAATTTGATCGAGCACCAGCGGATCAAAACCACGCTGGCAAAAGCGAAAGCGGTTCGCCCAATCGCCGAAAAAATGGTTACGCTCGGCAAGAACGGCTCGCTTCACGCGCGGCGAACGGCTTTTTCGACCTTGCGGCACAAAGACGCGGTTAAAAAATTATTTGACGAAATCGCGCCGCGGTCCACCGAGCGCAACGGCGGTTACACCCGCATCGTGCGCCTCGGCCAGCGCAAGAGCGATTCCGCTTCGATGGCATTCATCGAGTGGGTTGATGCCGCTGTAGTGGTTGAAGAAAAGCTGGCAGAGGAAAAGAAGGCGAAACGGAAAGAGCCAGAAGCGAAACCAAAACAAAAAGAAGCGAAGCGCGAAGAGCCGAAGCCAAAAGAAAAAGAAGCGCCTGCCGCCGAAGAGCCGACGAAAAAGCGGCGCTGGTTCAGCCGAAAATCCGGCGAAGCTGAAAAATAATTATCAACTCCGAACGGCGCGGCAAATTCCCTCCAGCGTTTCGCGCAAACCGTAACGAATTTTCCAGCCAGGATAGTGAGACTGGAACTTTCGCACATCGCTGATCCACCAGATGTGATCGCCCCGGCGGTTAGCTTCTTCGTAGCGCCAGTTTAATCGCCGGCCGCTGATCTCTTCGCACAATTCGATCGCTTCCAGAATGGAGGAATTACTAGAACGACCGCCGCCAATATTGTAGACCTCGCCCGGGCGCGGCGCCCGAATGAATTCGGCGCAGGCCTCAACCAGATCGGAGCTGTGAATGTTATCGCGCACCTGTTTGCCTTTGTAGCCGAAGACGCGATAAGGGCGACCCGTCACCGTGCAAATCATCAGATAAGAGAGAAATCCGTGCAGTTCCGTGCCGGCATGGGCCGAGCCGGTCAGACAACCGCCGCGAAAGGCCACCGTCGGCATGTCAAAATAGCGACCGTACTCCTGGACAAGCAGATCGGCGGCAGCTTTCGAAACTCCGAAGAGCGAATGCTGTGTGCAATCGATGCTCATCGATTCGGGAATGCCAGGCTCGTAATCGTGGCCGGCTTCGATTTCCCACCGCTTTGGCAACTCGCGCAGTGGGAGATGGTTTGGTCGGTCGCCGTAGACCTTGTTCGTCGAGATAAAGACAAACGGCGCTTCTGGACAAAAATTTCTTGTAGCCTCCAGCAAATTGAGTGTGCCGTTGGCGTTGACGGAGAAGTCGGTTTGTGGATCCCGGCCCGCCCAGTCATGCGAGGGCTGCGAGGCCGTGTGGACCACGGACGCGATACGACCTCGATGCTGCTTGAATAGCTCGTTAACCGCGTTCGTGTCGCGAATGTCGAATTCGTGGTGCTTATAGCCGCGGACACTCGCGACCAGATCGTCACGCGTTTTTTTTGTGGAAGCTTCGGCGCCGAAGAAGCGGGCCCGCATGTCATTGTCGATCCCGACAACATCCATGCCTTCCTGCGAAAACCGCCGGACCGTCTCCGAACCAATCAAACCGGCCGATCCGGTCACGATAATCGTCCGCACAGGCTCGATGGTTAGCGGGAATTTTCCGGCTGACGAGAATTTATCTCAGGGGGGCCAGGCGCCATTTCACTTCTTCGCCAAGGATCTCGAGCCAAGCGACACTCGAGGGCGACCCCTGATTGGGACGTGTCACGCATCCTGGATTCAAGAACAAAACGCCGCCTCGCTTTTCGTTTCGCGGCACGTGGGTATGACCGTGCAAGACAACATCGACCTCACCCGGCGGAACATCAGGCGGAATATGTTGGAGCCGAAATTTCAATCCACCACGCTTAAGATCGACGAACAGGGGCCATTCCGAATTCCAATCGCAATTCCCGCGCACCACAGTGACTCGCGGGCCGATTGCGCGCAGGTCATCGAGGATCGTTGGTTCGCAGACGTCGCCCAAATGCCAGATCTCGTCCGCATCCGCCGCGAGATCGAGAATTTTCTTCGGCAACTTGTTATGCGTGTCGGCGAGAACAAGAATTCGAAGAATACGAGCCATCTATCTCTCAACAAAGCAGGAACACCGGAAGGGAAAAATCATTTCTAATCATTCCTGTGCGCCTGCTTCACTGAGAAATATTCTCGTCGTGATCCTTTGCGTCCTTTGTCTGAGGCATTAACCTTTAGTTGTGTCGTTTAATAATTTCGAACTTTCGCCGGAAGTCGTGCGCGGCACCCAGGCGATGGGCTTTACCGAGCCGACGCCGATCCAGCTCCGTGCCTTCCCTATCATCCTCGCAGGCAAAGACTTAATCGGAACGGCCCAGACCGGCACCGGCAAGACCGCGGCGTTTGCGCTGCCAATTCTGACCCTCCTCGCAAAACACGGCGCGTTTCGCTGCCTCGTGCTCGAACCGACGCGCGAGCTGGCCGCGCAAGTCGAAACCGCGTTTCGCGATTACGGCCGGTTCACTGATTTGAGGGCAACCGTCATCCATGGCGGCGTTGGTTATGGAAAACAGCGCGAAGACCTGAAACGTGGTGTCGATATTGTCGTCGCCACCCCCGGCCGCCTGCTCGATCATCTCGAACAAAAGACTCTTCATTTTCGCGATGTAAACATTCTCGTGCTCGATGAGGTCGATCGCATGCTCGACATGGGTTTTCTGCCGGATGTCCGCCGCATCGTCGAAAAGATTTCAACGGATCGGCAAACGCTTCTTTTTTCGGCAACGTTGCCGCCGGAGATCGAGCGCCTCGCCGCGTGGGTCTTGCGCGATCCTGAGTTGGTTGAAATCGGTGTGCGCCGTTCCCCGGCCGAAACCGTGACCCACGCCGTTTATCCGGTCGCGGCTGAACAAAAGTTCGACCTCCTGATGGCGCTGCTCGAACGGACCAACTTCGATAGCGCGCTCATTTTTTCCCGGACGAAACACGGTGCCGATCGAATCGCCCACAAATTGAAACAGGGAAACCATTCCGTCGCCGTTTTGCATTCCAACCGCACCCAACGCGAACGGATCGAGGCCCTCGAAGGATTTAAGAGTGGTAAATATGAAGTGATGGTCGCGACCGACATCGCGGCACGCGGACTCGACATCGCCGGCGTCAGTCACGTTATCAATTACGACGTGCCGGAGCACGCCGAAGATTACGTCCACCGCATCGGCCGGACTGGCCGCGCCCAAAATGTCGGCGATGCATTCACCCTCATGAACGGCGAGGAAGTAGCGGCGTTGCAGGCGATCGAACGTTTCATCGGTCGAAAAATTCCTCGCCTCAAACTCGAGAACTTTCCGTATCTCTACACCGTGCTCTTCGAACCGGAATCAGCTACCGGTGGCCGACGAGCGATCGGCGGTGGCCGCTCGCATCGCGGTTATTCTTACGGACGAAGACGGAGGTAGATCGACAGTGTTTTCTTCCGCGCGGGAGACCAGTTAGAGTGCGGACATGGTAACAATCGAGACAATCAAGAACGGTCCTTACATCGTGAAGGGCGAAGTGGAATTGATCGACGCCGACGGAAACAAGTTTCCCGTGGAAAAACGAATGGCGCTTTGCCGTTGCGGTGCCTCGACGGAAAAACCGTTTTGCGACGGCACCCATTCCAAGATCGGCTTTCAAGCCGCCGAGAAAGCCGTTCCGGAATCAAAAGAATGAAAGTTTTTCTCTTCCTTTTCGCTTTGCTTGTCGCCATTGCGGCCCGCGGCGAAAAGCTCGCGTTGGATGGCGCAACCCTCGTCTATCCAGACCGCAATGAAGTTCGGTATCCTCATACCAACACGACCATCGTCATCAATGGAGATCGGATTGAGCGGATTGGTCCGAAAATCCTGGAAAAGGGGACTCGTGTAATCGATTGCAAGGGCAAAATCATTTTGCCGGGATACATCGACACGCACATTCACTTCTTTCAATCGGCCGATCTGTTCACGCGGCCGGATGGCGCCGATCTAAACAGCGTCCGCCCCTACAAAGATGAAATCGCGTGGATAAAATCTCATCTCAACGATGTCTTCGCGCGCTACATTCGTTGTGGCATTACGAGCGTGGTCGATGTCGGCGGGCCGTTTTGGAATTTCGAAGTGCGGAAAACTGCGAACGCGACCGCAAAAGCCCCGCGCGTCGCAGTGGCCGGGCCGTTAATTTCGAGCGTTTCCCGCGAGAAACTCGATCTGGGCGATCCGCCGATTGTGAAAATCGACAGTCCGGATCAAGCGCGCGAGTTCGTGGGAAAACTGGCCGCGCAAAATCCCGACCTGGTCAAGATCTGGTACATCGTCGACAAAGATCATCCCGTCGATGGGTTTCGGCCGATCATTCGCGCGACGGTTGAAGAAAGTCACGCGCACAAGATTCGGGTCGCGGTGCACGCGACCGAATTGGAGACCGCGCGCGCGGCAGTTGAAGAAGGCGCGGACATTCTTGTCCACAGCGTGGTCGATAAACCGGTGGACGACGCGTTCGTGAAGCTCTTGAAAGATCGACATATCATTTTGTGTCCGACCCTGGTCGTGTTCGAGCGCTACGGCCGGACTTTTTCGCACCAACTAAATCTCACGCGGGAAGAGAAAGCGTGGGGCAACCCGGAAGTGATCGCGTCGCTCGACGTCAGGACGATTCCTTCGGATAAATTGCCCGACCGGATCAAGAGTGCGCTGGCAAAGCCGGACGAGGCGCTGGATCGCATCAAAAAGACCTACGAAGTCGCGTTGCCGAATTTGAAGAAACTGGAGGACGCGGGAATCACAATTGCGGCCGGAACCGACGCCGGGAACATCGGGACGATCCATGGGCCCGCTTTGTTTCGCGAGTTTCAACTGATGAAAGAAGCCGGCCTGACGAACATGCAAATTTTGCAAAGCGCGACCGTGAACGCGGCGAAGCTTTTCGGTGGCGACACGGGCGCGCACATCGGCAAGATCGACAATGGTTATTTCGCCGACCTGGTGATCTTGAAATCGAATCCGGTTGATGACATCGCAAACGCGTCGGAGATCGACACCGTGATCAAAAACGGCGTTGTTTATCCGGCCGATTCGATTTTGCGCTAAGCAGAACCTCGAATCTCGCGGCGATTCTAGCGAATGCGACTGGTAGTCGGAACGTCTAAGTAACTATGAAACGAGAAGCCGCGACCATCGTCTTTCTTGCCGGGGCTGCGTTGTCGATCTTCGCGGCCGAACCTGTCCAGAACGCGGATTGGAAAGCAGTTAAACAAAGCAACGGCGTAGCGATTTACACCCGGCCACACGGAGGGTCGAACCTGAAAGAGTTCAAAGCGGTAGCCGAAATCGACGCAACGGCCGAGACGGTTCACAAGGTTATCGATGATGTCGAAGGTTATACGAGTTTCATGCCCTATACGGCGGAGTGTCGCGTCATCGAGCGAAAACGAGATTCCATTCTCACTTATCAGCGGGTCTCCCCAAAAATTGTGAGCGATCGCGATTACACGCTTCGCATTCGACAGGAATCGTGGCCGGTTGAAAATGGATTGGCTTATCTCAATCGCTGGGAGCCGGCCAACGAACATGGTCCGGCGGCAAAGCCCGGCGTGTTCAGGGTAACTGTGTGCGAAGGTTCCTGGCTGCTCGAGCCGGCCGGCGAGGGTAAAACGCGCGCGACCTATTCCGTTTTCACGGACAGCGGCATCGGCGGGCCGGCGTTCCTTGCCAACACCATCAGCACGACGGGAATCAACAAACTGTTCGCCGCTGTTCGCAAACAGGCGAAAAATCCGAAGTATCAGACGAAATAAGAGTTCCGGCGTGAAGTTCGCCCGATTTAGTTTATCCTGCGCGCTGCGCCAATGCCGCGGAACAACGATCTCAAGAAAATTCTCCTAATTGGCTCCGGTCCAATCGTGATCGGGCAGGGCTGCGAATTTGATTATTCCGGCGTGCAAGCGTGCAAGGCGCTGCGAGAGGAAGGTTACCAGGTCGTGCTGGTGAATTCGAACCCGGCCACGATCATGACCGATCCCGAGTTCGCCGATCGCACTTACATCGAGCCGATCACGGCAGAAGTGATCGAAGCCATCATTGCTCGAGAAAAGCCGGACGCGCTTCTGCCAACGATGGGCGGGCAGACGGCGTTGAATGCGGCGATGGAGCTTTATCGCAACGGCGCACTCGCGCGGCACAAGGTAAAATTGATCGGCGCCAGTGCAAAGGCGATCGCGAAGGGCGAAGATCGACAGTTGTTCAAGGAAGCCATGCTGCGAATCGGGCTCAACGTGCCGCGCTCGGGCGTGGCGCGCTCGCTTGCCGACGTGGGCCGCATTGCAAAAGAGATCGGAACTTTCCCGCTCATCATCCGGCCGGCCTTCACTCTCGGCGGCAGTGGCGGCGGTATCGCCTACAACCCGGACGAGCTGGATCAGATCGCCGGTCGCGGTCTCGCCATGTCTCCGGTGAACGAAGTGTTGATCGAAGAATCGCTCGTCGGCTGGAAAGAATTTGAAATGGAAGTGATGCGCGACCGGATGGACAACTGCGTCGTTGTTTGTTCGATTGAAAATTTCGACCCGATGGGCGTGCACACCGGCGACTCGATCACGGTCGCGCCGGTGCAAACGCTCACCGACAAAGAATACCAAATGATGCGCGACGCCGCGTTCGCGGTCATTCGCGAGATCGGCGTCGAGACGGGCGGGTCGAACATTCAATTCGCGGTCCATCCGGACAACGGTCGGATGGTCGTGATCGAGATGAATCCGCGGGTGTCGCGCTCAAGCGCGCTCGCGAGCAAAGCGACCGGCTTTCCGATTGCAAAAATCGCGGCCAAGCTGGCGGTCGGTTACACGCTGGACGAAATCAAGAACGATATCACCCGCGAAACGCCGGCCTGCTTCGAGCCGACGATCGATTACTGCGTGGTCAAAGTGCCGCGGTTCACGTTCGAGAAATTTCCGCAGGCCGATTCAACGCTGACCACGCAGATGAAAAGCGTCGGCGAAGCGATGGCGATCGGCCGGACGTTTAAGGAAGCGCTGCAAAAGGCGCTGCGAAGTTTGGAGATCAAGCGTTTCGGACTTTGCGGCGACGGCGCCGACAAAGATGTCGATCTTGAAACGTTACGCTTGAAACTGGCGATCCCGAACGCCGAACGAATCTTCTATCTTGCGCAGGCATTCCAAAAAGGCGCATCGATCGACGAGATTTACGACCTAACCAAGATCGACAAGTGGTTTCTCCGAAACCTTGAGCAGATTGTGGTGACACAAAAGCAGATCGAGCAATCCGCTCTCGCCAGTCACAGCATTCGCGTGATGACTGAACCATGGGCGGTAACGCTCACGGCCGACCAGATTGCGCCCGAGATCTTTGGAAATGGCGATGAACTTTTGCGTGCAAAAAAACTTGGGTTTTCCGACAACCAACTCGGCTACGCCAATTCGTTGAAGCCGGCCGGGGTGCGGGCCGCCCGAAAACAATTGTCGATCTTGCCGACTTATCGGCTGGTCGATACCTGCGCGGCGGAGTTCGAAGCTTACACGCCGTATTATTACTCGACTTACGGCGACGAGAACGAGCGGCGCGAGAGTGGCAAACGCAAGGTGATGATTCTCGGCGGCGGACCGAACCGGATCGGCCAGGGGATTGAATTTGATTACTGTTGCGTGCACGCCGCCTTCGCACTGCGCGAGCTCGGATTTGAAACGATCATGGTCAATTCGAACCCGGAAACGGTTTCGACCGATTACGACACCAGCGACAAACTTTACTTCGAGCCACTCACGCTCGAGGACGTGCTCAATATCTATGAGCAGGAAAAACCGGAAGGCGTCGTCGTTCAATTCGGCGGACAAACGCCGCTGAATCTCGCGGATGGATTAAAAGCGGCGGGCGTTCCAATCCTCGGGACTCAGCCGGAGAGCATCGAAACCGCGGAAGATCGAAAATTGTTCGCGGCGATGCTCGACAAACTTGGTTTACGCCAGACACCGAGCGGATCAGCGGTGAGCACGAACGAAGCGGTTCAGATCGCGACGAAAATCGGTTATCCGGTGCTGGTCCGCCCATCGTTCGTGCTCGGCGGCCGCGCGATGGAGCTCGTTTACAATGAACCGGATCTGCGTCGCTACATGGCGAGCGCAATCGAGGTAACGCCGGATCGTCCCGTGCTGGTCGATCGCTTTCTCGAAGATGCGATCGAGGTGGATGTCGATTGCATTTCGGACGGTGAAACGACCGTGATCGGCGCGATCATGGAGCACATCGAGGAAGCCGGTATCCACAGCGGTGACAGCGCCTGCGTGATCCCGACGTTTTCTTTGTCACAGAAAGTGCTCGCCGAAATAGCGTCCGCCACCAAGGCGATGGCGCGCGAGTTGAACGTGCGCGGCCTGATGAACGTGCAATTTGCCGTCAAAGGTGAAGACGTTTACGTGCTGGAAGTGAATCCGCGCGCCTCGCGCACCGTTCCATTTGTGAGCAAGGCGATCGGTCTACCGCTGGCGAAACTGGCGGCGAAGATTATGGCCGGCAAAACGTTGCGCGAGCTTGGCATGACCAAGGAAATCGTGCCCAAACATTTCTCGGTGAAAGAAGCCGTCTTCCCGTTTCTGCGTTACCAAGGCGTCGACATTTCGTTGGGCCCGGAAATGAAGTCGACCGGCGAAGTGATGGGCATGGATGTCGATCTGGGATTGGCCTACGCCAAATCGCAGATGGCCGCGCCGCCGCCGTTGCCGAAAAAGGGGAACGTCTTCATCAGTGTGAAGGACTCCGATAAGGAATCTGTCATTCCGGTCGCGCGCGAATTCGTGAAGCTCGGCTTCGGGATTATTTCAACGAGCGGAACGGCCGAAGCGCTGCTAGAAGCAAAAATCAAAGTAAAAAAAGTTTTCAAGTTGCACGAAGGACGGCCCAACGTGCTCGATCGAATCAAAAACGGCGATATCAGCTTCATTATCAACACACCGAGCGGCAAAATCCCGCGCGAACACGAGGTGACGATTCGCAACGCCGCGCTGGCGCAAAAAATCCCGATCATGACGACAGTGCGCGCGGCGCAGGCGAGCGCGAACGGAATTCGCTCTTTACAAAAGAGCAAACTGCAGGTGCGCAGTTTGCAGGAATATCACTCCAGCGTTTGAAAATTTGCGACCGCGATAGACCGCCGCTAAGAAGAAAAATGAAGATGTCGATCTTAGCGGTCTTTTTATTAAGTTCCGCACTATTTGCAGCAGAAGAACAGCAGAAGGAGAGCAATCCGATGAATGCTACAAACGAAGTGGCAGTGATTAAAACGAGCGGCGGCGATATGGTCGTGCAGTTTTGGACCGATGCGGCGCCGAACACGGTCGAAAATTTCAAGAAACTGGCCCGGGCCGGTTTTTACAACGGCACGGTTTTTCATCGGATCGTGAAGGGATTTATGATCCAGGGCGGCGATCCGAATTCAAAAGATCCCTCGAAGGAAGATCGTTATGGCACTGGCGGCCCGGGCTATAAGATCAAAGCCGAATTCAACGATCATCCGCACGACCGCGGCGTAATTTCGATGGCGCGCGAGCCCGATCCGGACTCGGCCGGTTCACAATTTTTCATCTGTCTGGCGCCGGTGCCGCGGCTCGATCACCAATACACGACCTTCGGTAAATTGATCAAAGGCGACGACGTGCTCGCAAAAATCGGCGACACGCCGGTGACCAGAAACAGCATGGGCGAAAACAGCAAACCAACGACGCGCGTCGTTATTGAGAAGATCGACATCGTGCCGGCCGATTCGGTGAAGTAGCCGCCGCCCTTGTCATTCCGAGCGAAGTCGAGGAATCTCTTACTGTTTCAGAAATATTTAGAGATGTCTCCAGTTCGGTCGACATGACAAAAGAAAAAACAAAAGTCGCGCTCGTGCAGATGCGCTGCGGTACTGATCCGGAGAAAAATTTCGCCCGGGCGCTCGATTTCATTCGCGCCGCCGCTAAAAAAGGCGCCGCGATTGTTTGTCTGCCGGAACTCTTTCGCTCACAATATTTTTGCCAGACCGAAGACCACAAAAACTTCGAACTGGCCGAAGAAATTCCCGGAACGTCGACAACTACGCTGTCGGAATTGGCGGGCGAGCTCGGGGTCGCGATTGTCGCGTCGCTTTTCGAGAAACGCCGGGCGGGCGTTTATCACAACACCGCCGCAATTATTGACGCGAACGGAAAATTTCTCGGGAAATATCGCAAGATGCACATCCCGGACGATCCGTTGTATCACGAGAAGTTTTATTTCACGCCGGGCGACCTCGGTTTTCAGGCCTGGGAAACAAAGCGCGGCAAGATCGGTGTCTGCGTTTGCTGGGACCAATGGTATCCGGAGGCGGCACGGCTGACGGCATTGCGTGGCGCCGAGATTATTTTTTATCCGACGGCGATCGGCTGGCATCCGAGCGAGAAAAAGGAATTTGGCGTGGCGCAACATTCGGCTTGGGAAACAATTCAGCGAAGTCACGCGATCGCGAACGGCTGCTACGTGGCGGCGGCGAATCGTGTCGGTCACGAAGCGCCGGCTGGCGGTGACGGGATTGAATTTTGGGGGCAAAGTTTCATTTGCGGACCTGACGGCGAGATCATCGCCAAAG
>Ga0209803_1002085_pt1 | contig 12727 bp, 11 predicted proteins | sample GraSoiAngelo_138_FD_185895 | JGI IMG/M metagenome (GOLD analysis project Ga0209803, IMG submission 185895) | Grasslands soil microbial communities from the Angelo Coastal Reserve, California, USA - 14_0929_09_40cm (SPAdes) (version 2) | ecosystem: Environmental > Terrestrial > Soil > Grasslands ... | reverse complement strand
GCTTACCCTTCGACGGAGCCCACGACGAGCCGGCCTCAAGCCGGCTCGTATGCTTATAGGTTGGTGCCCCTACCTACGGGCGGCAATGGCTGACTGCTAAAATAGAGGATGCCTTGACTACCATCGGCGTTCTCGCTCTTCAGGGTGACTTTATCGAACACGAATCGATGCTGCGGCGACTGGGCGTTTCAACGCGGCAAGTCCGGTCCGCTGAAGACCTGCGCGGGCTCGATGGGCTGATCATTCCAGGCGGTGAAAGCACTACATTCTGCCGTCTGATGGAAGACTTCAACCTGTACCGCCCGGTTTGGGCCTTTGTGCAGACCGGAGCGCCGGTTTGGGGCACGTGCGCGGGGATGATCGTGCTCGCCGGCAACGCCTCGGACCTGGCCTTTCCCACTCTGGAGGCTCTAGATATCGAAGTCCTCCGCAATGCCTATGGCCGGCAAGTCGATAGCTTCGAGACGGATCTCGACATTGCGGCGTTGGGCGAGGAGCCCTTCCACGCCGTCTTCATTCGCGCGCCGGTTGTGGCCAGTGTAGGACCGGGAGTAGAGGTCATGGCAACGGTCAGAAGCGAGCCGGCGGGTCGGGAAGAGCCTGTCGCGGTCCGGCAAGGCGCCGTGATGGCGACGTCTTTCCATCCTGAGCTCACGAATGACGTGCGGTTCCACAGCTACTTCGTCAGCCTTGTTAGGACATCCGGGACAAGCGCCGGCTCGAAATGAGTTCGCCTCGCCGCCCGCTGCCGACCGACCTGGTTGCCCTCGTTTCCTTCGATGGGCGTGTCCACCCTAACGAGGCCAAACCGCTCGACCGGCTGGGCCTCGACGATCGCGCGCATCCGCTGGAATCGACCATCGAGCAGTGGTTTTCGTTCGCGACGGGCAAGCACACGTGGGTGAGCGTGCGCGGCGCAACCATCCGCGGTCTAATATCGGCGCGCCGGCGGGCAAAGCCGCCTGCCTGGGAGGTGGATGCTCTGATTGATGTGGAGGAGGATGAAGGGGTGGCGCTGTCCCTTTTTAGCCGGATGATCGGCGGAATAAGCAAACAGCGTGCCGAACGGGTCTTTCTGCGACTGGATACCGGGGGCCACTTATCAGAAGCGGCACGCCGGGCCGGTTTTTTTCCGTATACCAAAGAGACGCTCTATCGGCTCGATTCGGTTCCGTCTTCCCAAGCGACTGAAGTGCCGTTTCGGCCACGCGACAAAAGCGATCTAGTCGGGATCTTTCAGCTATACAGTCATTCTGTGCCGGCCAACGTGAGAGCGATCGAGGGCGCCACTTTTCGGGAATGGGAGGCCGCTGAGGAATCATGGGGAGGTAACACGAAGGACTTACTGCTGGAGGAGGACGGGATAATTAGCGCGTGGCTGCGGCTTCTTCCCGGTCAGACAGGCCGCTTCTCCTTAGTCGCTCAAAGCACGCGCTTCAGCACTGATGACGTTGCTCAGAGCGCCCTCTCGCATCTCAATGCGAGCCGCGCGGTCCTTTGTCTCGTGCCGGAATACAACGGCGCTTGGGCGGCATGCCTCGAGCGGCTGGGGTTCCAGCCGATGTCGGCCTACACCTGCTACGCCCAGCGGTTGGTCAAGCCGGCCGAGGAACTTGCCCAGGAGACCGCCGGTCAGGCCATTCCCGTTTAGCAGCCCGATGTTGAATGTTACCGACGACCTCGACGCTCTTATCGATGTTTTGCCAGTTGACCTTGCGGGCACGCTGCGTGGGCGCACGAACAATTTCGAGCTCCTGGAAATAGTGATGGACCTGGGGCGTCCGCCCGAAGCCCGCTATCCCGGCGAGGAAGTAACTCTCAGTGAGTCCGAGGTCTCGCAGGAAGACATAGACGCTGTCGTCTCGCGGATCGGCGAGTTCACTGCGGACAACCGGGCCGGCATCGAACGGACCTTGCATCGGATTTCTTGCATCCGAAACCGCAAAGGCCAAATCGTCGGCCTTACCTGTCGTGTTGGACGAGCGGTATTCGGCACTATTCGCATCATCGAGGACCTGGTAAGAACCGGAAAGAGCGTGTTGCTGTTAGGAAGGCCTGGGGTGGGCAAGACAACGATGCTGCGCGAAGTCGCGCGTTTTCTTGCCGATGAGCTGAACAAGCGCGTAGTAGTTGTTGACACGTCGAACGAAATCGCCGGCGACGGCGATATTCCGCACCCCGGAATCGGCAGCGCCCGACGGATGCAAGTGCCCGCGCCTGAGCTGCAGCACAAGGTTATGATCGAAGCGGTTGAGAATCACATGCCGGAAGTGATCATCATCGACGAGATCGGGACGGACCTCGAGGCGGCCGCTGCCCGAACGATCGCCGAGCGGGGCGTCCAACTGATTGCGACTGCTCACGGCAACGCCCTCGAGAACATCATCATGAACCCGACGCTCTCGGACCTTGTGGGTGGGATCCAGTCGGTCACGCTAAGCGATGAAGAGGCCCGGAGGCGCGGTACGCAGAAGGCGATTCTGGAGCGGCGCGCTCCCCCAACGTTCAACATGCTTGTGGAGATTCAATCGTTCAGCAAAGTGGCTGTGCATGCCGATGTCGCGGAGGTGGTGGACGCGATCCTGAGGGGCTACTCGGTGCCACCCGAGATCCGCGAACTGGACGCAGCCGGTGAAGTGCGATTGGGAGCGGCCGTATCGCATACTGCCGCCTCGGCTCGGGACGCCAGAGGCCGCGCGGATATCGAGACCACGCCGGCCGGTACCCGCGAGCGGCGGATCTACCCATTTGGTGTGTCGCGCCAACGCTTGGCCCAGGCCCTGAGAGAGACACGATTTCCCGGCCAGATCGTGGATCACCTTGAAGACGCGGACGTGGTCATCACGATCCGGCCGTATTACCGGCGCAAGCCTCAGACCTTGCACGACGCGGAATCGCGTGGCGTCCCCATCTACGTCGTCAAAAGCAATACGGTGCTGCAACTAGAGCAATCGCTGCTCACGATGCGGGGAGACCGGGCGGGTGACCCGGTCATGGCCGCCCTAAAAGAGGCGGAGGAGGCTATCGGCCAGGTAATGAACGTCGAGAACGCTGTTGACCTCAATCCGCAGAACGCCTACGTGCGCCGGCTGCAACATATGCTGGCGCAGCGTTACAACCTGGCCTCGCGCAGTCTCGGCAAGGAACCGCACCGTTACGTCCGCATAATGCCCGGCGAAGACTAGATGGCGGCTGCGCAGAGCCGTGCGGCGTTCATCACGCTTGAGGGTGGGGAAGGGTCCGGCAAGACCACCCTGGCTGCTGCCATCGCAGATTCCTTGCGAGACCAAGGACAGACGGTCTGCGCTACGTGGGAGCCAGGAAGCACGGAGTTGGGCCGCCTGATACAAGGCATCCTCGAGATGAAGGAGCATGGCAGTGCGCTCAGCGCTTTGGCGGAGCTGCTGCTATTCGAGGCAGATCGTGTCCAGCACGTGTCAGAGGTCGTCCTTCCGGCTTTAGACGCGGGACGGCTCGTAATATGCGACCGATTCACGGACTCGTCTCTGGCGTATCAGGGTTATGGCCGCGGGCTGGATCTCGAGTTCATCAGGCGCTTGAACGACGAGGCGTCGGGCGGGCTGTCGCCTGACCTCACGCTGCTGCTGGACATCCCTCCCAAAGCAGGGCTCTCGCGTGAAGGAGACCAGAATGATGTCACGGGACGGGAATCACTGGACTTCCATGAAAGAGTTCGGGATGGCTTTCTGGAGCTTGCGCGCGCCGAACCTGAGCGTTTCGTGGTGATCGACGGCACGCTTGCGGTCGAAGAGGTTACAGAGCACGCGATCGCCGCCATTAAGGAGAGACTGTCCCTTCTTCGATAATTGACATGGTGCCATTCCTCGCTGGACAGCTTTCAACCCCGCCGCTATCATAATTCTTGCCGCTTTTTCATTGAAGGAGGAATCTTGGCTACAAGGTCCGCCGCGAAGGCTCACCGGCAGTCCATAAAGAGGCGCCTGCGCAACCGCGCCGTAAAGAGCGCGACAAAGACGGCGATCAAGCGTGCGAACGAAACTATTGCCGGCGGCGACTTCGATGCCGCTCGGGAGGCCGTCCGCGCGGCCATAAGCACCCTCGACCGAGCGGCCCGCAAGGGCGTCCTCCATCCGAACAACGCCGGGCGCCACAAGTCCCGATTGCTCCTTCGATACAACGCCTCGGTCGCCGCCCTCCAGACGCCGGTGGCTGAACGTCCGGCGCGAAAGGAGAAGCCGGGCGCCGCCAAGGCGGCCGCTTCTAAAGAAGCGAAGGGCGCCGCGAAAGCAAGCGCACCGAAGACGGCAAAGGGCGCCAAGAGCACTGCGGCCAAGAAGCCAAAGAAATAGCGTGTCGCGTTAATCGTCTCTCGACGAGGACACCGGCACGCTTGTCTTCAGCATTAAACGTCCAAACGATCCGCGCGCAGATACCGGCTACCGCCAAGCAGGTATACCTGAACACAGGATGGCAGGGACCTTCGCCGCTGGCGGTAATCCGCGCCGTTCAGACCGCGTTTCAGGCGGAGGCGGAAGGCCCCACCGCGCCGCCGACCCACGAAGAACGCCTCGCCGAATTCCGGCGTTGCCGACAGGCGTTGGCGGCTCTGGTTGGCGCGAGCGCCGAAGAACTGTCCATCCAGCAGAACACGACCGAGGGGATCAACCTTGTGCTCTCCGGCATGGGACTACGGGCTGGCGACGAAATTATCACGGTCAGCGGAGAGCACTCCTCGGTCATCGTTCCCGTCTATTACGCGCGCGAACGGTACGGCGCCAATCTCAGGATTGTCAGGGTCTCCGGCACCGATTTCCCGGCTGACATTCTCGCGCGGTTCCAGGAGCTCGCGACCCCAGCGTTGCGATTGATCGCCCTCTCCCACGTTTCGTACTCCACCGGACAGCTGTTTCCCGTTCGCGAACTCGCCGCGCTGGCCCACGAGCGCGGCGCCTTACTGCTGCTCGATGCAGCCCAGTCCGTAGGGCAACTCCCGGTGGATGTCCACGAGCTTGATTGCGACTTTTGCGCCTTCCCCGGCCACAAGTGGCTCCTAGGGCCGGCGGCGACAGGAGCGCTGTATGTGCGAAGGGAACTCATTCCGCGGATACAGCCAGCAAAGGTGTCGCATCATGCATCCGCCTTCTACAACTTCAAAGACCGTTTTGAGACGAAAGGGGACACGATCGACAAGTTCGAGATGACGACCGTAAGCGTGCCACTGCTCGCCGGGCTGAACGCCGCGATCCATTACACTGCCGGGATCGGCTTTGAAGCGATTGCGGAGCGAGCGGCCGGCCTCGCACGTTATGCGACTAAGGGTCTATCGGAGATTCCGGGCGCCCGATTGATAAGCCCGCCGGAGTCCGCCAGCGTGCGAACGGGTATCGTCTCGTTCGCTCTGGCCAACGTGCCTGCGGCAGTTCTGACGGCGCATTTGTGGGAAAGCGAGCGAGTCGTCGCACGGACCGTGCCGGACGCCGCGTGCACGCGCTTGTGCTTTCACGTGTTCAATACCGAAGCCGAGGCGGACACGGCCGTCGGTATAGTGCAGGCAGCTGCACAGCGGGGTGTTCCGGAAGGCGATCATCCGAGCATACAGATCGAGTCGGACGCCATGGTGGAGCTCTAGGCGCTTGGAACCCACTGCTCTTGCGCCTCTAGACGCCTTTGACAACAGGTGCTATTCTAGCGGCGGATTTGCTCTGGATTAGCAATTGCTAAATAAAGAAGGAGGTCAAATGGTCCAGCAGCAGCAGCCCAATTCCATCAAGGAAGTCATGGACGGCATGCCACAGGCATTCGATGCCGGCAAGGCAGCCGGCGCCAACGCTACCATCCAGTTCAACTTCACAGGGCCTGAGGCCGGCAGCTACACGGCCAAAATCGCGGATGGCAAATGTGAAGTGACGGAGGGCAACGCTGACAGCCCAACCGTTACTATCAACTCGCCGTCAGACGTCTGGCTGAAGATCATTCGCGGCGAGATGGACGGCGCCACCGCTTTCATGAGCGGCCAGTTCACCTTTACCGGTGACATGGGCGTGCTCATGCAGATGCAGACCTGGTTCCCGCGACAGGCGTAAGAGAAGAGAGCGAACCAAAGCAACCGGCAGCGTTTCAGCTGCCGGTTGTGCTTTCCTGGAGACTAGCGTTCGCCGATTCGAGACCAGTCAGATTCACATCGGCGCCCAGTACGACGACGATGTTGGCGCCCCGGCCGAGGAAGTCCTTCGCGTCTGGATCGGACGCTGCGCGTATCCGGCTAGAAGGTAGCTTCAGCCACTCGGCCAGCTTATCTACGGTCTGGCTTTTCCCGTTCACGTCCACAATGATGGTTCGGTCGTACAACGGGCCGTTCTTGAGTTCGTCGGTCGATACCCTATTCGCGGTGATGCCTTGCGACTTGAGCAGGGAGGCAAGGTAGGCGGCCAAGTCAGGCGTTTGCGTGCCGTTGAGTATGGCGACGGTCGCTCCGTCGTCCTGAACATCGAAATCACTGAAGACGCGATCTCGCAACTCGATCATCTTCGCTTTATTGAAGAGCAGCACCGCGCCGGGGCAGTTGTTGCAGGGATACGTTGCGTCGGCCATTGAGACGGTGCGGATATTGTCAGGACCTATTTGCTTCGCCAGATCGGCGAGCCCTGGGATCTGCAAGTCGCTAATATCAGTCTTAATTGCGTCCTTGTAGCGGTTGTAGAGGCCAAGCGCGTTGGAGAACACCGTACCAAGATCGGCAGCTTTCTTGGCGGTTGCCTTGACGATTAGCTGCTGGCGCTCGATGCGCTTGAAATCGTTGTCGCTTGCCCTGATGCGCACGTACTCGAGTGCTCGCTTGCCGTCCATGTGTTCGGGCCCCTCGGTAAACTCGACAGGGTAGTAATCAGAGCAGGAATTGCAGTCGGTGTAAGCGGGGTCGTAGACGTACTCGGGAACGTCTACGTCTACGCCGTCAAGTTCGTCGATCACGTCAATGAAGTTGTTGAAGTTTAGCACCACATAGTAGTCGATGGGGATGCCGAAGTTGTGTTCGATCGTGTCCTTGACGAGGCCGGCGCCGCCTCCGTTATACCCCTTATACGTATACTCACCCAGTTCGTAGGCGGTGTTGACGCGGTCTGTCTTGTAGCCCCCCTGGCCGTCGGGGATCTCAACCCAGGTGTCGCGTGGTATGGAAAAGGCACCGCCCTTTTTGCTGTAAGGGTCCATCGTGAGGACCATGATGCTGTCGGTGCGACCCGGCGTGTTATCCGGCTGGTCGCGCCGGACGTCCAGGCCGAGAACCACGATATTTATCCGCTGGTTGATATCGGCATGGTCAGGCAAATCCGTATTGACGCCCGGAAGGATTTGTACGCCTAGATTCGGTTGACGACCCGGCGCCAGGATATCAATCACCTGAAAGGCGACGACCAGCGAGCTGTAGAGGGCCAGCAACCCAAATACGGCGATCCCGGCGATCACCGGCAGATGGAAGCGCTTACGTAACGGCGATCCCGTCGTCTTGAGATCGGCCCCCTCTGGCCGTTCGAATGGGGGAAGTTCAGTGCTCAAACAGTCCCTTCCGACTTAAGGGCTGGGTCGATGGAGCGTTTGCTGAAGTAAGGTGCTGCGGGCGCGCGATCACGGAATCGAAGTATCATTATCCACGGCAACCTCGTTTAGAACCATATTCATGCGATGTCTCAACAAGCTTTTCCCCGCCAACCGCCCTAGCTGCTTATATTCGCTAGCCGGTCAAGACAGGCGAATCGTGACCTGACCCTTGAATCTACAACGCTTGCCTGTGACCAAAAGTTTCTCATGCGGCCGCCTCGTTGCTTCTACGCTTCTCGTCATCGCCATCTGTGCCTGTGGCGGCAATTCACCGAAATCGACCCCGACTCGCATTCCCTCCTCCGGTGCACCATCGGATTCAGCGCCAGCAGAAGACCTGGAGCGGGCCGCGCAGCTTTACGACGAAGGGGCGGTTGAGGAAGCGACCGCGATATACAATCGGGCGATCCAGCAGGGCAACGAAGCGCAGCGGCGGCAGGGGCTGTGGGCACTGGCAAAGATTCAGTATCAGCAGGGTGATAACACCGCGGCGGAGAGCACCATAGACTCATACCTCACATCGAACGTCACGCCGGCCGAAGAGCGGCTGGCGCTGCTACTCAAGGGGACGATCCACTATGCGAGCGGGGATGACGGTGAAGCGGAGCAGGCACTGAACTCGTATGTCGGGACCGGCGGTCCGGCTACGGCCTACGCCGAGCTTCGGCTCGCAGACCTGTCGGCCCGTCACGATCAAAAGGACCAGGCTATTGAAACCACGACCGAGGTGTTGAGGGAACCGCTGCCCGCGTCAGTTGCGTCTAATGCCCGGCTTTCGCTCGCTCGGTACTACAAGGACGCCGGCGATTCCGCATCGGCCCTTCAGACATACGAGCTTCTTGGATCTGAGGCCGCCACGAGAAACGACCGCGCCGAAGCTCTCTGGCTCGCCGCGAATCTCGCCTGGGACAGCGGTGATGAGTCCCGCGCGCTTGCTTCGCTCCAGACGCTGCTCGCCGTGTATCCAGGACACGAGCGCGCCGCTGAAGCGCTCGATGACCCGCGTTTCGCGCCCAACATAGTGATTGGCAGCCGAGCTCTCGTCCTCTTCACTCAGCGCTCCAATGTTGATGCCGAGTCAGCCTACCGCGCGATTGTCGACGCCGGCGATCCGGCCCCTGCGGCAGATGCACACTATCACCTTGGAATCCTCGCCGAGCGAGCGTCCAATTATGATCAGGCGCTCGCCGAGTACGACGCCAGCATCGCTACTGCGTCCGGCAGCCAACAGACGGCGACCATAGGACAGGCGCTGTGGGATAAAGCCACGGTGCTCGAGTTACTCGGACGCACAGATGAGGCGGTCGGAACGTACAACGCGATCGCGGATACAGCACCCAGCTCGGAACATACGTCGGAAGCGGTATTTCGAGCGGGAATGCTTCGGTACAAGCAGGGACGAGGCGCGGACGCTCGGGCCATCTGGTCTCGGCAGCGTAGCCTCGCCTCCGAGGAGGCCGAACAGGCGCGGGCCTACTTCTGGTCGGCCAAAGCGGCGAGGATGCTTGGTGACCAGGCGTCAGCCGGGCAGGACCTGAGTACCGCGGCGACGCTTTCTGGCGTCGACTATTACACGCTTCGCGCCCGCGGAGAACTCGCGTCGAGCGATCTGCCAACCGGTGGCGCGTTGCCGTCAGCAGCGCCCGATTGGACGCTCATCGAAGAGTGGCTCCGAGCGACGGTGGGAGCGGAGGACCCGAGCGCGCGAACCACCTTCCTTACGAGTCCAGCTCTTCAGCGGGCGGTTGAGTTGCTCGGAGCCGGGCTTCGCGCTGACGCCGAAACGGAGTTCGAGCAGTTGATAGAGGATGCCGCCGGGAACAGCTGGCTCTTGTACCGCCTCTCCCGTGCGGCAAGCGACGAAGGACTGCGCTCAATCGCCGCCCGCGCTGCAGCCCGGTTTATCACTGCCAGCAACGGAACGCCGCCGCAGGCGATCGCGCTGGCGTATCCGGCCGTCTACCCCGAGATCGTGAACGAGCAGGCGACCCAGAATAAGTTCTCGCCGTTCCTCCTCTTGGCGCTGGTAAGGCAAGAAAGCTTCTATGACGCACGTGCTGTCTCCCCGGCGAACGCAAGTGGCCTGACGCAGGTCATTCCGGAGACGGCCCAAGCAATAGCGGAAGCCCTGGGCGAGAAGGACTTCCGCATAAGCGATCTCCTGCGTCCGAAAGTCAGTCTGCGTTTCGGGGCCCATTACCTCGGTGAGCAAGTGCAGATGCTCGGCGGCAATATCCCCGCGGCGCTCGCAGCTTATAACGGCGGCCCTGGAAATGCGACGCGTTGGCAGGAGGCGGCGGCGACTGCCGACCCAGACGTCTTTCTAGAAAGCATTGACTTCAGCGAGACCAGATCGTACGTCGAGCTTGTCCTCGAAAACTACGCTGTTTACCTGTATGCATACGGCCTGACGAGCCAGCCGATACTCCCGCTCGGCTAAAGCGCTACTTTCGAGTTCCGCTTGCTTCCCTTACGCTATCTCCAGCGATGGCGACTTCAGTGACCGTCCGGGTGCCCGCAACCAGCGCGAACCTCGGGCCCGGGTTCGACTGCCTGGGGCTCGCGCTTGATCTCTGCGCGAGCATTAGGCTCGATCGGTCCGGGCGAGTTGGCAATAACGATGCGATGGCGTCGATGGCTCTGATCGCCGCGCGCCGAGTGTTCTCGCAATACGGACAGGAGCCGCCCGCGGGACTGAATGCGACCTACGAAGGTGACATACCTATCGCTCGGGGGCTTGGGGCCAGCGCGGTAGCGCGCGTGGGCGGCGCGCTTGCGGCGAACGAATTCGCCGGTGGAACACTCGGCCGCGAGGCGTTGCTGGCGTTGGTAACTGAGCTCGAAGGGCACGCGGACAACGTCACGCCGGCCCTCTTCGGAGGCCTCCAGGTCTCGGTTGTCGATGACGATCGCGTGCTTCACGTTGGGGTGCCGCTCCCGCCAGCTCTCCGGGCGGTCCTGTTCGTCCCCGAACTGCGAATGCCCACGAAGGAGAGCCGTAAGCTGCTCCCGGACCACATTTCGCGTGTGGACGCGGTCTACAACACCGGGCGGGCGGCGCTGATGGTTAGCGCTCTGGCCGCTGGCCGCTTCGATCTGCTGGATGCCGGGACACAGGACCGGCTGCACCAGAAGCGCCGATCGAAGCTCTTCCCGGCGATGTTTCCACTGTTCGAAGCAGCGAAGGTGGCGGGCGCGCACTGCGCCTACCTCTCCGGCGGTGGTTCCACAATCTGCGCGCTCGCCACCGCGAACGAGCAGGGCATCGTCGATGCGATGCTCGACGCCGCCCGCGCCCGGGAAACGCCCGGCCGCACGATTATCACGCGCCCGACGACGAACGGTGCAGAGGTGGTCGAGGCGAAGTGAGCGCGGGCCGACTTGTTGTCCAGAAGTACGGCGGGACTTCCGTAGGCGACGCCGAGCGCATCAAGCACGTTGCCAAGCGCATCGTCGCGCGGGTCGCGGCCGGGGACCGGCTCGTCGTCGTCGTATCGGCGATGGGCGACACGACAGATGACCTGATCGCCCTTGCGCAGCAGATGACGGACGAGCCAGAAGCGCGCGAGCTCGACCTGCTGCTGTCGACGGGCGAGATCGTGTCGTCGACCCTGCTGGCGATGGCGCTCAAGCATGCCGGCCAGCCCGCCGTCGCGCTCTCGGGCGCGCAGGCGGGCATCGGCACCGACAGACGCTATGGCCGGGCGCGCATCCATAGCGTAGAGCCAAAGCGGATCAAGCAGGAACTTGACGCCGGGCGGGTGGTGATCGTCGCCGGGTTTCAGGGCATAACGGAAGAAGAGGACATCACAACGTTGGGGCGCGGCGGCTCCGATACGACGGCGGTGGCGCTGGCGGCGGGACTCGGCGCCGAGCGCGCCGAAATCTATACCGACGTCGAGGGTATCTACAACGCAGACCCGCGGTTCGTGCCGGAAGCGCGGAAGTTCCCCGAGATCAGCTACGAGGAGATGCTGGAGCTGGCCAGCTATGGGGCGAAGGTTATGCACCCGCGCGCCGTGGAGCTGGGGGCGGTGCAGCGAGTGCCAATCTACGTCGCCTCCAGCTTCAGCGACGCGCCGGGTACACTGATACACGGAGGACCGTTCATGGAGCAGCGCAACAGGGTGATGGCGATCGCGCAGGACATGGACGTCGCCCGCATTACGATCCGCGGCGTTCCGGACCGTCCGGGCATCGCGGCCACGCTGTTCGAGCCGCTCGGCGAGAACGGCATCAGCGTCGACACGATCGTGCAGAACGCGAGCGTCGAGCGGCTTACGGACCTCACGTTCACCGTCTCGCGGTCTGACCTGAGCCGGGCGCTGGAGATTGTGAAGCCGGTGGCGCTGGAGATCGAAGCGCCGGACGTGCTGGCGGACACGCATCTGGCGAAGGTGAGCATCGTTGGCGCAGGCATGACTTCGGCGGCGGGCTACGCCGGGCGCATGTTCCGGACGCTCTTCGAGGCGGGGATCAATATCGAGCTGATCACGACGAGCGAGATCCGCATCACCTGCCTGATCGACGAGAAGCAGATGCGAGAGGCGGTACGGGCGCTGCACAAAGCGTTCGAGCTGGAGGAGGGGTAAGCGGCAAACGGCAAGACGCTGTAGGGGCGCGGGCTTGCCCCGCCCTTGAGACAGTGCCGCAAACACCAACACGAGCGCCAGCGCGCTGAGTTGACCGGAATCGCGGGTAGTCGCCCGCCTGCCCTGAGTCGTACCGCTAGCTTTCTCCGGTCTGCTATACTCCGTCCCGCCATAAGGGAGGGAACTCAACATATGCATTAGTTAGACCGTCCCAACAGCAATCGTTCCGAGGATTTCAACGACATGAAAGAGGATGCCGATGAAGTACGTGATCAGCTGGTTCGAACGCCCGCAGGGTTCGCCTATGGAGTACGAGAATGCCCAGAAGCGAATCCTTGAAGTCTTTGGTCAGTGGAAGGCGCCGGCCAACTTCAAGATCGAGTTCTTTGTAGTGCGTGTGGGCGAATGGGGCGGGCATATGTTGGTGGACTGCGATGATCCGTTGACGGTTCACCAGTTTTGCTCGATGTTACCTTCGTTTGTGTTCGAGGCGCGCCCTGTAGTTCCCGTCGAGGACGCAGTCCGGGCCGAACTCGAAATAATGGCCTGGCGATGGA
>Ga0209803_1002072_pt1 | contig 12779 bp, 10 predicted proteins | sample GraSoiAngelo_138_FD_185895 | JGI IMG/M metagenome (GOLD analysis project Ga0209803, IMG submission 185895) | Grasslands soil microbial communities from the Angelo Coastal Reserve, California, USA - 14_0929_09_40cm (SPAdes) (version 2) | ecosystem: Environmental > Terrestrial > Soil > Grasslands ... | reverse complement strand
CGCGCGTAGGCAAAGTAGGCGGGAATATCCGCCTCGGTGTACTGCTGGTGGACGGCGCCGGCGGCACGGTCTAACCACGCCTTGTGGTTGTGGGGTGGGTCGAAGGGCGGCGGGTCGGCCGCACGGGCCAGCTTAGAGTCTCCATTCGCGCCTGGGAAAGTTCCGAAGTAATTGTCGAAAGTGTGGTTCTCCTTCACGATGATGACCACATGGCTGATCAAACCTTGGGCTGGCACGGATTTGCCTCCTTCAGGCGGCGACCAGGCCGCAGCGGATGGGACGGCGCAGCTTGCCTTTCCGAGGGGAGCAAAATTATGTGTGGTAGAGTTATTTGTCAAGCGAGCGGATTCGTCCACATGATCGAAAAACAAAGGCGGGGGCTGCATTTCGAGAACGAGAGTAGGGAAGACTCGGGGCCTTAGTACTACAGATGTAGCTGCTATTAGAAATGTAGCGCTACAGACGCTAAGTAAAGGGGCGGTCTAACCTCGGCCAGATGCAATACAAGCTCCGTGGCCAGAGCGGCCTTAGAGTTTCTGCCCTTTGCCGGCACGCCGACCTGTGCTATGCCTGAGTTCATCCGCGACGCCAGCGCGGCTCTCGATGAAAGACTTCTTGAGTTCAGCCAAGAGCGGCTGGTCGGTGATCTGAAGAAGGTGAAACACATGTCTGAAAAGAGGGACTTTCATATGACCCCGGATGAGTTCCGGCGCTACGGAAGGGCCGTGGTCGATTGGATCGCCGACTATTACGCGCGCATCGAATCTTTTTCCGTTTTGTCACAGGTCAAGCCGGGGCAGGTCCGCGAGTCGCTCCCAGGAAGTGCTCCGACGAAGGGCGAGCCGTTCGAAGCCATCCTGAAAGACGTTGAGAAGCTGATTCTTCCCGGTGTCACCCATTGGCAATCGCCCAATTTCTTCGCTTATTTCCCGTCGAATACTTCGTTCCCGTCCATTCTGGGAGAGCTGCTCTCGGCCGGCCTGGGGGTTCAAGGAATGCTTTGGGCCACAAGCCCGGCTTGCACGGAACTCGAAACTCATATGCTCGACTGGCTCGTAGAAATCCTCGGGTTGCCGGGAAAATTCTTGTCGAGCGGGGCTGGCGGAGGCGTCATCCAGGACACCGCATCGAGCTCTTCCCTATGTGCTTTGCTTGCGGGCCGCGAGCGCGCCACCAGCTATGCCAGCAACGACCGGGGGTGCGACGGCCGCCTGGTTACTTACACATCCTCGCAAGCGCATTCTTCGATTGAGAAGGCAGTCAAAATCGCCGGGCTGGGCCGGCAGAACTTGCGGCTCATTGAAGTGGACGAACGTTTCGCGATGCGTCCTGATGCACTTGCCGCGCAACTCAGGCAAGACCGCGATGCTGGACGCATTCCCTGCTTTGTGTGCGCCACCGTGGGGACTACGTCGTCAAATGCCATAGATCCTGTGCGGGAAATTGGGCGGATCTGTCGCGAACACGGCGTTTGGCTCCATGTCGACGCGGCGATGTCCGGCGTCGCCGCCCTGTGCCCCGAGTTTCGGCACATCCATGACGGGGTGGAATTTGCCGACAGTTATTGTTTCAACCCGCATAAATGGATGTTCACAAATTTCGATTGCGACTGCTTCTACGTGACGGATCGGAAGGCTTTGATTGAAACGTTGAGTGTTCTCCCCGAATACCTGCGCAACAAGGCCACCGAATCGGGCTCGGTTATTGACTATCGAGACTGGCACATCCCGTTGGGGCGCCGCTTCCGTTCTCTGAAGCTTTGGTTTGTCATTCGCCACTATGGGGTTGAGGGTTTGCGCCACCACGTAAGGCGCCATGTCGAGTTGGCGCAGCAATTCGCGTCCTGGGTTCGAGACGACGATCAGTTCGAGCTGGCCGCGCCCGCTCCTCTGAACCTGATCTGTTTCCGCCACCGCGGAGGTGACGCGGTGAACCAGGCGTTGCTGGATCGCTTGAACCAGAGCGGCGATCTGTATCTGACGCACACGCGATTGGACAACCGCTTTACGCTGCGACTGAGCGTGGGTCAGACAAACACCGAGTTGCCCCACGTCGAGCGCGCGTGGAATCGCATTCGCGAGGAGGCAGTCGTGGCTCTGGCGCGTAGCCGTGCTCAATCCGCTCGGGGAGTGGATACGGTATAGGCGCGTTTGGTGCGGACGCACCGCATGTGTGCCTAGATCATTCTTCTTGGCCACGCTGCGAATGCCAAGGTCCTTCTGAAGCAAGCGGAGGAAGGTGATCAAAGGGCGCGAATTCCTGCGATAATATCGCGCATGAGACACAAGCAGGTTGCCTATGTTCTGCTGCGCATCACGATCGGGGTGGTGTTCCTGTTCTACGGTATTGGCAAGTTCACTATGGGACGCGCCGTGTTGGTCGACGGGCTCGTGCAGCAATTCGCGAAAACACCGTTGCCCCCTGGGCTGGTGCGTGCGTTTGGCAACGTTATTCCGTTCGCCGAAGTGATACTCGGCTTTTGCGTTCTTTTCGGCGTGTTCACTACGATGGCGCTGGCGCTAATGGGGATCCTGCTCATCGCGCTCACCTTCGGCATGGTACTCGTTCCGAACCCGTCTATCGTCGCCAATAACCTGATCTATTGCGTGATTGTGTTCCTGCTTCTTTATCTTGCCGAGTACAACACCTTCTCCCTGGAGCGGCTGTGGAAGAAATAGAGTAGAGGGAGCTGGCACAGCCAGTGACGACGCAAAGACCGGATCCGCCGGCTACGATTACTTTGGATCAAGAACGGAAAGAAGCTTATGACCAGGCCTGCGCTTTAGTCGAAGCGGTTCCACACAAGAGGGCATTTAGACTCAGGCAACATCTTCATCCGCCCCAGTGAGAGCGTACAGAACCAACTCCACCCGGTTGGAGACGCCCAGCTTGTCAAAAACCCGAAACAGGTAGTTTCTAATCGTGTGTTCGCTCACGTTAAGTTTCAGGGAGATCTCTCGGTTCTTCATGCCTTCGGCCACCAGGCGAACAACTGCTTCCTCGCGCGGAGTCAGCACACTCATGCTATGGATCTTCGAGAGTTGAAGCGGTCTGGAGTACACAATGGCCTCGAGTAGAAACTCGAGCTCATGGTTACTGGCCCAGATTTGCCCGTTATGCACAGTGCGAATGCACTTGGGGAGTGCTTTGAAGGAATTAGCCCGGCAGAAGACGCCTCGGGCCCCATATCGGAAAGCGTTGATCACCAGGTCGCGGTCTGAGGAGTTTACGAGCACGATGGCCGCCGTCTTTGAGCGAGAAGTGCGGAGTCGATGCAGAAGCTCGAAGCCCGCCAACGGCGCATCCTGCAAGTCGGCGCTGATAACGGCAATGTCGGGGAAGTGTTGCTCTACTGCTTGTACTGCTTCGGAGAGATTTTGCGTAGTGGCTATAACGTCGAAGTGGTTCCGACAGCGCTTCAGCGCGGTCGCAACCAACTGACCACCCATTCGAGTGGCTTCGGCAATCAGAACCCGGATATGCGCCCGCTTTGTTGAACCGTCTCTGCCCACGCCCCCCTCGGCAGAAATGTTGTCACCGGAGAATTATAAGCGCATCGCAGATTATTTCAAGGCGGAAAGTGAGACTTCAGGGGTTCGTGCTCGACCCCGCGTGTTACGGTGAGGCAACGTTCGCGTTCTGCGTAACCTCGATGCGCGGCAACGACGGAGCCGCTCAGAACGTTGCGATGTACCGCCCGTGCCGTCCTCAGGCGAGCGCTAGGCGACGCAGGTTTAGGTGCTTTCCGACATTTCCGACTGTGAGCCGGCCTCAACGATGAACAAGAGCCGAGTTTTGCAAGATGGGATTTGTAGTCGCGCGAAGGAGCCCGGTCCGCCTAAGATTCATGTCCGCAAAGACTTCCGCATGAAGGGCCCTGCTGCCCCATTCCTCTATCGTCGAATTGCTCAGCCGCCTTCTGACAGGCTGCCTGCCAGGAAAGCTCGTCCTTCAAGGGTCTGACGGGGCTAGCTAGCTAGTTGAGGATTGAAGACCCTTATCCATGGAGGCTTTCGTACTACGCCTCGCGTCAAGTAGTCACGGAAAGCGCCCTCGTCGATGACACCCCAACCTATGTGAATTTCAGCTTCTTGCAGAGCCTTGCAAGGCCCTTTACTGTGCCGTGGGAAATTGTGAGACAAATCTTGGAGTTGGGCAAAGAGATTGAATCATGGCCCGGGGGCCCATCGACAGTTGCGGATGGCGACAAGGTGGACTTCAGAAAGGGTGTTCGCTACGCGTCACAGGCGCCTATTTCCTTCTCGTGGAAGGACGAACGCGGGGTCCGCTACTGCGGAGAAGGCCACACTATCAACATCAGTGTGAGAGGTGCATTTGTTCTTGCTGTTGCATGTCCTCCAGTCGGGGCGGACGTCGATCTGATCATCCTCCTCCCGGCAAGGTCCGAGATGCCGTGGACCTTCCGCATTCGCGCCAAGGCTCGAGTGCTCCGGGTGGAGCAGGCAGACCCCAGCGAAGAACGAAAACGTTTTGCAGTTAGCTTCCGTAGGGCCAAATGGGAATAGAGATAAGTGAAAACCAGTGTGAGCCCTCCTTTTGAAGCTGATGGAGCGGAGAAATGTACAGAACGCGTGGAGGCTCAGGAGGGTCGCGATGATCATTGATAGGGGACGCATTCGGGCAATTGCGGTCCTTCTGGCCACTCCAGTGCTGGCCTTCGGAGGCCAGGGAAAACCTCAGATAGTGGAGCCCCCAGGAGTCCCGCAGGTCGCGAAGGCGCGGGCCGACCGGAGTGGCAGTCCAGAAATAGAGCGCCCAGTCCTTCAAAGGCGGGGCTGGCGTTACCAGTTGCGCCCCGGCGACATCCTCGAAGTGAGTTTTCCCTTCACTCCAGAATTCAATCAGACCGTCACCGTTCAGCCCGATGGCTACATTACTCTGCGGGGCCTGGGTGATTTCCACGTCGCAGGCCAAACAAAACCCGAGCTGACCCGCGCGCTTCAGACGGCCTTCGCGAAAATCCTGCATGAGCCGGTCATCATGGTGGATCTAAAGGATTTCGAAAAGCCCTACTTTGTTGCAGGAGGCGAAGTGGCGCGCCCCGGCAAATACGAATTGCGCGGTGATACTACGGTGACGCAAGCCGTGGCCATAGCCGGCGGCTTTAAGGACACAGCGAAACACTCCCAGGTTTTGCTGTTCCGCCGTATCTCGGATGATTGGGCAGCAGCCAAGATCCTTAATGTGAAGAAGATGCTTCGCGGCGGGAACCTGCAGGAGGATTCGCACCTGCAGCCGGGAGATATGTTGTTCGTGCCCAAAAACGCCATTTCGAAAATCAAGCCGTTCATCCCCATTCCGGGGATAGGCGCTTACTTTAACCCCGCTCCGTGAGCCTCGAGCGCGGCCGACAGAAGGAGATGCGAGATGGGCGATTCTGCTTCCTGGACTCAGCCGCGTGATCCAGAGCGCGCCACCACCCTGCGCGACGTTCTGGCTCCGGTGTTTCGGCATCGCCGGCTGGTGAGCCTGACGTTTCTTGGCCTTTTCCTGGGGGTTGTCCTGGCGGGACTTCTGCTGCCCAAGAAGTATGAAGCGCACATGAAAATCCTGGTCCGCCGGGAACGCATGGACCCGGTGGTGACTTCAGAATCCACCGCTCAGCGGCAGGTATCACTCGCGGTGACCGAAGAAGAGCTGCAATCCGAGGTGGCGCTTCTCAAGAGCCGGGACCTGCTCGAAAAGGTAGTGGTGGCGTGTGGGCTCCATGAACGGCGCAACGGCTCTCTCTGGGAGTCGCTGTTTCGGGGCGAGGTTTCTGGAACTAGCACGCGAATTCCATTCGCCGTGCGAAGGTTAGAGGCGAAGCTAGAAGTTGAGCTCTTGAAGAAGACGAATCTGATTGAAGTCACATATGGGTCTCCTGATCCGCAGCTCGCCGCCCGAGTGCTCGCCACCTTGGCGAATCTTTATCTGGAAAAGCACGTGGCTGTCCATCGCCCACCTGGCGCATTCGACTTCTTCCAGCAGGAAACCGAGAAATACCGGCAGGGACTGGCCGCCGCTGAGGAGCGCCTGGCCCAATTCAGCCGCGAGAACGAAGTGGTTTCCGCGCAGCTCGAAAAGGAAATCGCCCTTCAAAGGCTCAATGAGTTCGAGGCCACGCTCAATCAGACGCAGGCGGCCATCGTCGAGAGCGAAAAACGTATCCATGCACTGGGAGGGCAACTCGCCAAGACCTCTCCGCGGCTGACCACCCTGGTTCGCACCTCAGATAATCCACTTCTGTTGCAACAGCTCAAGTCCACCCTGTTGACGCTGGAACTGAGGCGCACCGAGTTGCTCAGCAAGTTCGAGCCGGATTATCGCCCCGTTCAGGAAATAGAGAAGGAAATCGCGCAGACGCAGGCAGCCATCGCCGCGGAGGAAAAGGCCCCCTTGCGCGAAGAAGCCACTGACCAGAATTCAATCTACCAATGGCTGAACCAGGAACTCGCCAAGGCCAAGGCGGAGCGCGTCTCCTTGCAAGGCCGGGCTGCTGAGACCGCACAGGTCGTGCGTACCTATCGCGAGAAGGCCATGACGCTTGGGCAAAAGGCGGTGGGGCAGCAGGAGCTGATGCGTGACGCCAAAGCAGCGGAAGGGAATTACCTGCTCTATCTCAATAAGCGGGAAGAGGCGCGCATATCGGATGAGCTCGACCGCAAGCGCATCGTCAACGTGGCCATCGCCGAGACCGCAACCGTTCCGGCCCTCCCCGCCACATCCCCTTGGCTGTTTGTGCTTCTGGGAGGCCCGGTCGCGGCCCTGTTGAGTGTGGGAGCGGCCTTCCTAGCGGATTTCCTCGACCCGACTCTGCGCACCGCAGATGAGGTCGAGCAATTGCTGAATGTTTCCGTGCTGGCAGCGATGCCGAAAGGCGGCAGGTAGGACCCATGTTCCTTGATTTTTACGGACTTCGTGAGCAGCCCTTCGGAGTCACCCCGGACCCGCGCTATCTCTATCTGAGCGTGGGGCATCGCGAAGCGCTGGCCTCGCTGATCTATGGGGTCGAAAGTGGCCGCGGGTTCATGGCGCTGGTCGCAAAACCCGGGATGGGAAAGACTACCCTGCTGTTCCAGCTCCTGGAGCGACTGCGCAGCTCCGCGCAAACCGTATTCTTGTTCCAAACGCAATGCGAGTCGCGGGAATTCTTGCGTTACATTCTGGCGGACCTTGGATTCGACACTCGCGAACAAGATCTGGTGACTCTTCACAGGCAGTTCAACGAAGTGCTGATTCGCGAGAAGCGCGCAGGAAAGCGCTTCGTGCTGGCCATTGATGAGGCCCAGAATCTGAATGAATCTGTGCTGGAAACCATCCGCCTGTTGTCGGATTTCGAGACCCCGCGCGACAAGCTGATGCAGATCATTGTCGCTGGCCAGCCGCAACTCGCCCAAAAGCTGGCGCTTCCCTCGCTTGCCCAACTGCGTCAACGGGTCTCCATGCTGGTCCGCTTGAATCCTTTCACCCCCCAAGAGACAGTTTCCTGTGTCGAGCACCGGCTTCGCGTGGCTGGCTACACCGGCGGCCCGCTGTTCACTCCAGAGGCCCAGGCCATTATTGCCGCGCGAAGTGAGGGGATCCCGCGAAACATCGTCAACTTATGCTTCCATGCCCTTTCGCTCGGATGTGCCCTGGAGCGGAAGATCATCGACACTGAAATCGTGCAAGAAGTGCTGGCCGACCTGGATGTCGGCACTTTGGTTTCCGCACCGCCGGACGCTCTCGAACCTGTGGGCGCGCCAGAGCAAAGCTTTGAGACGGTGCTGACTACTCCCATTGCCTTCGACGCAGTGGGACCAGAAGCTGTCGCTGGGTCCGGGATGGAGGTCCCTGCGAGTGCCGCCCTGGAGGAGGCTCTTCCTGCGGTGGAGCCGGTGCTTGCTCCTGATGCCTTGGTTTCCGCAGTGGAGCCAGAAGCGGTGGCTGGGTTCGCGATGGAGGTCCCTGGAAGCGTGTCGCTCTGGAGGAGGCTCTTCCTGCGGTGGAGCCGGCGCCCTGCTGGTTGTGCCTTGGTTTCCGCAGTGGAGCCAGAAGCGGTGGCTGGGTCCGCGATGGAGGTCCCTGCGAGTGCCGCCCTGGAGGAGGCTGTCCCTACGGTGGCGTCGGCACCTGCTGCTGAAGCCTCGGTTTCCGCAGTGGAGCCGGAAGCTGTTGCGGGGTCCGGGATGGAGGTCCCTGCGAGTGCCGCCCTTGAGAACGCTGTCCCTGCGGTGGAGCCGGCGCCTGCTGCTGACGCCTTGGTTTCCACAGTGGAGCCGGAAGCTGTCGCCGGGTCCGGGATGGAGGTCCCTGCGAGTGCCGCCCTTGAGGAGGCTGTCTCTGCGGTGGAGCCGGCGCTTGCTGCTGAAGCCTTGGTTTCCGCAGTGGAGCCGGAAGCGCTGGCCGTGGCCGAGATCGAGACTCTTCCGATCGCGACAGTCGAGCCAGTTCCACTCCCGATGGCTTCAGCCGCAGCCGAACTCGAGGCGGTGTCAGCGACAATGGCTCATTTGCCGGGCGCTTTGCGAGGTCAAGAAGGGCGTGGTGCTGGTTTGGCGGTTTGGGCTCGCCTTCTGCCCGACGCGCTCTCTGGTACTTTTCAACGCTGGCCCCTGTGGATTTCTGCTGTAGGGGTGTTGCTAGCGTGGGGAGCTGGCTTTTGGTTCTTCTCTGGAGGCGTAGCTAGAAAGACTTCTCTCCCGACCTCTCCCGATAGTCGGAGCACGGTGAAGGCGGTGGTCAGCGAACCGCCGCTGGCCGGGACTGGCGAATTGAGCTCCAAGGAGCCGCCGACAGTTGCTGCGAAGGTGGGGGTCAGCGAACCGCCACTGGTCGAGGCAGGCGAGTTGAGCTCCAAGGAGCCGTCGACAGTTGCTGCGAAGGTGGGGGTCAGCGAACCGCCGCTGGCCGAGACTGGCGAATTGAGCTCCAAGGAGCCGCCGACAGTTGTTGTGAAGGTGGGGGTCAGCGAACCGCCGCTGGCCGAGACTAGCCAATTGAGTTCCGAGGAGCAGCTGACGGTTATCGTCGAGACGGGCCAGACGCTCAGGCAGATATGTTTGCGCTATCTGGGGCGGTTTGACTCGAAGAGTTTGAATAGTGTCCATGCCTTGAACCCGTGGCTTGTGGATCCCGACGATATCAAAGTGGGGCAGCTCGTTCGGCTACCGCGGCTCTCGGCTCTTTCGAAACGTGAGAATGTCGCAGCGAAGCAGGGCGCGGAATTCAAAGCTACGCCTAAGGCAAAGCCGTGAGCAAGAATTTCGAGCTACTGATCAGAATGGTCAAGGAACTAGGCGTTTTCCAGCCGCTCGGTGCTCCGCCGTCGCCGGCCCTCGGCAAGCGCCCCGAGCCGGAGGTGGACGCCAGAACACGCGAAGAACTCATGAAGCTTGTCCAGCGTGTGTTTCTGTCGCCCCGCTTGGCGGAGGTACCGCGGGCGGTTCTGTTCTCCGCAGTGGATCAGGGGGATGGATCGAGTCGCATCTGCGCTCGCGTCGGTGAAGCCCTGGCGGGCCAGACGCCGGGATCGGTATGCATCGTAGACGCTAACTTGCGTTCACCTACGTTGCACGAACAGTTCGCGCTGGAAAACGGAATCGGGCTGAAGGAGGCGGTGATGCAGTTCGGCCCGGTCCGGAGATTCGCACAGCGATACTGTGGTACGAATCTGTGGCTGGTCACGTGCGGATCGCAAACTCCAGACCCCCACACGATACTGGCCTCGGATCGTTTGGGGTCGCGTATTCGGGAGCTTTGCGCCGAATTTGACCATGTGCTAATCGACTCTCCACCGCTGAGTCTCTACGCCGATGCATTCGTGCTTGGCCAGCTGACCGATGGGATCATTCTGGTGGTGGAGGCGAATTCCACTCGGCGTGAAGTGGCGCAGAAGGCGAAAGAGAACCTGGAAGCCGCAAGCCTGCGGATCCTGGGGTCGGTCTTGAATAACAGAACTTTTCCCATTCCGGAGACCATCTACTGGAAGCTGTAAGGTTCGTAAAAACAACAGCAGGTATTCCGTTGCGGCTGGCGGCAAACAAGTAGACAGGAAGGGGAATCTCCAAAATGGGACTCAGAGGGCGGAGCTATGTGTAGCGGACAACTAACGCGCGCTTACACGGAAAAGATCCCATTCCCAGTGCCCGATGTTGACCCATCCCATTGGTATGCGATTCAGACGCGGGCCCGTCACGAAAAGAAGGTAGCCTCGCAGCTCCAGGAAAAACGGATCACCACATTTCTTCCGCTCATTGCGAGAGTCCATCGATGGAGCGACCGACGTAAGATGGTGCACATTCCTCTGTTCCCCGGTTATACGTTTGTGCAGATGGCTCCCTCAGAAGAAGCAAAGCTCGCGGTGCTGAGGACTCCGGGCGTGCTGAGCTTTGTGGGGATCAACGGTCGAGAAATTCCCATCCCCGACAAGCAGATCGAAGATGTTAGGAAATTGGTGAACTCTGACGCTGGCTGCGCGCCCTACCCCTATCTGCGGGTAGGTCAGCGAGTGCGCGTACGCGGAGGGTCGCTCGACGGGTTAGAGGGATTTCTCGTCGCCGTTGGCGCCAATCGAAGCGTAATCGTTTCCATCGATCTGTTCAGGCGCTCTGTAGCTGTGCGGATCGATGGGAGCGACGTCGCGCTGATCTGAATGGGCTCGCTCCGGTACTTCCATCCGAAAACAATGAGGTAGGGTTATCCCGCGATGATTACGTTTCGTCGGCGAATTCTACTGGGCGCTCTAAAATTGTTTGATGTGGCGCTCATGATGTTTTCTTTTGCCGTAGCCTCTCTGCCGGTCTTATACCAGGGCGGAAGCGTGTCGTTCGCCCATTTTCTTTCTTTGCGGATCAAGGTGGGCAACTTCGTTCTTTTCGCTGTCTTGTTACTCGTCTGGCATGTCATTTTCGTTTCTTTCGGCTTGTATCACTCCAAGCGCCTCTCGACGCAGCGGGCCGAGGTGATCGACCTCCTGAAGGCAACTTCCCTGGGGACCCTATCCATTTTCACCGCCACTATCTTGTTTCGGATTCGCATGGTCCCCCCCGCTTTTCTAGCAGTTTTCTGGACGGTGAGCACCATCACCGCGGTCACCAGTCGTTATGTGCTCCGGTCCCTTCTTCATCGCATTCGGATCAGGGGCCGGAACCTCCGCAACGTGGTGATTGTGGGGACCAATCGTCGGGCGATCGAATTTGCCCGGAAGGTGGAAGCTAATCCCGGGCTCGGGTATCGGATCCTCGGGTTTGTGGACCAGGAGTGGCCGGGAATGGAGGACTTCCGGAAGACGGGCTACTCGCTCGCGTGCGATCTGGAGAGTTTCCCCATTTTTCTCCGGCACGCAGTGGTCGATGAAGTCATCATCACCCTGCCCATTAAATCCTTTTACTTTGAAGCCGACCGTATGGGGGCACTCTGCGAGGAGCAGGGCATCATCACGCGGTTTCTCTCCAGCATCTTCAATCTGAAACTGGCGCGATCGAGAGCCGAGGAGTTCGGGGACGAGTCCCTGATCACACTCTACAGCGGAGCTGCGGAAGGTTGGTCGCTGCTGATCAAGCGCCTTCTGGACATCTCGATCTCACTGGTCTTGCTCATTCTTCTGGCTCCTCTCTTCCTGGTGACCGCGTTGATCATCCAACTCACCTCTCCCGGACCGGTTTTCTTCGTGCAGGAAAGGTTCGGCCTCAACAAGAGAAGGTTTCGCGTTTACAAATTCAGGACCATGGTGCGTGACGCGGAGCGAATGCTTCCCGCACTCGAACACCTCAATGAGGTTTCTGGGCCCGTGTTCAAGATAAAGAACGATCCGCGCATCACTCCCATTGGCGGATTTCTGCGCAAGACCAGCATGGATGAACTGCCCCAGCTCTTCAACGTCCTTCGAGGCGACATGAGCCTGGTGGGCCCGCGGCCGCTACCGGTGAGGGATTACCAGGGACTCGATCAAGATTGGCAGCGGCGGCGCTTCAGTATACGCCCCGGGATCACCTGTCTCTGGCAGATCAACGGTAGGAGCTCCATTTCTTTTGAACGATGGATGGAGCTGGACATGCAGTACATCGATAAGTGGTCCCTGTGGCTGGACCTCCAGATTTTGATCCGAACAATACCCGCCGTTCTGAAAGGTACCGGCGCGGCCTGAGACGGGAGGCCAATGCGATCGCAGGCCCCACAGAACTCTGCGGCTCGCTCCATGCCGTCAGTGAAGGAATCTTTGGACACCCATCCGGATAGGACTGAAGACTTCTCCTCGCGCTACATGGACCGAGTCGCGAACCTCCCGGAGCTAAACCGGTACCCCAGGGATTTTGTCCGCACGGTCTTCCGCCTCTTGGAGGAACACGAGTTTCACTATTGCCTGCTGCACTCCAATGAGGAAACGCCGAAGGGTTTGGCTGAGGACCTGGAGATCGTACTGAGCCCAGTCGATCGTGCCAGACTCCCACTGGTTTTTGATGGCCTGCGCAAAGAAGGCTTCTCTCCGGTCCAAAGGGCTGACCTCGGAGGGAACGGCGAGCGCTTCTATTTCGCATGTTCGCAGGGATCGGTTCTGAGCTTCCCAGGTGTCAGCTTTCTGTACGCAGTTCCCAGGAGTCTCCTTCTCGGAGCAGGACAGGCGTTGCTTGCCCGCCGTCAGAAGCGCGGAAGTCGCTGGGTCGCTGAGGAAATTGACCAGTTCGCTTACCTACTTAGGAAAAAAAGTCTGGCGGGAATGATTTCGGATTCGCAGCAACGGCGGTTGGTGGTGCTGGCTGAGAGCCTCGGCCGGGAGCAAGTGCGGACCATCGCTG
>Ga0209803_1002062_pt1 | contig 12802 bp, 10 predicted proteins | sample GraSoiAngelo_138_FD_185895 | JGI IMG/M metagenome (GOLD analysis project Ga0209803, IMG submission 185895) | Grasslands soil microbial communities from the Angelo Coastal Reserve, California, USA - 14_0929_09_40cm (SPAdes) (version 2) | ecosystem: Environmental > Terrestrial > Soil > Grasslands ... | reverse complement strand
TCGGACTTTGTTTGTATGTGGGTATTTATGCGGTATTGTCGAAGAAGCCCTTGCCAACGCGCAGCCGGACGCTGAACCCTCCAAAGACCAGCCCTCCCGCGACGCAGCCGAAGCTGGCGACGCAGCCGAAGCTGGCGGTGTCAGCCGTCGAGATGGGGGCGCGCCAGCGGGAGATCTCTGTCTCTGAGTTCTTCACCAAGAACCGGCATCTCTTGGGGTTCGACAGCCCACGAAAGGCGCTGCTCACCTGTGTCAAGGAGGCCGTCGATAACGCGCTTGACGCCTGCGAGGAAGCCGGGATCCTCCCCGAAGTGGTCGTCAAGGTGGAGGCCGTCGCTAATGGAGGATCTCCGCCTCCCCTGAGCCAGGCGAACCGCTTCCGGGTTACGGTCACCGACAACGGCCCCGGCATCATCCGCCAGCAGATTCCACGAATATTCGCGAAGCTCCTGTATGGGTCCAAGTTCCATCGGCTGCGCATGAGCCGAGGACAACAGGGGATGGGCATCTCGGCGGCCGGCATGTACGGGCAGCTCACCACCGGCAAGCCCGTGCAGATCACCTCCCGCACCAGTGCGAGGACGCCCGCTCAGTACTTCGAGGTCCAGATCGACACCAAGAAGAACGAGCCGCTGATTCTGGAGCAGAAGCAGATCGCCTGGGAGTCCCCGCGTGGAACCCAGGTGACCGTGGAGATCGAGGGCCGGTATCAGAAGGGGCGCGCCTCGGTCGACGAGTACATCGAGCAGACCATCATTGCCAATCCGCACGTCAAGCTGACGTACCTGACCCCGGAGGGCGAGACGAAGGAGCATCCCAGGACGTACCAGGAGCTCCCTCCCGCGCCGCGCGAGATCAAGCCGCATCCGAACGGGATCGAGCTCGGCATGCTGCTCAAGATGCTCCAGGACACCAAGAGCCATTCCCTCTCAGGGTTCCTGGCCACTGATTTCAGCCGCGTGTCCCCTCGCCTTGCCGCGGACATCTGCAAGGCCGCGCGCCTCTCGGCCCGCGCGCTTCCCAGGGACATCCGCGGGGAGGCCGCCGAGACGCTCTACAAGACCATCCAATCGACCAAGATCATGGCGCCACCGACCAACTGCCTGTCGCCGATCGGCGAAAAGGCGATCCTCTCCGGCCTCTATCAGCAAATCAAAGGGGATTTCTACACAGCGGTGACCCGACCGCCAGCGGTGTATCGCGGCAACCCCTTTGTGATCGAGGCAGGCCTGGCCTACGGGCGGGGGCTGGAGCCAGAGGAGGAGAACAAGGAAAGCAAGGAGAGTAAAGAGAAGAAGGAGAGCAAAGAGAAAAAACCGATTCCGCTGGCAGAGGGCGAGGCCGAGCAGGACGACCATGAGCTCGCCCGCCTCATCCGCTACGCCAACCGCGTGCCGCTCCTCTATCAGCAGTCCGCCTGCGTGACGTACAAGGCGGTGCTCGACACCACCTGGCGCAACTACGGCGTGTCGCAGTCCAGAGGCGCGTTCCCGTCGGGCCCCATGGTGATCTTCGTCCATATGGCCTCGGTCTGGGTTCCGTTCACCAGCGAATCCAAGGAGGCGATCGCCGATTACGACGAGATCCGCAAAGAGATCACCCTGGCGCTGCGCGAGTGCGGCCGACGGCTGGGAGCCTTTCTCAGACGACGCGAGCGGGCCACCAGCGAGTACCGTCGGCGCAACATCTTCGACCTCTACATCGAAGAGGTCGTCGAGTCGTGTAACCGCCTCAAGGGTGGCCGATTGCCTACGGCGAAGCTGAAAGAGCAGCTCCAGAAGATCGCCAGGAAGCGGACCGGAGGCGAGAAGACGGACGAGCTCCTGGGCAAGGACGGCGATGGCCCGGAGGGTCTGCCGCACTCGATCATCGTCACGCCGGACGGTGTCGAAGGCGCCGTGCCGGCCGCGATCAGCGAAGCGTCAGCAGAGGCCACGTCCCCGAACGGAGGTCCCGCGGGAGACGAACCGGCCGACGCGCCGGCGCGGCGCAAAGAGCCGTCGCGGCGCAACGATAAGACCAAGCGCGGGGCGAAGGGCGCAGGCCCAAAGACCAAGCTACGCGAGAAGACCAGGAAGGCGTAAAGCACGCTATGGCGGCGAAGCAGCGAGGGGCGACGGCGGTCGAGAAGAAGCTCGTCGGGGTGGCCGACGTGGTGATCACCGCGGCCGAACGGCGTAAGGATCCCACGCTGGCGATCCCGGTCCGCGCCCTGTCGAACATCAACTTCAACGCGCGCAACGGCATGATCGAGATGGGCAAGCGGAAACAGGCCCGGTCGTTCTTCAACGTGGGGATGGCGAAGAAGTTCATGCAGACGGTCCTCGTGGCTGATGCCCTCTGCGAGCTCCAGCGGGCGGACCTCACGACCTCGCTCAGAGAGATCTACTACCGAAGCAAGCACACGATCAAGAACTCGCACGAGAACACCCTCGACACCCAGGACGAGTCCGATCCACTCATCGAGGACCTGGAGGTGACGCTGGAGGCCCTCCGGGAGGAGCTGCACGTGCGAGCCGAGAACGCCGGCTCCGTCGTCGGACCTCTGGTCCTGGTCGACGACGGCGACCGGGTGGACTGCGCGAAGCTCGGGAAGGGCGGCTATTCCGTGCCCTCCATCGTCGAGCCGGAATACGTACAGATCAAGAAGTGCACGGCCGATTTCGTCCTCCTGGTCGAGAAAGGCACGCAGTGGAACCGGCTCTCTGAAGACAAGTTCTGGCGGCGGTACAACTGCGTTCTCCTGACGGGAAACGGTCAGCCGCCCCGCGGCGTCAGGCGGCTGGCGCGGCGGCTCCACGAGGAGCAGCGGCTGCCCGTCTACGTCCTCGTGGACAACGACCCGTGGGGCTACTACATCTACTCGGTCGTCAAGCAGGGCTCGATCAACCTTGCCTTCGAGAGCCAGCGCATGGCCATTCCGAAGGCCAAGTTCATCGGGCTCTCGAGCGCGGATCCGGAATCGTACGGCCTGCCGCGCAACGTGGGCATCAAGCTGAACGACAAAGACACCGCCCGCGCCCGCGAGCTCCTCGGCTATACGTGGTTCCAGAAGAAGAGCTGGCAGGAGGAGATCAAGCGGATGCTCTCGAGCGGGCTCAAATACGAATTGGACGCCCTCGCCAACAAGGACTTCCAGTACCTCACCAAGAAATACCTGCCGCGCAAGCTCAAAGAGAAGGATTGGCTGGATTAGAGCGGGACCTTTCACCCGTTCTTGACCCGGCACCCCGCGCTCGCCTGCTACCTACTCGATTGTTGGTGGGCCGTGGAGGACTCGAACCTCCGACCCGCTGATTAAGAGTCACTTCGCGCGGGGGCAGCATCGGACACCATCGCGCTACGGCGCGCCTCCGGGCCATCGCGCGCCTCAGAAATCTTCTCGACGGTGATTGGCAGGTCGCGCACGCGCTTGCCTGTCGCGTGATACACGGCATTCGGCGCCACCGATATTGCTGTCACCTCACCGAGACCCTTCACGCCGAGCGGGCTCGCTCGTTCTGGGCTGCGGCGCGCGCCACGTCCGCGGCGCTGATGCCTTCGAGCGCGAGGCTGTAACCCGAGCCCTCATCGATGATGCGGCGCAGCTTTTGGGTGAGTGCAATCCGAGTGTAGCGGCTGGTGAGCGGCGGCAGCGCGGCGATCGTGTCGGCGATCTCGTGGGCGCGGGCGAGCAGCCGGTCGGCGGGCACGATCTCGTTGACGACGCCCCAGGCCTTGGCGGTCTGCGCGTCGAGCACCTGCCGGGTCAGGATGAAATAGCGGCCCCGGATCGAGCCGATGACTTCCGGCCAGAGTAGGTTGACCCCGTCGCCCGGCACGATGCCGAAGTCGAAATGCGGCTTGTCCTGGAACACCGTCTCGGGCGTCGCCAGGATGATGTCGGTCAGCAGTGCATATTCGGAGTGCAGCAGTACCGGCCCGTTCAAGGCGGCGATCATCGGTGATTCGATGTCGAGGATGTTCGAGAGAACCTTGCGGCCTTCGCGCAGGATCTTGTCGTAGCCTTGCGGGCTGAAGAAATCGAAGCCCTCCGGGCTGATTGCGTCCATGAAAGCGTCGCCGCTACCGGTCAGGATCACTACGCGATTGGACGTGTCCTCGCCGATCGCGTGGAACAGATGGACGAACTGCTCGTGGGTGTGGCCGTTGAAGACCAGCTTGCCGCCGTCAGTGTGCAGGGCGACTTCGAGCACGCCATTTGGCTTGCGGCTGAGGCGGGCGTTCGGGAACGCCTCGCGATAGGTGTCGAATTTGGCCATTGGGACCTCCTCTCAGAGAAGCTTTTCCACCGTGATCGGCAGGTCGCGCACTCGCTTGTCGGTCGCGTGATACTCGGCATACGTGATCTGCAGATTCGTTCCCGCCAGCATCAGCCGACCTTCGAACCGCTGACCGAAGATCAGCGGGCGCTTCCGATGCTCTGGAAGCGCCCGTTTCGATTGGTGGGCCGTGGAGGACTCGAACCTCCGACCCGCTGATTAAGAGTCAGCTGCTCTACCAACTGAGCTAACGGCCCGCGACTCCCTGCAGCGCGAACGACTCCAAGTGGTGCGCCCGAGAGGATTCGAACCTCTGGCCTTTGGCTTCGGAGGCCAACGCTCTATCCACCTGAGCTACGGGCGCGGACACATCTATTCGCTTGTGGGGTGACCGATGGGAATCGAACCCACAACCCCTGGAGCCACAGTCCAGTGCTCTAACCAATTGAGCTACGGTCACCGCGACAGTCGGGCCACCGCGACGTGACGCAAGCGATTATGCTACAGGACCGCTTGCGGGGAGTCTAGCCTTCCATCTCCCGCGGCGCGGGCCCGCCGTCCACGACGATCGTCTCCCCGGTCATCCACGCGGACGCATCGGAGGCGAGGAAGATGCAGGGGTACGCGATCTCCTCGACCCGGCCCCAGCGGCCCATCCCGACGCGCGCGGCGACCGCTTTATAGGTCTTCTCCGCCTCGGGGTCGGTCTTCGTCAGCACCTCGAGGTAGCCTTCGGTCTCGACGGGCCCCGGCGCGATGCAATTCACGCGGACGCCCTTGCGCGCCCACGCCGTGCCCAGCTCGCGCGTGAGCATGATGACGGCGGCCTTCGCCGCGCCGTAGTGCGACATCATCGTCGAGCCGTAGACGCCGGCGATCGACGCGATGTTCACGATGACTCCGGCGCCCTGCGCCATCATCTGCTTGCCGGCCCACTTGCAGCCGAGGAAGACGCCGTTGAGGTTGATGCCGACGACGGTGTTCCAACCGTTGATCGAGATATCTTCGGGCTTGGCCCGGAACGATGCGCCGGCGTTGTTCACCATGACGTCGAGCCGGCCGAGCTCCTGCGCGGTCCGCTCGACCATCGCCTTGACCTGGTCCTCCTGCCGCACGTCCACGGCCATCGCGAAGGAGCGCCGGCCGAGATCGCGGATGGCCTTCACGACCGGCTCGAGGTGCTCCAGCTTGCGCGAGCAGATGGCGACGTCGGCGCCGGCCTTGGCAAACTCGATCGCGATGGCTTTGCCGATGCCGGTGCCACCGCCGGTGACGATTGCGTGCTTGCCGTCGAGGGAGAACGGGGATTTCGCCATGGCGGGGACGATACCGCAGGGCGCGGGCGATGTCTACCGAGGCAGCGCGATCTCGCTCTGACGCCGCTCCGCCTCGCGCTCGATCCTGCCCCAGACCGCGCCGGGTACGAAGCTCGTCCCGTTGCCGTCCGCGCACGCCCGGAGCTTCGCGAGCAGGAGCCGCGCGCGGTCCACGTTGACGCGCGGTGTCTTGGCCATCCGCCGCACGTCCTTGTCGCCCGTCCGCTTGGCCTCCGCCCACGCCTGGTCGAGGTGGGCGACGAACGTGACGACCCGATCCACCTTCGCGTCGAGATACGCGTCCCATGCCCCGGCCGACGCGAAGCGCGGGCACTCGCCGGCCAGGACGTCCTCGAACTCCCGGGCGATCTCGCCGGCGGCGCGCAGGTGATGCTCGACGCGCGGCCGCGCCTCGTCCGCGGGACGATCGCCGGCTGCCGACGCTGTGCCGAGCCGAACGAGGGCGAGGACGAGCAGGAGGGAGATCGACACGCGCATCTAAACGAGTATATGCGGCTCGACCGAAAACTTACCAGTGGTCAGGCTCGGGACGACGCGGCAGCTTCCCGACCAAGCGCCGTTGAGCGCCGTCCGAGCAGCATCACTACCTGCCCCCGCAAAGCTCAACCGCGACAACCGCTTGCTTTGCACGGGCGCGGCGTGGCACCCGCCTTGCTGATGAATCCTCGAAGGACAACGGTGAGTCATGGACACGACCCGAACGGCCGACGAGCGAAAACGGCGACTGCTCCTCGTCGAGGATGATCACGCGGTCAGCGAAGCGCTCGTCGACCTTCTGGCGATGCTCGAACATCACGCCGACGCCGCCGCAAGCGGCGCCAAGGCCCTCGAGCTCTTCGAGCGCCACCGCTACGACCTCGTGCTGACCGACCTCTTGATGCCGGGGATGACGGGCTGGGAGGTGCTCGCGGCGGTGCGGGGGAGGGACCCGCGCATCCCCGTGATCGTCATCTCGGGCTCGACCGTCGACGCCAAGGATCCGCGCGTCACACGGCGGCGCGGGGTCGCGGTCCTGCCCAAACCCGTGGACGCGCTGAGGCTACACGGGACGATCAACCGCCTGCTGGCCGAGCGCGGATCCGATCGATGAGGAGCGCGCGCAGGCGCGCCTTCAGGTCCTCGGGCATGTCCACGCGGTTCACCTTGGCCGCGAGCTCCTTGGTCTTCCGGTACGTCGCGAGGTAGGCGCGGCAGGGCGGGCAGGTCTTGAGATGCGCCTCGAGCTGCTTCTGCACCACCGAAGTGAGCTCGCCATCCAGGTACTCCGCCAGCTTCGCGATCGCCTCCTTACAGGTCACGCGCGCGGCCCCAGGTGACGGGTGAGCTGCTCGCGCAGGGCCATCCGCGCCCGGTGCAGTCGCGACTTCACCGACGCGACCGATTCGCCGGTCACCTCCGCCACCTCCTCGTTGGAGAGCTCCTCGACGTCTCTCAGCACCAGCACCGCACGGTAGTGCTCGGGCAGGCGGTCGATGGCTCGCTGCAGCACCTCGCGCGTCTCGCCCGAGAGCAGGTCGCGCTCGGGATTCTGCGACCAATCAGCGAGGACGTACGCGCGGGCGCCTTCGCGGTGGCCATCAGCCTTGAAGCTCGGTAGCTCTCCTTCGAGCGAGGTCTCGACCTCTTGCCGCTTGCCGCGGCGCTTGTTCAGCGCCGCATTGGTCGTGATCCGGTAGATCCAGCTTCCGAGCGCCGCCCGCCCCTCGAAGCTCTCGCTCTTTCGGCACACCGTCAGGAACACGTCCTGCACGACCTCCTCGGCGTCCCCCGCGCTGCGCGTGATGCCGTAGGCGAGGCGATAGACACGTGCGGAGTACTGACCCATGAGCGCCTCCAGCGCGTTGGCGTCGCCGGCGCGCAGGCGCTCGAGCAGCGACAGATCGGCCTCGTCCCCTTGCATCACGCGGGAGTGTACCACCCGAGCCGAGAACCCGGGATGGCTACTCGCCGCTCTGCTGGAGGAGCTTGGCGACGAGGCCGGTCCAGCCCGTCTGGTGGCTCGCGCCGATGCCGGCGCCGTCGTCGCCGTGGAAGTACTCGTAGAACAGAACCATGTCGCGCCAGTGCGGGTCGCGCTGGAACTTCTCCGTGTGGCCGTAGACCGGCCGGCGGCCGTCCCTGCCGCGCAGGAAGATCCGCGTGAGGCGCCGCGAGAGCTCGGCCGCGACCTGCCAGAGGTTCAGCTTCGCGCCGGCGCCGGTCGGGCACTCGATCTTCAGGCTGTCGCCGTAGAAGTAGTGGAACTTCTGGAGTGACTCGATCAGGAGATAGTTCACGGGGAACCACACCGGGCCCCGCCAGTTCGAGTTTCCGCCGAAGAGGCCACTCGAGGACTCGGCCGGCTCGTAGTCCACCCGGTGCTCCATCCCGCCCAGGCGGAGCACGTACGGGTGCTCCTGGTGATAGCGCGACACGGCGCGGATGCCGTGGGGCGAGAGGAACTCCGCTTCGTCGAGCATGTAGCCGAGCACGCGCGGGAGCTGCTCTCGGGACACGATCGAGAGCAGCCGCCGCGACCCCACGCCGGGCTTCGCGACCATCTGGACGTGCTCGCGGAACTCAGGATGATTGTCGATGAACCACTGCATCCGCCGCTTGAACCCGTGGAGCTTCTCCACGACTTCGGGCTCGAGCGTCTCGACCGCGAAGAGCGGGATGAGCCCGACCATCGAGCGCACCCGGAGCGAGCGGGCCGCCCCGTTGGTGTGAAGGATATCGTAGTAGAAGCCGTCCTCTTCGTCCCACAGGTTGTTGCCCTCGCCGCCGAGGTCGTGCATGGCGTGGGCGATGTAGACGAAGTGCTCGAAGAACTTGGACGCGACGTCTTCGTACGCCGGATCCTGCTTGGCCAGCTCGAGCGCGATCGCGAGCATGTTCAGGCAGTACATGCCCATCCACGAGGTGCCGTCGGACTGCTCGATGTGGCCGCCGGTCGGCAGGGGCGCGGAGCGGTCGAACACGCCGATGTTGTCGAGGCCGAGGAAGCCGCCCTGGAAGACGTTCTTCCCCTCGGCATCCTTTCGGTTCACCCACCAGGTGAAGTTCAGCAGGAGCTTGTGGAAGACCTTCTCCAGGAACGCGCGGTCGCCCCGGCCGCGCAGGCGCCGCTCGATCCGGTAGACCCGGAGCGCCGCCCACGCGTGGACGGGGGGGTTGACGTCGCCGAACGCCCACTCGTACGCCGGGATCTGCCCGTTCGGGTGCATGTACCACTCGCGCAGGAACAGGATGAGCTGTGCCTTGGCGAAGTCGGGGTCGATGAGCGCGAGCGGGATCATGTGGAACGCGAGGTCCCACGCCGCGTACCACGGGTACTCCCACTTGTCCGGCATCGAGACAACGTCCTCGTTGTAGAGGTGCAGCCACTCGCGGTTCCGCCCCTGCAGCCGCTCGGGCGGGGGCGGCGGGCACGCGGGATCGCCCTCGATCCAGCGCCGGACATCGTAGTGATAGAGCTGCTTCGACCAGAGGAGTCCGGCGAACGCCTGCCGCATCACACTCTTCGGGTCGTCGGAGAGCTGCTTCGGGATCACCGTGGCGTAGAACTCGTCGGCCTCGTGGATCCTTTGGGCGAAGACGGCTTCGAACTCTTTGCCGAAGGGATCCCCGGGGATTGGTGTGTGACTGAGCCTGAGTCGCCTCGTCATGCTCTCGCCGGGCCCGAGCGTCATCCGGTGATACAGAGCCGCCTTCGTGCCGACTGCGGCGGGGTTGACCGCCTCTTTCTTCCTCTCGACGACGTAGCGGTTGATCCCGTCCTTCACGTACGGGCTCGGGTTCGCGACGCCCCAGAGGCGCTCCGCGTTCGTGTCGTTCTCGGTAAAGAGGACCTCCCCCGTCCCCTCGCCGTACAGCCACCGCGGCCCGAGCGACGGGTGCTCAGCTTCGATCGTCGCGTGGCCGGTTCCGGGCGCGCTCGAGCGCAGTGTCGGGCGCTCGGGGCCCGCGGCGTCCCACGACCAGGTGTTCCGGTACCAGAGGGTCGGTAGCAGGTGGAGTTCCGCCGGCTCGGGCCCACGGTTGGTCGCGGTGATCAGAATCAGGATGTCGTCGGGCGCGGCCTTCGCATACTCGACCAGCACGTCGAAGTAGCGGTCCCCGTCGAACACGCCCGTGTCCATCAGCTCGAACTCGGGCGCCCGGCGGTCCCGGCGCCGGTTCTCCTCCACGAGCCGTGCGTAGGGGAACTCGGCCTGCGGGTACTTGTAGAGGTACTTCATGTAGGAGTGCGTCGGCGTCGAGTCGAGGTAGAAGTAGTACTCCTTGACGTCCTCGCCGTGGTTGCCTTCGGTCCCGGTGAGGCCGAACAGGCGCTCCTTCAGGATCGGGTCACGACCGTTCCAGAGGGCCAGGGCGAAGCAGAGCCGCCCGTGGTTATCCGTGATCCCGCCGAGGCCGTCCTCCCCCCAGCGATAGGCGCGCGAGCGCGCATGGTCGTGGGGGAAGTAGTCCCAGGCGGTGCCGTAGGGGCTGTAGTCCTCGCGCACGGTCCCCCACTGACGTTCGGCGAGGTACGGCCCCCAGCGCCTCCAGTGGGCGCTCCGCTCTTCCGCTTCCTTGAGCCTCGCCTCTTCCCGGGTCACGGTCGGCCTAGGCCATCCGGTCTCCGGCGCCTTTGAGCCGTGCTTCGATCAGCTGCTCAAAGAACCCGCGGAGCGGCGGCAGGTTCGAGAAGAGGGCCTGGAAGGCGTCGCGGTCCAATGCCAGCACGTTGACGCTCGTGAGGCTCCGCACGGTCGCCGAGCGGGGCTGGTCGCTGACGAGGGCGATCTCGCCGAAGCACTCGCCTGCGCGGAGCTTTCGCAGCGTCACCTCGCCTTGCCCCGGGACACTCTTCACGACCTCCACCTCGCCGTCCACGAGGACGTAGAGCCAATCGCCGCGGTCGCCCTGGCGGCAGATGATCTCGTTCGGCTCGAAGTACTCGCGGCGGATCCCCTCCGGCTTGCCGGTCTTGAGCTGGGTGATGTCGGTGGGCAGGATCAGGTCGAGTGTCCAGTCGGTCGCGACGCGGATCTTGCGGTCGAGGCCCGGGAGCTTCATCAGATAGATCGTACGCCAGAGCCACCACGCGAGGAACCCGGAGAGCTTGATGCCGAAGATCTCGGCGACTGCCGAGTGGTGGCCGAGTGAGCCCATCTTGCCGAGGGCCGTGAACGAAAACTCGCGCCTCGCCCCGCCCCGGATCGCCGCCGCGATGTTCTGCGCGGCGCACTTGGCTTCGCGCGTCGCGTGCTGAGCGGTCGGCGGACAGGGCTCGCCGGTCCTCGTGTCGATGACCCACGCGCAGTCCCCCATCGCCCAGACACCCGGATGGTCAGGCAGCTCGAGGTGCCGGCCGACGATGATCCGGCCCTTCTCCTTCTTCACCGGGAGCGCGGCCACGAGCGGGTTTGGCGCCGAGGGCACCGTGCTCACGAGCGTCCGCGTCGGAATGCGCTCGCCGCCGACCAGGAGGGCGGCGTCCGCCGTCGCGCCGTGGAGGCGCGTGTTGAGCCGGAGCTCGACGCCCCGCTTCATGAGGAGCCGCTGCGCGAACTCCGCGAGCGACTTCGGCAGCTCGGGGAGGATGAGCGCCTGGGCGTGGAGGAGGATGACGCGGATCTCCGCCGGCTTGACGTTTCGGAAGGCCTTCGCCGCCGACCGCACGAAGTCGTTCAGCTCGGCGACCGCCTCGACGCCCGAGAACCCGCCGCCGGCGACGACGAACGTGAGGAGTGTCTTGTAGACCTCGGGGTCGCGCTCGATGTCGGCCTCCTCGAGCGTGTGGATGATGCGGTTCCGAAGCGCGAGCGCGTCGCCGAGGTACTTGAACGGCAGCGCGTACTCGGCGAGCCCGGGCTGACCCGCGAAGCTCGTGACGTTGCCGAGCGCGATCACGAGGTGGTCGTACTCGAGCGCGCACTGGCGCGAGCCGAAGCCCGCCGCCGCGGACACACGCTTCCGGTCGAGATCGATCTTGTCCACGGTGCGCGTATAGAGGTTCGTGCTCGGGCAGAGGCGCCGGATCGGCGTGATCGTGTCGAGGATTCCGATACTGCCGGAGATCACCTCGGGGAGCATCGGCTGAAAGACGATGTAGTTGTCGCGGCTGATGAGCCCGAGCTCGACGCGGCGGTCCCGGATCTCGCGCTTCAGGAGCTTCTCGAGGGTCAGCGCCGTGTAGACGCCGCCGAAGCCACCGCCGAGGATGAGGATGCGGACGGGTCGATCAGTCATGCCTGTCCCCCATGGTACCTGACGCAGCGGAGCCCGCGAGCGCCGCCCCGAGCTCGTGCCAGGCGCGCAGCGTCTCGGCGACGCTCCACGCCTGCGCGATGCAGCCCCCGGGCGCGAACGGCGAGTCGCCGTCGAAGATCTCGGCGATAGAGCCGACGCCGTAGTCGGCGAGGTGATGCGCGAGCGGCGCCAGGAACCCGCGCGCCGCCTTCGCGTCGCGGTGGACCTTGAAGTGCGCGAGCGCGAACGGACCGAGGAGCCACGCCCAGACCGTGCCCTGGTGGTAGGCGCCGTCGCGGAGGCGCTGATCGCCGCCGTAGCGGCCCTGGTACTGTGGGTGGCCGGGCGCGAGGCTCCTGAGGCCGTAGGACGTGAGGAGATGCCGGGCGCAGGCGTTCACGACCCTGCGCTGGCGCTCGGGAGAAAGCGGGCTCGCGGGGAGCGACACGGCGAAGATCTGGTTCGGCCTCAGCGCGTCGTCGTGGCCACCCGGCCCGTCGACCACGTCGTAGCAGCAGCCCGCGTCGTTGTTCCAGAACCGGTCGAACCCCGCCTTCACGCGCTCGGCGGCTTCCTCCCACGGCCTCGCGGGCCTCCCCAGCCGCCGCGCGAACGTCGCCAGCGCGACGAGCGCGTTGTACCAGAGCGCGTTGATTTCGACCGGCTTGCCGATGCGCGGCGTCACGACCCAGTCGCCGACCTTCGCGTCCATCCATGTGAGCTGGACGCCGGGCTCGCCGGAGGCGAGTAGGCCGTCGGCCTCGTCCTGCTTGATCCCGTAGCGCGTTCCCTCGCGATGCCAGCGCACGATCTCCTCGAGCACCGGCCACAGCTCCTTCAGGGCGCCGTCGTCGCCCGTCGCGGCGTGGTAGGCGCGAATCGCCTCGACGTACCAGAGCGTCGCGTCCACGGTGTTGTATTCGGGCGCCTCGCCCGCGTCGGGGAATCGGTTCGGCAGCATGCCATGGTCCACAAAGCGGGCGA
>Ga0209803_1002054_pt1 | contig 12817 bp, 10 predicted proteins | sample GraSoiAngelo_138_FD_185895 | JGI IMG/M metagenome (GOLD analysis project Ga0209803, IMG submission 185895) | Grasslands soil microbial communities from the Angelo Coastal Reserve, California, USA - 14_0929_09_40cm (SPAdes) (version 2) | ecosystem: Environmental > Terrestrial > Soil > Grasslands ... | reverse complement strand
TTGGGGTTGTGCTTCTGCAACACCTTGGTGATGGCCGCCGTCAGCGTGGTCTTGCCATGGTCAATGTGACCAATCGTCCCCACGTTCACGTGCGGCTTGTTGCGTTCAAATTTCTCTTTCGCCATTTCGTTGCTCCGTATGTCTGCCGCCCTTACGGGGCTAGCACATCATTCCTGGTCTACCCAGGGCTTACGCCCGGGCTAAATTCGGGGCTGATTCTCGTGTGGCGCGGACATTCTTGTCCGGGAATGCCTGCCTCGAACAGATCCTTCGCTTCGCCCAGGATGACCGCTGCGGACTCCCAGCCTCGCATGGCTCGGCTTCACGCCCGCGAAACTGTGGTCATTTCGTCGTTGCCTTCCCCCGCACTCGGGCAATGATTTCTTCCGACACCGAGCGCGGGGCTTCTTCATAACGTGCAAAATGCATCGAGTAGGTCGCACGGCCCTGCGTCGAGGAGCGCATGTGCGTGGCGTACCCAAACATTTCGGCCAGCGGCACGATGGCCTTGATCACCTGGGATCCGGCGCGATGCTCCATGCCCTCGATCCGCCCGCGGCGCGAACTCAGGTCGCCCATAATGGCGCCGGCGAAATCTTCAGGCACCACGACTTCAACTGACATAACCGGCTCGAGCAGCACCGGGCTAGCCTTGCGAGCAGCTTCCTTGAACGCCATGGACCCGGCAATCTTGAATGCCATTTCGCTGGAATCCACTTCGTGATAGCTACCGTCGTACAGGATGGCCTTGATGTCCACCATCTCGTAGCCAGCCAGGACACCGCCTTCCATCGCTTCTTTTATGCCCTGGTCCACCGGCTTGATGTATTCCTTGGGAACGGTGCCGCCGACAATCTCGTTCTCGAAGACGTAACCCGCACCCGGCTGCTGGGGTTCCAGGCGAATTCTCACGTGACCGTACTGACCACGGCCGCCGGTCTGGCGGATGAATTTTCCTTCCGCCTCGCTCTGTTTGCGAATCGTTTCGCGATACGCCACTTGCGGTTTGCCGACATTGGCCTCGACGGAAAATTCGCGCATCATGCGGTCAATAATGATTTCCAGGTGAAGCTCCCCCATGCCGCTGATGATGGTTTGCCCGCTATCCGGATCGGTGTGCACCTTGAAGGTAGGATCTTCCTGGGCCAGCTTGGAGAGCGCGATGCCCATCTTCTCCTGGTCGCCCTTGGTCTTGGGCTCGACGGCTACGGAAATTACCGGTGCCGGGAACTCAATGGACTCGAGCAGAATCGGGTGCTTGTCGTTGCAAATGGTGTCGCCGGTTGTGACATTGCGTAGACCAACGCACGCGCAGATGTCGCCCGCATAAATTTCGCTGATCTCTTCGCGCTTGTTGGCATGCATCTTCAGCAAACGCCCAATGCGCTCTGTGCGTTGCTTTACGGTAAGGTAAACGGAGTCTCCCGTTTTGAGTTGTCCGGAATAAATGCGAATAAAGGTCAACTGGCCGACGAACGGGTCAGTCATGATCTTGAATACCAACGCAGAGAATGGTTCCTTGTCGTCGGCGTTGCGCTCAATTTCTTTACCGGTGTCCGGATCAGTACCCTTGATCGGGGGGATGTCCAAAGGGGACGGCAGGAAATCCACCACGCAGTCGAGGAGCGGCTGTACGCCTTTGTTCTTAAACGCGGTTCCGCAGATCACTGGAAACAGTTTCAGCGCGATCGTAGATTTACGCAGCGAGGCCTTCAGCTCGGCCGGCGTGATCGTCTCGCCTTCCATATACTTGTGCAGAAGGTCGTCATCGTTCTCGACAATGGTTTCGACCATCTGCCCATGGAACGCGTTCGCCTTCTTCTTCAGCTCTTCGGGGATTTCTGCGGTAACGTATTCGGCGCCTAACGTCTCATCGTTCCACAGGATCGCCTTCATCTCGAACAGGTCAATGACGCCTTTGAACTTGTCTTCTTGTCCGATGGGGAGCTGAATGGCGACAGGGCGGGCATTCAAACGCTTGCGGATGGTGTCAATGGCACGCTCAAAATCCGCGCCCATCTTATCCATTTTGTTAATGAAACAAATTCGCGGGACACCGTACTTGTCGGCTTGCCGCCAAACGGTTTCCGACTGCGGCTCGACACCGTGGACGGCGTCGAACACGGCGCAAGCCCCGTCGAGCACGCGCAGGGAACGCTCGACTTCAGCCGTGAAATCCACGTGGCCGGGTGTATCAATGATGTTGATGCGGATATCGCGCCATACGCAGGTCGTGGCTGCGGACGTGATGGTGATACCGCGCTCCTGCTCCTGCTCCATCCAATCCATGGTGGCCGTGCCTTCATGGACCTCTCCGATGCGGTGCGTTCTTCCCGTATAGAAGAGAATGCGCTCAGTCGTAGTGGTCTTGCCGGCATCGATGTGAGCCATGATGCCGATGTTCCTGCACCGATCCAATGAGACTTGTCTAGGCACGGGCTTGCTCTACTCTTCCTCGTGGTTCCTACGTTCTGATCTTAATTTCGTAATTTGGTAATTGGGTAACTGTGTAATTTCAGACAATTGCCCAATTCGCCGATTTCTCAATTACTCAATGCTTACCACCGATAATGCGCAAAGGCCTTATTCGCTTCGGCCATGCGGTGTACGTCTTCTTTCTTCTTGATCGCGGCGCCGCGGTTGTTGGCGGCGTCCAGCAACTCGTTGGTCAACTTGTCAATCATTCCCTTTTCGCTGCGTCCGCGCGAGTACGCGATGATCCAGCGGATGGCCAGCGAGGTACGCCGGTCGGGATTCACTTCCACCGGCACCTGGTAGTTCGCGCCGCCCACGCGGCGAGTCTTCACCTCCAGCAGGGGCTTGCAGTTCTCCACCGCCTTCTTGAACAGCTTGAGCGACTCATCGCCGCCTTTCTGCTGCAGCTGCTCCATGGCCTTGTAGAAGATGCCCTGGGCCGTGCTCTTCTTGCCCTGCCACATCATCGAGTTGATGAACTTGTTGACCAGGTCCGATCCAAACACCGGATCGGCTTCCACTCCGCGCTTCGCAATATGTCCTTTTCGAGGCATTTTCCTAAGCTCTCATGCTTTCAGCTATCAGCTCTCAGAAGCCAGACTGACAACTGGCCACTGACCACTGGCAACTATTTCGGTCGTTTCGCTCCGTACTTCGACCTTCCTTGCTTGCGATTGGCGACGCCAACGGCGTCCAGCGTGCCGCGAATTACGTGATAGCGCACCCCGGGCAGATCTTTTACGCGGCCTCCGCGGATCAGCACGATCGAGTGCTCCTGCAGGTTGTGGCCGACGCCTGGAATGTAGGTCGTGACCTCAATGCCGTTCGTCAAGCGGACGCGGGCCACCTTGCGAAGCGCCGAATTCGGCTTCTTGGGGGTCTGCGTGTACACGCGGGTACAAACACCGCGTTTCTGCGGACATCCTTGCAGCGCCGGGCTCGCCGTCTTGTAACGGGGCCGCTTGCGGCCGGTCTTGACCAGTTGATGAAATGTAGGCACTCTTGCCACTCCTCTGCGCACTGTTGCTCCGCGCGCCGCTTTTGGCGCGCAGAGCCCGCGCTCTTTCTGCTAGTTCCTCTTTGGGAGGCTGGCCAGCTTACCGCCGCCATGCTTCTCACCAGGCGCAAAGCTCCTGGAGAGAGATTTCTGGGTTTCGGTTATGACTGACGCTGCCGACGGTGGCGCCCAGCCCCCAACTCTCGGGAGGCACTCCGTTTCGTCAGCTTGGCCCTGCATACCCTTCCGATGGCGGAAGGCAGCGCAGAGACCGTTTCAGCGAGGGCGTCCCAAGCCGCTCTTGCTGGCCGGGAACGTGTATCTTAACAGCTCAGCCGCAACACTTTCGGGGACTTCCGGGCATACGCAGGGAAGTCCACCGCCACAGGCAAGCCAGACTTAACTCGCGGAACCTTTCAAATATAACAACTCTCGTGGATAGCGTCAACGAGAGGCATCCGGCATCATCGGGCATCTCACCTGAAGCGCTCAGGTTTCAAAGCTTCAAGGTTTCAAAGACTCGATTCGCCCACTTTTGACTTTGAAACGTTGAAACTTTGAGACTTGAGCAGAGATCCCTCCTAAGACTCGAGATTTCGGCGCGCGGCTCAGACGCCGGGCAAAGCAAACCAAAGCAAACGCCTCAAGTTGCTGAAAAGATGTGTTGCCTCTAAACTGAACGTTTTCCAGCAAACGATTGGCTCGCTCGACGGACGATCGCCGGGCGGGGAGGGTTCATGGGCAGGTTGGAATCCGGTCGGTCTGCATTCCTATTCTTTGTTCTAATCCTGGTTGCTGGCTTACTAGGCTGCGGGGGCAGCAGCAAGCCCGCCGGCCCTCCGCTACCGGCGTCCATCCGTCTGGCACCGACCACCGCATCGATAGAACTCGGCTCAACCCTTCAACTCATCCCGACGGCCCTGGGTGCTGATCAGAGACCAATCACGATTTCCCTCACGTACCAGTCCAGCAACCCCCAGGTGGTGACGGTAGCCAACAATGGATCACTCTGCGCCGGGTCGTGGGATTCGCTAGCCGCTCCGGTCGTATGTACACCCCAAGGGGTCGGAACTGCCCAAGTGACAGCGTCCGCCAGCGGCACCATCAGCGCGCCGATAACGGTGTATGTCCATCAGCACATTGACCAGGTCACCTCTTGCCCGGTTGGTTTTACAAACTGTTCGCTTCCGCCAGGCACCTGTTTCTCGGCGACCTCCACCACACAAGCGGCGCAGACCCAGATCTATCAGGCCACTGCACTCGGCCAGGGCATGGATATTACCTCGACCGTCGGTCCGATCACCTGGAACGTCGTGAATGCGCAAGTAGCGACGGCCAGCACAACGGTTGCAGGTCTTTTGCACAGCCAGACACAAGTGACTGCAAAAATTCCAGGCCGAACTCAAGTTTTTGCTTCAGTGGGAAACAACAACAGCAGTCCGCAGGACTTCACGACCTGCCCGGTGCAGTCAATCTTACTTTCGGTCAGCACGACCGGCGGCCCCATCATCAACGCCCCCAAAGGGACGTCCAGCACGATCAACGCTACCGTAGTGGACACCGCAGGTCAGACTCTGACCAACATCCCGCTCACCTGGAGCTCAAGTGATCCGGCGGTGGCTGCGGCGCCAGCGAACGCTTCGGTCAGCGCCGCCGTGAGTGGGTCCAATGTAGGCGGGACCTCGATTACCGCTTCCTGCATTCCGCCGGGCTGCAACTCGGGCCTCAGTCCGATGCAGGCGATCTATCCGAAGTTTCCAATCACAGCCACCTACACCGGAACCACCACGACAGCGTTCTCCGCCTTTACGACCATCAAAGAGACGAATCCGCTCATATGCGATCCGGCCAACGGTTGCACGCCCCTACTGGTCCAGGTCTCCGGCTCACCGGCAACGGCCTCTTCAGTCGCCAGCTTGCCCGCGGTCCCGAATTCCATTCGCTCAACTCCAACCGGTGACAGGATTTACTTAGGTAGTGAGAAAGGCCTGATGCGAGTTGATTCGACGGCCAATCCTGTAACCGTCAGCACCTTCGCCACGGTGACGGGTAAGGTTGTGGCGATCTCTCCCAACGGGAATAAAGTCATCGTCGCCGATACCGCTCCGGTCGCTCCGAATCCTCCGACCAAGCAGGTGTTCATTCTGGACACAAGCACGAACAGCTCGTTCAGCATCGTTCTTGATCCGAATGCGTCATCGGCAGTGGCTTCGTTCTCGCCCGATCTTAAGGCGTTCATCGCGGTTAACGCTGCCGCCGGCCTCACCATTCAATGCCAAAGCACTGCTGCCCTTAGCTGCTTGTACGTCTATTCTCCGCAAGCCCCCCTGCAGAGCACTCCGCTTGCCGGAACTGCCACCGATGCGGCTTTTTTGGGGAACGGGATGTTCGGGTATGTTGCGGAAGGCTCTTCCGGAGTCTCCTATCTGGCAACCTGCGATGACCCAAATTCCCCGCTGGGTGGGCAAGTCTTTTCGGTAACCGGTACTGCAGCTGCCCTCCTTCGAGCCCTGCCGGACGGCCAGAGTTTTCTGGCGCTCGAACCACCTAATGTTGCGGCTATCAAAGCTTTAATCAACGGCTCCCCAGCTCCCCCGACCGCAGTTCTCGGTTGCCCGCTGCCGTTTGCCATCAATATTCCCGGCTTTTCTGCAACGGGCTTTTTGCAGAATTCAAGCAGCGTGACTAACTCCTCCAACTTGGGCCAAGGAATGTTCACTCCGATTGATTTTCTGGTCTCCTCCGATGGCCAGAAGGCCTATGTCTTGATCCAGAATCAGGCCAGCGTCGTGGTCTTCGACATTCCGACAAAAACGGTCTCGTCGATTGCGCTGGCAGGCAATCCAGCACCTTTGGCGGGAAGTCTGGCGCCGGACGGTTTAACCCTCTACGTCGCAGGTAGTGACAACAACGTTCACGTGATCGACACAGTTGTGGGCGGCGATGTGCACCAGGTTGCCCTCCCATCCTCGAGCCTCTGCTCAGTCAGCACCGGCGGTCCGCCGCCAGCTTGCAGGCCGGATCTGCTGGTGGTTAGGCCATGAGATAGTTCTCAGTTTGCTGTTCTGAGACTTGCCCCCGGAATGGCCCGGACACTGAAAGCTGATAGCTGACAGCTAAACTTTCTTTTCCAGTTCCTTAGCCACGCTGTCGAGCACACCATTAATAAACTGGACTGATTCGAGGCTGGAGAACTTGCGCGCGATTTCGATAGCTTCGTTGATGATGACCGGCTTCGGCGTAGAAGGGTATCCGATGAACTCTGCCACGCTACCACGCAACAGATTGCGATCCACGGCCGCCATGCGATCCATTCGCCAATGCTCTGCATGACGTTCGATCAAACCATCGATCTCGGCGGAGCGGTCGTTGGCAACACGAAACAGGTCATCAGCGAATCCCCGTGACTCGGCATCAACCGTCTCACGCTCGGCCCAGAAGGTGCGCCGGACGTCCTGCAGGCTCTGCTTGCCCATGTCCGCCTGGAAAAGCATCTGCAAGAGCAGTTCGCGGGATTTACGGCGTGTGCCCAAAGGCAGTTCTCAGTTCTCGGTCCTCAGTTTACCGCGCCTTGGGCTTCGCAGATTTTGAACGCTTAGATGGCCCAGTCTTGTCATTCCGAGCAGAGCGAGGAATCTGCTTTTTCTTAATGACTCCTGACTGCTGAGGGCTGCCGACTTCTTGCTTCAAATTTGCCATCTCCACGGCCGCGAGCGCCGCCTCAAAACCCTTGTTGCCGCTCTTGAGGCCTGCGCGATCGATCGCCTGCTCCAATGTGTCGCAGGTAAGAACACCGAACGCGTGCGGCACACCCGTTTCTTGGGCGGACTGGCCGATGCCACGCGTGACTTCGTTGGCGATGACCTCATAATGTGCCGTCTCCCCGCGCAGTAGGCAGCCGAGACAGATGATGGCGTCGTATTTTCCAGCTTGAGCCAGAATGCGCGCGGCCGCGGGAATCTCAAAACTCCCCGGAACTCGCATAATTTCGATATCTCGGGTGGCGGCTCCTGTACGTCGCAAGGCATCGAGCGCGCCACTCAGAAGCCTTTCGCCAATAAACGAATTGAAACGGGACACGACGATGGCGAAACGCTTTCCCGTAGCATCCAGTTTGCCCTCGACGGCCCCCACCTGCTCGATCGGCCTGCCATGGATCGTGAGCACGATGTTCCCAGGCAATTCCAAAGAAAAACTGCGTTCGCCTGTCTTGGGCGAAGCCTTGTCCGCCATCACTTTCAGCTTCATTCCCTGCGCAATTTCAAAAACCGCATCCGGATTGTCCACTTCGATCACGATCAGTTTGGCGACATCTTTCAGCCGATCAGAAATCTCAGGAGGGTATCCGGCAGGCAGTGCATTGATGCTGAGCAATCCCAGTGGCGCAGACAGGACGGCCGAGCGCGACTGGCCGTCTTCGCTTACACGATCAAAACCGATCGCTTCGAAAAACTCCACGACCTTGCGGAAGTGCTCCGGCTGGCTGGTGTACCGCCCGATGTGAAGAGATTTGAGCACGATAAGGTCCCCAACATGCTGTCGTCCTAGAGCGCAGCCAAGGATTCCTACTTTCCCGTGTGGGGACGGTCTTTGACCCGTCCGGCGGGTCAAAGACCTGCCCCCACAAGAGCATGCCGGCTTCGCTCCGGATGACGGCGTGACTACTTGCCTTTGAACTGCGCCTGCCGTTTCTCCAGGAACGCCGTTGTTCCTTCCTTCTTATCCTCGGTTGCACAGCACACGCCAAACAATGCCGCCTCCAGACACAACCCTTCCGCCAGAGTCATTTCCATCCCTTTGTTGACCGCCTCCATGGCGTACTGCACCGCAAGCGGCGCGTTGGCCAAAATCTTCTGGGCGATGGCTTCCGCGCGCGGAATGAGCTCAGCGGCCGCAACCACTTCGTTCACCAGGCCAATGCGATACGCTTCCTGCGCGCTGATCATGTCGCCTGAGAGCACCAGTTGCATAGCGACGCCCTTGCCGACCAACCGCGGCAGCCGCTGTGTCCCGCCGTAACCCGGCATGATGCCCAGCTTCACTTCTGGTTGCCCCAGCTTGGCATTTTCGCTGGCCAGACGCATGGTGCAGGCCATCGCGATCTCGCACCCACCGCCCAGCGCAAAACCGTTGATGCAGGCAATCACCGGCTTGCCCAGATTCTCCATAAGGTCCAGCACAGATTGTCCGCGATGCGTATATTCCTTGGCTGAGACTGCGTCGTGCTTGGCCAATTCACCGATATCTGCGCCCGCGATAAACGCCTTCTCTCCGGCGCCAGTCATGATCGCGACCCGCACGGCGCGATCTTCCTTGACATCGGTGAAAGCGGAGCGCAACTCCTCCATGGTGGCCATGTTGAGGGCATTGAGCAGCTTCGGCCGGTTTACAGTTACATACGCAATCGCACCCTTTTTTTCGAAAACAATATTTTCGTAGCTCATGAATGCGTTCCTGTAAAACGAAGATTGGAATGCCGACTAAACACTCGGCTCACCTGCAGCCGCAGGCGGCTGTAACCGGGAGGTCTCCCAATAGAATCGCCTGACTGGGGGCAACAGGAGGAGAATCACCGGGACCAAGCAGAGAGCAGTGGAAACAATTAGTTCTGGATCGGCATTGTTCCAGCCGTCGTCAGCAACGCAGTACATCAAAACGCCAGCAAAGATACCATCGGCAAGAAACGCGAGCCACCAACCCCAAAGCCGGTCCCGCCACATCCCGTAGGCGCCGACCAGCGCAAGGGAAGCAAACGGAGCGATAGTCCCGGCCGCGATTTCCAGGCCCCAAACGGCAGAGGCCGGATCGGAACCCGGTCTAGTCTGCGGAAAACGGGCGAGGAGAAGCAGGTAAGCGCACAGCCCGACCAAGAGCAGCGCGATTAGAAGCTGCATTATGGTGACACCGGTTATCCGGCCAGATCGCTTCATCTTCGACGTGAAACACGAAATTTGAAACTGCTAAACAAACTTTCCCGGCACGGGATTATTGGGATCGGCATAGTCGTAAAACCCTTTGCCGGTTTTGCGGCCGTACCAGCCTGCCATTACCAACCGCTTGAGCAGCGGAGGGGAAGCAAAGCGCCGCTCTTTGAACTCTTCGTACATCACCTGCGTGATGTAGTAAGTCGTGTCCAGCCCGACGAAATCCAGCAGCGTAAAGGGCCCCATGGGGTAGCCGCAACCTAGCTTCATGGCATTGTCAATATCAGGTATGGAACCCACGCCTTCTTCGTAGGCGCGAATCGCGTCCAGCAGGTATGGCACAAGCAGGCGGTTCACAATGAACCCGGTCTTGTCGCTGGTGCGAACAGGCACTTTCCCCAGCTTCTTGGCGAACTCGTACCCGGTCTGGTAAACGTCGTTCGCGGTAGCAATGGTACGAACCACTTCGACCAGCTTCATCAAAGGCACAGGATTAAAAAAGTGCAACCCGATGAAGCGTTCGGGGCGCTTGGTGGCGGAAAGTAACTCAGTAACGGAGATTGAGGAGGTATTGGTTGCGAAGATGGCATCCTTTTTCACAATGCCGTCGATGGACGCGTACATCTTCTTCTTCTCGTCAACGTTCTCAATGATGGCTTCGATGAGGATGTCGCAATGGGCGAGGTCTTGCTGGTTGGTCGTCCCTTTCAATCGGGCGCGAATGGCATCCGGCTTTTCCGTCAGTGTGCCTTTTTCTGCAAACTTGGCTAATGACTTCTCGATCCCCGCAAAGCCCTTGTCCAGGAATTTCTGCTCTACCTCGAGAACGGTGACATTGAATCCGGCAGTTGCGGTCACCTGGGCGATACCGGAGCCCATCAATCCACAACCCAGAATACCGACCTTGCTGATATTCATGAGTGCTCCTCAAAAGGCAGCCACGGATTGGCACGGATTGGCACGGATTCTACGGATTCGGATTGTCGCCTGGGCATCGTGACCTCCGTGTAATCCGTGGCGGGTTAATTCAGACTCTCAACAATCATCGCGATCCCCTGGCCGCCTCCAATGCACGCCGTTGCCAGTCCGTACTTCTTCTTGCGGCGACGCAACTCATACAACAGTGTGATGACCAGCCGAGTTCCAGTCGCTCCCAAGGGATGGCCGAGCGCGATGGCGCCGCCATTCACGTTGACCTTCTCGCGATCCAGCCCAAGTTCTTTTTCAACAGCCAGGTACTGCGCCGCAAAAGCCTCGTTCACCTCAATGAGATCAATGTAATCAAGGGTTAGCCCGGCTTTTTGCAGGGCAATCTTTGTTGCCGGCACCGGACCTCGTCCCATGACTTTGGGCTCGACTCCGGCAATTCCCCAGCTCACAATTCGACCCAGCGGTTTCAGGTTGCGCTTCTGGGCATTTTCCAAGGACATGATCACAACCGCAGCCCCGCCATCCACTATCCCGCTGGCGTTCCCAGCAGTGACCGTGCCGTTCTTGCCGAACGCCGGCTTCAACTTGGCGAGCCCTTCCATGGTTGTCTGCGGCCGGCGGTGGTCGTCCTCACTGAATACCTCGCCGCTGGGCTCACCCCGATGGTTCCTGAGTTGGACCGCGACCACTTCCTCCTGAAGCCTCCCTGCCCGGTAAGCTTCTTCCGCGCAACGTTGCGAGCGCAGTGCAAACTCGTCCTGCATCTGGCGCGTGATGCCCTGTTCCTCGCCATAGAGCTCGGCCGTATTGGCCATGTAGAGACCACAATAGGTGTCCAGCAGCGCGACCATCAGCGAATCTTCCAGCTTGCCTTCGCCCAAGCCAAATCCCCAGCGCGCGCCTCGAATCACGTGCGGCGCTTGCGACATCGATTCCATGCCGCCCGCCAGCACAACATTGGCCTCGCCCACCTGGACCATATGTGCCGCGCTGACGATAGCCTGCATCCCAGAACCGCACAGACGGTTTACCGTGAGTGCCGGCGCTTCGATGGGCAGTCCCGCCCGCAGCGCAACATGCCGCGCGCCGTAGAGCGCATCGCCCGAGGTCTGCTGCGCATTACCGAACACGGCGTGATCGAACTCCTTGGGATCGAGCCCAGCCCGGTCGATGGCGCACTTCGCCGCGATCGCACCGAGTTCCTGAGCCGTAAAATCGCGCAGCTTGCCGCCGTAACGCCCCATGGGCGTCCGCGAACCGCTCACAATGGCAATGTCCCCTGGTTTCAACATAGGAATCCTGGCTTACAGAAGTTTATGAACAGGAAAGCCAAACTGGCCAGTTTAGCAGTGGGGAAATTGGGCAGCAAGGAAGGGACGCTTAGAACGCTTAGAATCGCTTAGAATTGTCTATTTTAGATCATTTTAGATTGTCGATTTTTGATTGAAACGCACTTGGGTTGAATCAACAATCAAGAATTTCTTCACGCCACCGCGGCGGCAGCGTGCGCGGGCGCCAAGGCAACGACTTTATCCGGTCCATTGACAGCACTCGCCAATGCTTCCTCCACGCGATTGATGAGTTCGGTAACAATGTCGACGGGATCGTACTGTTGCTTCATCACAGCCTGCGCCAGCCCAGCAGCAAAGCTGTCCGGTTGGTCCTTCCCGGTCGCCTGCACTGCACCGAGCAGCTTGCGGAGCTTCTCAACCGCCAACATGGACTCCTTCTCTCCCGTTTCGCCTAAGACAACCGCCACGGTGGTGGCCTCGTACCGGAAAGCTAGATCGTTTTGACGGATGTTGGCGGCGATCATCTTGCCTATCTGTTGCATGATGCTATCTGTGCCCTTGTCGCCGGATTCTTTGGATAGGTGCTTGCCAAATTTCATCAGCATTACCGTAAGCGGGGTCGCCTGCTGCATCCCTCGCCGAATCTCCGCCTGGAGCAGGTCAAGGTAGGAGGCGCGGTTCAGTAATCCGGAACTTTCATCCGTAACCGAAAGATTTTTTACCAAGCGTCGCAAACCGGCATTGTTGAGCGCGATGGTGATCTGCTCGGCAATGGTTTTCAGGACCACCAGGTCGCTGGAATGCCAGCCCCGGGGCGTACTTTGCATGAGCAGCAGCACTCCCACATGGTCTTGACCATCGCTGAGCGGGACCGCTAATAGCGACCTTACCGCCAGCTCGGCAATGACCGGACCAATGGGCTGCAATTCGGCTGCAGAGAGCGCGTCGGAAATGGTAATGGTTCCGCGGTTGATCACCACGTCATGTAGCAAGGCTACTAACTTGGACATGGATCCTGACTCGATGGCCTTGACTCCGTCCGCGGCGTACTCCTGCACTACCGTTGGCGGCAATCCCGGCTTGCGCATGGCGGCCACGCAGCGCGTCGTCTTCCAGTGCGCACCGATCTCATTGACCGCCGTGGTCAGCACGTTGTTGGCGGCGCTCTGCTTGTAGAGTTTGCGAGTGATCTCGGCGAC
>Ga0209803_1002052_pt1 | contig 12825 bp, 15 predicted proteins | sample GraSoiAngelo_138_FD_185895 | JGI IMG/M metagenome (GOLD analysis project Ga0209803, IMG submission 185895) | Grasslands soil microbial communities from the Angelo Coastal Reserve, California, USA - 14_0929_09_40cm (SPAdes) (version 2) | ecosystem: Environmental > Terrestrial > Soil > Grasslands ... | reverse complement strand
ACCCGGGGGCGCGCGATGGTCTCCACGAGACAGATCGCCAGGAGCAGGTAGGCGAGCCCCAGGGTGAATCCACCGGCGACGTCCGTCACCCAGTGCGCCTCGAGGTAGAGACGGCTGAACGCGACCGCGAGCACCGTCGCCGCGCAGCCCGCATAGCCGAGCCACCGCCAGGGTCGCGCCAACCTCGAGCTCGCGAGCAGATAGGTCATCAGGCCGAAGAAGACCACCAGGCTCAGCACGTGACCGCTCGGAAAACCCCAGGCCGAGAGATTCGGGCGCGGGCGATCGATGGCCCACTTCGCGACGAGCTGGAGCACGCCCGTGCCGGCCATCAAGAGCGGCAAGACCACCGCCCAGCGACGGCTCGGGCGCCAGAGAGCCGCGACACCGAGCGTGATGAGAGGGATCAGCCCGTAGTTTTCGCCCAGGCCGGAGACGCCCATCATGGCTGGATCCAGGAGCGGAAGCCGGGTGAGGTGGACGAGGGCGCGCGCCTGATGGTCGAGAGCAGAGAACTGATGGGCGGCCGCGAGCAGTGCCAGCACGACGAAGCCGGTCAGGGCCAAAGCCGCCACGCCGAGCAAGCGTCGCGACTGGCCCGAGCCCGCACTCCCGTGTGGCACCTCGGCAGTATGGCATAAGCGTCAACTCTGACGCCACCACCGTCAACCTTGACGCTCCTGGTGGCACCGCGGTTGCTGTCTAACGAGACGTGCGCGTCTTTCGCTCGCTCGCCACCGTTGCCGGCCTCGCGATCATGGTCATCCTCATCGTGCGGGTAGGGAGCGATGAGGCCCTTACCGCCACCGCGCGCGCCCTCGGCTGGCGGTCGCTGCTGGTCTGCCTGCCGTTCGCGCTGATCATGGCCGTCGACACGCTGGGATGGCGCTATGCGTTCGTCTACGATCGCGTACCGTTTCTTCGCCTGGTGGCGGCGCGAATCGCCGGTGAGGCCGTGAACGTGATGACCGCCGTGGCGCCGATCGGAGGGGACGCGGTCAAGGTATGGTTCTTGAGGCCGCACGTCCCCTATCAGGAGAGCATCGCGTCGGTGATCGTCGCCAAGACCACGATCACGCTCTCGCAAGCGCTCTTCCTGCTCATCGGCGTGATCGCTGCGGTGGCGCTGGCCGTCGACGCGCGGCTCGTCCGCGCGATGCTCTGGCTCTTGCTCGTCGAGCTGATCGGCGCGGGCGGCTTCCTGGCCGTCCAGATCGCCGGGTTCGTGACCCGCGGCGCGCGGTTGCTGGCGCGTGTCAAGAAGCTCGACGCGCTGGCGGGCGCGGAGAACCTGGATCGGACGCTGCAAAGCTTCTATCGGCGCGAGTGGCGGCGGTTCGCGCTCTCGGTCGGCTTTCACCTGCTCGGGTGGCTCATGGGCGCCCTCGAGGCCTGGCTCTTCCTGCGCGTGCTCCAGATTCCGGCGTCGCTCACGACCGCGCTGGTCATCGAGACGCTCGGCTCCGCCGTACGCTTCGCCACCTTCTTCGTCCCCGGAAGCCTCGGCGCACTGGAAGGCGCCAACACCGCCGCGTTCGCGGCGCTCGGGCTCGGGGCCCCGGCGGGGCTGGCCTTCAGCCTCCTCAGGCGACTTCGGCAGGTGGTCTGGATTGGCCTGGGAGTTCTCGTCTTCCTGCTGGCACGAGCTCGGATGCGACTGGCTCCAGAAGCGCCGGCGTAACCACCGGTACGTTCTCCAGCATCGCCACCTGGCGGGCTTGCAGGCGGTCCAGACTTCCCACCGGCACCAGGAGCGGCAGCACACCGGCGAGGATTCGCACGTCCTCGGGCTTTCGGCGATTGACGCGCACGCGCACGTGCCGGCCGCGATAGACGGTGATCTCTTCCCGGCTACCCGGCGCGTCCAGCATCACCTTTACGAGCTGGGCCAGAACGCGGGCCGGCGTCGTTCGCGGAATCACGCAGACGTCGAGGAGGCCGTCCGCCGGAGAGGCCGCCGGCGTGAGGCTGAGAAACCCTCGATAGGTCTCGACGTTGGCGATGGTGACGAGCGCCGCCTTGCCCGGCACGGGATAGCCATCGATCTCGACCTGGATGCTATCGAGCGACGTGTCGGAAAGGTGTTTCGCCGCCATCCGATAATACGAGAGCAGCCGCAGGTATCGCTGGCGTGGATGTCGCCGGAGCCGCTCGACTTCGTCCTGGATGCGCGACAGAAAGCCGTAGCTCTGGTGCGCGAGGAACATGCCGCTCCTGGCGACGCCGACGTCGCCCCAGACCAGATCGCCGGCGCCCAGGAGCGCAACGACCTCGACGGGATCATGAGGATGCTTGAACGTGCCCGTGAACAGATTGCCGAAGCCCGAGGGCACGGGCACATAGGGCACCGACAGCCGGACAGCGGCCGCCGCCGCGGCGCTCACGGTCGCGTCGCCACCGATCGCGATGAGATACGAAAAATCGGCGCGACCCGCCTTCGTCCACCGGATGAGGTCGTCCAGTGTTCGAAAGGCCTGCATCCGGGGCGCGTAGCCCTCCTTGGCGAGCTGCGTGCGCACCTCTCGGGCGATGGCCACGGCGCGACCATCGCCCGAGCCGGGCGTCACAACGATCTGAACCGGCGTCGTCATCGAATCAGGCGCTCGGGCGCCGGTGAGGCTCGCGCGCGCCGATCACCGGCGGCGCAGGTCGCGAACGTAGACGGTCTGCGCGACGACCGTGTTCGCGGAGATCTCCTCGGCATAGATGACCGAGGCCGTCACCTCGGGTGCCTTGATGTGACCACGCGTATCGCCGACCTTCACGTCCTTCGACTGATGGATCTGGCCCTGGACGTCGTCGGCGTCGATCCGGTTGGCGTAGATCGTGTCGGCGCGAATCTGCTGCGCCGTGATGTGGTCGGCGTGGATCGTCTGCGACGACGCCGGTGCCGGATTCGGCGGCATCGCCGACGGCTGGTTGCCGTCGATCTTGATGTGATTGGCGCGCGCCAGGCTGCCGATCGGAAGCGCGACCATTGCGAGCCCGGTGCCTACCGTCACGAGCAATTCTCTACGGCGCATCGTCACCCCCTGTGAGTGTCCCGTGGTTCGTCTTGGATCGAGCATCCGGCGTGCCACCGGCGGCGTGTCGACCAAGTCTTCGTTCTCGTTGAAGCGAGTGCGTTATCGCCTGGAAAGCGCGACGGAAAGAAATGCCACTGGTCCGGGAAAACCTACAGCGTAGAAAAAATTACTACACGGGAAAAACTACAGAGTAAGTCTTACCGACGTGTCAGCTTTCACATCGTCGATATAGAGTTGCCCACGAGGTGGCGTCAACGATTCGCGCTGCAACCATGCTCATCGTCGCCATCGCGGTGGCCGCGGGATGTCTCGCGCAATCGACCGCTCGCGAGAGCCCCAGTCGCGATGCGTCTGCCCAAACAATCCGGGTCGTCGATCACGGCTGGCATACCGCGATCGTCGTTCGGCGGAGCGCCGTCGATACGACGGTCTGGCCCGAGGTCGACGATTTTCCCGACGCGGCGTTCGTCGAGGTCGCGTGGGGCGATCGAGACTTCTACATGGCCGACCGCGGCACGGCCTGGCTGGCGATCAAGGCGGCGTTCCTCACATCGGGGAGCGTGCTCCACGTCGCCGGCTTCGACGCGCCGCTCGAAACCAACTTCCCCGGAAACGACGTCGTCGAGCTCGAGGTTTCACGTCGCGGGTTCGACGCGATGACACGCTTTTTTCACGAGGAATACCAGCGGGACGAGCAGGGCCGGCCCGTGCGTCTGGCGCATGGGCTATACGGTGCGAGCTGGTTTTACGCCGCGCGAAGCCGCTACCACCTGTTCAACACGTGCAACACGTGGGTGGCGCGCGCCCTTCGCGCCGCCGGCATCGACGTCACGCCCGCCGGCACGGTGACCGCCGGCGGCGTCATGCACGAAGCGAGGCGTGCGGCGGCCTCCCGCTAGCCGTTGACCCTCAAGGTGAGGGGATCATCGCCGGGGAATCAGTCGGGAGGTCGAGTCCCGCCGGTCCGATGGATCATCAGAGTCGCGCCCACGGCGTCGGTCACGGCGATCGACGCGGGCCACGTGACGATGAATGTCGCGCAGGAGGAGCAGCATCTGGCCGCTGAGCACGAGCGAGCCCCCGAGGACGATCGCGAGCAGAAGGCCGGCGATGGCGGCCGGCGCGAGCCGCGTGCGCCACTCGGCCGGCACCCTCGAGACGATATCGGCGGGCCACGGCGAGAGGACCGCGAACGCGGCGAGCGCGGCCACGAATATCACGAGGCAGCCCGCCGTGATCTGAGCGAGGCCCCAGGCCCCGACGAGGCGATAACGCCTGGCTCCAGCCATCGCCGGCCTATCTCGACCGGCAGACCACGCCCGGCGGCCGCGAAGCGCTCGGCTGCCGGCACGCGATGGCGGTCGTCGCATCGCTGTGGGCGCTGCCGTGCCCGGTGGTCGGCGACGGCGGGTTGTCGAAGTCGGCCACGTCCTCAGGGCCCCTGAACTGGTTTCGTTCCGGCACACTCGCCTGAACGCGCTCCCATCCGCGCGCCCTCATGCAGGCGCGATAGACCTGTTCGGGCTCGATGTTGAGGCGAGGGACCTTGGCCTCCGTGACACAGCCCCGGCTGTCCTGCTGAAAGTCCTGGACGTCTGCGCCGGCGCGCTGCCAGTCGTGCACACCGCAACCGGCCGACAGGGCCACGGCGACGACGAGAATCGGCCAACCGGCCGGGTGTCTCTGGATCATGGGCCCTCCTCGGCTCCGATCTTTCGGCATTTTCTCTCAGACCCGGCCCGGAGTGCACGTTCCGCCGCTATGATTGGGAGGCATGCACTGGGACGAGTCGCCGAGGTTCCTGCTGATCGCAAGCGTGGCCTCGGCCGTCCTCAGCGCCGCGCTCGGTCTGGCCGCGATCTGGGATCACCCAGGCTACAACGTCGCGGCCTCGGCGCTCGCCTTGCTCACGGCCCTCTTGGGCTACCGCGCCTTCGAGCGTTCGACCCACCGACGGCTGGGAGGTATTCAGCGCGAGCACCTGATCTTGCGCCTGCGCCAGCTGCCCGCGCCGATCGAGTTTCGCGTGGTCGCCGTGCCGGACGACGAAGCCGTGCGCTTCGCTCAGGAGCTGCTCGACGTCTTCGTCGAAGCCGGATGGCCCGCGGACGGCGTGTACCGCGCGCTGCCCGCGAATGCCGCCAGCACCGGGCTCTTCGTGGCCGTGCAGGACGGCAACTTTCCATCGGAAGAGGAGCGGCGCCTGCTGCTGGCGCTCAGCGAGTTCGGGATGTACGCGGTGAAATCGACCAGCCCCAAGCTCACGCACCCCAAGGCGCTCGAGCTTCTGGTAGGGCACCGGCCGACCATGTGACGCCGGCAGCGCTCCTCGGGAATCATATTCGAGGGTGGCCCTCGAGCGCGAGGAAGCGCAAGGCGATCGCCAGTGGAGCGAGGCGCGCGATCCGAGGCGGTTGACCGTTCAGCGCGGAGCGGGTACCGTTACTGCATCTCGCTTCATCGGACATCGTCCCGATTCATCGGAGGCTCGCGATGGACGCTGCCGCGCTCGACGGAAAACGGATCCTCCTCCTCGAGGACGACACGGATTCGCGGGAGTCGATGGCGATGCTGCTCGAGATGGCCGGAGCCGATGTCGTCCAGACGCCGACGGCCGAGGAGGCGCTCGCGGCCCTGCAACGCATCGAATTCGACGCCGTCGTGACCGACGTGGCGATGCCCGGGCGCAGCGGCTTCTGGCTCGTCGGACAGATCCGGCAGCTCACCTCGAAGCCGAGCGTGCCCGTCCTTGCCGTCACCGGGCATCCGTTCCCCCGCGACGGCATGCTGCGCGCCGGATTCGACGATCAGATGCTCAAGCCCGTGTCCCCCGACTTGCTGTACGAAACGCTCACGCAGCTGATACGAAGGGCCTGACCCGGTGGCTGTCGTTCCAGGGAACTCCCCTCCCTCGCTGGGGGAAAGACCTGATAGAAGATCTCGCCGGTTGCCGCGATAAGACTACGCATGGACTTCGGGACGATTCGCCGGATCATCCGCCGCAAGCTCGAGAGTGGCCGTCTTCCCCTTGAAAAGGCCGCGAGGGTGCTGGGTCGCTCCGCGACCGGCGAAGCGTGCGACGGCTGCGAGATGACCATCGGGACGGGCCAGCTGGCGATAGATGGCCTCGTGCGCAGGCCCGGGAGCAAGGCCATGCAGCTCCACTTGCGCTGCTTCGAGATCTGGACCCAGGAACGCTCTACGCTGCTGCGCGAGCGCGCGGAGCGCTCGACCCGGCGGTGGGCCCTCGACGAGCAGCGGGCGTAGCTACACCATCCTTTCCATTCCGAGAGGAATGATCGCGCCTACAAGTCGGTCGCCCGGCGCGCGCGAGCCGCCGCGGCGGTAGCCTCGCGCTCGGCGGCGCGCAGCTTGCGCCGAGCCTCAGCCAGATGTCGCTCGAGCTCGCGCACCTCCTGCGCGGCCCGCTCGGCGGCCGCCTTGCGCTGCGCGGCGTCTCGCCGCAGCGCTTCGACTTCCTGGGCGAGGCGCTCGCGTTCCGCCCGCTCCTGGGCGCGCTTGGCGTCGGCCTGTTCGCGCCTGGCGTCGGCCTGTTGGCGCTTCGTCTCGGTCTGGTCCCACTTCGTGTCCGCCTGCTCACGCTTCGACTCCGTCGGCTCGCGCTGAGGGTCGGAGGTCTTCCCGCCGCGCAGCAGCTGAAGCGGCCGGCCGGCGCCGGCACCGGCGAGCACCTCGAACCCGGGCGCTGCCAGCTCCCCGGTGAGTCGGCCGTGGCGCAAGTCGTCGACCTGCCCCGCGTCGACCGCGGCCGCGAGCACGGTGTTCGAGATGCGAGCGGACGTGGCCGGCGAGATGCGGTAGCCGGCCTTCGTCAGGACTTCGGCGGCGCGATTGGTCAGCGCTTGCAGCTCGGCGCGAATCGTCTTCATCCCCTCCGCCGCCGTCCGCGGATCGTGCAGCTGGCTCCGACGCACCCGGTTCACGACGTCGACGAAGCGGGCCACGCCTTCTGGATCCTGGCGTCCCAGCTGGTTCGTCGCCCACAGGGACGGAGAAGGCTTGCCGAGCTGCCGGACGGCCTGCGCTTCCTTGACGTGTCCGGCGGCCTTCAGCGACGCCGCCGTCGCATTGCGCGCGGAGGAGAATTCCTTCGGCGGCACGGCATACAGCTCGTCGATCACGCGAGTCACGTCGGAGGTCACGAGCTCAGCGTATCGCGTCTGGAGGTCGGGCGCCCGGGTGAGAAACGAAATGGGCCGGAAGGACGTCTCCGGCCCATCGTCGCTGACGAGAGCTCGACGAAGTCGAGTGACCGGCCTGCGTGCTACAGGCCCATCGCGGCCTTGACGACCGCCTTCTTCGTCTTCAGCGCCATACGCTCGGCCTTGTGCGGCGACGCCGAATGGTTCGTCGCGTGGATCGCTCGGCGGCTCGCCTTGACGGCGCGGCGGATCGACTGATCCATCTGTCGCTTCCACCGTGAAACGTGTTTGCCGGCACCGGCCCTGTCGAGTCTGACTACCAGTTTGTGCATTGTGTTCCTCCTAATTCCAACCTCTCACGGCACATAGGAAATTCGGAAAGGATTCGAAAACGAAAATTGCCAATAAATTCACGACGTTTTTTTCGTTGGCGCCGCGAAGTTACTTCCTTCCCTTTTCCCGCTTACCGTGCCGAGCGTGCTTTCGAGGCACTCAGAAAAATCGGAACGTGCGTGCGAGCACTTCAAGGCCGGCCAGACCTTCCTCGCGGTCCTCCGGGATCCCTACGTGGGCGACTGTGACCACGCCGGACGAACCGTAGAATTCAAGGATCGTCCAGTGCATGGAGCCTCGCGGCACATCGGCCGTGAAGCGCAGACGCAGCACGTTCCTCACGTCGTAGTCCTCTACAACGTCCAGTGATTCCAATGTGAGGTTCGGCTTTTCTGCTGGAGGTGCCGCTTGAATCAGGCTAGCCGCGAGACGTTGCCAGATGGCCTGCTTCTCTCGGTCGCTGAGTCCAAACCGGAGATCTTTAAACGTATACCAACCGCCTGGGCCACTCTGCGACCGGACCTGAATCCACGCGCCTCTGGAGGAAATGAGCCCGGTATCTCCGCTCTGCATTTCCAGCTCTGCGCGCTGCATAGCCGCGGTCCGACCGGCTTCGTCGAGCCTCTGAAAGAGGCGTCGGTTGAAGCCGAGTAATGGATAATCTGACGTCGTTACGGGCCGCCAACCATCAGGAACTTGAAACATGTATTTGGGAGGATGCAGGTGGCGGAAGAATCCGTCCCAGTACTCGACTTTGGGCAGGGGCGCGCAGCCGGGCAGCGTCAACGTGGTCAGCACGACGACGGTAAGCGCCCAGTTTCGCCCGAGTTTCACGCCTTCCCCTTCCCCCAGGCCCTCGAGCTGTCGGCACGCGGCGCAGCCCATTCCTCCAGCGGCAACACACGCCAACAGCACGAGCTACGCGCCACAACGCGGCACAGAGGGCAGTCAATCAGCTCGTAGTCCTCGTCCGAGCGGATCGGGTAGCTACAGACGGGGCAGGGCATCGACGTCGAGGGCTTCAGCGGTGGCGTGGGCTTGGACTCTGCCTTTTTCGATCCTCACGCCGGGAAACCGTTCACTCGCGCCGTCATCGCGCACCGCCTTTGATAACCGGCGCCTCCCGGAACAGCCTCCGGCTCGCTGCCATTCTGCCGACAGTCCGCTGTCGGAAAGTGGCCCTTTCTGTCCTTTGCGGTCATCGAGGTAATTCGGCGGAGAAGGCGAGAAACCGTAGAAGTGTCCGAAGATTTCAGTGGTAGGCGGACCAGGGATCGAACCTGGGACCTCGGCCTTGTAAGGGCCGCGCTCTTCCAACTGAGCTATCCGCCCGGGGCATCGCAGACGCTCGTCATCCTAGCACCGCCCGGACGCGAAAGAGAGCGGCGATCTATCGCAAGATCGTCCAGAGTGACCCGACCCAGCCGCGGGCCTTCTCGACCCACGTCTCACCCGCCGGGACGCGGCTGACAACGACGTCGTCGACCCACACCTTCAGCGGACCTTCGGCGACGAAGCGAATGTCGAGGTCGACGCGATCGCCCGAGTTGAAGTCGAGCTTGTAGAATTGCCAGCCCTTGCCGGCGCCCGACACCTCGATCTTCGGATCATCCCACGCCACCGAGCTCCCGTTCGGGCTCAGCCACAGGTCACCATCGTGCTCCATGCGGTCGACCTTCGCCCAGAACCGCACCTTGTAGCCCGTCCGCGGCTTGACGCGGATGCGCTGCGAGAGCGTCGAGTAGACCTCGCTCTGCTTGTCGCTGCGATGCTCGACCAGGAGCGAGAACCGGCCGCCCGGTCGATGCTCCGTCGGGTCCGAGCGCCAGTCCGCGACGGCCAGCTGCCCGGTCTGGGAGCTCCGCGTCGCGAGGTACTGGTTGAGCCGCGAAGCCCCGCGATAGGCGGGGAAGTCTTCGAGCCATCCCGTGCCCCAGCCCACCAGGCGCGCCTCGAACGAGCCGTTCACGAGGTTGTTGGACGTGGCCGGCAGCAGCACGAAATACCAGAGCGCGAAGAAGAACAGAATGAGCCACGCGGCGAGCAGAACCGTGATGGAGAGCTTCGGAGAATGCAGATAGAACTGGACGAGAAACTCGCTCGCGCTGTCCGACATCCGGTCGATCGTGCGATCGTACATCGGCGCTCTCTCCTCCCGGCTCGTGGCCTGTACACCCAACCTAAACCACCGAAAGATGGCCGACCTAGCAAACAAAGAAGCCGGCCGGCGGACGTCCTCGTCAGGGTGAAGCTGCGGGCGAGGGATCCGAGGCGCGGCTACCGGGCCGACACGTTGCGGTGGTCGAGGTCGTGCTCCCACGTCGGATCCGCGACGTGGCGCAGCTCGTGAGCGAGGCACTCGTAGTCTCCGTCGGCGCAATAGACTTCGATGTGGCCATTGGGGTAGCGCATCGTGCAGCCGCGGTTGGTGCTCCCACCGGCGGCGCAGATGTGACGCACGTCACCGATATAGAGGGTGACGGGCCCGTTCCGGTACCCGACGAACGGCGCCCTCGCGCATCCGCCGACCAGCGCCGCCGCCACGCCTATCGCCGCAAGCCACGCCGTACGCATCGGGACCGAGAAAAAAGCAGGAAAGGTGCCAGGCCGGAACGGTCTGAAAACTTCGACGCATAGACGCGCCGGGCCCGGCGCGCGACGCCTGTTGCGGAACAGGCTGGCACGCCGGTGACAAATAGCGGAAGCGCGAGCTACCCGATCACTTCGGCCAGCGGGGCGAGGACAGCTCGATCCGCCACACCGGGCCCTCGATGAAGAAGGGGCCCTCGAACTTCACGAACGCCGGCGCCGAGCCGCCGAGCACCCAGAACTTCAGATCCGGCGGCTGCTTGCCGGCGACCTTCGCGAACACGCCCGCGATGCCGCCGAGCTCGAGATCGATGAGATAGCGGGTCGCGCTGCGACGCGCGTCGCCGACGATGATCGGGTCCTCGCCCACCGCCCGCATGGTCGTCTTCACGAGCCGTGGCTTCGGCGTGAAGGCCACGACGTGTCCGGTGGCGATCTCGCCGCGCGCAAGGTTGTTCAGGACCGTCGCCGTCATCCCGTTGTAGACGTCCGCCGGCAGCTCGAGCGTGCCCGAGAGCTCCTCGGTGTCCGTCTTGCCCCGCTCGCGCTGCTTGACCTGGTAGCGGCTCGGCTCGCGCGCGAACGAGACTTCGACGTCGGCCGGGAACGAGGCACCGCGCTGGATCTGCTTGTAGGCGAGGAGCTTGAGCACCGGTCGCTGCGAGTACGTCATGAGCTCGTCCTGGAGCGAGCCGTCGCGGAATCGCCACGTGAGACGGCTCTCCATCCGATCGCCGTGCGGCACGGCGGTCAGCTCACCCTGGGCGAGCGTCTGGCCCTGCAGCGAGCGCAGCACGAGAAAGCCGTGCGTGGTGCCCTCCGGAAAGCGCACCGTCACCGGATCGGCCGCGGCGCTCGCCGCGGTGACCAGCAGCACGCCGCAGATCCGCGCCACGAGGCGCGACGGGGTGTCGTGCCCGGAGCGCGATCGAGACACGACGGGTCGTCTTCCTCAGCCCCGGAGCCCGAGCGCCGCCAGGCGCGACCTCGTTGGCACGCCGTCGGCGTCCCAGCCGCGCAGCGCGTAGTAGTCGTCGAGCATCGTGGAGAGCTCCGCCGGCGGGCAATGCATGCCGGCCGACGGCCCCTCGGGAATCGGCTCGTGCATCACCTTCCACGGCAAGACGTCTTGAGCGCGTCGCACGCCCTCGCGCACGTTGAACAGTCGCTCGAGGTTGATGATGCGCTCGCCGACACGCTCGAGCTCGTCGACGGTCACGTCCCAGCCGGTGACCGCGCACACCATCGTCGCGTAGGGCTCGCCGACGAAGAGACCGAAGCCGCGCTCCGAGGTGAACCGGCACATGACGAGCGAGTCGCCGACCGCCGTGAAGTGCTGGCTCCGCATCGCGAACGCGGGCTTGTCCTCGGTCGAGCGTCGGTCGAAGCCCTGCGCGTACTGCGGCGTGGGTCGCGTGTCGTGGTGGCTCCCGCCGCGAGTCGCCGTGGCGTAGCCGATCGAGAGCCCCTTGAGCGCGCGCGCCGAGTGGGCGGGCAGCTCGAGTCCCTTCACCGCGTACACGAGCTTCGTGCCCTCGGGATGGACCGACGCCGCCAGGCGCCACGCGCCCTCGGCCAGACGCGCGCCGAAGCCCTCGCGCCGGGCCGTCATCTCCACGAGCTTCAGCATGCCGCGCCAGTCGCCCCATCCGAACGGCACGCCCACGTCGCGCTTGTCGAGCCAGCCGCGCTCGAGCGCCTCGGCGACGAACGCCAGGGTGACGCCGATCGAGATCGTGTCCATGCCGAGCAGGTCGCAGAGGTCGTTGGCCAGGATGAGCGCCTCGGGGTTCGAGATGCCGAGCATCGGCCCCAGCGCGAAGATCGTCTCGTACTCGGGCATCTTCGCCTTCGTGCCGCCGAACTCGCCCTCGGCGATTCCGTACTGCTTGCCGCAGGCGACCGGACACTTGAGACAGGTCGTGTCGCGGTCGTGGTAGTGGAGCTTCATCTCCTCGCCGGAGACGGCCCGCGCCTCGGCGAACGTCTCCTGGCGCAGGTTGTAGGCGCCGAGGCCGCCGAGGGCGTTGATGGGCCCCACGAGGAACGGCGTGCCGAACGTCGTGAGCGCCTTGGTGCCGGTCTTGAGCGGCTCGCGCGTCTGGTCGACGAGCGCCTTGAGCGCCGCGGCGTCGGCGACCTCCGTCTTGCGGGCGCCCTTCACGACGACGGCCTTGAGATTCTTGCTGCCCAGCACGGCGCCGATGCCGCCACGCCCCGAGACGCCCTCACGGTTCTTCCAGTAGTGCGCCATCGCGGCGAAGCGCACGCGATGCTCGCCCGCGGGGCCGATCGCGATCGCGTCGGCGTCGACGCCTTCGGCGTCGATCAGCGCGTTCACGGCCTCGCGGGTCGTCTTGCCCCAGAGCGCGGGCGCCGGCTTCACCGTCGCGCCCGTCTCGGTCACCAGAAGATAGGAGGGCGCCGGCGCGCGGCCGGTGATCGCCACGGCATCGAAGCCCGTGCGCTTGAGCGTCGCCGGCAAGCGGCCGCCGAAGGTCGAGTCGAAGAAGAGGCCGGTCAGCGGCGACTTGGTCGCGACGCAGGCGCGGCTGTTGCCGGGCACCGTCGTGTCGGTGATCGGGCCCACGCTGAAGACGACGGCGTTCCTGGCGTCGAACGCGTCGATCCCCGCCGGGACGTGGTCGTAGAGCACTCGCGCCGCGAGACCGTTGCCGCCGAGGAGCGCCCGAGCCGCGCCTTCGTCGAGCGGC
>Ga0209803_1002050_pt1 | contig 12830 bp, 9 predicted proteins | sample GraSoiAngelo_138_FD_185895 | JGI IMG/M metagenome (GOLD analysis project Ga0209803, IMG submission 185895) | Grasslands soil microbial communities from the Angelo Coastal Reserve, California, USA - 14_0929_09_40cm (SPAdes) (version 2) | ecosystem: Environmental > Terrestrial > Soil > Grasslands ... | reverse complement strand
GGGCCGGATCAACACCCACCGGCCGCGGGTGGGATCCTTCCTGAGCTCCTCCACGCGGGGGGCTAGTCCTTGACCTGGTTGCGCAGCTTTTTGAGATGCTGGCGGGCGACGTCGACCCAGTCCTTCTCGGACGGGAGCTGGGAAGCCAGCGCGATATAGCGCTCCCACTGGGCGATCGCTTCCCGGGGATCCGTGCGCTCGTAGACGACGGCCAAGTTGTACATGGCGCCGGTGTGCTTGGCGTCGACCTCGATGACGCGCCGGTACTCCTCGATCGCTTCCTTGTAGAGGCCCTTGTCCTCGTAGACCTCGCCGAGGCCCATACGAGCCTCGACCGACGACGGATCGAGATCGATGGCCTTCTTGTAGGCGTTCACGGCCTCATAGTAGAGGCCCTTCTCGCTGTAGTAGATCTTCCCGAGGCTCATGTAAACGCGTGGATTCACCGGGTTGAAGCTCAGAGCCTTCTGGTAGGCCGCCACCGCCGCATCGGTCTCGCCTTTCGCCGCGCGGGCTTCCCCCAGTCCAACGTGGGCGTCGGCGTAGAAGGGTCGAAGCTCGATCGCCTTGTTGTACGCCTCGACGGCCTGGTCGAAGAGTCGACGCGGCGCCGCCAGGAAGAGGTCGCCGAGCGCCTTGTAGGGCTCCGGATACAAAGGATCGAGCTGGGTCGACGCCCGGTACTGAGCCGCAGCCTTCCAGCGGTTGCCAAGGGCCTGGTGAACGACGCCCAGGGTGTACTGCGCCACCACGAAGTTCGGATCCGCCTCGATCGCTCGCGCCAGCAGATCGGCCGCGCTCTCGTTGCCCTCCTGCCCGCCGCGGCGTGCCGCGATCTCGCTGCGGGCGAAGAGCTCGAACGCGCGCATCGACTTCGTCGGTCGGGCAGCCTTTTCCATGCGCGCGATGTCGCCGTCCGTGAGCGGCACCTTCAGGGTGCGCGCGTACGCCACGACCACGACGGAGAGCTTGGTGAGCAGTTCGCTGTCCGGAATGGTCACCGGCTCGAGCGCTAGCACCTCGGGAGCCGCGCCCGCCTTCAGCTCCACCAGTCGCGGCCGTACCGTGTAGTCGCTGCCGGTCCGGCTGACCTCGCCGAACAGGGCCGCGTCGGCACGCGAAACCTTGGCGGCCTGGATCACCGCCGCCTCACCCCACGTCTCGGGCTGACCGAGGGCGCGGAGACGGCTCTTGTCGAGTTGAACGAAGGCCGGGTGCTGGGCGAGTCCGAGGGTGACGACCTGTCCGATGCCCTCACCGATCCAGCGATCGTCGGCCGGCAGCGTGCCCGCGTCGAACGGCGCGACGAGCACCACGCGGGGCTTGACCGCGGCGCTCGCCGGGGCAGTGAACGCCACCAGCGCGGTCAGGATCCCCAGGATCCCGAGGATCACCGCGGGTCGCGGGTCACGCATCGTTCTGCCCCCTTTCAGGGTCTCGACGCCAACGAGCGGGAATGATTCGCTGCCACGCCCCCGCTCCGAGTCGCCGCAGCGCGATCTCGGGCACCATCATCACAGCCACCAGGCCGACGAGCCAGGGCCAGACGTCGATGGCAATGCGCGACTGGCGGCGCCCGCGCTGAAACGTCTCGCGCGGCTCGCCAAGCGTGCCCCCACCCGTCAACTCAGCCAGCTCTCGGAGCCGCGCCTCGTCGACGCCAAGGTCGCGAAGCTCCTGTGCATACGGTACCACCAACCCTGCCAGCTGAGAGCCAACCACGCGTTCCTGCCGCCGCTGGCCGATGCCGACCAGGTACACGCCCTCCTGCTCGGCCTCGAACCGTCCACGGTAGCGGCCGGGGCCGACCTGCTCCAGATCGGTGACGCTCCGCTCACGGTTGGGCGACACGATGCCCACCTGGGAGTCGAGGAAGTTGATGAACTCGCCCTTGCTGTCGACGGCGTCCACGATCACCTCGCCGGTGCGGTCGTGCCGGGCCACGACGGCGGTGGTGTCGCTCCGCGTGCCGCTGCGCAGCGTCCAGCGCGTGAGCTGGGCCCAGAACTTGTTGAAGTCGCGCCAGCGCAGCCAGAGCACGCCCCACTTCGCCTTGGCGTCCGACGTGAACGCCGCCGACCGGCCCAGGCCGTAGCGCCAGGTGGCGAGCACCGGATCCTCCTGGTGACTCATCAGCACCAGCTCGGCCGTCTGCTTGAGCGTGGTCGCCACGTAACCGCCGAGCGGTGGCACCGCCTTCCAATCGATGTCCTGCATCGCCTCGTGCGATGCGGAGGTCAGTTGGGGCTTGAACGGTTGCTCGATCAGGGACGCCTTCGAGGCGAGCTGGGTCTCGAGCGTGAAGATCCGTGGGATCGTCTGGGAGTCTTCGGTGTAGTAGAAGCGGCCGCGGCCCCACTTGGCGATGTCCACCATGAGCTGGAGATCGGCGTCCTTGCCGATGGCGACGGTCGAGACCGTGATCTTGTCCTTGGCCATCCGACGCAGCAGGCCAGCAAAATCACCGCGCGTCATCTGGCCGTCGGACAGGAAGATGACGTGCTTGAGCAGCGCCGGCCGCTCGAAGAGAACGGCGTACGACTCCTTGAGCGCCGGGTAGCCATCGGTCCCGCCCCCGGCCTTGATCGTCGCGATGGCGTGATGGATAGCGGCCTTGTCGCGCGCCGACCGCATGGCGACGTCCCAGATGAACTCGGTGTCCCAGCTCATCACGCCGACTTCGTTGCGGTCGTCGAGCAAGTCCACCACGAGATGGGAGGCTTCCTTGGCGAGGTCGAGCTTGGTGACTTTCTCGTCGCCGGTGGACATGGCCATGGAACCGGAGCGGTCGATGGAGAGGACGACGGCCAGGCTCGGGATCTCGACCTTCTGCTTGACCTCCATCGTCACGGGCAGCGCTTCCTCGATCGGCGTTCGGTAATAGCCGCCCAGACCGAAGCTCTCCTCGCCGCCGACCATGATCAAGCCGCCGCCCTGGTCGCGGACGTAGTCGCGGATCATCGTCATCTGCGCGCGGGTGAGCTTCAGCGACGAGACGTTGGAGAGGATCACGCCGTCGTATTTCTGCAGCCCGACGATGTCCTTGGGGACGCCGCCGGCGTCCACCACCGTGACCTCGATGTTCTGCGAGCGGAGCGCCGAAGCGAGGGACTGGGCGTGGCTCCGGTCCTTCTCGGCCAGCAGCACTTGCGGGCGGCCGCGGACCACGACGGACCCGACCGCGCGATTGTTGTCCTCGATGGTGTCGCCGTCGACCTCGAGCGAGGCCTGGTAGACGTGGATGCCGCTGGCGTCGAGCGCCTGGCGATAGCTGAACACGTTCTTGCCGGCCTGCAGGCGCACGACCTGCGAGCCCAGGAACTCGCCGTTACGGAAGAGGGAGAGCCTCCCCTGCGTGTCCTTGAGGCTCCACGCCACCACGCGGGCCTGGAAGGGCTCTCCGTACTTGACCTCCTGGGGTAGGACCAGGGACTCGGCCACGACTTCCTGATCGAAGGTGAGCGGGGCCGGAACGTAGAAGATGTCCGCGCCGCTCTCCCTGGACGCCTGCGCGCCCGCCACGGCCTGGCCGCCGTTTTCCTGCCCGTCCGTCAGCATCACGATGCGGTTGGCCTGGCCGGGCGGCAGCGTCGCCAGCGCGAGCTGGATGGCCTGGAAGATGTTGGTGCCGCGGCCGCCCACGTCCGCCTTCGGCCGATCCAGCCCACTGCGATTAGCCAGCGACTGATCCACGACGGCGTCCTCGCCGAACACGACGAGGCTGACGCGGTCGTTGCCGCGCATCGACTTGACCGACTCCGCCGCGAACCGCCAGGCGCGCTCGCGCGCCGCCAGGCTCACGCTGTCGGAATGATCGAGGAGGAAGACGACGTTGAGACGGTCCACCCAGCGCGGCACCGTCGGCTTGAGCAACGTCAACGCGAGCACGACGACGAGGGCGCTGCGCAGCGCGAGCGCCCATCGGTCGCCGAGAGACGACGGCAGCGCGAGGTGTCCGCCGCTCTGGCGGCGCCAGTAGAGCAGCCCTTCGATCACGAGCAGCGCCAGCGCGATCACGACGAAGAGCTGCCAGAGCTCCCGCTGCACGGCGACGGGCGTCACCGCCTCGGTCGCGCGCGCCGCCGCCGTGGGCAACGGCCGAGGCGTAATGTCGGACTCGTCGGCGTCGGCTAGGTTCACCGCGATCTTCGTCTCGCCCTTGGCCGTGCTGAGCGTGTAGACGCCGACCTCGTCGGTTTCGGTGAAGCTGACGACGCCGCGCGTGACCTGAGCCTTGACCGTCCGTCCGCCCGGCGTGTTCACGGAGACGCTGGTCACGCCGTGCTCGACCGGCAACAGGATCGGCTGACCGGCGGTGAGCTGGAGGCTCGCTTGATCGAGACCGGCCGGATGCAGCCAGCGCAACCCGTTGGAGAGGATCAACGGAAAGGCCACCCGCAGCGGGAAGTCGGTCTTGAAGAGGTCGAAGCCGACGAAGAGCGCCTTGCGGTCGGGTTCCTCGAGCGCGTAGATCAGCGGGCCACCGACCGCTTCCACGAGGGGCCGGCCGGCCGCGAGGGGCCGGATGCGGAGCGCGTCCTCGATGTTCACCTTCGCGAACTCGACGTGACGCATCACCGGGTGTGAGCGGTCCCAGTCCATGATCGTCGGGCGCTCGATCCGCCCGAGCGTTTCGAGCGGCACGTCGGCCGGCACCGCGTTGACGAACACGAAGCGGCCCTGGCCCACACGGGGCAGCGTGACCGAGTCGAGCACGACCACGTCGGCCTCGCCCATCCCGCCCTGATACTGGTCGGGCGTGCGAACGTCGAGCGCGACCTGGGGATCCGTGCGGAGCACCTTTTCCAGGAAGAGGTTGCCCGGGCTGACCAGCATCACGGCGATCTTCCGGGGCGGCGGCAGCACCGCCCACGCCGTGTTGTCGGTGGCGAGATCGTCGCGGACGTCGATGCTCGCCTTCACCACGCCGCCTCCCGTGTGGCTGAAGGGCAGCAGGAGCGAGCGGCGCACGTTCGGCTCGAGCGTGACGGTCTTGTCGGCGATCGCGTTGCCGTCGACGGCCAGCGTGAACGTGAAGGTCTGCATCTCGCCGGTGTAGTTCACCAGCGAGGCGAACGCCTGGTATTCGAAGGAGCCGTAGTAGTTCTTGCGAACGGCGAGGTTGGTGATGCCGACGTTGCGCCCGCCGCGCCCCACCGTCATCCAGTGGATCCGAGCGTCCTGCGATTCGGGGCCAGCGGCGAGTGTGAACGCGCCATCCGTGAAGACGTAGATCTCGGCGCGTGGATCGGCGCCCACGAGCGCCCGCGCCGTCCGCAGGGCGTCCGTCAATCGATGGGGGAGATCGCGCGGGCGCGTGGAGCGGATGGCCGACGCGGCGCGCTCGCGGTCGCGACTGAGCGGCGCCAGCACGTGCGGCTGCACACCCGACTCGATCACCATCACCTCAGCGCCCTCGCCGAGGCCGCTCACCAGCGAGGCGGCCTGCGCCCGCGCCGCGGCGAAGCGCGTGCCCCCGGCATCGCGCGCCTTCATGGAGGCCGACGTGTCCATCACCACGACGACCTTGCGCGCGCCCTGGCCCATCACCGTCACTGCCGGTCGGGCCAGCGCCACCGCCATCGCGGCCAGGGCCAGGATCTGGAGCGCGAGCAGCGGATCGCGCTGCAGACGCTGGAAGAAGGCGGAGGCCTCTCGGTCGCGGAGCGACGTCTCCCACAGCAGGAGGCTCGGCACCATGCGCTCGCGGCGGCGCACCTTGAGGAAGTAGAGGAGCACCAGCGGGAGCGACAGGGCGAACAGGCCGAGGGCCAGGGGCGAGAGGAAGTTCACGAGAGCAGCAGTCCCCGGAGCTGCGCCAGGAGGAAGTCCTCCATCGGCGCATCGGTGCTCACGCGGCGGTACCCGATCTCGCGCCCGTGGCAGAACGTCTCGACGCGCTCGAGGAACGCGTGCAGACGCTCGCGGTACCCGCGGAGCGCGTCGCCATCGATGCTGATCTCGCGCACTTCGCCGGTCTCCGAATCTTCCAGCCGGAGATCACCGGTCAGCGTGGGATTGAGCTCCTCCGCCGAGAGCAGATGGATCACGTGGACCTCGAAGCGGCGCTCGAGCAGGGCCCGCAGCCCGGCCTCGAATCCGCCGGGATCGAGGAGGTCCGAGATCACCACGGCCAGCCCGGGCTCGCGCGCGCGTCGCGCGTAGTTGCCGAGGCCGTCGTTCAGGTTGGTCGTGCCGTCCGCCTCGACCTGGCTCAGGAAGTCGGCCAGGTGGGGGAACTGGTTGCGCCCGCGCACGGGCGCCCAGCCTTCGCTCACGCGATCGCGCAAGATCCCGAGGCCGACGCGCTCGTGGTTGACGAGCCCCACGAAGCCGAGGGCGGCGGCCAGCCGTGCCGCGTACTCGAGCTTCTGGGGCTGACCAAACCCCATCGAGCGGGAGGCATCGACGAGCAGGTGCAGGCACAGATCCTCCTCGTCGACGAAGAGCTTCACGTGCAGACGATCGAGGCGGCCGAAGATGTTCCAGTCGACGTAGCGGAGGTCGTCGCCGATGCCGTACGGCCGGTAATCCGAGAACTCGACGCTCTGCCCTTTGCGCGGGCTGCGCCGCTCGCCCCTCACTCGTCCCCGGAACGTCCGGCGCGACGCGAGCGCGAGCCGTTCGAGCTGGGCCAGGAAGTCTGGCGTGAACGAGACGGATCTGGTGCCCGTCGTCACGAACTACCGCTCGTCGAGCGACTGGAAATAATCTCTGATCTGCCCGTGGAAGTCCCGGGGCACCTGCTCGCGCGCCAGCGTGTCCTCCATCTGCTTCCGGTACTGACCGATGACGCCGAGATAGCCCAGCCGCGAGGGCATCTTGCCGCTGCGGCCCGTCATGTTCGTGTCGTACCCATCCTTGCGGCCCTGGCGTGATTCGCCTTCGACGCCGACGTCGTAAGGACTCGCCCGCAGCCGCTGCGACGCCTCCCCCTTGGGGTTCGGGCTCTTGCCCTTGCCGGGCAGCAGCCCCTCGCCCTCACCGAAGTCCTGATCGTCGGCGCCCCCGCCACCGCTGCGGCCGCGATCACGATCGGAGCCGCGGCCACGCTCGGACTCGCGACCCCCTCGAAGATTCTTGCCGGAGCGCTGCTGCTCCTCCATCGCGCGAAGCTTGTTGAGCGCCTTCTCCATGGCGTCGAGGGCCCGGTCTTGCTGTCCGTACTCGAGCGCCTCCATCCCTTCCGACACCTCGGACCCGACGTTGCCGCCGCCCTTGCGTCCGAGCCGCTCCATCTCCTCCAGCAACTCCTTCAGCTTCTGCGGGGAGATCTGATCGGGACGGAGGCCACCCGTCAGCGCCTTCGACTTCTTGAAGACCATCTTGTACTGGCTCGCCGTGAAGTCGGACTGGAGGTCGGGCAGACGATCGACTTGCTCCAGCATCTTCAACCGTTCGTCGCCCTTCTTGAGGAACGAGTTGAAGTCCGGCCGCTGATTGGCGAGCGAGGTGTCCTTGAACACCGCCGAGAGGTCGCCGGCGGTGGCGCCGGCCCCGGTCATTCCCCGCTGCATGTAGTCACGCTCTTCGAACGAGGGCGTCTTGACCGCGGTCCGCGGCAGCGGGCGCTTCTCCTGCTCCAGCGTTCCCGCCTCCGGCCTGTCGCGCGTCTCCTCACTCTCCGACGACGGCGACAGATCGAGCAGCCGTCCCGACGGCAACGGGATCGGTGGGGTCACGAGCAGCACGAGGACGCCGAGGAGAGGAAGCGGCAGCCATCGCGCCTCGCGTGGCCACTGGCGCTCGATCACCTGCCTGGGCGCGAGCGCGGCCACTCGTGCCGTGGCATCGGCCACGAGCGAATCGACCATCGACGTGCGGTCGGCACGGGCCGACCATTCCAGCGCCGTGGTCACCCTATCTTGTAATCCGTAGTGGCGATCGGCCAGTCGCGCCGCGTCCGCGAGCGGCACACGCTTGGTCGCGCCCCACGCCGCACCGGCGAGCAGCCCGACGACCACCGAGATACCCGCCGCCGTCAGCGCCCACGGGCCGAGGAAAAACTTGAGCGCGAGCAGGAGCGCACCGGCCAGGGCGCCGTAGAACAGGCCGCGCACCGCGTAGTGCTCGGCGCGGCGCCAGCGCACCTGGGTGGCGATGCGTCGGACCAGTGTCTCCAGGCTCATCGCAGGAACGGCTCTTTCGCCTGCCCGACGAGCGTCTCGGCGCTCTGCACGATGTCGTCGATCAGCGAGTCGATGTCCACGGCCTCGGCCTCACCCTCGAAGTTCAGGATGATGCGATGGCGCAGGGCCGGCGCCGCCAGGGTTTTCAAGTCGTCGACGCTCACGTTGTAGCGCCCCTCCGCGAGCGCCCGCACCTTGGCGCCGAGGATCAGCGCCTGGGCACCACGGGGGCTCGCTCCGTAACGGACGAAGCGTCGCGCCGGCTCGGGCGACCGGTCCCACTCGGGATGCGTGGCCATCACGATCATCGAGGCGAGGTCGCGGACGTGGGTGGCGACCGGGACCTCGCGGATCAGCTCGCGGAAGCTCATGACGTTGGGTCCGCTCATCACCCGGTGCACGCTCGCCGACGTCGCATGCGTCGTGCGATCGATGATCGCGTTCAGCTCTTCGAGGGCCGGATAGCGGACCCGTAGCTTGAAGAGGAAGCGGTCGAGCTGCGCCTCGGGCAGCGGATACGTCCCTTCCATCTCGATGGGGTTCTGGGTGGCGAGCACGAAGAATGGCGGCGGCAACGGACGGGACGCCCCGCCGACCGTGACCGAACCCTCCTGCATGCCTTCGAGGAGCGCCGACTGCGTCTTGGGAGTGGCACGGTTGATCTCGTCCGCGAGCAGGATGTTGGCGAAGATCGGGCCGTACTGGAACTGGAAGTGCTTCCGACCCTCGGCATCCTCCACGATGATGTTCGTGCCGATGATGTCGGCCGGCATCAGGTCGGGCGTGAACTGGATGCGTGAGAACTTGAGCTCGAGTCCTTCGGCGAGCGTCTTGATGAGCAGCGTCTTGCCAAGTCCGGGGACGCCTTCGAGAAGGACGTGACCTCCCGCGAACATCCCGAAGAGCACGTGCGTGATGATCTCGCGATGGCCGACGATGACCTTCTCGACCTCGCTGCGCAGCGCGTTGAACGAGGTGACGAACTCCTGAACCCTGGCGTCTTGGGTCATCGAGCGCTCCTCTCTCAAGCCTGTCCCGATTCTATCGAAAGGCGCAACTCCCCCGCCATGAATCGAAGTGCTTATGTGTAGGAGGAGGTCCACGGCGAACGAGGCGTGATCGCTGACGATTATCGGACTCGCGTCGAATCCGATCAGGCGGTCGCCCAAAACCTGGTCGAAGCCGGCAACGCCGAGCCCTGAGCCCGCCCAGCGCGCTCACTCACCGCGCACCACGTTTACGTCTCTCTGCGTCATAGGAAGCGGACGGCGGCTGAACGCGCTCTCCCCGGTTCAGGCGGACGCGACGGGAGCCAGACGCGCGTAGACACCCAGGTAGCTTTCGACCTCGCGGCGGGGCGGATACCGGCGCTCGACGAGGTCACGGCCGGCCAGGCCGAGCCGCTCGCGAAGAGCTCGATCGGCCGCGAGCTGTTCGGCTTTGACCTCGAGCTCGGTCGTATCCCGGAAGAGGAAGCCGGTGACCCCGTCCTCGACCAGGGAGCGATTCCCATCGATATCCGAGGCCAGCACGGGCCTCCCAGCCGCCAGCGCCTCGAGCACCGAGTTCGACATCCCACCTTCTGAGATGGAGCAGTTGAGCACGACGTCGGATTGGGCGAGGAGCGATCTCATCTGACCGTGGGGCACGGCGCCCACGTGGCGGGCCCAGGGCCGGCTGGCGAGCTCGCCCAAAAGGTACTCCCCCTGATCGGGATCGAGGACAGGGCCGACGTAGAGGAGCCTCACCTGGGGGCGACGCTGGACGAGGCGATCGAACGGGGCGAGGGGCAGGAGCGGCTGCTTGACCATCCGAATGCCGGCTGGAAAGACGAAGAGCACGCGCTCGGCGGGCAAGGACCACCGCGCGGCGAGGTCGAACGGGTGCGGGCCAGAAAACACCGCGGCTTGCGGGATGGTTACCAGCCGGGGGGCCACCTCGGGCAGCGCCCCTGTGATGCGAGCCCCCAAGGAGTCGTGGAAGACGACGACAGTGGCCGCCCCTTCGAGGACGCCGCGTACGGTTGCCGCGCGCTGGGGATCGGAGAGGTCGTGATTGGCATCGGTGCCGGTGACGGTGACGACCAGTGGGACCTCGTGGCGCCGGGCCAGGCGGAGCGCGAACGGCCCCACACGGTAGGCGTGAAACGCGTGGATAATGCGGGGACCGAACGCCTCGACTTCCCGCTCGATCACCGCCTCAGGGGTGATCGACAGGTCCCACACCCGAAGGTCGGCACCGGCCTGGCGGAGCCCGCCGGCAATGCGCTCCACGGTCACGGCGTTGCCCCGGACCGACGGAAACGCAAATGGCGTCACCACCGCGATCCGGAGCGGCATTGCGGCCAAGGATACCGGGCTCAGCGCCCCACCGTCCAGGCAAGCCTGCAAAGAATCGGCGGGCCCAACTCTGGCATCTTATAATCGATGGCGATGTCCGAGTGCGGTAGCGGCTCGAGCCCCTCCGAGATCGAGTGTCGGCAGATCGCCGAGCTTCTCGGCGACTACTTCGATGGGGCGCTGCCGCAACGCACCGTCGAACTCCTCGAATGGCACGTCGACGGCTGTGCCCCCTGCGTCGCCTTCATGAACACCTATAAAACTACGATCGCCGCCACCCGCAAGCTGCCCGCATCGGGAATGCCCGCCGAGTTGAAAAAGCGACTGCTGCAGGTGCTCCGCGCTCAGCGCGCGGCCGATCAGCCGACGACCTAGTCCCGCTGGAGGTCCCATGACACGCTTCGTTGCGCTCCTTGTCGCGCTGGTGCTTTCGATGCCGATCGTCACCGCCGCCGGCCCGGTGGCGAAGTACAGCAAGCAGGCGCTCGAGCAGGCCCAGGACGCCGGCAAGCCCGTCATCGTGTTCGTCACCGCGTCCTGGTGTCCGAATTGTCGGGCCCAGCAACCGATCGTGGACACGCTGACCAAGGACCCGGCCTTCAGCGAAGCCGTCCTGTTCGTTGTCGACTTCGATTCCGACAAGCAGGCGCTCCGCGACCTCAACGTGACGATGCAGTCCACCCTGATCGCCTTCAAGGGCAAGACCGAGCGGAAGCGCTCGACGGCCGTCACCGACCCCGAGCAGATCCGCACCCTGTTCCAGAGCGCGCTCTGATCCGATGGGCGTGGGCGCCTGCGCCCTCGGGTTCGCCGCCGGCGTCCTGACCGCGTTCTCGCCCTGCGTCCTGCCGTTGCTAGCGGTCACTGTCACGACCGCGTTCCAGCGTCACCGCTACGGTCCCCTCGCCCTGGCCGCCGGCCTCGCGGTCTCGGCGACCGTGCTGGGGCTGGTCTTCGCGCTGGTCGGCCTGGCGCTCGATCGCGATCTCGTCAGACTGAGCGCCGCCGGCCTGCTGATCCTCGTGGGAGGGGTCCTGCTCAGTGCCCGGCTGCAGTCCGGCCTCACCCGTCTCACCGCGCCCGTCGCGAGCACTGCCACGGCGCTGGCGAGTCGTACGGCACCCGGCGGCCTCAAAGGTCAGCTCGTGCTGGGCGCGCTGCTCGGTGCCGTATGGAGCCCATGCGCCGGGCCGACGCTCGCCGCCGCGATCGGCCTGGCCGCCCAGCGAACGAGCCTGCTCAGCGCAACCGCGGTGCTGGGCGCCTTCAGCCTCGGGGCGGCGCTGCCACTCGTGATCATCGCCTATGGATCGCGCGAGCTCTTCGGCCGCCGTGCCGCCGACGTCGCGCGCATCGCCCGACCGCTGACGGCGACCGTGCTGATCGTGGTGGGTGTCCTGACACTCTCGGGCGGTGACCGGGTCATCGAGACGAAGCTCGTGGATCTGATGCCCATGTGGCTGATCGCGCTCACGTCGCGCTTCTGATCCGACACGGTCGCTGAACACACGAACGCCCCGAGGACGGCCTCGGCGCGTTGACGCGTTCGAGCGACGTTACGCGCCGACGTCGCGCGCCGTCATCTGGTACTTGAAGGTCCCGGGATCGAGGCTGTCCTTGCGTCCATCCGCCGTCTCGCCCTGGGGGTACATGAAGAAGGCGATCGGCTCTCCCGGCGAGTTGGGCAGCTTCACGTCGTGGGCGTAGTTGAACGCCAGGTAGTTCATCTCCCACTGGCCGAACAGCTTGGCGCGGGCTCGCCGCGGCTGCGGATCGGTGAGCGTGAGATTCCCGGGCGGCTCCTCCAGCACGACCTTGCGGACGTCGGCGGGATCGACCGGCACCCAGCCGTGGCTCGACGCGTAGAACTCCGCGCGGCAGTGTTGAGCCTTGCTGATGTCACCGCTCTTGCCGAGACTCTTGAACTCCTTCGAGTCAGCCGCGCGCACGCCGTAGACGTCGCGAGCGGGAATGCCGGCCGCTCGCGTCAGGCCCACGAAGAGCGCGTTCAGGTCGGCGCACTTGCCGCCGAAGTAGCGCGTCTCGAGCATCGTCTTGATGTCGCCCAGGCCGCAGCCGCGAACCTTCGGATCACGGAACGTGTTGTCCACGATCCACTCGTAGATGGCCCGAGCCTTCTCGACGTCGCCGGTGGCGCCCTTGGTGATCTCCTGTGACGTCTCGAGCACAACGCCGTCGATGGGGATCAGCTTCGTTCCCTCGAGATACTTCTTCAATGCCGCCGGAGACTCCTTGACGGCGGACGGGTCCGGCTTGCTGAGATCGAGGTTCCGGTCGCGCGTGGCAAACCGGCTGGTCAATTCGACGACCGGCGCCGACTCGCCGGAACGCCATTCGGCGA
>Ga0209803_1002045_pt1 | contig 12842 bp, 10 predicted proteins | sample GraSoiAngelo_138_FD_185895 | JGI IMG/M metagenome (GOLD analysis project Ga0209803, IMG submission 185895) | Grasslands soil microbial communities from the Angelo Coastal Reserve, California, USA - 14_0929_09_40cm (SPAdes) (version 2) | ecosystem: Environmental > Terrestrial > Soil > Grasslands ... | reverse complement strand
TGGCCTTCTTTCACCGCCACGAAAATTCCCCGGCAGGTCGCGCACACTTTCCCGCCGCCGCTCAACGTGCCTTCAACCGTCGCGCGATCATCGGTTAGATCGACAACGTGCGCCGAAAGCGTGATCGGTCCGTTCGTCGGAGTTAGCCGCAGTAGTTTGATCGCATATTCGGCCGTCACCGTGCAGGGCGGATGGTCAGCGCCTGCGTGTTTCATCAAATGATAGGCCGCGGTCCAATTGCAATGACAGTCGAGCAGCGTGCCGATGATGCCGCCATTCAACACGCCGGGAAACGCTTCGTACTTCGGTTGCGGTTGCCATTCGGCAACGACTTCGCCGTTTTTGGCAAAGCTGCGGATGCGCAGACCGTCAGGATTCGCCGGGCCGCAACCCCAACACGAATTTTCGGGAGCGTATTGTTCTTGAAGCGATCGCTCCGCCATTGAGTCCGAGCCGACTGGCGTTAAGCAGAACCCGGAGGACCGGGATATTTCCGGAGCTTCGGGCCGGTGTAAAGCGAGCGTGGGCGAATCAATCGATTGTTGTCGTGCTGCTCGGTGACATGCGCGCACCAACCCGCCACGCGTGAGGCCGCAAACAACGGCGTGTTCAACTCCGGTTTGAATCCGAGCATCCAAAAAACTGGCGCCGCATAAAGATCGACATTCGCGCAAAGGCCTTTTTCCCGATCCATCACTTCTTCGAGTTTTTCACAAATGAGCACCCAGTTCTCTTTTCCCGTTCGCTTGCCGAGATCGTGCGCGATCTTGCGCATGACTGGCACGCGGGAATCGCCCTTTTTGTAAACCCGATGCCCGAATCCCATGATCTTGGCCTTGGCGGCGAGCTGTTTCTTCAACCATTCCTCCGCACGATCAGGCGTCTTGATCTCTTCGAGCATTTTCATCGATTCTTCGTTCGCTCCGCCGTGCAATGGTCCTTTCAACGTGCCGACCGCCGACGTCACCGCCGCGTAAATTCCAGCCAGCGTGGATGCGGTCACACGCGCTGCAAACGTCGACGCGTTGAATTCGTGGTCTGCATACAAATTGAAAATCGTATCCATCATCCGCGTCTGCCAGGCCTCCGGCACCCTGCCATCCAGTTTGTAAAAGAAATTGCCGGCCTGGCTCAACTCCGGTTTTTCCGGCAATGGTTTTTCGCCCTGCGAAATCCGCCAGCCGTCCGTGATCAAAGTCATCACCCGCGCAATCAGTTTGATCGATTTGCGAATGTTAGCGTCATGCGAGTTGTCACTTATATCTTTGTCGAACGCGCTCAACATCGACACACCAGTGCGGAGCATGTCCATCGGATGCGTCGACTTCGGCAAAAGCCGCAGCATCTCGACGACTTCCTGCGGCAGCTCGCGTTGCGCGGCGATTTGTTCCTTGAATTCTTTCAGCTGCTTTCCGTTCGGCAATTCGCCGTTCAGGAGCAAATAAGCGACTTCCTCGAACGTCGCCTTGTTGCCCATTTCGTGAATGTCATAGCCGCGGTACATCAGGCCCGCGTTCGGATCGACCCAGCAAATCTTCGTTTCGCCCGCGATCACGCCCGCTAGCCCTGGGCTGTACTCCGCTTTTACTTCAGTACTCATCGTCTTCCGTCACGTTAACAACGATACGCCGTTCGACAAATGATCAGTCGCGAAAACCTGGCCATTCCTCCGCCGCCGGATCGTACTCGAGCAGGTCGTAAAGCTCCTGACGCGTTTGCATCTTATCGAGCCAATCCGATTGGATGCCGGTCTTTTTCAACCCGCGGAAAAACGCTTCGCTCGCTTTCATGGCAACTCGGAAGGCGCTCATCGGGAAAATCACCATCCGGTAACCGAAATCGGAGAGTTGCTTGACGGAAAGCAACGGACTCTTGCCGAACTCGGTCATGTTTGCGAGCAACGGCCGGTCGATCTCCTTGGCGAAATCACGAAACTCATCCGCGCTTTGCAACGCTTCCGGAAAAATCGCGTCCGCCCCGGCGGCGAGGTATTCGCCGGCCCGCTCGACCGCGCGATCAAAATCCTCCACTGCCCGCGCATCCGTGCGCGCGATGATCATGAAATTAGGATCCCGCCGCGCTGCCACTGCCGCTTTGATTCTCCCGACCATCTCCTCAACATCGACAATCGATTTCCCGGCAAGATGTCCGCAACGCTTGGGGAATTCCTGGTCTTCGATGTGACATCCGGCCAGACCGGCTTTTTCCAATTCCTGAATTGTGCGGGCCACATTTTCCGCGCCACCAAAACCGGTGTCTGCATCGACAATCGCCGGGATATTCACCGCCTTTGCGACATAACCTGCCAGGTGCACGACTTCGATCAGCGTCAGCAGACCAATGTCCGGAACGCCGGCGGTCGCGTTCGCCATTCCCGCGCCGCTTACATAAACCGCGTCGAAACCGGCGCGCTCGACCTGTCGCGCCATGGCTGCGTTCGGCACGCCCGGCATCATCACCGTTCCTTTCGCGATCAGCTGCCGGAACATTGTCGTTGCGTGCTCGGTTTTCTTCATGCTCAGTGAACTCGCACCAGTTTCATCAAATGATGCAAGTCTCTCTGTTCGTCCATGCTCCAAACGTGCTCAATAATTTTCGCAGCGTGATCGCGGCTGAACGTCGGTTGAACAAGCTTCAAAAATTTCTTTTCGACTTCGAAGTCTTCGAGACGATTCTTGGCGTGCCCGAGCGGATAATCGACCCGCTTGGTCAATCGCTTCCCGTCAGCAAGATCGACATGAACGATGTTGGCAACCGCGCCGGGATACATCGCACTTAGCTCCGTGTTTCGTTCCACTTTCACGTTCTCCAAAAATTTCCAGATCTCCGGATCCATAAACCGGTCCGGTTGAAATTGTTTCTCCGTCACTTCGCCGTCGATCAGCGCGATCGCGGTGATGTAGGGCAAGCTATGATCGGCGGTTTCGCGCGTCTCCGGTTTCCATTTCTCCGGTTCGCTCCCGATAATGTCGACCGAGGCGTCGTGACTTTCGATCGTCATCGCCTTAACCTGAGACAAATCCTCGATTTGCTCTCGCAGAAATAGCGCTGCCTCGATCGCACTCTGACTGTGATATTCCGCGGGCCAATACTTGATACTCGTGTTGAGAATCATCGCGGGCGCGCCTTTAAATTTTTCGCCGACGTCGCCCAACGAAACGCCAAGTTGCTTTTCAAAACCCATTTGGCCTTCGAAAATCGGCGCGGGGCCGGTCATCCCGGAGCGGGCGAGCAGCGCCGAGTAAACGCCGCGGCGCGCAGCATCCGCAAAGGCGACCCCTTTCCAATGAGAAAGCTCGCCAACGCGCGCCTGTCGCATGGCCGCGCAGCCGACGCCGGCGATGTTCAAGGCGTGACGCGTCTTCTCCGGGTCAAGCTTCATCAACTTGGCCGACGCCAGTGCGGTGGAAAAAGCGCCGTAGGTCACGTGGTCCCATCCGCGCGCACGAATGCTTGCCGCGTCGCAAAAACGGCATTGCACCTCGTAAGCCAGCGCGACTGCCGTGATGAATTCCTTACCAGTCGCGCCAACGCTTTCCGCAGTCGCAAGTGCCGCCGAAATATTATCACTCGGATGCGCCGGTTCTTTCGACAAATAAGTGTCATTGAAATCGAAGTAACGAATGCAACAGCCCGTCGCGAACGCAGCCCAGTCCGGCGGAGCTTGATGCGCCGTTCCGATAATTGTCGCTCCATTCTTCGCCGAAAATTCCGACGCGACTTTTCTCGCGATTGCGCACGGCTCTTCATTCCACGCTCCCAGCGCGCAACCAAGCGAATCGGTTACGCGGCGCCGCACTTCGTGCACCACTTCTTTCGAGAGATCTTCGAACCGAACCGAGCAAACATAATCGGCCAGTTGATGGGCAAGCGTCGTTGTCATGTAAATTGACGCTGCAATCTGCTGATGAATTGTTGATCAGCAACCGACGATGTTGTGCGGCAGGCGCTCCGTCTGCCGCTTGTTTTCGGCAACCGATCCGCCTTCGTTGGACTACGGCGCGACAAGTGCGGTTGCCCTACAATCGAAAAATGGGCACACTCTTTTTAGATGAACAAAGTCTACTCCGACGCGAAGGCCGCGCTGGCCGGTTTGCTCCACGACAATATGACGATCGCCGCCGGCGGATTCGGATTGTGTGGCATACCCGAAAATCTGATCGCCGCGCTGCATGAGAGTGGCGTGAAAGGCCTCACCATAGTCGGCAATAACGCCGGCGTGGACGATTTCGGCATGGGGATTTTGCTGCCGGCACGGCAGGTGAAAAAAGTCATGGCGTCTTACGTCGGCGAGAACAAGGAGTTCGAGCGGCAGGTGCTGGCAGGCGAACTCGAACTCGAACTCATCCCGCAGGGCACTCTGGCCGAGCGATTGCGCGCGGGCGGCGCGGGAATTCCGGGATTTTATACTCGGACCGGCTTCGCCACAAAACTGACCGAGGGTAAGGAGACAAAAACCTTCGGCGACACCGAATACGTGCTCGAACCAGGAATCACCGCCGAGCTTTCGATCGTGAAAGCATGGAGGGGCGACAAGTCAGGCAACCTGATCTACCGAAAGACTTCACGCAATTTTAATCCGATGATCGCCAGCTGCGGCAAAGTCTGCGTGGCCGAGGTCGAGCAACTTGTCGAAATCGGTGAGCTCGATCCCAATCAAATCCACACGCCGGGCATTTTCGTTAACCGCATCATTCAGGGCGCGAAGTACGAAAAGCGGATCGAGTTCCGCACAGTCCAGGGCGCGGCGGCTTCAAAAAAAGAGTCACCGGTTCGCGAATTGATGGCGAAGCGCGCTGCGCAGGAATTGCGCGATGGCTATTACGTCAATCTCGGTATCGGCATTCCAACGCTTGTCGCTAACTACATTCCCGAAGGCATGAACGTCACGCTTCAGTCGGAGAACGGATTACTCGGCATCGGCCCGTTCCCCAAAGAGAACGAAGTCGACGCTGACCTGATCAATGCCGGGAAGCAGACCATCACCACGATGCCCGGTTCGGCATTTTTCTCGAGCGCCGATTCATTCGGGCAAATTCGCGGCGGCCACATCGATCTTGCCATTCTCGGCGCTTTCGAAGTGACGGACTCCGGCGACATCGCGAATTGGATGATCCCCGGCAAGATGATCAAAGGGCCGGGCGGCGCGATGGATCTCGTCGCCGGCGTGAAGCGCGTGGTGGCGGTGATGGAGCACACCTCGAAGGACGGCAGCCCGAAAATTTTAAAGAAATGCACGCTGCCCATCACGGGCCTGGGAGTCGTCAACCTCATCATCACCGACCTGTGTGTGTTTGAAGTGAAGGAGGGCGGTGGTCTCGTTCTTACCGAAATACATTCCGACGCGACCGTCGACGCCATTCGCGCCAAGACCGGCGTACCGTTCGACGTTGCGCTCAAGCGCTGAGTTGCGCTGAGCGTTCCCGCGGACACAGCAGCACCAAGAGTGACGCGATCGTCCAGCACGCGATCATAACTAAAAATCCTCCGTGAAACGAGCCGGTGCGCTGGCTCAGATCGCCGATGATTTTGGGTCCAAAGAATCCGCCGATGCTGGCCGTGCAATTGATGAAGCCGACTGCCGCGGCGCCGGCTGAACTGGTGAGAAATGCAGAGGGCAATGCCCAGAACGACGGCAGATATGCGACCGTGCCGAACCCGACCAGCGTAAACGCCATGATGAGCAGCGCGTTCGAATGCGGAGCAAGGAACCACGCACTTAACGCCACCGCAGCAGTCAACTGTGGAATGGCGAAATGCCAGCGCCGTTCGCGGGTGCGATCAGAGTTCCAACCGAGGAACAACATTCCGATGAGTCCCGCGACAAACGGAATCGCGCCCACCCAGCCAATGCGCTGAACATCAGTCCAACCGGTAAGCCGTTGAAGCATGGTCGGCATCCAAAACCAAAAGGCGTAGCCACCAGTATAACAAAAGAACAATCCGGCAGTGAGCACTAACACCGCCGGATGCCGGAGCGCCTGCCAAACCGTCACTTGCGTGACGTGTACCTTGGCGCGCCGCTCTTCAGCGAGACGAGCAGTCAACCAATCGCGCTCGTTAGGCTGCAACCATCGCACTTCGTTAGGCCGGTCAGGCAGCACGAATAGGGTCGCGATTCCCAGCAGGATCGCGGGCACGCCCTCCAGCAAGAAGAGCCATCGCCATCCAGCAATGTCGAGCCAGTGAACACGCAGGATCACGCCGGCAAGAGGCCCACCAAGAATATAAGCGATCGGAATAGCCGACATGAACCGGGCGACCGCCTTGGCCCGGTCCTGATAAATGAACCAGTGGGAAAGATAAACAATGACGCCGGGGAAAAAACCCGCCTCCGCCGCGCCGAGGAGGAAACGCGCTCCGTAAAGTTCGACCGGAGTGCGCACAAAACCGGTGAGCGTTGTGAGGGCACCCCATATGACAAGTGTTAGCGACAACAACCATTTAGCGCTCCAGCGTTCCACCAACAGCGCTCCGGGAATTTGGAGCGCAAAATATCCGATGAAAAAAATCCCGCTCGCCGTGCCAAACACCGAGTCGCTTAGACCGAGGTCGCCCTTCATCCCGAGCGTGGCATACGCGATGTTGGTGCGATCGAGATAGTTCGCGACGTAAAGGAGAAAAAGAAACGGCAAGAGCCGCCACGCAATTCGAGTGCGCGCACTTTCGCCGGTGCCTATTTCCCCGGAAAGCATGACTGCGCGCAGCATAACGCCCTCCAAAACGCTCACAATACGAATCAAGACGTTCACACGTGTTGCACTAGGTAGGGGCGATTGACCGCAATCGCCCGCTCTTGATACCCTGCCGCTTATGAAATGCGTTATCGTTCCCCTGTCCTGCATTCTCATCGTGATCGCATCCGCCATCGCCGCGCAGCCGACAAATTTTGCCGGCGAATATGTCGATCGAAATTTTCTAAACGGCCAAGCGACGTTTCAAATGAGCTTGGAGCAAAGCGGAAACGCCTTGTCGGTATGGTTCAGCGCCGGTTACAACGATGGTCACGGCATCCAGCCAGTCGCCGACGGCAACGGCAAAATCACTTCCAAAGGAACCGTCGAGCTTACCTTTACAGATAGTGCCAGGAACGCTGGCACGGGCACAATCACACGCGCCGGCGACGACATCATCGTATCGCTCAAAACCACGCGCGTAGCCGATTCCCGTTGCGTTGAGCTTTACCGGCAGAACATGCGACTGAAGAAAGTCGGCAAAAAATAGGCGCAAGAATCGGGTGTTTGCTGGCGGCAGGTTCATTGATCTTGTCGCCATGAAGACAAATTTTAGAATTGTTGGTTTGCCACTGGCGCAATTTCAGCCGCTTTTTTCGCTCGCTGACAATGAGCTCGCGCAAAGAGGCGGCTGCCGTCTCAACGTCGATGCGAAACCCGGTTTTCCCTGCCGAGTAAGCCTTAAAGACGCAGAAATTGGCGAGCAGGTTATTCTCCTGCCTTTTGCGCACCACGACGTGGAGTCGCCGTATCGCGCTTCCGGTCCAATCTTTGTGCGCGAAAATGCGCAGCAAGCCGATCTCTCACCTGGCGAGATTCCCGAAGTGGTCGCGAGTCGAGTTATGTCAGTTCGCGCCTACAGTGACAAAGGTATGATGGTAAACGCTGCCGTCACACCGGGTAAGGAATTGAAGTCGCAAATCGAAAAGTTTTTCGGCGACGCAAAGATTAGCTACCTCCACCTCCACAACGCCGGAGCGGGCTGTTACTCCTGCCGGGTCCAGCGCGCGTGAGCAATGTGAGAGGGGCCTCAGTGCCTCGACTGCTTTTTGAGACTAATCGCTACTCAAACCATCGGCCGAAACCTCCCGACGACTTCCTGAAGTCGGCCGGTGATTTGGCCTAACGAGCAGACTTCGACGGCCTCGAGCAATTCCGGAAAACAATTTTTCCCGCTCTCAACCACAGCCGAGAGTTTATCGAGCGCGCGTTTTGATTTCTCGGCGTTTTTCTTCTTAAATTTCACTAGCCGGTCTACCTGCAGTTGCTGTTTCTTCCGTGGCGTGCGTGCGAGTTTCACTTCCGGCATATCGTCACTTCCGTCCCGGTAACGATTCAGCCCGATGATTGGCCGGACGCCGTCGTTAATCTGCTGCTCGTAACGATGCGATGCGTTTTGGATCTGGCTGCGTTGATAACGGTCTTCCACCGCCGCGAGCACCCCGCCGAGCCGTTCGATTTCGCGGAATTCATCCAGGATCGCGGCCTCGACTGCGCGCTCGACCGCTTTCATGCCGGGCGAACCGCTCAGCATGTTCATGGTGTGTTTAAAAATGCCCGACTCCTCGAGCAAGATCGCCTGGCCGTGCGCGGCGAGCCGAATCCATTCTTCGCTCGGTGTGGTAAATGGTTCGTCTGCGCTATTGGAGTGACATGAATTGGTCGCGTTCATGTAAGCGAGCATCAGTTCGGCGGCCGTGCGGGTAAGATTGTTTTTGAATTCCGCCGCGATGAGCGAGCGCCCGCTGGTTTGGGTGTGCAATTTGTAAAGCTGTGCTTTGGCTCCAGCGCCAAACACTTCACGCATCCCGATCGCCCAGATGCGTCGTGAAACGCGAGCGAGAGCAATATATTCAACGTCGAGCCCGCAATCGAGAAAGAACGAAAGGCGCGGTCCGAATTGATCGACTGGAATTCCGCGTCCGGCGAACATTTCCGCGTAAGCGAACCCATTCGAAAGTGTGTACGCGGCCTGCTGCACCGGAGTCGAACCCGCTTCGCCAATGTGATAACCACTGATCGAGATCGGATACCAGCGCGGCATTTCGCGGGTGGTGAATTCCACCATGTCGGTAAGAAAACGAAGCGATGGTTCGATCGGGAAAATCGTTTCGTTCTGGGCCTGGACTTCCTTGAAAATATCGGCCTGAATCGTCCCGCGCAGTTTTGGAACAACGCTCGCGCCGAAGCGGCGTTTCGCGGCCGCGATGTACATCGCCATGATGATCGGGGACGGCCCACTGATCGTCATCGACGCCGAAAAATTTGCCGAGCCAAGATCGAATCCGTCGTAGAGACGGACCATGTCCTCGACCATGTCGATGGCGACGCCGCCCTCGCCGATTTTTCCGAAAACGCCGTCCGCGTCGCTGTCGATCCCGTAAAGTGTCGGACCATCGAACGCCGTGCTGAGCCGGTGCGTCCGCTGATGACGAGTCAGATAGTGGAAACGCTCGTTTGTGTCTTCGGCCAGCATCAGACCCGAGAACAAACGCGTTGGTTCCTCGGCTTGCGGAATCTTTTTGTCGGTCTTGCTCTTTTTCGTTTCGCCGTTTTTTTCGAAGCTTTCGACTTCGCGAACCGGTTCAAGATACATCTCGCGATAGGCGCCGTTCAAAAATGGGAACTCGCCCGGCAATCCTTCACCTAACAAAAAGCGCGCGATTTCACCCGGCTCATCGATTTCAGGAAGGGCGAGTCGCGGCAACGGCAAACCTGTCGGCGCGCGGGTCGTCGGAATTTTTGCTTTGATGTCGTTCCAACGGCCGAGCAGATCGCGCCCGAATTTTTCATCACTGCGCGCGCGTTTCACCTGGTCGAGCACGAATTGGTTATATGTCTCAACCGACTCAACGACCTGTCCGAGCTTGCTCATATCCTTCCTTTCAAATTTCTGTCATTCCGAGCGGAGTCGAGGAATCTCTTACTATTTCTAGTATCGGAAATATCTAGAGATGTCTCGACTTCGCTCGACATGACAAAGGTTTGCTCATCCTTATTTGCTTTTCTTCCGGTGCGTCACTTTCGCGCTCCCTGAGATTAACCCGAACAATTTGTCGACGCCAGAGTCGCGATGCCGTTTTGCGACGGTATCGATGAGGCGCTGGGCCCGCCGATTTTGCTCAAGCCGTTGTTCAATCTCCGCGTGCGCGGTCCGGGCGCGTTGCAAATCGCTTTTGTTCACGACCACGATATCGGCCAGATCCAGCATCACGATTTTTTGTAACTGCAGCCGGCTGCCGTAATCCGGGTTCATCACCAACACGGTTTGATCGACAATTCCATTTTTCTGAAACGGCATGGCTTCCTGGCCCGTGCCGACCGTTTCAATGATCACATAATCGAACGCCGATCGGGCGAGGAGCGCGAGGCAATCGTGGGTTGCCGGCGAGAGTCCTCCGGCTTGTCCGCGCGTAGCCATGCTCCGCATGAAAACGCGATCGTTTTGGGAATTAATCATCGTCGCGCGATCGCCCAGCAGCGCGCCTTCGCCGATCACGCTCGGATCATGCGACAAAATCGCGACGCGCGATTGTCGATCCTTGTTCAAAAAACGCAGCACTAACTCATCGATCAGCGTCGTTTTACCCGCGCCACCTGGCCCGGTAAAACCGATCACTCTAGACGTTTGATCTTTTCTTTCCGACTTCGACGTTGGGCGTTTTCCCTTTACATCCTCGATTTCGGTCAACTTATGAGCGAGCTCGATCTCGGGGGATTTTGCGCGCGATCGTTTCGCGCGCCCTTTGCCGTAGCGCTGATGAACGAACTTCACCATCTCATCGAGCGATGTGCCGGCGAAAAAGATTTCGTCCACGCCTTTGCGACGCATCATCGTGGCGTCCTCGTGCGTGATTGTGCCGCCGCCACCGCCGAACACTTTAATGTCAGCCGCGCCTTTCTTGCGCAAAAGAGTGACAACTTCCGCGAAAAACTCGATGTGACCACCGTTGTAACTGGAAATGCCGATCGCGCGGACGTCTTCCTGGATCGCAGCGCGCACGATGTCGCCAACGGATCGATGATATCCCAAATACACGACCTCGATTCCGTGGCGGATGAACTCGAGATTGATCGTGTTGATCGCGCTGTCGTGCCCGTCGCAAATCGGGACGGCAGTCAAAATTCGGATCGGTGAAGCCATGAACTAGACAGGATTAACAGGATTTTTGGATTTCAAAACAGGATTTCCCTATCTGATTTGCCTTTCAACCTCATCCTGATAATCCTGTAAATCCTGTCTATGCCCGATCCATTGGATTTTACCGGCAAAGTTGTCCTCGTGACCGGCAGCTCGCGGGGCATCGGCGCCGAGATGACCAAAGCTTTCGGCAAACGCGGCGCGACCTGCGTGGTCAATTATTTCACCGATTCGCAAGGCCAGAACAAAGCCGATGCGGAAAGTGTTGCGAAGGAATTGAAGGATCCGCTGGTGATTGATTGCGACGTAACGCAGCCGCAACAAGTCGAGGCGATGATGAAACAAATTCAAGATCGACATGGTGGTCTCGATATTCTCGTGAACAACTCCGGAGTCATTCGCGACCGCACAATCAAGAAGATGTCGCTGGAAGAATTCGAAAGCATTGTCCGCGTCAATCTCACAGGCACGTTCAACGTCACGCAAAAGGCGATGCCGATCCTGCGCAACGGCGGACGGATCGTGAATTTGTCGTCGGTCAGCGGACAAATGGGCTTGTTCGGTCAGGCTAATTATTCCTCCAGCAAAGCTGCGATTATTGCCCTGACCAAAGTTTCGGCACGTGAGCTTGCGCGTCAGAATATAACCGTCAACGCGATCGCGCCTGGATTCATCGATGTTGGGATGAGCAAAGGGATGGCCGACGAGGTCACTGAAAATTTCAAGAAACAAATCCCGCTCGGCCGGCTCGGCGACGTGCGCGAAATTGTCGATGCCGCGCTATTTCTGGCGTCACCAATGGCGAGTTACATCACGGGTCACGTGCTCAACGTGAATGGCGGTTTTTACATGGGCTGAACTGTGGCGGCAGGCGTCTCGCCTGCAATTCACGAAACCTAGTCCCAAGTTTGCACTAACAACCAAACCAGCGCCGAAAGCATTCCGGCAAATGTGGAAAGCACTAGCGCCGCGCGTCGTGATTGTCGGACCTTGAAATCGGGCCGCGGGACATCGTCATGAATGTGGCTGCCTTCGTAAAGTTTCATGAGAACAAAGGCCACGACGAAACCAACCGCAGCCCATTTTAGACAGCCGACGATGAGTCCAAGCATCCCGTTCACAATTTAACTCCCGCAAAACAATGCGCAATTTCTGGGCCGCGCCAACCGATCTATTTGCCACCCTAGACCGATATTGATTCGTGGGCTTCCCGCCAGCTCACTCGCTACCCATCGCGAGCCTGACCGTCTACTCAGCGGCTACCCTGCACGCTGAGTTCCCAACGATAGCCATCGGGATCGCGAAACCAGAGACCCATATGCGACGAACCCGGCGATTCCGGGCCGATCTCGTCACCCGGATCCTCAATCTCGACCTTGTGCTTTTTCAAATGCGCCAGCGCCTTTCGCAAGATCGACATATTGGGCAGATGAAACGACATGTGATCGAAAGTTTGCGGCGACGGCTTCCCTTTAAACAGCGCGATGGTGACGTTGTCGTTGCCGACCGCAATTCCGTTGTTGAATTCAAACTCTTTGCGCAACCCGAGGACTCGTTGAAACCAGCGGGCGCTCTTCTTCGGATCGCGTACGGCCAGGCCGAAATGGCCGACCACGCCAAGCGTAAACGGTACTTTCATGGCCCAAATAAAGGTTGGGAATGGCAAAACTAAAGCGGTAAAAAGCAGCCATGACTGCGCTGACGTTAATCCTGTGCGCGTTCATCGCCGCCACGGGCGTACTCGTGATTGTTTCACCCGCTCGAGCAAATGATCTGACGCGCTTATTTGCCGATAGGACCGGGCTTTGGGTTGCCACGGCAATTCGAGCGGTTTTGGGTTTGGGCCTCTTCGCTGCGGCGGGCGAATCAAAAGCGCCCATTTTGCTGCGCATTCTGGGCGGACTCATTTTGATCGTCGCCGCCGCAACGCTACTGCTCGGCTTAGATCGACATCGACGAATGATCGA
>Ga0209803_1002039_pt1 | contig 12861 bp, 13 predicted proteins | sample GraSoiAngelo_138_FD_185895 | JGI IMG/M metagenome (GOLD analysis project Ga0209803, IMG submission 185895) | Grasslands soil microbial communities from the Angelo Coastal Reserve, California, USA - 14_0929_09_40cm (SPAdes) (version 2) | ecosystem: Environmental > Terrestrial > Soil > Grasslands ... | reverse complement strand
GAATCGCCCACGAGTTGATTCTGAAAGAAACCCTGGATCGTTCTCAGATCGAGCTGCTGCTCGTTTCTGTTTCCGCTATTCGGTCTCCAGCTTCTGCTTGATTTCCATGCCCATTCATCGTGGGCACCGTCCCTCCCCGCACTGGCGGCTTCACTCGTCCGAAGATTACAAAACGTTTTTGCTGCTCAATTAATTCGGCATTTTCTTGATGGCGGGGCTCTTCCTTGAGGTTTCGCGAACATTTATAGCTTAGGTCGCGTGATTTCGCAAAGAAGCCCGCTCTGATACTCACCGAATCGAAAAGAGCCATGACCTGGGCGCATCGACATGTGGATACATTTAGGTAGGTCCAGGTGTTTAATTAACCAAGATAAGTTAATATACGGCGACAACAATATTGACATTCTCAATAACTTAACCTATATTGGTTATAGAGACTTGGAATCCTCCAGTGACTCTTCAGGTATCTGAACTAAGTCAGGCTATCTGTAATCGTGGTCTTAGAGAACTCAGGAGTTGCCATGTTTGCTCGAACAGTAACCATAAATTTGAAGGCCGACAGTTCCGCGGAATTTACGCGGACGCTCGAGAGCCAGATCATTCCCTTGCTTCGAAAACAGAAGGGCTTTCGGGACGAAGTTACGCTTCTCGCCCCGCGTGGGACCGAAGCCGTCGCGATCAGCTTTTGGGATCACCTAGAGAACGCGGATGCATATGCGCGCGAAGTCTATCCGGAAGTGTTAAAGGCTCTATCGAAGATAGTCGAGGGAACTCCCAAAGTTGAAAGCTATGAGGTTTCCAACTCAACACTCCATAAGATCGCTGCTCACGTCGCAGCCTGAGATAGGGAGATTTTCTTACTCACTCAGTTTGGGGCGGCAAAATCCGCCCCAGCGCCTAAGGGTCAACAGAACGAAAGGGTTTATGAACATCTCTCAAACCAGCGGCTAAATTTGATCCAGGCATCGGCTCCCTTCCGGGGCAATTGACCGCTGATATCCAGCGTAGCGTCTGGCGCCTGAGCTACAAAGATGAGGTTTCAATGCTTACGAAAATCATGATGTGGGTTTCGATCGCGATGGTGCTTCTGGCGTTGTTAGAGCTTCCCGTTACGAGTGAGCCATTACTGGTTGAGATTGTGGTTTGTGCCTCCAGTCTCCTGGTTATGTGTAAGGCGGTTCGCTCCGGCCAGTACCTCCTTGCGACCGGATTCCTGCCACTTATCGTGGCTTTCAGTCCGATCTCGCCCATTCTAATTTCCGGGCGGACTTTTCTCTGGCTGAATTGGATCGGCCTTGCGGCGTTCCTGGTTGCCGTTATCACCTTGAAGACCGAACGGACGCTCTCTATGCCTTCGATAACGAATCGAACGCCGGGCCGCGAGTCACTGTAAAGCGCCGCTCATCGGGCGGGAAGGGCATCCGGTCTGTTAAGCCGCAAAGTACTTGCAGTACATTTTGTCCAGCGCGGCTTTAATCAAATTCCGGTTCGGCTCGAACAAATGCGTTGAAAAGTGAGGCCGCTCGAACTCTAAGCCCTTCGCCCGGCTCCGGAGCATTCTTGCGTAATCCATGGCGTACTCGTGCGCATCGGCATCTGAAATGCCCCGACAGTAGAGAACGGCTTCTTCGTTGAAACCGAGCAAGGCAGCACTAAGCTCGGCACTAAATGGTTCGGGTGATCTCATGCGAATCCTCCAGGAGAACACTAAAGTGTTTGCAAGCCTTGCAGTAATAGATTCTCGTCTTTTCAGGCCAAAGCAAGCTGTGCACAATTGCACAAGTCGCTCTGCATCTCGGTCCTCGAAAATGCAATGAAAGCGCGCGCATGGCGGTGGTTTAGCCGCGCAAGGTACTTCCTTCAGGCAAGACGAAAGCCAAAACGATGGCTGTGCACAATTGCGCATTATTGAGATCTTGGAAGATAAAAGTGCCGAAGTTATGGCGAATGAACAGGCCGGCTATTTCATCCATGATTGGCAGGAACTGCGCGATCGGGTACGGCGGCGGCACGTCACGAGATGTCGTTTAGGGAGGTGCGCACCGTCATTTACCATCGTCCGCGTTTCCGCGCATGGGGTCCTTCGTTCAAAGCAGGCGATTTCGCTTCTTCAACATTGACGAGAACGCATGAGTCAACATCCTCTGGCCTTTTGGAGTCTCTCCACTACCGATATACTGCGGCAACTTCAAATGGCCAAGGCATTCGCGTATCACAAGCAGGAAGCGTACACAATTGCACAGCGCTTGTCCTGTATTGCCGGCACAATTCCCACACGTAGAATCGGAATCATCGGTTCGGGAAAGATGGGAGCCGGCCTGGGGCGGCTCTGGGCAAAGCACGGCCACTACGCCATGTTCAGCTACTCTCGAAGGCCCGAGAAGCTACAGGATCTTGTGCGAGAAATTGGATCTCATGCTCGATCCGGCTCGGTGCACAATTGCACAGCCCTTGTCATGTATCTCATGCACAATACCCCTTCACACATGAAGATCGAAATCAATGGTTCGCCCCGGAAGACAAGACAGTCCAAATCGAATGTCGATCCCTACGTAACCGACCTGCTCGAAAATATCGTAGAAGGCAAGACTATATTGCAACTTGGAAAAGACGTTAAGGTCTTCTCTCAAGGAGATTCGGCCGAGGCCATCTATTTCATTCAAAACGGGAAGGTGAAGGTCACTGTCGTGTCAGCCATGGGAAACGAGGCCGTCTTGGCGATCCTCGGGCCTCGCGGCTTTTTAGGTGAAGGTTGCCTGGTGGGCCAGACTCTTCGTGTAAGCACTGCAACGGCAATACAGCCCACAACGATATTCCGTATCGAGAGGCGGGCGATGCTTCGAGCTCTTCACGCTCAATCCGAGCTTACGGAAAAATTCACAGCATCATTGCTGGCCCGCAACATCGATCTGCAAGAAGATCTCTGCGATCAGCTTTTCAACCACAGCGAGAAACGGCTGGCCCGTGTCCTGCTGAAACTTGCGCGTTTCGGTCAAAACAATGCCATGCCCGTTGCCAAAATGCCGCGGCTCAGTCATGAGACTCTGGCCGAAATGGTGGGCACCACGCGGTCCCGTATCACTCACTTCATGAACAAATTCAGGAAACTGGGTTAATCGACTACAACGGAGAAATTACCGTCAGAGCCGAATTGCTGACCGACGTCGTTCTGCACGATTGAGCCGTTTTCCTTCAGCGCCCTTCGAAAGGTTTTATAGAAACCCAGTGTTGTTCCGCATAGATCTTCGTAACGACTGCGCTTGAAACGATGAAGAATTGGAGTCTGAGGGCTTAGGTCAGCGGACTAGTCTTGCATTTTGCAATGGCCGCGAGCGCCTGTCGAGCGTCCTCTATATTACGGATCGGAGTGTCGAAAGTGAGCCGGACCTTCCTGGAGGATTTGAGCACATCGAAACCCTCGGCGTCGATGCCGGCCATCTCCGTCGGTCCGCCCCCGCAATACTGCCTCAGCGCATTGCTATGGTCATTGTTCATGTTTTGAATGATTCGCGATTCTTGCGCCGCGGAAAATGGATTTGTCGTCATGAATTCGCCGGGTTCTATCCAGTAGATCCGTCCAAATCCACCGATGAATCGAACCCGTACGAGCTCAAGCCGGAAAACCGCGAAGGCATGCGTCTGGTCATACTGACGTGCGGATGGAAAGTATCGGAAGTATCGCTCGCGAGCGTCGGCTCCATCATCACCGATCGGCCGGACATTGGCCACGCAGGTGACGCGGCTCCTTGCCTGCACGTCATTTGAACCACCACTGCCCTCAACCACGGTCAGCGATACTCGTGAGTCCGCAAGGATGTTCCTGGTGTGTTGAGCGATGTGGCTGATGTAAATGATTGGCCGGCACTGATTGTCAACGCAGTATGGCGTGACGGAACCGAACGGGTAACCCGGCATGTCGAGCGAGATCGTCGACAGCACACCGAAGCTCTCTTGCAAGAACAGTCCTCGAGCAGCGCGGTTTTCTTGGATTGTCATGCTCCTCACAAATGCCAAAGCTACCTGAGTTTCAGCAATGACAAATCTTACTGGTTCATCCAGGAAAACGTTGTGCACAATTGCACAGTGGGTGAGATATCGGCGGGCCTAAAGTTGTCGGCGGACAATCCTGCGGAGCGTATCCCGGTATTGATGCGCCTATCCTTGACCTTCGTATTTCTTGAAATACCTGAGCGACAAAAGCTCGATCCGTGCATGCGGTCGGCTACCAGCCTCTGTCCCGGTCATCGGCGGATCTTCTGCAAAGTACTGTCCCCCATATCGAGCACTATTGCACAGACAGGTCGATCCAGCGGCGCTAAGGTGACGGCATGCTTCCCAGCGCATTGATTTTAGGCTTTTACCTAACACATTAGGTGTTCGTTTGCGCCCGAGGGCTCGGGTCTGCGGCCGGCTGCAGCGCTGCCTGAAGGTACGCGAAACAACTGCCGCTGCCCAAGTAATTGTCGATCCGTAGCAGAATCGCTGCACTGTGGAACCATGCGGGACCCGTTTCTCGCAGCCGGTCTTCGATAAGCGTGGACAGGAACTCGAATTCGGCCGCGATCGCACGCGTCCGCAACGACTCCAGCAGAACGTTCTCGATCTCGACACAGTTCTGTACCGTGGGCAGCACGGCCATCGCGTGCAAGTAGAATGTGTTGTTCTCGCCGAAGCGCGGATCCGACCTAACACCCTCTTCGTCGTGGTTTTCGAGCGCGCTGCCGAGGGCATAGCCCACCAACCGTGCCGAGACACGGTCGCGCAAGGCGATCCCGATTGCGCGGGGGTTCGAAGCCGTCGATTCGAGCGTCTCAAGCGGGAACTGCAACAGGGGCCGTCGTCCGGTCCGGCGGACTCCCGGGCGGCAGTGTCCCGTTCCGCCGTAGCGCTCCTCCTCCACGGCTAGGATTTGAAGCTTGTGCGCCTCGAAGCCGGCGGGCGTTAGATCCACGATCTCGACCGTGTCGAGCGGGATGGCCAACTTGCCGACGCGGATCTCCGGCGGTGTGGTGACATCGGAGTCCACGCGCCCGCCTACGAGGTCCTCGATCGCCAAGCGCAGGATCGACAGGGCCTCGTCGATCGCGGACGGCTCGGTGTCGTAGCGCGGATAGAAACGCAATGCGCGCTCACCGGCGGGCAAGAGCACCAGGCCGCGGCGGAAAGCGCGGTCGCGCAAGGTGTCGCACCAGTCCGCGCGCATGACCTCGATGCCCAGCATGACGCCTGCACCGCGCACGTTCTTCAGGATCTCGCGGTACTCGCGCGTCAGCGCCTCGAGCCCACTTCTCGCGCGCTCGCCGGTGCGCCGCACCTGATCCAGGTCCAACTTGTCCAGCAGGGCGAGCAGTCGCACGATGCCAACCGAGTCTCCCTCCCAAGTGGTGTTGAACTTCTTCTCCTCCTGAAAGAAGGTTGCCAACTCCTCGCTCACGAAAAGAACGCCATTCTGGGCTTTCTTGGCCCAAGTGACCACGTCGGGTGGGCACGGCAGATCGAACAGCTCGTGCGCCCATAGGCGGCCCGTCATTCCCCAGCCGGTCTGCACCTCGTCGAAGACGAGCGGCACATCATAGATGCGTGTCAGAAGTCGCAGCTTGCGCATGAAGCGCGCGCTCGCCATACGCACACCGCCTTCGCCCTGAATCGGCTCGACGAGCACGGCGGCGACGCGTTGCGACCGCCGGACGACCTCGGAACTTAGGTTCGCGCGCTGCGCCTGGACGAACGCGCTCAAATCGCCGCCTGGCTGAGCTAGGAACTCATCGAGTGCATCCATTTCGCGCCGGTAGGTGTCCCTGCTCTTCTCGGCACGCGGAATCCGGCCGGACACTAGCAGATCCCAAAGCTGTTTTAGGCTGTGCTCCTCGCGACGCGCCGTCTCCTTGGGGGAGCCCGCTTCCTCGGCCGGAAAGAGAATATGCGGCCAGTCGAACGTCGGGAAGCCCAGTCGCGACTTCTTGCGGTGCGTGACGGCGAGGGCGCCCAGAGTCCGGCCGTGGAATGCACCTTCGAACGAAACAACGAAGCCGCCTTCGCCGTCCTGCGACGTCATGACGCGATTCAGGAGCACCGACTTGATCGCGTTTTCGACCGCCTCGGCGCCGGTGTTAACGACGAAGTGGCGCGGGATGCCGGCCGGCGCGATGCGGTTTAGCTCGGCTTTGAGGCGCAGGGACAAGATGGTCTGGTATTCGGAATGCGCGTAGCGCGACGTCACGAATGGCAGCGACTCGAGGACGGCCCGGACCACTGCCGGATCGTTTTCGCCGAACGCGTTTGTGGCGAGGAGGGCCCCCATGTCGAGGAAACGGTATGGCTGGCCAGCAGCGTCGCGGTCGATCACCGCGAGATACGGTCCCACGGACTCGGCGGGATTGAAGGCCACCGGCAGTGAGAAGAACAGGGCGCGTGACGCAGCTTCGAGTGCTGCATGCGAGGCTGGCAGGTGCTTTTCAATGAGCTTTTCGAGCGAGCGCTCGCTCTCCCGCAGCGCCTCGGGCACGTACGCGTGCACCTCGCCGGCGCGGTATCGGGCATTGAGTTGCGCCACTTGATCGAGAGACTCCGCGACCCGCGAAACAGCAGTGTTTAATGTGTTCATGATTGCCACGCCTGTTAGGTTATACGGTCGGATCGGTACGGACTGCATCGAAGGACCTTGGTATTTTATCCGAAAATAGCGCGACCTCAGAAGATTCGGCGCGTATCCACTGTGCAATATTGAACAGACGCCTCTGGAGCGGATTGTTAAATCGGCGTGCGCCGGCGTTCTCGGAAGGGGTGTTGCCTCGGGAAACCGGTAACCGCGCGGCGGCAGTTCGATATCCATCAACATCGACCGGCGGATACAAGGTAAGGGCGAGTCCCGTTCGGTCGAACGAAGACATGGAGGTCATGTGAGTTCAGATCTTTGCAATGATCAATGGTACGCCTTGCGGACGCGACCGCGATTTGAAAAGTTGGTGTCAAGACAACTGAGGGGCAAAGGCTACGACGAATATCTTCCCGTCAACAAATCACGGCGGTGTTCGTCCGGCAGGATAGGAACTGCAGAAATGCCGATATTCGCTGGATACACTTTCTGCAAATTCCATATCCAGGACAGACCCCCAGTTCGGGACTTTGATTTGGCATCCGGCGCAACGTCGTGCTCCCGTAATCGAGCAAGTTTCAGGAGCACCCGGGCCAACCGTTTCTCACTCTGGTTGAAGGGCTGTCTACATCAATTCCGCAATGAAGCTGCGAACAACCTCAGGGGCAATCCTGAGTTCCCTGTGAGCGAGAGGTCCTCCGTGATCGAGGATAGGTTCGGCCTGGTCGAGTGATGGCAAGTCGGTTCTCTGAAAGAATTTTCCGATCGGGATTTCATCGCCCCAGACGAGAGCGCGTTTCATGGCCTCGTGCCAATCGGAGGAATCGTAGGAGGAATCCAGTTCGAGTTTCCTGACCCGCTCCCGGAACCAGGCGTAGGTGTTGTCATGGTTGTAAGTGACACAAGGACTGAAGACATCAATGAAGGAAAACCCCTTGTGCTCGAGTCCCTGCTTGATCAGCTCCGCGAGGTGTTTAGGTTCAGCGCTGAAGCCGCGAGCTACAAATGTTGCTCCGGCCGCGAGAGCCAGCGTTATGGGATTGATCGGCTCTTCAACGTTGCCGTAAGGCATCGACTTCGTCTTCATTCCCTTGCGGCTGGTAGGAGAAGTCTGGCCCGTGGTCAGGCCGTAAATCTGGTTGTCCATCGCGATGTACAGAAGATCCACGTTCCGCCGGATCGTGTGAATGAAGTGATTCCCTCCGATGCCGAACCCGTCTCCATCGCCTCCCGTGACCACCACATGCAGTTTGTGGTTCGCCATCTTCACGCCGGTGGCGACGGCCAATGCGCGGCCGTGCAGCGTGTGCATGCCATAGGTATCGATGAACCCGGGTAGATTGGAGGAACAGCCAATGCCGCTGATCGTCACGACGTTGTGGGGCGAAACATTCATTTCGGCCAGTACCTTCTGAAGTGAAGACAGAACGCCGAAGTCTCCGCAGCCGGGACACCAATCCGGATCGACCTTTCCTTTAAAATCCGCCGCTGTGATTGGTTTCGGTTCCAGTACAGTCGCCATATTTGCTCCTTTCATTGGCGCGGGCCCACCCGCGCCTTACACCAGGATTTCGTGCACCGGCACGGACAATTGTGTCTCGTGCGTCTTCGACGCCAATTGCTCTTTGACCGCTTCCACAATGTGATGCGGCATGAAAGGTTCGCCATCGTACTTGCGGATGTAGCCATTCGGGACGTAGCTCGTCTCACTTCGGAGGTAGCGCGCGAATTGTCCGCTGTAGTTGTTCTCCACGATGATGGTGTACTTCGAAAGCTCGAGGATGTTCAAAATAGCTTTCCCGTGCAGCGGAACGAGCCACCGGATCTGGAGTTGATTGGTGGAGATACCCTCTTCATTCAAGATTGCGACAGCTTCGCGAATGACGCCTTTTGTGGAACCCCAGCCGACTAGGGTGACATCGGCGTCTGGTGGGCCGATGAGCGCGGGGAGTTCGACGGCAGCCTCGATGCCGCTGACTTTTCGTTGCCGCTTTTCCATCATCGCCCGCCGTTTGGCGGGGTTCGTGAATTCGTCGCTAATGAGTACGCCATCTTCGTCGTGCTCGTCCGTCGCTGCGGTATGGGTGTGCCCGGGCACACCCGGAATCGCCCGCGGGGAGATCCCGCTTTCGGTAATTTTGTAGCGTTTGTAACCATTCGTTTCCTTCGTTGGCTCAGCGGAGACGATCATCTCGCCTCGATCGATCTTTGTTTCGAAGTTGAGTTGTTTGGGATCCACTGACGACCGGCCTTCCGAGAGCAGCAAGTCGCCGAGAATGATTCCAGGACATTGGAAACGGTCGGCGAGGTTGTGCATTTCGGGAACGAGTTTGAAACAATCCGCAATGTCCGTTGGCGCGGCAATGAGTCTTGGAAAGTCGCCGAATCCCGCGCCCAACATCTGCCATAGATCCCCCTGCTCGGTTTTGGTCGGCACACCGGTCGATGGGCCCGCTCGTTGCACGTCAACAACAACGACTGGCGTCTCCATCATCGCCGACATGCCCAGGCCCTCCGTCATCAATGCAAATCCGCCGCCGGAAGTTGCGCACATGGCGCGGACACCGGCGTGAGCAGCACCGATGGCCATGTTGATCACGCCGATCTCGTCTTCCACCTGCCGGACCATGATTCCGGCTTCGCGCGCGTGCGCCGCCATCCAGTGGAGCACACCCGTAGAAGGACTCATCGGATAGGCACAATAAAACTTCACTCCGGCTGCGGCGCCTCCCATGGCCAGAGCGATATTGCCGGAAAGTACAGCGTATTGCATGCCGCTCATTGGAATCGGGGATGCAAAAGGAAGGAAGTTCGCGGCGGCATAGTCGTAACCGAGGCGGGCAATATTGAGATTTTCCGTTACAACCTTGTCACCCTTTCGCATGAACTGTTCGGTAAGAATCTCTGCAAGAGGCTCAAAACCTACTCCCATCATCTTCAGCGAAGCCCCCAACGCCAGCGTGTTTTGCTCGACCTTGCTGCGGCTTCCCTTCGAGAGTTGATTCACCGGCAGGGGACAAAGCTGGGCGGCGGTTGCGTGGGGTCCGGGCCGGATCGTATCTGCGTTGTAAACAACGGCGGAGCCCGGTTTCATCAGACCCAGGTGCCGGTCCATGGAATCCTGATTGAGGGGAATCAGCAGGTCGATGCGATCACCGAAGCACGTCACTTCCTCAATTCCCGCGCGAATTGTAAGAAAAGTGTGCCCGCCACGAATGATCGACTGATAGGCGTTGTACGCATTCAGGTGGAGACCACGCCGCGCGAAGATCTTGGCGAAGATGTCTCCCGGTGTAGCCACACCTTGACCCGCGGCTCCTCCTATCGCAACGGCGAAAGTCCGGTCCATATGTGCTCTCCTTATTATTTAGACTGCAGACTGCCGGCTTTGCACTTCGCCTGCAGCCGCTTATGGTGAAGGAAAGAAAATGATTCAGTATCTCTTGAACCCGCCGCCGGAACCCCGGGAGCCCAGCGGCTTGGCTTCGTTCACGGTGAGGGCACGGCCATTGAACTCTTTGCCGTTGAGTTGGGCCATCGCATGATCGGCGCCCTCCTGCATCTCGACAAAGCCAAAACCCTTCGATCGGCCGGTTTCGCGATCGGTAATGATATGAACTGTCTCAACCGGACCGGATTGTGCGAACAGTTCCTTCAGTTCAGTTTCAGTCGTTTGAAACGACAGATTACCAACATAGAGTTTCCTTTTCATGTGATCACCTTTTGTTCTGAAAGGAGCTACTGGGCTTGCGAGATGCTTGAAGACTTATCGGGCAAGAGGCAGGAGATCCCTAGAGTGACAGTAAAATTGTTACATTCGACGCAAGACCTAACTACAACTGTTACGGCATTCCTCCCGAAACGGCTCTGATCGGAAAGTTCCAATGATCACGCGCTTCCGGTTCCGCCGATAAAAGGAGTAGAACTGTCTTCTTCTACTTCGATGAAGTAGCCCGGATGAAAGGCTCCCCTGTGCAAGTTAAGTTGCAAGCGATACTGTTGGGCCTTTTCCAACGTTTTGAACTTCGCCGGTACAGGTCGCCTGCCAAACCCACCGATTTCGTTAATCTGCTTTGAGCGGACCCAGTACGTCGGACTTTTCTGCGACACTGATTTCTGCTCCTTCCTGCTGAACAGCTCGGAAAGCCTGCGAAGCAGTATAGAAAGTATTATGCCAGATGTTACCGTTTCCAGTTAAGTATATTTTGTGGGCCGCTTTGTCGTGAGGTGCTGATATTAATCATTGATAGTTAACCTACGCCTGAGGGCCTTGCAGCCTTATCCAATAGGACATATGACATCGCACCTCAGCTGCGCCGTTTCGTTTTGGACTGAAAATATTTCTCAGACATTCGTTCCAGCGTTGCCCGGATAAGGTTGCGGTTTGGCTCGAATAGTCCAGTTGGAATTCGCGGAAGTGAAACCTCGGCTCCTTTCGCGCGGTTCTGAATCATTCTTGCGTAATCCATCGCATAATCACGTGCAACCGTGTCGGAAATACCCTGACAATAAAGAACCGCCTCACTGTTGAATCCGAGAAAGGCATTGCTGAACTCTGCATCGAATTGGTTAATCAAACTGAACCCCCGAGCGCCCAACGGCTGCCAAACCTCATACTTCCGGCTTTGGAATCGCGGGCAGTTTCAAGTAACAACGTAAGTGATATGCTTTTTCGCTAACAACGATCTGTTCTTCATTTGGAGCAATCCGAATGCTGCAGTGTTCACACCACACTTTCAATTCTGTGCTTTTGATTCCAGCTTTCTCTACCTTGGTCATTGGATCACAAGCCATAATGAAGCAACAAATACCCAACGATCGCCTGAACAATAAAGGCTCCGATCACGATGCGTCTCAGAGATTTGTCCATTTTCGGATCGGCGCTCCTTTTACCTATTTTCGACGGAAATGAAGAGGGTCTCGTAAATTTTGCAGTTCCCGGTAGTAATACAGCGCAGTGGGCCCGCGTCCGTTTTTGAAGCGCAACTGCCGGAGAAACTCGACTTCTTCCGGTGTCGCATTTCCGCATAGAGATCGATCTTTGAGGAATTTCCGCAAGCCCGGTTCCTCAACCGACGATGCGCTGGATTCTTTCTCGACAAATTCAAACGTCTTGAAGTAGGCCGGAACGACTCTGCGATTCAAGACGATCTCCAATCCAAATGAAGCGAGATCGATATCCCACGATACGATCAGGGGATTGACGAAAGCGATGCAATTGTCCGGAGTGATGTTGAACATGTCCGTATCCAGAAATTCTAGAACGGCAACGCGCACCTGCTTATAGCCTCGGCCACTCTCCCGAGCTACGAGCCGCAACCAGCTTTCACGGTTCAATTCCTCCCTGGCCAATGACTTGACAACATCCAGAAGCTTCTGGGTGATCAGGCGTTCGAGCTCGCCAAAAGGTTCCTTCTCGAAAATCGCGCGTATCTCGCGCCGCTTCGTACGCTTGCACTTTTCGAGAAGTAATTCCCGAACCTCTTTGAACAGCGGCGGCGGCGGACTCTGTATTTTCTTTTTCAGCTCCTGTTTCCGCTGGAGATCGGCTAAACCGGCCAGTTTGCCGGCCGGCAGCTTTAAAAGTCTTTCGAGCTTCTCGTAAATGTCGGTTCGCCCCGGAGCAGGAGGCATTTTCTTCCGGCCCAATAATTGAGAAATATAGGACTCCGTGACCTGCGCAGCCTCGGCCAGGTCCCGCTGACCCAAACCCCGCTCCGTCAATTTCTGCTGAATCAGTAGAGATACGTCCATGGCTTAACTAAAATCAGTCCAATTATATGCTATCAATGTATTGATTGCTATAGAATATTTACCTAGAGTGGTTAAGTGCTGGACGATGTCGCTTTTAAACTACGTGGAAAATTTTTTGCTGGGTGGTACAAACTGGCCAGATCGGGCATGTTGTCAGCGAGCATCTCGGAAAGACGCCTTGCTTTATGAGGCGACGGCAATCATACTCACGGCTCGATCGCAGATGTCGGGGAGGCATGTTTTGGCAGAAGTGCGAATTTACGACGGCGAATCCCTCGAGAGCGCCCTTCGGCGCTTCAAGCGACAGGTTCAGCAGGAGGGCATTATCAAGGAGGTGAAGAGGCACTCCTTTTTTTTGAAGCCCGGCGAAAAGAAGCGCCTCAAGAGTAAACTGGCGCAGAAACTCAAACGCAAGAAGGTGCGACGACAACCGGCTGAAACGGACTCCAAGGCAGGGCCACGAACACCCAGTAAATCATAAGTCCCAAGGCAACTTCCGCGCGAAATACTGC